>Ga0208461_1000563_pt1 | contig 35687 bp, 30 predicted proteins | sample AD_JPNTR4_MetaG_FD_184448 | JGI IMG/M metagenome (GOLD analysis project Ga0208461, IMG submission 184448) | Active sludge microbial communities of municipal wastewater-treating anaerobic digesters from Japan - AD_JPNTR4_MetaG (SPAdes) (version 2) | ecosystem: Engineered > Bioreactor > Anaerobic...
TTTTATACTTACCCTTCGCGCTTTAGATTTCAGACGGTGCTAGATATTGTCGCTTTTTCTTGTTCTTGGTCGAACGTTTTGCTCTGCTCCGCTGTGTTTAGAGCTGGCATTCAAGACTATGGCCAACAAAAGCCAAAATATCGCGATTCGGATTCTGGTCTTGGATTTGGTCTTTTGCCTTTGGTCCTTTGCTATAATTATTTGCTTATTATATATGAATTTGCCCAGAGGGGGACTTGAACGCCCCTTCTATTGTTTCACTTTAGCCTTTATTATCATGGTTTTTAGTATTATGGAACATTCTTTGTCTACGTATAGTTCACATGTACAATGCAAAGTCCCGGCCTTGCCCATGGTTATCAGGGCATAAAACAGGTTTTTGCGGGGCTGGTTGGTCCATTCACGCATCTTCAACCTTCAAGTGCATATCGCTGGGTGGCAAGAGTCCACTTCAGTACCGCATTGGACTTGGGCTTGCAGCATAACTGTCCAAGAAAACGTCCGCACCCCCAAACCGGAAAATTCAAACCGACCTTGACAACTGAAGAGAGACCAACTGATCCGCCACATCGATGCTTTGCTCGACCGTGACAAAACGATACTTTCCTTTTTTATTGTTGATAGAAATATTTCGCAGAAATATGGGCATGATGAAACGCTCAAAAAATTTAAAACATTGCATATTATTTTCAGGAAAGTCTGCCTCATAGATCAGAGAAACTAGTGAAACGAGCCATGAATTCGTATATCGGCTATGCCTACTGGCAAGATTATAAAGAGCGATATGGGATATCTTTTCCGGATACCTTATAGTCCGTTTCAAAAGGCTAAGTATTAAAACATCGTAATGCTCCCCTGCTTTTCAGACCATTTATGCTACTAATTTATTCCTGACCTCAGCTGGCGTGGCATATCCAAACGCTGAAGGCGTCCATCGAACATTCGCTTGACCTGTAATCCGGGATTGGCGCGCAATCTGCCTCAAGGATTAAACTAGTAGATTGCGTATCAGGCCGGATTGACAGGTTGAAGCGATTGTTAGGTTTCTTATAGTTAAGTGTATTTATAAATATAAAATATGGTTTTGAATACTCGCTTCGCAAGAAGTAGCGATCATTCCTTGGCAGAAAAATCTCTTATTGCAGCTTTATCAATATCCAAAGGTAATCCCACTCTCATGAAGTAACGTGCAAAGGCTTGCGAAAGATGCTCCCGATATGGCGGCAAGACTCGTAGACGTCTTCCGCATTTAAGTGCGGCCTTTTTAACATAGCTTTTAGGGAGAGAGAAAATATGGTGGAAACTGACCACAGAATACGGGAAATGAAAAGTTTCGCTCGAATATGAGTTTAGCAAATGATACGACGGTTCTTTCCCTTGCCTCAAGCTCTCTCTTGCGTCTTTGCTAGCAAAGTATGCATTTGCAGCGACCAATTCTTTTAATCCGATAATAGGACATACAATAAGAGAATCTATTTTGTCATTCAATATGTCACATGCTTGGGACAACACTACTACATCAGCTTCTTTAACATCTAACGGTTCATCAACTTCTGATTTTGACGAAATTATTGCATCAAAAGTTTCTTTATTAGGCAAAACAATAGGACACTTATAGATAATATCGCCTTGGGTTATATCTTCGCTATCTATTAGCTCATCATACCATTCAAATGCCATAGATTTCGCCTTATGATCAGCAAGTTTACACGATCTCAAGCGGGCTAGGACTTTTAAGAGATATGCGTACCCGCCCAATGACAGGGAGGGGAACGACTACATCCGTTTCGTCGTAATCGGCATGGTTCAAACATTCATGCATTAATTTCATTCTATAGGCAGAGGTACTATATGCTTCAGCAACGGCATCATCAGCCCCGACACTCATTGGCGCTCCATTATTAACAAAGTACCCGTTTGCCAAAAATGGCGTTGCTGTTCCGACGAGAAGAGAAAGAAACAAGAATACAGTATTTGATGATTTCATGCTTCATCTCCATAGATGGGATTAAGCGTTGCCAGGAATTCGGGCTTTAGTAAATCATAAAAGAGCTCTTTTTCCTTGGTATGAGAGAGAGATGCGACTTCGCGATAATGTTTAAAAAAGTCATCAGCCGATTCATTTAGGTTCGTAATACAATCTATATCGATCAGCGATCCAGTACGCTCTTTCCCATCTGTTGAGATAGAAACAGTACTCCCGATTTGTAATATTTTTATCAACCCTGAGTCCAAAATTTCCGATCGAAAAGTCGTTGATTCGTCTAGTAGGACTTTATCCTTCAGCTTGATTTCTAGTTCAATATTGCTCAATATTCCCTTATCAAAAACATTGATATACCTTAAACCAGTTCTTTCGACATAGTTAATGACATTACTTGTTTTAATATCATCAAGAAGGCTTTCAAAAAAGGAAGACCATTTGCCCCATCCCATATAAGGTCGAATATTCGAAAAAGTAAGGGTTTTCGGCCCTATGCTTAATATCAGATTCCCATTTCCAAGACGATAATGCGGCTGATACGCAAGATCAGGATTTTGAGTTCGAATGGCTTCAGGTAACTGTAAAATAGGCAATGAAACCGGCGGATCTTTGAAATACTTTCCTACAAGCGAGTATAGGATGCCGAAAACGGCATCAACCGGAACTCTTGGTTGATACCGTATCTCGAATACCGATTCGGATATTGGGCATGGGTCTATCGATAGGGGTAATTTTCTCGTTACCATATTGTTCATTATATCATTAACCGTGGGAAAGTATAGAGGTCGCATTGCCTCATCGAAAATCTAACCGAAACAATACCGATGCCTCATCATAAAATCTAACCCAAATTACACTCCAGTCAAATAGTTTGGAGGGAGTATATGGGGCTCAATATGCAAGAACGACATCGGATCATCGCCGAAACCGCAACACGCTACCGTGCAGCGAGTAAGAAAGAAAAGCCTTATTCTGAATGAGCTTATTTCATTGACGGGGTATAGCCGTAAATATGCCCTGCACCTGCTTACCTGGTGGGGGAAAACAGTCCAAAGGGTCATAGGAGGTAGGCGACTTACGATTGTCATTGGCTGTTCTTGGGAACGAAAGAAGCGCAAAGGCAAGAAAAAGTATTCGGAGGCGCTCTATGAGTCGCTGAAGTCTATATGGGCAACCTTTGACTTGCATGTGTGGCAAGCGCCTTTTAGTCTTTATTCGTGAAAATATTGCATTCCTTGCGCTCCATAAGGAGTACACCATTACGGATACCGTCCGCGCAGAGCTTACTGCCATCAGCCCTGCAACCATCAATCGCTTACTTGCCAAAGAAAAACAATCTCCTTGGTTTATAAAGCGCCACTACACGGCGAATGAAGCTGTCAATTACTACAAGACCAAGATCCCGGTTAGGACCTTCTATGGCTTTGGCGAACAGCGGCCCGGATACCTGGAAATCGATACCGTGTTCCACAGCGGGGGGACAGTCGAGCATGAGTTCTGCTGCACTCTCAACGCGACTGATACCATGACCGGCTGAGTCGAGCTGCGTGCCCTGCCCAATCGTGCCCAGCGCTGGGTTAAAGAGGCCCTCGTCGACGTCCGAAGCACCCTGCCATTTTGCCTCATCGCCATCGATTCTGATAATGGCTCGGAGTTTCTCAATACGCAGGTCTATGACTGGTGCAGAAGCGAACAGATTGCCTTCACCCGCTCACGCAGCTACCACAAGAATGACAATCCCTTCGTGGAATAGAAAAACAGCCAATACGTCCGCTTGTGTCGCTTACGGCAAAAAAAGGACTTTCTGTACTCAAAGCGAGCTATGATCCTGTAGTGCTGCGCGCTAACCTCGATACTGCACTCAATAAACTTCATCATGCCCATAGCAATAAAAGACTGGTAGAGATATGCGATGAGAACGCATGAATGGTCAGAAAATATCCTGAGGCATCAATTGCGTCTCGGTTAGATTTTATGATGAGGCATTACGGTTGTCTTCTGCTGAAAAGGAGCTGAAGTGGAGTTGGACGGCATATCTCAAGCATTCCACGTCGCAGGTTTCTTTTCTACTGACTTGCCCCTAACTGCCAGAACTAGGCCAATTCGTGAATACCAAATCTTAGACAAGCCCGAAGTACCTCTCGAAGAATGCCATGAGCTTGGCAATGACACCTTGTTTCTTGGCCTCGCGCCCTCCGCCAAACCTTGACAGAGGTGGCAGCAGTTTGTCGATATCAGTACCCGTCGTCTTGAGCGCCCCATCCCGTAGTGAGTTGTCAACAAAGCGCCTGGTCTCTGCTTCCTTCAGCTTCTCTTCCTGAATAATCGCCGCAAGGTCCGCCTCCTTCCGCTCTCGAACAAAACGGCGCCAGTCCTCCTCGACCTCGGTGTCGACATTGACCGTCTGGACAAAATGTTCGATGAGTTCCTTCTTGCTTCGCAGTTGTAAGCTCGAGTTGACCGCTTTGTCGATCGATACAAGGATACTCTTGTCTTGGCAGTTCGAGTCGCGGTACTTCGCGACTAAGAGCAGAATATAGTCGATGTTGATCTCGACCTGCCGAATGAGTTCGACCTCAAAGACAAGGTCGTCAGTGATCTGTTCCTTGTCGGCTTTCTCGACTGTGATGAATTCCTGATAGAGGTCGATATACTCGCTCTGGTAGTCTTGGAGTTCCCGCTCCGAAAGGATCCCCTTGCCCTCAAACGCGTCAAAGGCCGTGAGGATATTGCGAACCTTGAGGAGCGCCCCAAAGGTTCGTATAAAGTCCTTCTCGTTCTGTTCCCCGATAATCGGCCGGCCCAAGAGAAATTTGGTCGTAAGCTCATCGACAAGCTCGACATACCCAGGATAGTGCTTGCCGTTTTCGTCGTAGCCTTCGTAGTACGCTTCGAAACCCTTAAGAAGCACAATGCCACCAGCATCCTTATTCCCAAACAGGGCAATAGCCTCGTCGGTCGCGTGCTGGAGGTCCCGGAAGCACACAATATTCCCATAGGTCTTTACGGAATTAAGAATGCGATTGGTACGGGAGAATGCCTGGATAAGCCCGTGTTGTTTCAGGTTCTTATCTACCCACAGGGTATTGAGGGTCGTTGCATCAAAGCCCGTCAGAAACATATTGACGACGACGAGAAGGTCTACCTCGCGTCTTTTCATGCGGAGGGACACATCCTTGTAGTAGTTCTCGAACTTCTCCGCTGAAGTGTCGAAGGTGGTATTGAAGTCGGCGTTGTAGTCGGCAATAGCTGCTTCGAGGAAATCTCGCTGAGTTGCATTAAGCCCGCTTGTGTCGAAGTCCTCGTCAGGGAAGACATCCTCAGGGTCAGCTTCGTTGGGGCTATAGCTATAGATTATGGCAACATTGAGTTTACGGCTTTTCTCTGCAAGCTGGTTCTTTATCTCGGTATAGTACTTCATGGCGACCGGAATCGAGCTTGTGGCTAGAATCGCATTGAAGCCCGAAACACGTTTACCTTCGAGGGCGTAGTAGTTATTCCGTTTGGTCTTTTGGTCGAAGTGCTCGAGTATATAACTCACAACCTCATGAAGCCGTTCTGGAGCGGCAAGGGCCCGTTCCGTGTCGATCGCCGATACTTTCTTGTCCTTGACTTCGTCCTTCATCCTGACCGTATTCACGTAGTCAATGCGGAAGGGCAGCACGTTTCCGTCGTTGATTGCGTCCACGATGGTATAGCTATGGAGCTGTTCGCCGAAGGTCTGTTCGGTGGTCTTAAAGGCAGCATTGGTACCCTGCCCCGCGTTGGGGGCAAAAATTGGCGTTCCTGTAAAGCCGAAGAGGTGATAGTTCCTGAAATACTTGACGATCTTGGCGTGCATGTCTCCAAACTGGGAACGATGGCATTCGTCAAAAATGATGACGACGTGCTTCTTGTACACCTCGTGTGTCTTGTTCCGCGAGACAAAGAGCTCGAGTTTCTGGATGGTCGTAATGATGATCTTGGCAGAAGGGTCTTCGAGCTGATGCTGTAGGATTCGCGTCGACGTATTGCTATTTGCCGCGCCCTTTTGGAAGCGGTCGTACTCTTTGACCGTCTGGTAATCGAGGTCTTTTCGGTCAACCACGAAAAGGACCTTGTCGATGTAGGGAAGCTCGGAGGCAAGCTGCGCGGTCTTGAAGGAGGTGAGCGTTTTACCGCTGCCCGTGGTATGCCAAATATAGCCGCCCGCCTTAATGGTGCCGGTCGTCTTATAGTTTGTGGCTATCTGGATACGGGAAAGGATGCGCTCCGTAGCAGCGATCTGGTAGGGACGCATAACAAGGAGCTGGTTTTCGGTTGTAAAGACGCAGTACTTTGTGAGGATATTCAGCAAGGTGTGTTTAGCGAAGAAGGTCTTGGCAAAGTCCACAAGGTCAGTAATCGTCTTGTTCTTGGCATCCGCCCAGTAAGAGGTAAACTCAAAGCTATTGCTGGTTTTCTTACTGCGAACTCGTTCCGATTCCGAAGACTCTCTCACATGATTTAAGCGTGTGCTGTTGGAATAGTACTTGGTGTGGGTACCATTAGAGATGATAAATAGCTGGACGTAATCAAAAAGGCCACTAGAAGCCCAAAAGCTGTCCCGCTCGTAGCGTTTGATCTGGTTAAAAGCTTCTCGAAGGGCAATGCCACGGCGCTTGAGCTCGCAGTGGACCAAAGGGAGGCCATTGACGAGGATGGTGACGTCGTACCGTGTTTTATAGGTACCTGCAGCCTCTTCATACTGGTTAATCACTTGAAGGCTATTGTTATGGATGTTTTCTTTGTCGATGAGGTAAATGTTCTTGGTAGTGCCGTCGTCACGCCTGAGAAGCTGTTTATAGTCGGTTTGAATTTTTCGGGTCTTTTCGACGACGCCTTCGCTGCTATTGGCAAGAGCCTCGGCAAAGAAGCGCTTCCATTCAGTGTCTGAAAACGAATAGCTATTAAGGCGTTCCAATTGGGTGCGCAGGTTTTGGACAAGCTCGGTTTCATGGTGAATGGGTAGGTATTGATAACCCTGTTCTTGGAGGAGCCCGATGAACTCGAGTTCGAGATCGGCTTCGCTTTGGTAGGAATCGGGGCGTGCATACTGAGGAACATATTCAGCGACAACGGTACGCTCTTCGGTAGAAGCCACGACGTTGTACCCGGTCATGCACTCTTCTCCTTGAAGGTAAGGAGCTTGTCTCGGTAGTACTCATACTGCTTCTGGCGAGCTGCTATTTCTGCAGGAAGGCCGCTCGAAAGGTCGTTGCAGAGCGCGTCGAAGCGGTCGAGGATGGCGACGATACGGGATTGCTCTGAAAGAGAAGGCACGGGTATTAGCAGTTTGTTCAACATGGCTTGGGTTAGGCTTGGAACGCCACCGGCGGTATTGAGTCTCTCTAGGTGCTGTGCCTGCAAAAAATAGAAAACAAACTTTGGTTGAACGATTATTGAATTGATCTCTGTGTAGAAAATAGTGTCTACTGTCCAAAAGGGAAAATCGACATAGTATAGTTTATTCAATGATCCTTTTCTTGGAATAAGTACAGACGGTTTATCGTAAACGTATTGATCAATATGGGCAATGATTCCGCCTGAACCGTAGACTGGGACACTTCCTTGTGAGAATTTCTTATAGTCCTTTCCATTCTTTATAGTAAGTACTTCAGCCAATGGCTTATAAGGTACGTACCCAGCAAAATAAGATTGTGTTTGAGTTTTTGGCTCTTGTTCCTTCGAAGACGGGCCCATTTGAATATTGAAAGACAAGAGTTTGTCGCGGTAGCACTCGTACTGCCTTTTCCGCGCGGTAAGCTCTGCGATAAGCTCTGCGATAAGCTCTGCGATAAGCTCTGTGAATGTATCCAGAATCCGCACGATTTCGCGCTGCACGAGGAGAGGGGGAAGAGGAATAATATATTTCTCTATAGTTGTTTTTCTGATTGAGGGCATCGCACCAGAATAATCAGCAAAATTATTTAAATTTACAGAGCTCATCTGATAAAACAAGTATCGAGAAATTATAACTTCACTAGGTATCAATCCCATTATGTTATTATCATAACAAGACTCTTTTGAAAGCAATCGTTTTTTATTTGTCCCAATAGCGGCACCAATTTTGGGGAATATAATCGTTCCCTCGGGTGCAGGTTTACAGCCCAATTGGCTAGCTGTAGAAATATCAATATAATTATTGGCAATGGTCATCAACGTTTCATTACCGGCTAAATTCATATCACTAACTTTATAAAATGGATAATCTCCTTTTAATTTCCCTTGTTCAACGTTAGGGAACCCCCATCCACTTCTAATTTCGCATATTTCTCCTAAGGATTTATATTCCACCCCCTCAGGACACAGCTCCGCTATCAACTCGTCTAATTTACTCATGAGCCTGCCTCAATCTCAGCGATAATCTTCCCGATCTCGTCCCGTAGGACCTGCTCCCTCGCCACAATCTTCTCGATTTCAGCGTTGAGGGCCTTAATATCTACCTTCTCCTTAGTGTCTTCTTGGGTTACGTAGGTCGAAACTGACAGGTTGTACTCGTGAGCCGCTATCGTTGCGTTAGGTACGAGGTGTACAAAATAGTCCTTGCTGGCCCGCTCCGTATAGGCTGTGACTATCGTCTCGATATTCTCCTGGGTCAGCTTATTGCTGTTCGTTACCTTGACGAACTCTTTGGAGGCATCGATAAACAAGGTACTGTTCTCGGCCTTGGATTTCTTCAACACCATGATGCAGGTGGCGATACTCGTGCCGAAGAAGAGGTTGTCCGGCAGTTGGATGACACAATCGATATAGTTGTTGTCGATAAGGTACTTCCGTATCTTTTGCTCCGCCCCGCCACGGTACATCACTCCGGGGAAACAGACGATTGCCGCAGTACCGTTGGTGGCAAGCCACGCAAGGCTGTGCATAATAAAGGCAAGGTCGGCCTTGGATTTGGGTGCCAGGACTCCGGCAGGCGAGAACCGTGGGTCATTGATCAAAAGAGGGTTTGAATCGCCTTCCCAATGGATGGAGTATGGTGGATTGGAAACAATTACCTCAAACGGCTCCTCGTCCCAATGTAAGGGGTCTGTCAGCGTATCGCCATGGGCTATATCAAACTTGGTGTAATCAATGTCGTGGAGGAACATATTAATTCGGCAGAGGTTGTAAGTCGTGAGGTTGATCTCTTGACCAAAAAAGCCAAGCCGGACATTTTCTTTGCCAAGAATCTTGGCGGACTTAAGAAGCAAGGAACCTGAACCGCAGGCAGGGTCGTACACCTTGTTCACTTCGGTCTTGCCAAAGACCGCAATGCGGGTTAAGAGCTCCGAAACTTCCTGGGGCGTAAAGAACTCGCCACCACTCTTGCCTGCATTGGAGGCATACATACTCATGAGGTACTCGTAGGCATCGCCAAAAGCGTCGATCGTATGGTTCTGGTAATCCCCCAATTGCATATCCCCAACGCCATTCAAGAGCTTTACAAGCCGCTGATTCCGTTTGTCAACTGAAGGCCCGAGCTTGTTGCTATTGACGTCGATATCATCGAATAACCCCTCAAAGTCGTCCTCGCTCTGGCTGCCCTTGGCTGAGTTTTCAATGTTCTTGAACACCTTGTCCAAAGTCTCGTTGAGGTTGGGATCGTGAGGGGCACGCTTCCTCACATTCTCAAAGAGTTCGCTCGGCAGGATAAAAAATCCCTTAGTTTGGATCATATCTTCCCTGATCTGTTCGGCCTCGGCATCGGAAAGCTGGGCGTAGTCAAAGTCGGTGTTCCCTGCTTCGTGTTCCCCTTGATTGATGTAGTTAGCAAGGTTTTCGGAGATATACCGGTAGAACAACATGCCAAGCACATACTGCTTGAAATCCCAGCCATCGACGCTGCCCCGCAGGTCGTTAGCAATATTCCAGATTGCCTTATAGAGTTCGGCACGCTCTTGTTCACGGCGGTGTGGCTCTATTTGTTCATTATCCTGTTTATGTTGCTCCACTGAATTCTTCTTTTTTTTGGAATCCATGAAAGATTCTCCTCAATTTTTAGCTAATCTCTATTATTAATCGTTTTAAGAGACATTCCCACTGTATCCTTCTTTATTGCTGCTGTCAAATATTGTTGTATTTATTGATATTTTGACCATGAAAAGTGCTGTCTATGTTTCTTTTCAAAAGCTCAATAATGGCTTGCCCCTTCTCGATTCTATTATTCATAGAGGTAGCTTTTCGCATTGTTTTGTAATCTTCAAACGCTTATATAAGTCGAATATCTATCGACATAGTCCGCCTCCATAATCCTGCCAGCCCGCAAGCATGGCAATATTCTGATTTTCGATACTTGTTTTTTTCGCCAGCGCGATCCTCTGTTCGATAACTTCTGCAATTTTAATCGCGCTTTCTGTCGGATCGAGCCTGTGCCAAGCCTTTAACGCTTCTCTTTTCGTTGAGCCACTAGGTGCTTCGCAATAATCCTTGAAGGCCGATAGCTTTCGCAATAGAATGTCGTCGTTACTTTCAACGCTCGCCACTTTTTCTACGGCTTTAAGCCTAGAATTGAATTCTGAAATCATCGATTTTTCCTCCCGCCTTTACGGCTTCCTCTAGTCTCTCTAATCGCGCTTCATACTCGCCTTCAATTTTTTCGTCCCGCAGGATATCCGCCAGTGCATTCAATATGAAACATAATGCGCGATATTTCTGAATCATGACAGGATCAGGCTCCGCCGCCCTTGCCTCGTGATAAATAGTCGCTAGCTCACGCCTCACGTTCGCAAGACTGTCAAGTTGACGAAGTTTTTTTCTTTGCCTTAAGTCAAGTTCGTTCATATTCTATGCTCCCATCCATGATTTCGCATTTATAAAAAAGTATACACTTAGGTTTTAGGTATTGGTGATAAATCGTAGGCTCCGTGCCAATGTTTCGCGTATTGGCGCAGTGGTTCAACGCACGCTTCTTTGTCGCGCTTTATTAACGCATCTATGACATACTCGTAGAGCTGCCAGCCAATAAGGTGTTCGCTTGCGATACACGCAAGGTCTACTCCGAAATCAGCCGCAAGATCAAAAGCAAGCCATTCTACCTTAACGTCCCTCTCGCTTATCGTTCGTTTCATTTTTTTCTCCTATCTCAAAAAGTAACCGAAACCGAAACTTTTATACCGTATCTCTCTATACTATATAAACATAAGCACGTTTCGCATCGGTTTCGGTTTCGTTTGCAATCCGAAACTTTAGGCCGATAGCCTAACTCTGCCGCCTTCTTGTATGTAATATCCCAGCTCGTCATAGTACTTTTTCGCTGCATCGAAAGCCTCTGAAGTTACGCCTTCTGCCATACATGATAGTTTCCAGTTCGCTATGCACAAGCCATTCTTGTTAGTCTCGATAAGGCGCTGAAACACACTTGCCACAATAGCAAGATCGTCGTTTGTAAAGTTGCCGCTTTCCATCGTCTCTCCTTCAACATCAAGCTCTAGGTTTCGTTTGTCATCCGCAACCGAAACACAACCGAAACTTTGTAAGTTGTTATCAGGCAAAGCATTATCTTGTTTTGTTTCGGGTTTCGGTTGTGTAAGGTATCTCGCAAATAATTCATCAAAGGAATTTTTACTGTAAGCTTTAAATCCTTTTATGCCCTCATGTACCTGCTTTGTGTGTATTTCAAATTTTGCCAGCATTTTAGCAAGCTTGTTTGTACTAATTCCTTTGTGGTTGTTGTAGTCAGCCCACGGCGCTTCATCAAGCGCATTCAGTGCATCCACAAGCGCTTGACTCGGCCACTTCGTTCTCTCTGGTTGTTCGCTGAATATCCTTTGTATATCTGCCAGTAACCGCACGCTCAAGTCGCTCTCATCGCTTTGTTTCGCGCAAAGCTCAAGCGCGGCGATCCGTGCTCTCTGTGGCCATTCGCCGCCTGCTGTGTCCGCTATACGTAAAAGTTCACGCCATACATCTGCCTGCCTATCGCTTAGCACGGCATCTATTTGCGGCTCTCGTGCAAGGATTTTCTCGGCGTTATCCGGCGCCCAGCGTGTAATTCGTGAAGCCAGCGGTGCAAAGCCTTGATCTTTATCGCTTCTGAGGCGTTCGATAGGTTCGTCAGGTAGTCGCCTGCGCATCCGTATAATGACAGAACGGCTTTCTATCGTGTCAGGAAGGTTGCCTATTAGAGCGATAGCCTTCGGCGCGTATACGTTAAAGAGTCTCGGCTCAAGCTCATCGCCCACTATCCTTACCACTTGCGCGGCACTTTTCGTGAAGCCAGCGTTCACTAGCGTGCGTAAATCATCGTTCTGTCTGAACATGGCATCGGCTTCATCAATTAAGAGCGTTGGCGAAAGTAACTCCACGGTTCTGAACAACGCTGCAACGCTAATGCTCGATACACTTAGCGGCTTAGGTACAAGCCTCGAAACGACGTCTAGCGCGGTACTTTTGCCACACGCCTTTACTGCGCTTGAAAAAACAAGATTCGGACATACTGGTGCCTTTTGTGCAATATGCGCGAAAACTGTCCAAAGCGATATCGCATCAATATTTACTGCATCAGCCACTACAAAACTCCGAATTTGTTTTGCCACGTCATCGAGTAGTTTCTCGCCGTCTTGCGGCTCTGGTGCAGGTATAGGCTCTGGAAGTTCGAGTGCTCGACCTTGCAATTTCGCGCCATTTTCCTGTTTCGCTGCTTGCCTTCGAAGCTTATCCAGTGCAGTAGGTCGAACACCAGCTCTCTGTGCGATCTCGGCTCGATTTTGCTCGTATTCTATCTCGCCCAGTTTAGGAATCAGCGGAAGCGCTGCACTGATTTCTTCAGCCTCAAGGCGCGTGTAAATGTCTTGTAATGTTTGTGATCGTCCGTCCGGTGTTTGAACGATGCCGCTAGAAAAATCGCGCCGTATCGCATTGTAAAACTCAGCTTTTGCGTCAATCATGGCGTGCCCCCAGCCAAGTCAATGGCGATGCCCCAGCATTCGCGCGCATCGAGGTCGGCAGGATCGTTCAAGGCCGCAAGCCTTTCCGAAGCTTCCATATAAACTAGAAAGAATGCAAGCGCAAGTTGCTTTCCGTGTTCGCTGTACAGGCTAGGCTTACCTGTGTAAAGTAGTTGTATATGGCGAGGTGCAGAATCTCGGAAAATCAGCGCATATACTGATGCCGCACGGGCGAAGTCCTCGCGGGTCATGTCCCAGCGTTGACAAAGTGCATTGACGCGACAGTAAAGTTGTGATAAGTTTTTATTGTAGCTTGAATTATTTACTTTCTCGTTTAAGCCTGCTCCGCCAGCAGGCTTTTTTAATCCTGCGGTGCTCATCGCGAGCCTCGCTTGTTCAGCAATGTGACGGCATGGTCTTGAAGCTCAGTATGCGTGCTGACGCGCCCCTTGCGAATAAAATCCTCAAGCTCTCGAGCGTCGAACAGAACGCGGCCTCCGCTAGGCTTATAAAACGGAATTGTTTTGCGGTGAATAAGTTGGTAAATGTAACTCTTTTTGCAGTGAAGAATTGCGCAAGCTTCGTCTACAGAAACAAAATCGCCGATCATTATAGTTCTCCCTGGAGCACAGGAAGCCTACCTGATCGGCGTTGCTCGAATTTAATTTTATTTGCGCCAAGCCATTTAAGGCGTGCCAAGCGCTTTTATATTACTATCAGCGCGCAACGCGCGCAATAATTATCGATCAACCATAGCGCCGCGGGAAACCTTTCCGCGGGAGGCCACTGTGGTGCGTGAGGGCGTACATAAAATACGCGCCGCCATCACGGCGCCTGATCGGTTGTTTTTCTCCCTCAATCCCCGTTATTCCTCCACTATCAGCAGCCCGCTGCATGGCTCGAATCAGTTTTGTTTTTTCTCGAATGTCCTCAGCGGTTTTAAGTTCGATCGAAGCACGAAGGCATTGCATGTCCAGCCTGGTTGGAGGCTCGCCGTTGTGAATAATGCTACCCCAATGACTTGCCGCGCCTCCTAGGTAGCGCTGCAACACGCGTGGCGGTGTTTCTGTCTCAGGAATGCCCAGTTCTCGCAGCGTTCGGAAACTTCCATCAGCCCTCAGGTTTAGCTCGTCATAATGGAGCCTAAAAAACCTGCGAATAAGTGCAAGCGCACATGCACGATCAGCCTTGTTCTGCGCTTCAATATTCATACTTTTATAATATCACAATTGCAAAACGAAATAAAGCCGTCACTACCGAATCTAATCAAAAACTATCTGCTAGTTATTTTGGCTCACTTAATGTTTTAATTGCTTTTGGAGAATATAAATATCTTGTGCTTGCTTAGGAAATTGTACAATCTTCGCTAATCGACATTCAAATAGAAGGCCATAGTGAGGTTCTCTTTGGTTACCAAGGTAATTATCCTGTACAAGTATCCGAACGCATAGCGGCCGTTTTGAGGTACTGGTGATCAAATATCTATAGCGCTGTTCCTACTAGAGAATACGAAGCTATGTTGGCGTTGCTTTCGCTTACTTTAGCTTACGCTTGCTTCGGCTGCTTAAATTCAAAGGTCTTTTGCTCATCTTTAAGCTCAGGAAGGCTTGCAATTATCTCTTTCTTGCGGCTATCTAAGAGGCGCAGGTACACTTCAGTAATCCGTATATCAGAATGCCCTAGCAACCTTGAAACACTATAGATATCGCCACTCGCTTCTAGTGTCATCATCGCAAAAGAATGTCGTGCTGCGTGCCAGCCAAAAGCCCTGTCTATGCCTGCCTTCTTTCGCCACGTATTCAGTGGTATATATACATTGACGCCCTTACTCGCTGTCATCCTCGGAAATACTAGCTCATCGCGGTGGTGCAGCTCTCTATCATCGATCAGTTCCCATGCCGTAGGTGCAAGTGGTATTCGCACTACGTCCTTTGTCTTAGACTGCCGCTTTACGATCATAGGTTCAGGCGCTCGCTCGATATCTCCCCAGGTCAAGGTTTTTAGATCGCTAAGCCGTAAGCCTGTAAAGCATGAAAGCAAAAAAGCACGCCTGCATTCTTCTGCAAGCTCGCCTCCAGGTGCAGGCGTATTGTATAGCTTTTGTATCTCCTCGATGGTAAGGAATGGTCGCTTTTGCTCAGGAACACGGATTGTCTTCATGCCCTTTGCAGGGTTGTGTTCAATAAGCCGCTCACGCTCTGCTTTTGCTAGAAGCGCTTTAAGCGCATCAATGTAGTGCTTCGCTGTCGCTGCTCCTATTGTCTTTTGTCCTAGAAGGTACGCTCGATAGCCATCGACAAAGCGTTCGTTTACATCACAAAGTAAGGTCTCGCCTGCGTATGGTCTTAGGTACTTCAAGGATTTCGGCAAGTGCATCTTCTTGTCATAGGTTGCGGCGACCTTCTCAGCATAGAGGGTCAGTGTTTGCTTAGAGGCGACAGGATCGAGTAGCTGATAGCGCTCAGAGGTTAGTTGTAGCTCACGTTTATGGCGTATCGCCTCAGCAAGGCGCATAGTCTCACGCTTCGCTGCTGCATCTTTAGGTACTCTAAGGTCTAGCGCTTCCCAGCGTCGCTGCCCTTTGTACATGATATCAAGATATAGCTTGCCTCGCTTCTCTCGTATTCTTACACCCATATTGTCCTCCTTACGGAAGGTTTCAGCTTGCATTCTTCTATCAGAATGTTCTAGCTTGGAACATTCACAGATTATAACTTATGCGATTATTTTAAGGTTCAAAGGAATGATAAAATGCTTGATATTGAAGCTAGTTTTGCACCACCCTGTCTTTTTATGCACATGTTGTCCTCCATATAGAATGTTCTAAAACTGAAATACTTAATACTTTATCCCATATATAAATATTCCTATGTCTACATATTATCTACGTATTGCCTACATAAAGCCTACATAATGTCTACACAAAACAGAAGGTTCCTACGTCTACGTATTGCCTACATATTGTCTACATGTTTATGGTAAACTAAACTAAAAAGATATACAAGAGTCTAAAACACAGAAAAGAGTCTAAAATTGAATTGTTCAGCATTATCAATGGTAAAAGTGGTTTTTTGCTTGACTTATAAGGACAAAAAAAGCGCCAAAAAGGCGCAAAAATATGCCCAGAGGGGGACTTGAACCCCCATGCTTTCGCACTAGAACCTGAATCTAGCGTGTCTGCCAATTCCACCATCTGGGCGGGTTTGCTGCTGCAATTTCGCATTGTAATTCAGTCGATACTCGCTTTCCGTTCTTAGGACTCAGCGATTGTACGGTTTTGTAATTGTGCAGCTCGACTAGCGCGGCTGTATTTATAACGCAGGCAATGGATTGATGTCAAGGGAAGACAAAGACATGCTGCCTGGCTACCTTCTCGATTGCCTTCTATTCCTTACTAAAGCTATTATTTGGCCCAGAACTTTCTATTTTGGGCAAAAAGCCATTCCCACATATCCCAATCATAATAAGCAAAAAGCCAACAATAATGCGGGGTGAAGCCAAATGTCCCTTTAGGATAAACGGTAAACCTAATATTTGTGTTACCAATTGCTTTGATAGCTTCCACCATAGAAATTCCCAACTTTATACTCACCAAATCATCATCTTCAGAATGAAAAGCCCAAATAGGCATATTTTTGATATTAGATACTCTAGAAATATAGTTATCAGGATCAGTTGGACCTTTGCCATTGTCAAAACCGCCACCAGCTAATGGAACGGCAGCAGCAAAAATATCACTATAATCCACAATTAGTTTATAAGTCCCAAAGCCACCTAATGATAGACCAGTAACATAGACACGGTCTTTATCAATGTCTGGAAATTCAGCAATTACTTGTTTGATAATATCGACCTCATTTGCGGCTATCTGTTCAAAAAAATGCGCTTCCTCTAATGGACATTGAATTGCAATAATGTAACAGGGATGTTTCTTCTGCCACCAATCATAGGCAATATTAGTGGCACCTTCTCCGGTTGTTATCCCTAGCTGTGCATTGTTATAATGTCCCCTTTGGCCTGCGCCATGTAGAAAAACTACAAGGGGGACCTTAGTATCATTACGATAGTACGCTCTATTGGGCTTGAATATCCGAAAATGTAGGTAAGAACCATTTCTGCCGTTGTATAATCTATAGCCAAAAGCATCAAAGCTGCAATGATCACCATACACTTCGAATTCTCTAATTGACATGGGATTTGTAGAGGAGAGTCGGTAATATTGCGCAAGAACGCCTCTTCTTACAAATCTGTCTATTCTTGCGTTTTGATTGCTGCTAATAGCATCCAATCCAGACCAATTGACGCCGTTGTCACTATATTCGAGAGCATAATTGTCGTTAACTTCTGTTGCTAGCACTGCCCATCTGGTTATGTAAAGGGGTTCTCCAAAATCAATGCTTATCCAACTGGGACCTGGTTCCGTAGCTTTCCATGCTGTTGGGCCGCAATAATCCTTATCCGTGGCCAGTATGGCATCTTGCTGATTGCTCGAAGCGGTTACTGTTATATAATCTGGATGTTTTTTTGTCCAATTTATGGTGCGTTCCATTTGTTTAGTTACAGTCCATTTGGGAACATCCACCACTTTATAATCAGACCCTGGCAAAACAGGCTTTGTAGCAAGCCAAGGCCCTTCAAAAGCTTCCACATCAATATTGACTGCAACTGATGCAAAAGCAGAAGGATAAGCTCTGTTGAGAGCAATGCATGCCGGTGCACCTGCTCCTTCTCCTACGCTCCATATTTTTGTTTCAGCTATGCTATACTTGCTTCTTAGAAAACTAACTAGCTCATTGATGATCTCTATATCATATCCAGATTTGGGGTTTTTTATTGCGGCAACAATAGTGAGCTCAATAGCTTGAGTAGAAGCTTTTGCAAATTCATATGCTACCTGTGCTAAGGAGTCATTATCCATTAGTATAATCGCTAAGCCGGCGGCCTTTGGTTCAATATCTTTTGCCTTGTTGGGAACGAAAAGGTAAAAATCCAATTCCCCAAAAGTCTCTTCTGTAAATATAGAAGGAGGCGTGATAGTTAGGTCACTTACTCTGATTACGGGATCTCTAATAGGTTGATTTTTAGGCAAATCAGATAAGGAAGGTATAATACTGAATATCGGAAATAATCCAGACACTATTCTTTCTTTCATTTCCAGCCCCCTATAATGTCCAATTCGCCATCCAAGAGCTTTGTATCTTTGTTTCCATTATGCTAACACATGTAAATGCTCCCCTCAATAATCCATTTGATCCGTTCAATAGATTGCAAAACACTGATAAAATCGATTTTAAGCACTGTATATAGAAAGGGCGCCGCATGCGCGGCGCCCCTTCTTGATTGATTCACACTCCCTTATAAACTACTTTTCTTATGGCCTGACCTCAAGTACGAATTGCTTTACCCCATTCTGAATTTCGAATATATAGGAGGGCTTGTTGGTGGGTACTCCATCCTTCATGTCCCACTCATAGAGAAGTCCCTGAAAGCCTTTTACATTAGCGCAGTAATCCGCAATCTTCTTGCGCTCTTCCTTGAGCTTCTTTGGATCTCCAGTAACCCCGGTCTTTTCAATTGCTTCCTTGATCATATAGAGTGCATCATAGTAGTTCGGCGATAGGGAGAAGGGCATCTGGCCATTGTGGTCTTTCGCAAAAGCTGCTTTGAATTTGTCCCAGCGAGGATTGGATACTTCCAAGTTGAGGTAGTTATAGACCTGAACACCATTCAAATCTGCTCCGCCTGTAGAGTATAGCTGCGCATCATCGGCACTGGAGAAAACCAAAATATGGTTCATCTTTGTCCATCCACGGCTCTTTAGCTCTTTGATGATCTTTGCAGCTTTCTCCGCGTTGCATACGAGAATTATTCCGTCAGGTTTCTGATCAAGCGCTCTTACCACAAGTGGACCAAAGGTAACTGCATCTGTAGGAACCTCGATTGCTTTCAATTCCTTTATATTCAGGCCTGCAAGTGCTTTGCTGTGTGCTTCTGCCATGCCTGGCCAAGGCCCATATGGCTCAATAAACTGTACAACCTGCTTTAGATCGCTGAATTGCTTTGCCCATCCAATGACCAGTGCTGGCAGTCTATCCAATGTTGGAGGAAACCACGAAACAGTCCATGGGAAAAACTGTACGGCATATTCATAGGAAGTCGTCGCAGTTATGGACATCATCTGATTTTCTACTGCTATCGGCATGGCTGCCAAAATTACAGGCTCGGGAACAGGTCCCATGGCTACAAGGCTATCCTTTACAATGCGTGCCATCTCAACTGAACCTTTCTGTGGATCATTGCCTGTATCTACAGGAATGACCCTGACCGGTTTCCCAGCAATGCCACCTGCGGCATTTATTTCATTGGCTGCATAATTCGCTCCCCATTGTAAGAATTCACCAATTGCCGCAATAGGGCCGGTTAGACAATTGAGAAATGGAATCCTCCATTCGTTGACCACAACTTTTGTTTGGCTAAAGCCAAAACTCACAGCCACCAAAATTAGCAGCAATGCAACAATCTGCCTTTTCATTGCTCTTCCTCCTTACTATATATTTCCTTTGCTCGCTTGCGCGAAAAGGATAAACCCAAGGAATGAACGAATTTCCTGGTAATGAAGCCTTCTGGTTTCAATTCCAGAACAAGAATAAGAAGCAATCCATATATTACTATACGCCAAGATTGCACTTCTGTGGGGAAAAATAAGGGCAAGCCATAAAGAATTGGAGCTGTAATAAGCGGACCCCACTGAGTGGAATATCCGCCCACGAAAAGAACCGTCATAAAAATGCCTATCAAGGCAAAACCGAAAAAATCCAGGTGAAAGCTCCTATAGATAAAGCCATATAGAACGCCCACACCGCCTGCAAGCGTACAGCTGAACGTTTGAACCAGCATACCAAGCTTTTTGATATCTATTCCAAGAGAGGAAGCCAATTCTTTGTCTACAAAGACCGCAGAAGCTGCTCGTCCAATGCTGGAATGATCGAATCGATAGATAAGAAAGCCACAAAGAATAACAAGCCCATATAAGATACATAGGATTATCCACCGATGCGTCCCCGGGTTGCCACCTATGTTGGGAAGACCAAACATTCCCATTGTTCCGCCGATTATTGGCAAATTCTCCACAATTGTTCTTGTAATATAAATAGAAGTAAATCCTACGATAACAACGGAAAATGTTGGGGCATCACCAATGAATAGAGATACAATAAAACCTATAATACCCCCTACTGCAAAGCCTATTAGAAGAGCCCATATAAAGGGAACATGAGCATGCAAAACCAAATATCCGGCAAGATACCCAGAAATCATCATGTTTGCGATGGTAATAAAATGCAGCTGCGTGACCCTATATGGCACATATAGAGCCCAGCTCATCAATATATTCACTGCTGTGATCGAAAGAAAGTAATAGAGCGAAAGTGGCATGCTCTCCTCCTATACCTTAACGCCAAACAAGCCTCTCGGCTTGACTAGAATAATTACAAGCATGACTACAAATGCAATTGCATTCGACCAATTACCCGAGACATATCCCTGGACAAGTGCTTCAAGAATACCGAGAGCTAATCCTACAACTAGACCTCCAACCAGATTGCCAAGGCCTGCGACTATAGATACTGCCAAGACCTTATGCGAAACCTGCTCTCCCAAACCCGGAGATGCAGAATGGAAAAGCATTATCAGTAGCACCGCTGTCAGCCCGCCCAAAGCCCCCGAGAGAGCATAACTTTGAAATCCCGTCTTTACCAAAGGAATGCCGACAAGTTTCGCACCGGCTGGGTCTTCTGCAATAGCTCTGAAAGCTCTTCCCATTTTGGTCTTATATAGCAGAATAAAGAAACCAACTACAACGATGATTCCGATGGATAATGCTAAGACCTGACCGGGCAGAATGCTAATCAACCCGACCCTGAACAAAGGCTTACTGCCAGTAATTTCTTCAGGAAATTGGATCGGGAGTCCATTATTGAAGGCATGCGAAAGAACATCGGTAATAATCCATCCTATGGCCATTGATAGAACCATTGTTGCGTTTATATCGACTTCTTCTCTGTTCTTCATGATTTTTTGAAAAAGCGGCGCACTGATAATGTTAAATAATATTGCAGAAGAGACTCCAGCTAGGATTCCAAAAAATACATTATTATTGGTTATCTTGAGTACCAGCCAGATAATGTACATACAAAACACAACAACTTGAGGATAGGAAAAATGAATGATCATCGCTACAAGAAGTAGAAGATTAAAAGCTGTTGCTAAAAGCATATATACGCTTCCAATGGAAAGACCATTCAATATTTGCGCAATAAAAACTTGCATATTCATGCTCCTAGATAGGCTGCTTTTACACCTGGATCATTTAAGAGCCGAGAAGAAGGACCTGAAAGAGAAATGGTACCTGTTTCAAGGACATATCCTCTGTGAGCACAATTGAGAGCTTTGAATGCATTCTGCTCAGCCAATAACACCGTATATCCTTCTCTATTCAAGGTGATGAGAATGTCAAAAATACTATTGACTATGATAGGTGCCAGCCCAAGCGATGGCTCATCTATCATTATCAATTTTGGATCTGACATCAGAGCTCTCGCAATTGCAAGCATCTGCCGCTCACCTCCCGAAAGTGTCCTTGCTATTTGATCTTTTCTTTTGTACAAAAAAGGAAACCATTCATAAACACGCGCAAGATTCTTATCTTTGTTTGCTAAGTTATGATGGGCTCCAAGCAATAGATTGTCCAATACCGACATCGAGGCGAATACTCCTCTTCCTTCGGGCACCAAACAAAGACCAGCCCTAACATTTCTATCTACAGAGGCCTTATCAATCCTTTTTCCTTCAAAAACAACTTTACCTGAACTCGGTGTTTTTACACCAAGTATAGATGACAGGAGTGTAGTTTTCCCCGCTCCATTAGCTCCAATCAAAACTACGATTTCCTGAGGATATACTTCTATGGAAATTTTCTTCAGAGCTTGTATATGTCCATATGATACTGAAATTTCCTCGACAGTGAGCATCGGAGCTTTTTCTCCGCTAACCAAGGTGCTATTTTGTTCCAAGGTATGCCTCCAAAACTCGAGGATCCTTTTGAATATTCTCTGGGATATCCTCAGCGATTTTTTGTCCAAAGCTGAGCACGGTGACAATTTCGGATAGATTCATTAGCATCCTTACCTCATGGCTCACTACCACGATTGTTATGCCCTTTTTTCGTATTTTCCTGATGATCTCTTCCATTTTTTCGATTTCAAGCGATCCCATTCCCGATGCCGGCTCATCGAGCAACAGCAATTGCGGTTCATTTATAAGAGCGCGTCCTATTTGGACAAGCTGTCGTTCTGTCCACACTAGATCGCTAGCCCATCTATGAATTGAATCAACAATTCCAACAAATTCGGCTATCCTTTCAGCCTTTTCTTTAATTTCCTTTTCTCTCTTGGATTGAGTAAAAGGCAACCGAATCATTGTATCCTTTAGGGATTTGGATAAAGGCTCTTGAAAACCGCACATTATATTCTCGAGCACTGTCAGATTCGAAACCAATTTGCCGGCTTGAAATGTCCGATGGATACCTTTATTCGCAATTATATTTGGCTTTAGGCCAGTAATGTCTTCGCCCTTGAAAATGACCTTTCCTTCATTAGGCTTAAGTATCCCTGTTATGCAATTGAAAAGAGTGGTCTTCCCGGAGCCATTTGGTCCGATTATTCCATGAATCTCTCCCTCTTTGATCTCAATGTCCACTTTATCTAATGCTTGCAAAGCGCCGAAACTCTTGGATAGGCCACTTATCTTCAGCATAAAGAATCCTTTAAAATAGAGATTTCTAGGGATTATCAGAGGATTTTGAAGCAAGAAATCGCGAAGCAGTCAATGCATAGATCTTGGCGCATTCATATGCCTCATCTATCTCAACATATTCATCGATCTGATGAGGTATATGCCGAGGCCCCGGACCATTGACGATACAAGGGATGTTTTTCCAGGCACTCAGGAATGTCCCGTCGGTTGCACCAGGGACTCCATTCCATATCGGATCTTTTCCTGTAACATCCTTATATGCTTGTGCTGAAACTGCCGCGATTGGCTCGTCTTTCGAAATGCTCACTACAGGTCGATCTTCGATGAATTCCAGTTCTGCCTTGAAATCGGGATCGCTACCTGAAAGTTCATCGAGAATACTCTGGAGTTTTGTCTTTACTGCATCATGGTTCTGTGCAGGTGTAGTTCGAATATCGACATACGCAATCGCCTCTGCTGGCATGACATTGAGCTGCGCAGGGCTTCCTGCTGGCGGAGACTGTATCACGGTAAAAGTTATCGATGGCAAACCCAGATATGGATCCACTCCACAGCGTATTTTCTCTTGTTTCTCATATTCCTCGAAGGCCAGAATAATCCGTGCCAGGCGAGTATTGGGATTGATACCTGCCAAGGGCATGGCTCCATGAGCCATCTTACCTTTGACTCTCACAATAGCCCGAATAGCACCTTTCATGCTTATGCATAAGTTATTCTCTTCTGGTTCTGGAATGAGGCAGGCATCTACATCATCTGCGTAACCATTTTTAATGAGATGCTTTATTCCAATCATCATGCCTTCTTCGTCGCACACAATGCCAAGGCGTAATTTTCCAATCCATGGCTGATCGGTGCGTCTAAAGCTCTTAGCGATGAGAAGAGCAATTGCATCGCCAGCTTTCATGTCGCAGGACCCGCGGCCGTATATTCTGCCATCTATTATCTCCGCCCCAAAAGGATCATACTTCCATGCTGCTTTGTCGCCCTCGCTGACTACATCCATGTGCCCTTCTATCATCAAACATGGACCTGGATGACCGGAATCAATAGTAAGAATAATATTCTCACGATTGGGAGCTACCTCGCAAATGATGGGCTCGATATCTAATTCGCGTCGAATCCAATCGATAATATAGCAGGCTACTTTGTGCTCGGTATTACCTGTTTCTGGGCGTATCACAGAATCTATTTGTACGAGATCTTGAATCAAAGAGATTAGCTCATTCTTGTTTATCGATTGAATAAATGTGGTTTCTCTGGCATTTAACATCATGTGCTTCCTTTCTTGGCATGCAGCATATCGAGAGTTCGAACAATCCTTGTCAATGTTTCATTGACCGGTACTTCTATTCCAAGCTTGTGCGCTTCATTGACAATTGCACCGTTAATAAAATCGATCTCTGTAGGACGACTTTTTTGAAAATCCTGCAGCATAGAAGATGAATTAGATGCCGTACTCCGCGCCACTTCATATACCTGAGCCAGAGGATCATCATAGATAAGTTGTATGCCTTTCTTCTTAGCAACTAATAGAGCTTCTTTTACTAGATCTGCCATTACTTGCTTGATATCCTCGTATTCTAATAATTGGCCGTTCTTGACATTTAGAATGGCGGTTAATGCGTTAATGCCTACGTTGATTATAAGTTTGCTCCATACCAGGCTGGTCACTGTATCGCTTATATGAATCTCAAACCCTGCTCGGTCAAGAGCTGCCGCTAGATCTCTCAGTTTTGTCTCATCTCCATCGGCCATTGTAATATGGGTTGGGCCTTTTCCAGCATGCCGAATTTTCCCAGGTCCTAAGAAGGTCGCGCCTTGAGAAGTAACTCCAATTGCTGTCCGCTCTATTCCAAAATGCTCTAACAGAATAGCATCGTTTCCAAGCCCATTTTGTAAAGTCAACACAATCGTATGCGGAGCAGCATAGGATTTGAATTGATTGGCGACAGACTCTGTGTTTGTCGATTTGACGAAAATCAGAAATACATCGGAGTTCTTAACAGATTCAGGATCAGAGGATGCTTGTGGATGAGCGATCGTAATCTCGCCAGTCTCGGCATCCTCTATTGAAAGCCCTTGTGTGTTAACCGCATCTATATGTTCTCTATAGACATCATAGAGAACTACGTTCTCTCCCGCTAAAGCAAGCCGCCCTCCAAAGAGAGAACCCATGGCTCCTGAGCCAATAACAGAGATTTTCATGTCAATTCTCTAAAGCACTCAGAAAGAGCCTTTGCAGCAGAAGAAAGTTCTTCCGAAGAAATTACCAAAGGAGGCTGCAACCTTAAGACATTTGCAAAGGTGCCACCCAAGCCTATAAGAAATCCTTTCTCTCTCATAAGGGTTTTGATCTTGGCTGCTTCTTCCGCTGCAGGGGTTTTTCTTTTATCACGAACCAACTCTACGCCAATCATTAGCCCGGAGCCGCGAACATCTCCGATAAGCGATGTGGTTTTCTGTATCTCCTTTAATTCCTCCATGAAAATTCTACCCTTTTCCATAGCCTTTTCTGGAAGTTTCTCTCTCAGCATATAATTCAGATTTGCAATTCCGGCTGCACAAGAAACAGGGTTGCCTCCAAAAGTAGAGAGATGATCTCCTGGTCGGAAGGAATCGGCAATTTCAGGCCTTGCTATACATGCAGATAGAGGAAAGCCTGCCGCTATGCCTTTTGCCATGGTCATGATATCTGGTTCGACATCATAATGCTCGATTGCAAATAGCTTGCCGGAGCGACCAAAACCAGCTTGAACCTCGTCAAGGAACAGAAGGATACCATACTGATCCAGTATTTTCTTGATTTCCTTAAAAAACTCTTTTGGCGGAACTATTATGCCGCCTTCTCCCATAATTGTTTCCGCAACAAATGCCGCAACATTGTCACTGGTATCATATTGTATTGTACGCTCAAGATACTCTGCACAATACAAATCGCAAGAGGGATATGACAAGTTGAAAGCACATCGATAACAATATGGAGCTGGATTGAAGGCAACACCTGGAATATATGGTCCACCGCCCTTCTTCCTACCTTTATTCCCAGTTATAGACAATGTGGCCAAACTTCTTCCATGAAAGGAGCCATGCAGTGCAATGAATTCCTGCTTTTTCGTATATTGCTTGGCCATGCGCATCCCACACTCATTGGCCTCGGCTCCTCCATTGCCAAAAAAGGTCTTCTGCAATCTTCCAGGTGCTACTTCTGCGAGCTTTTCTGCAAAATCAGCAGCTGTCGGAGAATAATAAACATATGTACCACAATGAATTAGTTTATCAATCTGTGCTTTGGCTGCTTGTGCTACTTCGGGATTACAATGCCCCGCATTCACTACCGAAATACCTGAATATAGATCAGTATATACTCTGCCATCTTCGCTGGTTACTTTGCTGCCTGAAGCATTAGTAACAACAACAGGCTCAATTGCCTTAACGAAGGAAGTATTTACGTAATTCTTATACTTCTCCTCAGTGTTCATGTTTAGAGACCTCCTTTTATTTGGGCAAATATTGTAAATTCAGACCAGAACTCCAATCATTCCTCAAGCACTGTCGAACCAAAAAAGATCATGCCTCTTATATAATTGATCTGCCTCCCTTTCTTATCAAGATTCCTTCGATCACAGTGATAAATATCGAACATTATGCATAATCTATCTTCATCGATAGTCTTAATATGTTACCATAGTTGATAGCAAAGTCAAGCTTTTATTTGGAAAAGATATAATGATTTACGGGAGTATTAAAATGGTTTTGCCATTGTATGGCTGGCTATTTCGATATATGATGAGGTATCTATTTCAACTAACGGAGGTCTAGCAATGGCGGAAGAAATGCAAAAGCTATCTATTCCTGATCTTGTCTCAATGAAGAGAGAAGGCAAGAAGATATCGATGATAACTGCATATTCATATCCTCAAGGGTTGCTTGTAGATGAAGCAGGCATAGATATTATTCTAGTTGGCGACAGCCTTGGTATGGTAGAACTTGGTTATAGTGGGACTACACCTGTGACCATGGAAGAGATGCTCGCTCATATCAAGCCGGTCACCAGAGCCGTAAAAAGGGCTCATGTGGTCGGAGACATGCCATTCATGTCATATAATGTCTCCATAGAACAGGCAATTACAAATGCAGGTATTCTATATAAAGAGGGAGCCTGCGATTCGATCAAGCTCGAAGGCGGACAGGAAATGGCAAAGACCATTGAGGCAATAATTCGCGCGGGTATTCCTACTTTTGGTCACATTGGGCTGACTCCTCAGACAGCAGGTATGCTCGGCGGCTTCAAAGTACAAGGCAAATCCCTTGATGCCGCAAAGAAACTGATCGATGATGCGATAGCAGTCGATGAGGCTGGCGCATTTGCAATAGTCCTGGAATCTATTCCTCGGCAACTAGCAAAAATCATCTCCCAAAAAGTGAAAGCAATAACCATAGGTATCGGTGCTGGCATGGAATGCGATGGCCAGGTGCTTGTCTTCCATGACATCCTGGGGCTCTTCAAGAGATTCACCCCGAAATTTGTCAAAGTGTATGCAAATGCATGGGATTACGAACTCAAAGCCATAAAAGATTTTATCGATGAGGTGAAAGAGCAAAAATTCCCAACCGATGAGTTCACCTACACAATGAAAGAAGATGTGCTCAATGAACTCAGCAAATATGCAGGAGTCTAAGCCCAAAGAGTGCTGTTTACAAGGAAATTGAGAATTGAGATATCTTGGAAATCAAAAATGCCTGTAGGGCTCACTGAACTCTGCAGGCATTTCTAAATTACAGACTGAAGGATTTTTGTCTTTTATTTCTTATCTGGAAAAGATATTGTTCCATCCCAACTGTTGACAACCTTGCCTTCTCTCGCTTCCTCTTCGGAGAACCAGTGAGAAGTGACACTTTTCAACTCCGTGTAGAATCTTACTCCATCTGTACCCATGGTATGGAGATCCCCAAAAAACGAATTCTTATGCCCGGTAAAACCAAATACACTCAAGGGTACTGGAATACCTACATTGATACCTACCTGACCTCCATGCGTCCTCTTAGCAAATTCCCTGGCATAATAGCCACTCTGTGTATATATCACCGAACCATTCCCAAATTCACTCGAGTTCATGAGCTCCAGGCCTTCCTCGAAATCCTTCACTCGCTTTACACAGAGTACCGGACCAAAAATCTCTTTCCATCCAACGCTCATCTCTGGTGTAACATGATCCAGAATCGTAGGCCCTAGATAAAAGCCATTCTCATAGCCTTCTATTACGATATCTCGACCATCCAGTACGAGCTCGGCTCCTTCCTCTATTCCTTTCTCTATCCATTTCACAATCGATGCCTTATGCTCCGCATTCACTACCGGCCCCATCTGGCTCGTCTTGTCGTAAGCTGGCCCTACCTTGAGATTCTTCGATTGCTCCTTGAGAATCCCTACTAGCTCGTCTGCTATCTCTTCTTCCACCACTATGACTGGCAAAGCCATACAACGCTCACCCGCACAGCCAAATGCCGAATTGATTATCCCTCGAGCCGTCCTCTCTAAGGCCGCATCCTTCAATACCAGAGCATGGTTCTTTGCCTCGGTAAGGCATTGCACTCGCTTCCCATTAGCCGCCGCTACTTCGTAGATATGCCTGCCCACACTCGTGGAACCTACAAAGCTGATCCCTTTTACATCGGGATGGCGCAAGAATATCTCTGATTCATTCCTGGAGCACGTAATTAGGTTCAGTACTCCTGGCGGCAGCCCTGCTTCCGCCCAGAGCTCCATTATCCTCATAGAGGTCTCGGGACAGAAACTCGCTGCCTTGATGATCATCGTGTTGCCAGTCGCGATGCATAAGGGAGCCATCCAGCCCATAGGTATCATTGCAGGAAAATTCCAGGGCGCTATGCCTGCAAATACCCCAATGCTCTCCATATACTGTGTTGTGTCATATCCCACCGAACAATTCATGAGCGCAGGCCCTTTCATTAAATGCGTTATACCGCAAGCAAACTCCACAACCTCTGTCACTTTAAGGACATCGCCCATAGCTTCGTCGAGTACCTTCCCGTTCTCTTTTGCTACCATGAGCGTAAGCTCATCAAGATGCTTGTCCAGCAGCGCCTTCATCCTAAAAAGCACCTGTACTCGTTTGTTTGGCGGCGTGTTCGACCACGCAGGATAGGCCTTCTTTGCTGAGGCAATGGTGGCCTCTACTTCTTCGGATGTACATTTCGGCGCTCTCGCGATCACTTCTCCGGTCGAAGGATCATAGCAATCCATATATTTATCTGTGGTAGATCTCTGCCATCCGCCATCTATCCAATATTGAAGTTCTTTTATCTCGGGCATGCCTCTTTACTCCTTTCTGCTTGTATTCTTGTAACAGACCATACTATTGTCAGTCTGATATAGATAGATATCGAATGTCAATGCTTAGTTATTATTGGTTTTATAATTGGTTTTTGTTGCTTCCTTGCTTAAAATTTAATCTGGCTTAATCTGACTTAATCTGGCTCAATCTGTTTCGATCTGGCTCGACCATTTGGAGATTCTTGTATTATCTTCCGAAGATGTTTCATTTATTGATACTATCGTTTCGTAACTTGCAGGATGAATGATCTCGGTTTACAATATGGAGACGCGGAAAGGTCATCATAAAATTTGTCTTGATTTATAGACTCAGCGAGGTCAATTATTAGAGAAGATAGCCTGAGAGTAATGGCACGATGAGTCGCTCACTAAGCCGCGCGCGCGGCACAGCGAGGAGTTTTGCATGAAATTATCTCAATGGAATGGCGATTTTGGGGGTATCGACTATGTATCGCTCATAGTTATCGATATCGACGGACGGATGAGAGCAGTGAGTCTTCCATCTTCATTTGCTGATGAGGCGGTGCTCAAAAAGGGGATAGGATTCGATGCCTCTAATTTTGGGTATGCAAAAGTGCATGCATCGGACATGGTAGCCGTGCCCGATATGGATACTGCCTTTATCGAACAGAAGGGAGAATTCGATATTCTCCACGTATTCTGCGATGTACGTACAACGGAAGGCGAATTGTTCGAGCAGTATCCGCGTTCGGTAATAAGGGCCGCTCATTCGGCTCTGATGGAATCTGGAATAGGCGATGATATCAAAATGCTTGTGGAGCTGGAATTCTATGTTTTCGAAGAAGTGCGCTATTCGACAGCCACAGATCATTCCTATTATTTTGTCGGGAGTTCGGAGGGTATAGGCGAAGACTATAGAGATGCGCCATGGATTAGGCTTTCTCAAGGATACCATCGTATGGCTCCTGAGGATCGATACCAGCTTTTGCGAAATCGTGCGGTAAAGACAATGATCGATGTCGGCATTCCTGTCAAATACCATCACCACGAGGTGGTTGCTGCGCAACTCGAGATCGAGCTGGATTTTATTTCGATGCTGAAGGCAGGAGATGCCGTATCCCTGGCTAAATGGATTCTACGCAGCGAGGCGGATGAGCTGGGGCTAAAGGTCACTTTTATGCCCAAGCCCATGTATAAGGTTGCGGGCAGCGGCATGCATGTGCATCAATTCATAGAAAAGCTTGGAGCTTCAATTTTCCCAGGTGAAGAGCTGTATGGACTTTCCAGGGAAGGGCTGTCATACACGGCAGGACTCTTGAGCCATGCTCTCACGGGCTCTCTCCTGGCTTTTTCCAATCCTTCCACTAATTCATATCGAAGGCTCGTACCAGGTTATGAGGCGCCGGTTAGCGCAACCTTTGCCCATGGGTCGAGGGCAGCAGCGGTTCGAATTCCTGGCTATCTAGGAAAGGGAGAAGCTCGCATAGAGTTTCGCACAGGGGATGCCACGGCAAATGTATATTATTTTTTATCCGCAATGCTTCTCGCCGGTCTCGATGGGATAAATAAGAGACTCGATCCCGTAGCTCTAGGCTTTGCGCGCGAAACAACTTCGGCTCGGCATGTCTTCCCAACTGGGCTTTTTGATGTGTTAGCCGGGCTCAAGAAGGATCATGGTTATCTTTCGGCCGCGTTTTCCGAGGAGCTTGTCGAAACCTGGATAGCGCACAAGGAAAAAGAAGCCTCATATGTGTATAACGCGCCTGTTCCACAGGAGTATGAGCTATACTTTGATTAGACAGGGAGATTGTTGGCGCAGGTTTGTTCCTGCGCTTTTTTTTATTTTCTTGGATTGTTGTCTGACTGGATGAATAAGGAGTTCGGAAATGTCACAAAAGGTCCTTCTTTCTGGAGATGAAGCTATAGGACAGGCCGCGATGGATTCGGGAATTACAGCGGCCTTTGCGTATCCAGGAACACCGGCAACTGAGATCATGGAATATTTGCAGGAATGCATAAGCAACACAGACAATGATGAAAGCATTGGTGCGAGAGACTTCCGGCCTGTAGCCCAATGGTGCACTAATGAGAAGACTGCATACGAGTCCGCACTAGGCGTATCCTTCGCGGGTAGGCGCACCATGGTTTCTATGAAGCATGTTGGACTCAATGTTGCGATGGATCCTTTTGTGAATTCTGCACTCGTTAGAATAAATGGGGGGCTCGTTGTCATAGTGGCCGACGATCCAGGTATGCATTCCAGCCAAAATGAACAAGACTCGAGACTTTTGGCAGATTTTGCTCGCATTCCTTGTTTTGAACCATCGGATCAGCAGGAAGCCTACGATATGGTGCGAGCAGCATTCGACTATTCGGAGGCGCATGAGGTGCCGGTGATGGTTCGCATAGTGACAAGGCTTGCGCATGCCCGAGGTCTGGTACAGACAGCACCTTCAGTGCCTATCTGCAACCGTGGCAAGACCACCGATCGTTTTTCTTGGACCCTATTGCCTGCTTCGGCGCGAAAGCAGTGGTTGGCCTTGCTAGCAAAACAACCCGCCTTCAAGGTAGATGGAGAAAAGGCGAGCCGCCTTGAGCTGCGATCGAAGGAACTTGGTGTGGTGACCTGTGGGCTGGCTCTGGCGTATTATAAGGAAAATGAGGGAGACTGGACCGTGGCTCATGGCGGCGAGCCGCCTTCACACCTACACTTAGGCCGATATCCAATAGAGGTTTCGGAAGGCGAATCAAAGGTTAGAGCGCTTGCTGCGCATGTGTCGCAAATTCTGGTAATCGAAGAGGGCTACCCTTACATTGAGCGCGAAATGCGAGGCATATTCGGAGCACCCATACCGATTTTGGGAAAAATGACGGGAGAATTGCCTCTAGCGGGCGAGTTGAGCTCAGATTCGGTGCGAATAGCTCTTGGACTTCCTTTAGTCTCCTTCAGCCTGCACTTAGAGATCGAGCTTCCTAGCCGTCCACCCCAATTCTGTCAGGGTTGTCCACATGCCGATTCCTATACAGCGCTCAAGAAGGCTCTCGAAGGAGAGTCAGAATTCTTTGTCTTTTCGGATATCGGTTGCTATGCTCTTGGTGCACAGCAACCTTGGAATATCATAGAGTCCTGCGTAGACATGGGCGCTTCGGTGGGTATGGCGCGCGGTGCAGGCTGTGTTGGAAACAAGCGCTCCATAGCCGTAATAGGCGATTCGACTTTTTATCATTCAGGCCTTACAAACTTGCTCGATGCAGTGCAGCACCATAGTCCAATGACCTTGATGATCTTGGACAATGGCACTACTGGCATGACCGGAGCCCAGCCCACAATCAGTCCAAGCCAACAACTCCCAAAGCTTCTCGAAGGTTTTGGTGTTGAAAGGGAGCATATCCGTGTTCTCGAGGCACATCGTCGTGCATTGGATGCTAATGTTGAGATCATTCGCGAAGAGCTAAGTTATGATGGTGTGTCTGTAATCATAATGTTCCGAGAATGCATCGAATGGCTAAAGAAAGCGAGGAGATCATGACCTGCGATATAATTCTCTGCAGCGTCGGAGGCCAGGGCGGGCTTTCTGCGTCGATCATAATAGCCCGCGCCGCAATGGCCGCTGGATTTCAGGTTAAGCAATCCGAAATACATGGGATGTCTCAGCGCGGAGGTGAAGTTTTGGCTCACCTGCGCATTGCAGACAAGGAGATCTATAGTCCCACGATTTCCAAGGGCAAAGCAGATATTATGTTTGCTCTAGAGCCCCTGGAAGCGCTCCGTCATCTTTCGTGGATTTCCCCCTCTAATGGTATTATTGTCTCAGCCACTGCACCCCTTCTCAACATTCCTGATTACCCCGATCTGGATACCGTGTTGGCAGAAATCCGCAAAATCGCTCGCGTACGGCTTATCGATGCTGAAGCCATAGCGCGGAAATCGGGAAATGTTCGAACTGCAAACCTTGTACTGATCGGTGCCGCTATGGATCTTTTGCCCATTTCTCCGGATGCCATCGAGAAGGAGATAATCGAGCTCTTTTCAAGAAAAGGCGAGTCGGTTGTACAAGCCAATCTAAAGGCTTTTGAATCAGGGAGAGCGCTGTATCATGGTTGAAAGGCAAAAGACCCAAAAGACCAAAGATCAGGCGACAACTCAATATGCTCAAGGCGGCTGTCGCCTGAGTCAGTCGGCAAAGGAGCTTCGCGACAAGATAAAGCGCATAATATCCCAAGCCCAAAGCGAGCATAGGGAAGCGCTTACGGAGCTCGAAGGAATGTCCATTCTGGCGGCAATGGGTGTACAGACGCCCCGGCGTTGGATTGTGCAGTCGGCAAATGAGTTTCTGGAGAAAATAGGAGCTGAAGGAGCAATAGATGCTCCTCTGCAAAGCCCTTTCCCCGGCTCCAAAGCTGTAATCAAGGTCATTAGTTCTAAGGTTCTTCATAAGACCGAAGTACAAGGCATCGAGATTGTCGATAACACGGCTACCGCAATTGCCGATTCGCTCGATAGAATGGAAGCTCGATTCAAGAATGTGCCTCGCGATGGATTTACTGTCAATGAGTTCATAGCTTTCGAACCGAAGCTTGGTCATGAGATGATTCTTGGTTATCGTTTTACGCCTGACTTTGGCCCTATTGTGACTTTCGGCCCTGGTGGTATTTATACCGAGTATCTCGCATCGAAATTCAAGCCCGGTATGGCAAACCTTTTTCTCTCTCCAAGAATCAATGACATGGCAGTGCTCGAATCGCTTCTAAGAAACAATGTAATATATGGGCTCTTATGTGCTGGCCTAAGAAATACAAGGCCAGAGTTGGAAGAAAAGAGTCTCATCGAAGCAATCCAGCGCTTTATCGATGCCGCAGATGCCCTTTCGGCCGCAGGCATAAGCGAATTCGAGGTCAATCCAATGGTGCTTTCAAAAACCGGGGAGCTTGTAGCACTGGACTGCCTGGCAACGCTAAAAGAGTTTGCAGAGAACGCGCCAGCAAATGGCTCTGCGCAGAGTTCTTCACAGAACCTTATTCAGAGCCTTGTGCGCGATTCCGAGGGTTTCCCTATCAATTTCGCTCAGCATATTCGGCCAGTCAACCAGATAAAGCACATTCTCGAGCCTTCTAGCGTGGCTATCATTGGCGTATCTGAAAAGACGATCAACAATGGTCGTATTATTCTCCGCAATCTCCTTGAAAATGACTTCGATAAATCTAGGATCTATATCATAAAGCCAGGTGCTCAATGGATCGATGGTTGCCAATGTGTTCCGGATGTTCAATCTCTGCCTGAGAAAATAGATCTCTTTGTTGTGGTTATTCCAGCGCTTGGTATTCCCAGCACGCTTGCCGACATTGCGCGATACGACAAAGCATGGTCGGTTCTCCTAATTCCCGGAGGGCTGGAAGAAAAGCAAGGCTCAGAATCCATAGTTGCGGATATGAATCGTGCTTTGGCGGAAGCACGCGCCGAGGGAAAGGGACCCCTGATAAATGGTGGCAACTGCCTTGGTATACGCTCGGTTCCCGGTAAATACAACACCCTCTTCATACCTGAATACAAGCTACCCATGCCCAAGGGCAAGATCGAGCCACTTGCGCTGATCTCACAGTCAGGCGCATTTGCCATAACGCGCATCTCTAAGCATCCCAACATCAATGCAAAATATGCAATAACCATTGGCAACCAGATGGACCTAACAGTCGGAGATTATCTGGATTATCTGGCTCAAGATAACGAACTCCATGTATTTGCGGTCTATTCTGAAGGTTTTAAGCCACTGGATGGACAGAAGGCACTCGAAGCGACCAAAGAAATTACCATGTCCGGTCGCAATGTTATTCTATACCGAGGAGGCAGGACTCGAGCAGGAGCGGGTGCGGCAGCGAGTCATACTGCAAGCATTGCGGGAGACTATCCTGTTACTTGGCAACTCTTTTCTCAAGCCGGCGCGGTTGTTTGCGACAGTCTGGACGAATTTGACGACGCGATCACATTATTTACCCTGCTCGATGGTAAAAGAGCAAAAGGTAGAAGGCTCGCAGCCGTCTCCAACGGCGGCTATGAGTGCGTTGCGATTGCAGACAATCTGGGGGAGATGGTTTTATCTCATTTTAGTGAAAGGACAAAAACCGAGCTTGAAGTGATTTATAAGGATGCGCATATATCGGAAATAGTAGATATCCACAACCCACTCGATCTCACCCCAATGGCGGACGACGACGCCTATGAAAGGGCGGTTAGAACCGTACTTATGGACCCTGAAACCGATCTCTGCATTGTGGGAATAATCCCCCTCACCGCTAAGTTGAATACGCTTGCAAGCGGCCCATTATCTCATGGCGAAGATATCCTCAGACCTAATTCGCTTCCCGAACGGCTCGGCAGATTATCGAGCGAAATGGATAAGCCTTTTATTGCCATTGTCGATTCTGGTCCGCTCTACGATCCTTTTTCCGCGGAGCTCGAAAAACGAGGGATTCCAACTTTTCGCGCCGCAGACCGAGCCTTGCGAATGCTGGAGCGCTGGCGAAAAGCCCATCAAAGAATATAGAGCGGCAAGGTGCAAGAGATATCGGCTATTAGAGAAGCACCGGGGCTTTAGGAAATAGTGACGCGCACAGATGAGCTACATACGCGCAAACACATCTTCGAGCGTTCCGGAGAAAGGCCCGGGCTTTTCCATTTTTATCGAGC
>Ga0208461_1000564_pt1 | contig 35641 bp, 18 predicted proteins | sample AD_JPNTR4_MetaG_FD_184448 | JGI IMG/M metagenome (GOLD analysis project Ga0208461, IMG submission 184448) | Active sludge microbial communities of municipal wastewater-treating anaerobic digesters from Japan - AD_JPNTR4_MetaG (SPAdes) (version 2) | ecosystem: Engineered > Bioreactor > Anaerobic...
CATCGCTGTTCTCCTTGTGTTTTGCACCTCTGAGTGCGTGTTTACGGTTTCCGGCATTTTGCCAGAAAACCTTTCACAAGGAGAACAGCCTTCTCATCTTACCTCAAGTGGGGAGAACTGCGAATGAATTCAAAGTCCCACGGAATTATACTTGAGCGTTGAAAGTTATCTCGGGTTTTGACTTGAACGTTGAGCGTTGAACGTTGAGCGTTGAGCGTTCATTCCTCTCTCCTCACACGCCGAGCCCCTCGGCCACGGCCTGGGTGAGTTTTTCAATACACGTTTCAACAAGGGCCGACTCACTGGCCTCGACCAGCAGGCGGATCTTGGGCTCGGTGCCAGAATAACGAACGATCACACGTCCGGCCTCTTTCAGTTCGGCCTCGCACGCCTGGATCGCCGCAGTCAGCGCCGGCACTTCGTGGACCGGCTTCTTCTCTCTGACCTTGAGGCTGACCAGCTTCTGCGGGTATTCTGTCATGCAGTCGGCGAGTTCGGCGAGACTCTTGCCCTCCTCCTTCATCACGCGCAGGAGCTGCAAGGCACTGATGATGCCGTCGCCGGTGGTGGCGTGGTTGTGGAAGATCAGGTGGCCGGACTTCTCGCCGCCGAGCGAGTGGCCGCCCTTGCGCATGGCGTCGATGACATAGCGGTCGCCCACGTCGGTGACCTCCACCCGGATGCCGTGGCGGCGCATGGCTTCGTGTAGGCCGAGGTTGCTCATGCTGGTGACCACAAGCGTGTCGTTGGCGAGCAGCCCGCGCTTCTTGAAGGCGATGGCGCAGGCGGCGAGCACACGGTCGCCGTCCACGATCCTGCCCCGCGCGTCGGCGAAAATGACGCGGTCCGCGTCGCCGTCAAGCGCGATTCCGATGTCCGCGCCCTGCTCCTGAACGAGCCTGGCCATCTTCTCGGGATGCAGCGCGCCGCACTCAGCGTTGATGTTCAGGCCGTCGGGCGCGACGCCGGTCTTGGTGATTGTGGCGCCGAGTTCACGGAAAATCCAGGGGCCAATGTCGTAGGCCGCGCCATTGGCGCAGTCCATGACCACCTTGTAGCCGCTCAGCTTGGTATTGTCGATGGTGCTCTTGGCGAATTCGATATACCGGCCGCGCGCGTCATCCAGTCGATAAGCCTTGCCGAGCTGGTCGCTGCGGATCTCGTCAGTATTGAGATCGGTCTCAAGAATCAGTCGGGACAGCGTCTCCTCCTCCTCATCCTCCAACTTATAGCCCAGAGGGCTAAAAATCTTGATGCCGTTGTCGTCGTAGGGGTTGTGCGAGGCGGTCAGCATGATGCCGACATCCGCCGCCAGCGAACGCGTCAAGTGCGCCACGGCGGGCGTGGGAACCGGGCCGACCAGGAAGACGTCACAGCCGGACGAGACCAGCCCGCTGGTGATCGCCGTCTCCAGCATGTAGCCCGAGAGCCGCGTGTCCTTGCCGATGACCGCACGCGCGCTGCCGTAACCGTGTGCGCGAAGCTGTTTGCCCAGCGCCTTGCCCAGCTTCAAAGCCAATTCCGCATTGACAGGGAAGCGGTTTGCCTGTCCACGGATACCGTCTGTCCCAAAAAGTTTTTGCATACTTGATTTTTACTGGAACGCCCGCCCCCCTGCAAGAGTAAAAATAGCCACCTGGAAACTGAAAATCTTAAAAACTCCCTTGCCCCTCCTGCCTGGACTTGCAATAGTAGGAGCCGTGCTCTACCCTGTACCTGTGCGCGGATGCACGGAGTAAAGCGTTATCATTCAGGCGCCCATCATGCTGATTTCCCATACTTCGCCCCCTCCTATCCGTGTTCTTGGCATCGACACCTCATTGCGCTCCACCGGCGTGGGCATTCTGGATGCGGTCGGGTCGCGCCTGGTGCCTGTCCATTTCGGCACCGTGAAGAATCCTGCGGGCCGTCCTTTATCCGACTGTCTGCTGCATCTGCAACATGAGATTGAAAAACTGATTCGGGAACATGAGCCCCAGGCGGTCGCCATCGAGGGGGTCTTTTACGCGAAGAACGTCAAGACCCTGCTGGTTCTTTCTCATGCGCGCGGCGCGATCATCGCGCAATGTGCCCGCATGGGCCTTCCGGTCTATGAGTATGAGCCGCGCCGCGTCAAGCTGGCCGTCGTCGGCACAGGCGGCGCGCAAAAGGAGCAGATCCAGAAGATGGTCAAGACGTTGCTCAATCTTCCCGACATGCCGCAGAACGACGCCGCTGACGCCCTCGCGCTGGCGATCACGCATCTGCACAACCGCTCGCCGATCACCGCCCTTTCAGCCACGCCGATCTAGCAGCCAGTGAACGCGCCCTAAGACAACGGTTTTTCTAGACAGGATTACAGGATTAACAGGATGGACATAAATTGGGTTCACTCGATGTTCTGCACCTGCTCGCGCACGGCTTCAAGTCCGGCTTTGAAGTCAATCACAAGACGTGAGATCGCCGCGTCATTGGCCTTCGATCCCGTCGTGTTGATCTCACGGAACAACTCTTGACAAAGGAAATCCAACGTACGTCCGCAAGCGCCCCCCGCGTCAAAGACCTTGGTCACCTGCGCGAAATGGCTCGCAAGCCGCGTCAACTCTTCGCTCACATCGCAGCGATCGGCAAAAACCGCCACCTCGCGTGAAATGAGAGCCGGGTCTGCCATTTGTCCTGTACCGAGCAACTCAGACAACCGCCGTTCCAACACCGCTTGATAGGTGACCGGCACCGTCGGTGCCAATTCCGCGATCTGATGACTCAGCGCCTCAAGCGCGGCAAAGCGTGCCCGCAAATCCTGTTCCAGCGCGCCGCCTTCACGCAGCCGCATCGCATCCAGCTTCTCCAACGCGGCCTGTACGGCCTTCTCCATCAGCGGCCAAACATCCAGCGGATCATCCGGCAGCACACTCGGACGCAGCAGGTCAGGGAAGCGCAGCAGCGAGGAGGCCGTCAGATCATCGGCGAGCCCCAAGGCCTGCGCCGCCGTGCGCACCGCGTCGAGTTGAGTCGTGAGGCGATCCAGATCCAGTGCGCTGGCCGTACCGGCTTGCTCAGACGCCGTCACCGTCACCAAGCCCTTCACATACCCGCGGGTCACGTGCGCATGCACCAGGGCTTGAATCTTCGCGTCGAGACTGACCAGCTCCCGCGGCAACGAGATCGAACAGTCAAACTGCTTGCGGTTGACCGTGCTCAACTCCACCACCACCTTCACAGCGCCCTCGACCGCCTCTCCCCGTCCGAACCCCGTCATGCTCTTTACGGACATACTCGCGCACTCCTTTCCCACTATTTGAAAATTGAGCGTTGAACGTTGAGCGTTACCCCGTCGATCATTCGCGACAACCTCTTCGTCCAAATTCTTAAGCTCCAAATTTTCCCTGAATCGCCCAACAGATCAGCGTACCCGCAATCGCGCCCAGATACGCCGGGTAGATCACACACAGCACCGGCAGCCGCAGCAGCCCGACGTCGCGCCGGGCGATCACATGAAAAGCCAGTGGCACACTGACCGCCGCCGCGACCACGCAGAGATCCTCAAGCGTCTTGGGATATTCGTCCCAGAGGTTCGTGAGCATCACCCAAAGCAGGACTAAGGAGACCACCCCGAACCCGCAGCGCCATTGCCAGTTCATCCGCTCGCGCAACGGTGTCAGAAGCTGCTGCAGCCCGAACACCCAGGTGCCCAGCACAAAACCACCCCAAAAAATCCAGTGCCCCAAGTCGTCGTCCAGATACCGGATCGATTCAAAAAGATCGGGCAAACTTGCCTGGCTGCCGCGATAGACAACCGACATCCGGTTGGTCGGATCATGCATCCCCATGCCGCAGGCGATAAAATAGATGGTCAGAACCATCAGCACCTCGACCGTACGGTTCACATGCCCCCGCGCCACCGTCCGCACGAGCATCCAAAACAGAACCCCGATCACCGGCGCAAACACAAACATGGAAAGCGCCTCACGGATACGCAGAATATCGCCGAAAGGCCGCAGTTGCCAAGCCGACGGGCACATGCGGCTTGATCCGGCCAGCAGACAGACCAGACTGAACACCGTAAACAGCCCCAGCAGTCTCTTTAATGTTTCATCATCGGTACGTGCGGAATCTGTCATGTGTATGCCTATTCCTTCGATTTATCGGTATCTCACAATCCCAACGGGACCGAACCCTGGAGCGTCACACCTTGTTCCGCATTCAATACCGCGCGGATCTGATCGCCCCGCTGTTGATGCTTGCCTTCATACGGTATCTGCCAAACCTTCCGCCCGCCCGGCGCAAGATCAACCGGCATCTCGACCGTCTCGAACTTAATGCCCTTCGGCGCAGACAGCGTCACGCGGCCTTTCAAGCCGTGCGCAAGCGGGGCGACCGCAACCACGCGGCACACGCCACGGTCTTTTTGCGCTTTCACCGACACATTCAGATTGGGCGAGAGCGCTTCCGGCACATAGGAGAGGATCGGCACTTGCGTATATCCCATGGCGTTCATCATCGTGCGCATGCGGTAGGCAGTATCCTGCATCAGACATACGCGCCGGTCCATGGCCGGAATCGGCGTCGTATAGATACGCAGCTCGCCGTCGACACTCGTCAACACCTCTTCGCGCCAATCCCCCACCACATCGGCAATCAGCACCACCTTGCCTTCGATCTTTTCGCTCACCGCGCCGCCGTCATAATCGAGGGCGCGCCCGCGTATCAGCTCGCGCTGCAGATCGGCATCCCACCACGCGCTCGGCACACCGAAACTAAAATCCACCTCTTTGCCCGATTTCAGCACGCGTCCGTCCGCAGAAAACAGCCACCGGTTCTCCGTCAATTTGTGACCGTCGGCATCCGCGCCATAAATTTCCAAACCCGGTTGCGTCGGATCAATGTCACTACAGATACCGGAACTGTGCACATGCCGCGTCGGTTCCTGCAACTGCCAGAGGAAGGCGCCAGTCGCAGGATCCAACACATGGATACCGCCTTCTTTGCTCTGCCTAGATTCAATGATGTACGCCATCTCCATGCCGGGACGTGCGGGATCGATGTCGCCGAAATAGTGCGCGTCTGGATGCCCCTTGCCGGTGCACCAGAGCGGCGTGCCGTCATCATCCAGCGTCACCGAACCCAGAATCACCTCATCCCGTCCGTCACCGTCTACGTCGGCGCAGAGACAGTTGTGCGCACCCTGTCCCTGATAGCGGTCGGGCAACTCTTCATTCGAATAAGACCAGAGCCGCTGCAGCGAGCCGGCCTTGAGCTGCCAGGCATCGGCCAGCATCAGGTTGTAGGTGCCGCGCAACGCAAGCAGACAGGGCGTGCGCCCATCCAGGTAGGCGACAGCGATCTGGTTACGCGAGGCGTAGTTGTAGTGCCCGAAGGGTTCGCGCGGCGGCCACGCCACACGCGCTCGTTCGCGTCCGGTGAGTCCGTCGAACACCGCCAGCCATTCCGGCCCCCGCTCGACCTTGCCTTCGGCGTCGCGCATGTCCTCGTCCGGACCGATCTTGGCGGCCACTTCGGCGCGGCCATCGCCATCCAGATTGCACACGACCATGGGCGAGTACCACATGCCGCGCTCGATGTTCCAACCCAAATCTTTGATCCACAGGAGCGTCCCGTCGTGTCGCCGCGCCTCAAGCTTGAAGGTTTCCGGCGACTTGTACCAGTACTTGTGCCACGGATCGACATTGCCGCCCGGTTGCTTGATCACGTAATCGAAACGGCCGTCGCCGTCCAGGTCGCCCAAACCGACTTTCTGCGCGGTCACGTTTGTCGCAATCAATGGGATGCGCAGATACGGCGTCTTGCGCCCCTCCAGCGCGACCGGTTGCACCGTTTGGGCCACACCTTTAAAGCCGACAGCCGGCTCGACCGCGTAACTCACTGCGGCATCGAACCGATGGGTGTCCAGAAAGTCGGTGGTCTGCGTGATCGGCACTTCGTTGAGTTTGACGCGGACACCGTCTTTCAGACGGAAGACGTCAAATGCGATTTTTGGATCATCCTCGCGCAACAGACGCCAGCTCACGTAGACGCCCCCGGGCACCTCGACCGCCAACACGCCGCGGCCCATGGGCTCGACCGGTCGAGTCTTGGCCCAGCCGTCGACCTTGGGTCCCCTGACTATGGGCGGCTCCGCTTCCGGCACGACCTGCACGTCATCCACCCAGAAGTCGGTGCGACCGCTGCCCACGATACGCACGTAGACCGTGTCGACCGTCTCAGGCACCGTGAACCACGCCTTACAGCGCTGCCAACCGGAGCCTCGCGGCCCGGACGTGCGTCCGATCGCCCAACTGACCAGTTCCTTCCCCTTGCTGCCCACCACTTGGACGGAACCGGCTCGCGCGTCGCCGGCACATTTCATCCAGCAGGTGATCGCATACGACTCACCTGGCTTAACCGGCGTGTGGCGGCTGTTGGAGACGTTCCAATCCTTCTCGCCTGTGTGGAGAACCCTCAGAGAACGAGCGCCGTCGTGCCGGTCATCTGACAGCTCCATGTGGCCTGCCCCGCGTTCGCGCGCCCACCAGCGCCATTCCGCCGGCTGGCCGCTGTCGTCGCGTTGCTCGAACCCAGGATTCGCGACCAGCTCTGCCGCCCACGCGTGCAGCCCCGTCAGCACTGCACACACCCCCACCGCGCCAAACATCTTCATTGGAATCTCCGTTCGCATCGCGCTGTTCTACGCGTGAAAAAAAACCTCCCCGATGTCAGAAGAAGCATATCCCATGCAGTTCTGACTGACAAGTCTGTCATACACGTTAACCATGCTCAAATGTAAACGCCTCCCAAGGGATGTTCACGGGCTTTTTCTCGGAGAGAATCTCATCTGTGTGCATGAGGAGAGGGAAGTCACGCGCATCGAGCCGTCCTGCCGCGCAGAGTTTCTTCACAACGCGCGCGACGCGTACGGCGACAACGAGCGACTCCAGCGTCACCCCCTTCAGTTCCTCCCTTGCCTGATCGATGTCGATGCCGCGGCCGAGCAGGATACCGACAAGACGGGTGCGTCCGCCGTAGACCGTGACATACAGGTCGCCAACGCCGACGCAGAGATTCTCGATCGTGCCCGCGCCCTGCAGGTCGAGGAGACGCTTCATTTCCTTCGTCGCCTGGCCAAACACCGCAGCCTGCGAGTTGAAATGCAATTCAGAATCGAGTCCGAACACCTTCTGGTTGAGTCCAATCGTAAGCGCAATGCCGAGTGCATAGCCGTTCTTGAACGCGACGGCCGACTCGATACCGGTCACATCCGTCGAAAGGGAAACGTGGTAATAGTCGGTCGCCATGATCTGGCGGATCTTGCGGAGGATATCGATATCCTTGCCACAGAACGCGACCTCGGTCTGGTCGTGGGCCACAAGCTCATAGCTCGTGCAAGGGCCGCCGACCGCATTGATGGCACGCCGGATGCCTTTCGCCGCGAGCCGCTGTTCCCAAACCGCAGGATAGGTGAGAAGCCGAGCATCCTCCGTGTCGAGAAGCCCCTTGGTGACAGAAAGAACAGGGATCTCGACCGGGATTTTCGGCAGGACTTCCTCGCCAAACCAGTCGATGCCAAAGGACGAAACCCCGCCGATGATGAGATCCGCGCCCTCGACGGCCCCCATCATCTCCTCGATCTGGCAGTACCGGATGCCCACCGGGAAATCCTTCGCCAATTTCGGATGACGCCCCGTCTGACGACACACATCGATGATCTCGCGGTCGAGATGCGTTCCGACGAGCCGGACTTCGTGGCCATTCTCCCGAGCGGGAAACGCCAGCGCGCTACCCATCATGCCCGAGCCGATAATCGTGACTATTGCCATTGCGCATGACTCCTATTCCGTCGTGAACCCTCACAACGGTGATCGGACGATTATAACAAATTTACCGACGCCTCAGCGAGGCGTCCCCCGAAACCTTAGCGAAGGCAGGAAAAGCCTGACTAAAAAAAAACCATAATTCGGCCTTGCCTTTCTCAACAGTAATCTGCTACTGTAACCGACGTTTTCAAGAGCGCCTCTAGCTCAATTGGATAGAGCATCTGACTACGGATCAGAAGGTTGCAGGTTCAACTCCTGCGAGGCGCGCCAGAAAACCAAACAACCAGATTGCGGGGTGGAGCAGCCTGGTAGCTCGTCAGGCTCATAACCTGAAGGTCGTAGGTTCAAATCCTACCCCCGCTACCAATTTTAGGCGCGTGTCTGATCATGTCAGCACGCGTTTTTTTTTGCCAAAGGCCCAATAAATAAAGCCCGCCGGCCGCTGGCTGACTAGACAAAGGAACAGGTATTTAGAAGAGATTGCTTGCGGTTTTAGGCGGGGAGCTGGTACGGACTCAATACCTAGAGCTCGTTCAATCTGGGGGTGAAGGACACCGCGCATGGATCGTGAGTCGCACGCTGGGGGCGTCGAGCGCGGGCACGGCATAGCGACGCGCCACGCGGTAGCCAGGCACCCAGACGATCTCATCGCCGCAGGCGATCAGCGGAACAGTGTCGCGTAGCATTTCTGGCAGTTTGGCGTCGACATAGAGATCCTGGATTTTTTTGGATCCGCGCAGGTTGGTTGGCGCGATACGGTCGCCCGGTTGCCGCGCACGGACAGTCAGGGCACGACCCTCAAGTGCGGCCGCGCTCAGTGTACAGGCTGCCGGGATATGGCCGACTCCGTTGGCCAGGCTGAAGATGCCCGTGTCGCGGGTCGCGATAATCTCGAATGCGCCCCAGCGGAGCGGCTGCGCAGTGGGGATCGCCAGCACGGCGGGGGGAGGGACAATGCGTGCTGGCGGCGACGGCCGAAAGGAGAGCCGGCGGTCACGGCATTGCACAATGTCCTTCCCGTGCAAGGTGGCGTGCCAATCGCCGGGCTCGCGGCAGAGCGCCAGCAAGCGTTGCACGGTGCTGAAACCCGCCGCATGCGGGTTCGCGTGCCGATAGAGCCAGTGGCGAAGAATACGGCGCTGCAGGGCCAGCGGCTGGCGCAACAGCTCGTCTACCGGCAGCGCGTCACCGCCACCGGTGAGAACGGTAAACTGTTGCTCGGCTAGCGTGTCCAGCAGGGCATCATCCTCGCGCAGGGTTTCGGCCGATTGGCAGAAGCGCGCGCGCAGGTCGGCAGACCAAGAGGCCTCAAGGTGCGGCAGCACGGCATGGCGCACCGCATTGCGCGGAATCGTGGGGTCGCAGTTTGAAGCATCCTCTCGCCATGCCAGATTGCGCTCGTGCAACCAGGCGCGCAGGGCTTTGCCCGAGATCGCAAGCATCGGACGAATCATGCGGCAACCGCCGAGATACGTGTGCGGGCGCAGACCGGAGAGGCCGGCGGCACCGGCGCCGCGGGCCAGTCGCAGCAGCAGGGTCTCGGCCACGTCGTCGGCGTTGTGGCCGGTGGCGATCGCGTCCAGCGCATGTTCTTCAAAGGCTTGCCGGAAGAAGTCTAAGCGCGCGTCGCGAGCGGCCATTTCCAGCGAGCGGCCGTCGGCAGGGCGCCCCGCGAGCGCCACACGATGGCTCACGACCGGCAGTCCGGCGTCAGCGGCGAGGGCTTCGACAAAACGGGCATCTTCGTCCGCCTCTTTCCGCAGTCCGTGATTCAGATGAAGGATGGTCACCGCAATGCCGCGCGTCCGACACTCCGGCATCAGCAGGTGGAAGAGAGCCGTGGAATCCGCGCCGCCAGAGACTGCCACGCCCAGACGCGCGACCGAATGCAGCAGACGGTGACGCACGATCATCGCCGCCATCGCCTCGTCGAGGCGATGGGGGTCTGTGACATAACCGGAAAAACAGGAGGAACCAACAGCCATACACATAGAATAATCCATGTGCGTTTAGCGTTCAACTTTCCTCGTTAGTGGACTTTCCCAAAAAATCCGGCCATTCTAGGAAGACCAGCCCGCGCGTGTTAAATTCAAAGTGTTGCCGTTCGACATCGACGATGACATCTGCCGTAAGGATATTCTGCTGAGACGAAAGACTCTCAAATTGACGTCGTCAATTAGAAAGCGAAGGGCGCAAGGGCGCATCCCTTCCCGGCGGCCCCCGTGACCTTCTGCGTTCTGGTTCAACGTTCGGCGTTAGACGTTCTGAGTTCAGCGTTCGGCGTTGCGTTGGTGGCGTCGGGATACCACGACGTAAGAGTCTGACCGTCGAGAATGTTCAGAAACTCCCGCTCCCACGCGCGTTCGCGTTCCGGATCACGGAGTTCTGTGGGAGCGGAGCCGGGCAACGGCCATGCCCATTCATCCGACAGCAAGGGGGCATAACGAGGTTCGCGGAGACGCAGCCGCACACGCTGTCCGTACCCCCACTCCCATCCGAACGGGTAACCCCAGTCTGCCAAGTACGGGTCACGATATCGTCCGCCTCGCAAAGACAGTGGCACGTCCAGTCCAACAACAGGCCCTGGATATCCCCAGGGGAACGGCCCGAACGGATACGCACCGTCATACCGGAACGGCGACACCCACCAGCCAGTGTAGAGATCGACGGAAGGCTCCTCCCCTCCCCGTACGATCCCCGCCGTCACCAGAAGAACCATCAGTGCGCAAAGCCGTCTAATCATGGACACAGTATACGACCTATACCCCGCGACCTTCAATCTTCGGTGTTCCCGCAGTCGGACGAGCAACCCCCCGTCCTCCCCAAGCACCGGCAGCCCCGGCACGACCGTAACTGCCGGAACGTCCGCCTAGTTGCCGGCTGAGAAACGCCCGCAACTCCTCGAACCGGTCGATCGCGAGATCCCACGTCTCGTCGCGCGGCTCGCCAAAGCCGAAGCGGCAGAAGCAGCGGCGAATGCCAGCGTTCCGGCCGGCCGCGAGGTCGGTGAAGTTATCCCCCACCATCCAGTCGTCAGCGTCCAGCGTGACACCCATCTGCTCGGCCGCGAGCCGCAGCGGAGCCGGATCGGGCTTGAGCGTCGGCGAATCGCCGCCGCCCACCACCGCGCCGAAATACTTCGCGATCCCGAGACCCGCGAGAATCGGATGCGTGACGAAGCTGGGTTTGTTGGTGACGACGGCCAGATGCCAGCCGTCGGCCTTCAGTGCCCCCAAGGTTTCGGCCACACCGGGATAAAGCACCGTTTGTTCCAGACAATGCTCGACATAATGCACACGCTGGCGCACCAGCATGGCCTCCCAAAGGTCGGGACGCTCGGGAATCGCGCGCTCGATCAACACGCGTACGCCTTCACCGACACACGCCACAACCTCGGCGACCGATTTTGGCGGCAATCCGAAATCCTGACGCGTGAGATTCACCGCACACGCCAGATCCGCGCGCGAATCGATCAGGGTGCCGTCCAAATCAAAAAGCAAAGTTTTCACAATCAATCGTCCGCCGGATCATCCATCAGAGCCAACTGCCACGCCGGATCGGTCACCGCCCCGATCTTGACCGCATAGCTGGTGCGCGCCGCGATATCCTCGTCGGTCACCAGGTGCACATCCAGCAGACCGTCGGTTTTATAACCGGTACGCAGATAATTCTGCTCGGACAGGCTCAGGCTCCAGCCCTCCAGCCACACCAGGAGTTCCCGCTGCTGTTCCGGCGTCCCCTGCACATGCACCAGCAGATCGATGTCACTGCCGGGACCGGCGGTCGCATTGGCGGTCGAGCCGAAGAGATACATGGCGCGGACGCCGAACCGTTCGCGCTTCACGCAGCGCGCAAGCTGTTCGGCCATGCGCAGCCGCCAGTGCCAGTAGTCTTCGGAGCGCGGCTGTGCGGGCCGTGCTTCGGCCACATGCTCTTCCCCGCTCGACACTGAGGGCGCAGCCAGATATCCGACCGCCTTGCCGAGATCCGCGTTCATCAGGATACGCAGCACCTGTCCCTGCTCGCAGCCGGGGATGTCGATCACCCGGATGACATCGGACAACTGCGCATATTCCGGCACAATATTCGCCAGCATGTTTTTCGAGCTGTTGAGGAACCGCTCGTTGAACACCACGCCGGATTCGTCGGGGTAAAGCGGAATATACCGGATGCCCGCCTCAACCATATCCTGGAAGAAGTGCGTGCCGAACGACAGCTCGGGCGCGTACCCCCCTTTCTTGCGCGCGATCTCGACCAACACGGCGGTGTTGCAGATATCGGCATAGGTGACCGGAACCCCCCGCTTGATATCTCCCCGGCTGCCCCAGCGTCCCGGCCCCATCAGGATAAACCGGCGTTTTGGCAAGAGCACATTCAGGCGGCCCACGGCGCGGGCAATGTCCACCAGCGCATCACGACTGGTCTGCGCGGCATACTGTTCTGGTGAGACATAGACGATGTGCGAGATGTCGGGCACGCGCCCATTGGAAATAAAACGTGTGGCGGTAAAGAGCGTTTCGCTGGACGGGATCTCCTGCGGAATGGCGCTCGGCGCAGTCTCGCTCTCGGTGTACTGCGGGCGACACTGCAACAGATAGAAATCGTGCCCATCCGAGGCAAACTCGATATCCACCGGTGTGCCGAGCCCCTCTTGCAACGTGAGCAGGATGGCGCGGACACGCTTCACGAATTCCGTGCGGTTGATCAGCCCGTCAAACGTCGCGACCAGCTCGTCTTTCGCGGTGTCCAGTTCCAGGCCGGACGGCGCATGGATGTTGCCGTCGCGGTAGATCGAGACCAGGTGACGCAGATTGGGAAACTCGCGCCCGTGTTCGCGCAGCAATGTACTCAGCGGGACGGTCTCAAAGGTACGCGATTCGACGTTGATGACATCGACCATCGAGGGCGAATAATGCCGGATCTCGTCGGGGCTCACATTGACCCGCAGCCCTGGCTTACCGGGCGAGATCAGCGTCGGATAATCGTTGCTGACGCGATCCACAGCGCGCGTGCCGAGACCGGGCACCAGACGCACCAGCCCGTCATCCCGTTTGAGGCGCGGCGACCAGCGGAATTCATTGCTGCTGAAGGCGACACCCGCATAGGCCGGCATGACGTAAGGGCCAATGCGTGCCCCGACCACCTCCTGGATCAGGATGCCCATCTCCTCGTGGAAGTCCAGCAGCCCGTGCTCGGCCCGGTAAAGAATAGGATCAGGCCCGTAAACCGAGGCATAGATTTCCGCGATCGCGTCGAGCAGGGCTTCCAAACGGGCCTTTTTACTTCCCTGATTCGGCAAAAACAGGCTCTTGTATTTGCCGGAGAAGGCGGACCCGGCTCGGTCTTCGAGCAGACTGGAACTGCGCACGATGAGCGGGCACTCCCCGAAATCGTCCAGCGCCAGAGAGAGCCCTTTAACGATATCGCCGGGGAAAGGCGCGTTCTTGAAGAGCTGGATAATGTTGGGGTATTCAATGCGAATCTGCTCCAGCTCCTTATACTTCTGCTCGTTGACATCCTCAAGTTGATTGTAACGCAAAAACTCCGTTTGGCAGTCCGCCGTAAGATACCAGGTGCGCGGCGTTTTGATCCCCTCGAACAATTTCTCGCCCTTTTCGGCGGCGCGCCGCAACAGATGCTGCGCGAGAAACAGTCCGGTGCTCTTGCCACCCAACCGTCCGTTGCTGCCCGCCGGATAAATGATACGCGGTGCCAGCTCAAAAAAGTCGGACACCTCGAGATGGCGCTTGGCGAGATTGATGAACTCGACGTTGTCGGAAAAAAAGCGCCGGATCAACGAGACGCGCAGCCATTGCTCGGTGGGCTTCGCGAGTTTCTTGTCGTTATCCGTCAGTGCGCGGTAACGCAGGATCGCGTCCACGATCTGATTCAGCGGGGTGTTGCCGGAATCAACCGCCTTGATCAGAAAACTGAGCTTGTTCTCCTGGATCCACCGGTGCAGATTCTCAAGGATGTCGGCGTCGCTCAGATGCTGCGAGGCGATCGCGAACACCTGATCACTCACCGCAAAAATGCTCTCCCGCGTCTGTTTGTGACTGGGGCTGTTGCTTTCCATGCTGCCGTCGCCTTGCGGCGGCGCCAGTTCCGAACCGAACGTATTCAGCAATTGACGCGCCTCTTTCACCCCGCTGCGGAAGAGGTAGTAGAGCATCTTACGCGAGGTGTAGAGAAAAAGTTTCTCGTCCGTCCGCCGCAGCAGGTCGACGATCACCATCCACTCGTGGTTGCTTTTCGCCGCCAGCGTGCGGTGGGTCGTCTCCCAGTCCTTGAGCAGCTTCTCAAGCTTGCGGTGAAAAATCGTCTGGCCGATGCGGTCCGCAATGGTGCGGAGCAGCTTGATCTCCTTCTGGAGGAAAACCCCCTCGCGCGAGACGGGCACCTCGTTGCTGTAGGAAACCTCAATGAACCCGACGACCCGGTCTTCCTCTTTGATCGGAACGGTCTCGGCCCAGTGCGTGGGCGTGTAATGCGGCGGTTCGTAGACGGCGTCCTCATGCACGATCCGCACCTGGCACAGCTTGGGGTACTGCCAGCCGAAAGGGATGATGACGATCAGCTCTTTGAAAATCTGCGGCAGGGAGAGCCGGTCGTTTCCCAGCAACTCTTCAACCTGGTAGAGACAGTTCAACTCTTTCGCGCGCTCGCGCAACACCGTAAACCGGTCTTGAGACTGCTTCTTCTCGCTCATGAATCCCCCATCCGGCGCAACCCGCCGCCTGCCCTCATCCATACGCGGCATAACGATCAAAAAAGTCGGGACTCAAGCAGTAACCGCCTGAGCCCCGGCACACACCGGCATCCGTTTACGCCCAGCCGCGCTGTTTGACTGCCTCAGCCACCCGGTTGATGGCGATCATGTAGGCGGCATCGCGCATGTACAGCTTCTGGCGCTTGGCCAGATCATACACTGCAGCAAAAGCGGAGGTCATCTTGGTGTCGAGCTTGGCAAGCACCTCGTCCTTCTCCCAATAGTAATTGGTGTTGCACTGCACCTGCTCGAAGTAACTGCACGTCACACCACCCGCATTGGTCAGGAAGTCCGGCAACACGAAAATACCGCGCTGTTTGATGACCTCGTCCGCTTCGGGCGTAGTCGGGCCGTTCGCGCCTTCGGCGATGACCTTCACGCTTTTCGCGATCTTCCCTACCGTATCGCGGTTGATCTGGTTCTCAAGCGCGGCAGGAATCAGTACGTCGACTTCCTGCTCCAGCCAGGCCCCGCCCGGCAGACGCTCGTAACCCAGTTCGGCGGCGCGGTTCTTGTCGATGCCCCCGAACCTGTCGGAAATGCCGCGCAGCTCTTTGAGGTTGATACCGTCAGCCTTGCGGAACGTGTACGACGTCTTGTCCGCCTGGTCCCAGCATGAGATCGCGACCACCTTGCCGCCCAGTTCCGTGTAAAGCTGCACGGCATGCTGCGCCACGTTGCCGAAACCCTGCACACTCGCTGTGGTTTTCGCCAGGTCAACGCCGAGAACCTTCAACGCCTCGCGCAGCGTGTAGATCACGCCGAAGCCCGTCGCCTCCGTCCGCCCCAGCGAGCCGCCCATGCCGACCGGCTTGCCGGTGATGAAGCCCGGATAATGGCCTCCATGAATCGCCTCGTACTCGTCGAGCATCCAGAGCATGTGCTGCCCGTTGGTCATCACATCCGGCGCCGGCACATCGCTGATCGGGCCCACGTTGCGCGCGACCTGACGGATCCAGCCGCGGCAAATCTGCTCCTGCTCGCGCAGGCTCAGGTGGTGAGGATCACAGATCACGCCACCCTTGCCGCCGCCCAACGGGATGTCGACCACCGAACACTTCCAGGTCATCCACATCGACAGCGCACGCACGGTGTCGATGGTTTCCATGGGATGGAAACGGATACCGCCCTTCGCCGGCCCGCGCGCGTCGTTGTGCTGCACCCGGAAACCCCTGAACACACGGACCGTGCCGTCATCCATCCGAACCGGGATCGAAAAATGATACTCGCGCAGCGGCTGGCGCAGGAGTTCCCGCACGCCCTCGTCTAATTCAAGCAACGCCGCCACTTTGTCAAACTGCGCTTGCGCCACCTGGAACGGGTTATACGAACTGCTCTCCATACTCTTCGGCCTTTCCTGATTTCGCCTGTCGAGGGCGACTGTTTTAACCACTTAACACGTTTGGTTATACTACAGGTGCCCCCACGCCGCAATGACAATTTTGTCACTTTATTTTCACGTCCACCACATACACTTGGCGCGAGCCTTCATGGACGGAATTGAATGCCAGCATCCTGCCATCCGGACGCCAGCGCGGATGCAGGTCACACCGCGAATACTGTTCACGGTATATCTCCGGCACAAAAAACGTACCGAGCGGCAGTACCGCATGATCCGCCATGCGCATGACCATCAGCTTGCGCTCGTTCAATTTGTCCGGATAGGTGTCGGTTGCCATCCAGCGTCCGTCGTCGGAAAAAACACCGTGCCCGTCGAAGTCCAGCAGACCCCGGCCCAGCCGCGTGAAATCCTCCTTGCCCGGCGTGAAGAGCACATGGCTCCACACGGCATCCTTGTACTTGGCGGTGACCATCAGACGGTCGCTATCCAACCAGTTGAAATGTGATCCGCCCCAACCGTCCGGGAAGCAACGCCGTACGTCACTGCCGTCTCGCTTGCAGGTGAACGATGTGGTTTCCCACTTGCGAACAACTTTCTGGCCCGCGAGATTCTCCACCGTGCGCGCCAGCCAGAAGATCTTCGATCCATCGCGGCTGAAAACCGTGTGGCAGAAGTAGGCCAACGCCTTGGGGTCCTTAACCGCTGGCATGCGATCACGCACCGAGGCAATCGTAACGATCAGTCGTCCCTCGCCACTCGTCAGGTCCACAAGCCAGAGTCCATCATCCTCTGGCCAAACGGTGTCCGCGCGCGCGTCCTGTCCGTTGCCGCCGTAACCGTAATCCGGCCGCGTCAGTCGCAGCCGCGCGTAGTTGATGCTGACCGCCCAGCGGCCATCCCGCGAGACCGCGCTCACCGGAAACGGCACCACGCGCCGCGTACGCTTCTCCATGTCGTAGATGACCGAAACGAAACGCCCATCCACCAGATCATTGAAGATGAACTGTGTCTGGGGTGCCGTTCCGAGCCAGTGCGCCATGGTCGCCTCCTGGAAATTCCAGCAGCGTGTCTCGGTCAGCGGGATGAAACGGTGACCATCCTGCGTGTCCACCACCCCCAACACGGCCACATCCTGCTCAGTGGCCAGACGGCCCTTAACCTCGGTTTCCAAGACCGTGACATACCGGTTATCCGCACTCCAGGCGTTGATCGCATAGTAGCTCGCGAAGAGATGGTCTTTCGGCCCGGAGGTGATCGCGCGCGGCGCGGAAAAGACAGGGAAATCCTGCCCCAACGCCAATCCGGCCATCACTGTACCCACAACATACCACACTGCTCTTGTCTTCATGATGCAAGCCCCCGAATGATTTCATCCCAACACTGTTTCTGACGGGCGATCTCCTTGAAACGCGCCTCGTTGTCGGGCTTGTCGCCAATCTCCAACATGCAGAACCCGTTCCAACCGATCCGTTTCAGGAAGGCGCATTGTGTCCCGTAGAATTTCGCCTCCGTGTATTTCTTCGCCGTAAGATCATGCACATGAACGGTACCGGCAAGATAGGGGCCGACCTTTTCAAGATTAGCCGCAAGCCCTTCACCCTGCGTATCACGGAAGTCGCTGTTGGGGATCAGCCGCAGAGCTGGGTGATCCACAGCTTTACGGATGATCGCCAGATTCGGCAACAGTCCTGCGCTGCCGTGCGCCTCGAGCCGCAGTTCCACGCCCAGATCCGCCGCTACGGGCGCCAGGCGCTTTAACGAGGCCGCGATCTGGTCGAGCGTCTTCTCCTGCGGCACCTCCTTGTGGAAATCGTTCGGGAAGACACGCAGCCCCGACGCACCGAGGTCGGCACAGAACTGCAACAGCTCCCGTGTCCGCTCAATGGCCTTCTCGAGTTTGGCAGCGTCGGGCGAATCATAGCGCTCACCGCAAGCAACGCCGACCAACTTGACCGGGCTGTCGGCAAAACGCTTCGCAGCCTCGGCGCGCTGCGCCTTGGTGCTGGTGAGTTCCAGACCATGCGCAAACTTCATGTCGGTCCGGATCTCAACCCCAAACATGCCGAACCGGGGCAAGAACTCGATCAGTTCAGGAATCGTCCAACGGCTGCCGATCTGATAGGTGGTCAGCCCCAGCCGCAACCCTCCTTTTTCCTCACGTGCCTTCGCTACCGGCACCGCTACAGCGGCAGCCATCGCTCCACCACGCTTCATGAACTCACGTCGTGTCATGGTCTTTCTCCTTTGTTCTGACTCGAAAACCTTTGAGATGATTAAACCTTATCCGGCACTTCAAAACCTTTGCGGTATTCGCGCCCGAGATAGCGGTTCGCCTCGTCCGCAAAGTCGCCGATGAACCGTTCCGCCGCCGGATCAAAGCGCAGGTATGGCCCGAGCACCGGCGGTGTCTTGCTGACGTCAATCCCGTTGGCGTCAAGATGGGTGGCCATCCGTTCCCACGTCTTGAGGAAGTCGGCATTGAAAGTGAGGCGCTCGCGGATCTGCTCCGGCGCGGCCTGCCGACCTAGACGGTGCGAGATGTTGCCCAGATGCACCAGGCTGGTCGACACGTGCGCCTCGGCGATATCGTAGTAGGGCATGCCGGCACCGCCGCGAACCGCATCGAAAAAGGCCGCGCGCGCCGACCGCAGTGTCGGCTTGAACTCCTTGATCAGCTTATCGTTCCTGTCAAAGGCCTTGTTCCCGACCGTGTACCCCGCTTCACACTGGACGGAAGTCGTGTACGACTGACCGTGCAGCGCATCCATGTCCTGCTGACCCCACGCGCCTTTCTTCCAGAGACTGCGATCACGCGGCAAAGCCCGCATTTCGTAGATGATCGGCAGCGGCTCGTAATCGAAAAACGTGATCTGCGTGTTGGGTGTCTGCCCGTCATCGTCATAACCGAACCGCCCGCCGATGCTCAACACGCTTTTCGGCATGCCCTGCCCCGCGACCTCGCGTGCGCCATCCAACAGATGGATGCCCCAGTTACCGAGCTCGCCGTTGCCGGTGTCCCAGTCCCAGTGCCAGTCGTAGTGCAGGTTCTGCCGCATGAGCGGCTTCATCGGCGCCGGGCCGCACCAGAGGTTGTAATCGAGCGTCGGGGGAATCGGCGTCGGCGCGGTGACCTTGCCGATGCTCGTCCGCGCACCGTAACGCACCGCATGGATGTAGAGCGGTTTGCCGAGATTGCCGCCGATGGCGAAACGCGCGGCCTCGCCGAAGCCGGCCATTGACCGGGTCAGCGTGGACGAGTAGACGACACGGTTGTGGGCGCGGGCGGCCTCGACCATCTTCCGCCCTTCGAACAGGTTGTGGCAGACCGGTTTCTGGACGAACACATGCTTGCCGGCCTGAACGGCGTGGATACACACCAGCGCGTGCCAGTGGTTCGGCGTGGTGACCCAGACCGCGTCGATGTCCTTGCGCTCCAGCAGCTTCCGGTAGTCAGTGAACGTGTCGGGCTTCTCATTGTGCTTGGCGCAATCCTCAAGGGCATACCCGAGATTGGCGGCATCGACATCGCAGATCGCCGCGATCCGCACGCCCGGCACGGAACGACACCCCTTCATGTCGTTCCGTCCCATGCCGCCGATCTTGACCTTGGATCCCATGCCGACAATGGCCAGCCGGATGGCGTCATTCGCGCCCTGTGCACGGAGACGCGTGGCAGCGGGCAGAAAAGTGGCCGCGCCAATGCCCGTTTTCAAAAAACTCCGACGATTCATATCCCCTCTCCCCTCCTTGATATGAAAAACACCATTCCACCTCCCCCCGCGCTATTGCACGGGGACGGCCACGACATCTTTGCCCAGCACATCGCCAGTATAAGGCCCCGTGAATGCCCACACGCACACGTCATCAGCCTCCAGCTCCATGGTTGCGCGCCGGTCATGCCACACGACTTCCGTGTCCCGCACGAGGTCGCGGCAGGACGAAGGCTGCGCCAGCGCGGTCAATGTCACCACTGCCCGTTGACGCGTGGGCGACTGATTAAAGACCGTCAGATAGCAGGTGCCGGGCTGCCAGCCGAACCGTTCCAGCGTCACGGCCGCATTGTCCGAGCGCGCACCGGTCACCGGCTCCCAGCCCGCCTCGGCGACCAAGCGGCAAAGCGGCACATATTTTTTGAAGAGCGGACGGTCACGATTGTACAGCTCAGGACGCGTGAAGTAATGGCCGGTCGAGGCGTCAGCGCTGAAATAGCCGGGAAACATGCCGTACGCCAGCGCCCGCTTCATGAACCGCTCTGAGTCTTCGTACGAAAAGACGCTGAAATCCGTATTCATCAAAAAACAGTACGGTTTGCCCCTGCACATTGCACGGCGGTAGAGCAGCTCCTCATCGGCCATCGGCCGCCATTTCCCGCCGTGTTTCCAATCGGTCTCGGTACCCATCACGTCCAACAGCGGTGCCAGCCAGCACCAACTGATCGGCGTGCTGTTGGCCATCATATAGTGTCCGCGCGCATGCATGTCGCGTGACAGTGCCCGCACATACTCGAAACCGATCATACCCTTATAGATGCCCACCCGGCGTGAGCCAAGCGCGTAACAGAGCGGACGTTCCGCGCCTGCGAAGTGGCTGCGCCTGAAGTTCAGCTCGTCGGTCACGTACGCTTCGGCCGAGTCGATGTACTCGCCGTCGCACATGGCCTTGCGCGAGGCACCATATTGGCGTTCAAGATACGCGGCGCTCCACTTGTTCGAAAAATCCGTCACCGCGCCCGGCACGCCCGGTGCGCTGTTCATACTCCAGACCACCCCATTGCACCACGGTGTGTCCAGCACACGTCCAGGCACCCGCCCTTTTTCATCTTCGAACGCGCTGCTGACCCAGGCCAGTCCGGCAGGATTGCCGGCCGCCGCCAGCCGTTGCGCCTCTTCCATACCGCGCTCCAAGGTGCGCGGGCCATCGCCTTTGAGCGCCATCCACCAGGTCATCGGCTCGGTATAGCGGAAGGTCAGGATGTCCTGCGCGTCATCCCAGGCCGTTTCGTTGTCGCCCTCCTTGAAACGGAATCCGAAATCCTGCCAGCCCTCCACTTTGCTGATGGCCGCAAACGGCATCCAGACCCCCTGTTTGCGGATGCGCGTCGCGAACGCATCGGGATACAGTTCATAGTAACGCGCCAGCGCACCACGGAATTGGTCCGCCGCCTTGAACGCGAAGACACAAAAACGGAAATCGGTTCCCCTCTTTTCTGGCGCGAAGCCGATGTCACATGCTAAGAACAGCTCGCGCGTCTGCGGCTGGCATCCGATGCGGAAATAGAGCGGCGTTTCCGGATCGATGCCGATCGCGCAGCCCTTCCCGCCGGCCGCCACCGCGCCGAACGGATAGCGTGAAAGCTGGCCGTTCGCGCCGACTGGGCGTCGCGTGGTGTTCATGACCTCCGCCGCGCGTCCGTCCAATTCGATGGCCCGCCGCAGGTCATGAAACCACACCAACGTCCCGGAAGGCTGCGGCAGCGTGTAAACGAGCGTCACGGCCCGATCTTTGCCGGTGAGCTCCTCGAGCGACACGTCATAAAAAGTCACACCGGCGGCACGGCGCTCGCGGGACGTCAGCCGGATACCGAGCGCCTCGCGCGTGATCGATACGAAACCTGATTCCCGTGCCACGTCACGGATTAGAAAGCCGCGCTGAGGCGTCACGGCCTGCTCGGTCACTGCGCCGTCGAACCGCAGGACACCGTCGGCGGCGAGCGCCCCGACACGCGCATCCTTGAAACGGACGCGCCCGGCGCGATTGCGGTAGAGCAGATAGCAGCTCATGCGGCGGATCGGGCGGTCCGGGGTGACCACCACCTCGCGCCGCTGCCACCCGGCCGCCGGGTCGGGATCAAACGGTGCCGCCTGTCCCCAAAGCGGCGTGCCGTCGGCGTACACGAGATCGAGATAGAGCGAGAAGTCGCTGTTGGGCGATCCCTCCGTCCGCTCCGCGCGCGCCCAAGCCGACGCCACCACCGGCTCGGGCTTGGTCTGATTCAGATCCACGCTCCACACGACACCGCGCTGCTGCGCGGCCTGATCCCCATTGTCGCAGACATACTCCGCGCCATCGCGCGTGAAGCCTGCTCCATACGCCCTGGCATGCTCAGGAGCCAGCAGCGAGAGCTTCTCCGCATGGCCCCCCTCCACCACCCGCTTGACCAGCCCGCCGTCTTCGGCCCCAAACGCCACACCGGCTGCGACCAGGCAACTCAGACTCCCTATCATCACACGCATCTGTACCCCCGCACTTTCCCCAGAGACCAGCAAACGGGCACTCGCAGATCATCGTGATCAGACGAGACTTTCTGGCCACGACTGCCAGATCGTTTCTCAGAGCCTTCAACTGTGCGCCGCACGCCTCGGCACGAATGGGAACCGTCGCAGACATGATGTCGTGATCGTACGAAGTTGTCAACACCGGAAATCTACGGATCAGAAGGTTGCAGGTTCAACTCCTGCGAGGCGCGCCAGAAACGAAATCACTAGATTGCGGGGTGGAGCAGCCTGATAGCTCGTCAGGCTCATAACCGGAAGGTCGTAGGTTCGAATCCAAACACCGATTCCCACAGATTTTGATCCCCTCTGTGTCATCTGAGTCATCTGTGGATTCAGTGTCCCCAGAATTCGTTCCAGGCACGGCGGGCGGCAGGCAAACCGAAGACTACTTTTCCGCGAAAAGCGTGTTTTGAACTTTTGCGATGTCGACCTTGGCAGGCGGCACGTTGTCGGCCAAGGCGGTTGCGGCAACGGCACCGACACCGGCACCAATGGCCATACAGATGTTCTGGACGCGGTAACTGGCGTGCGCATCGTGAGTCCCGCTAATGCAGCGCCCCGCGACGAGCAGGCCTTCCACGCCCTGCGGGATGACGCAGCCGAGCGGAATGTCGTAGGGCTTGACGCGCGCCGCGCCGCCCTGTTTGGCACTGTGGTTCTGGTTCTCGGCCTGGCCGCTGCCGGCGGGGTTGTGGATGTCGATGACGAACACCGCGCCGCGCACAATGGCGTCGGGCCATTTGCGTCCGGTCACCAGATCCTCGCGCGTCAGTTGCGCCAGACCGCGGATGCGGCGCGTCTCGCGCACGCCGACCACGGCAGGCATGTGGGAGATGTAACAACGCTCGTAGCCAGGCAAGTGCTTGCGCATGAACTCGACCACGCGGACCGCCTGGCGGCGTCCATCGAGTTCGGCCTGGGTGAGGTCTTCCACTTTCGTGCCGTAGAGGCCGTTGACCTGCGTGGCGTTGACGCAGGCCTTGCCCCGGCGTCCCATTTTGTAAGTGCGCACCACGCCGACGGTCGGCGGCAATTCGCCGTTCTGCTGAGCGCGGGTGGTCACGCTCTCCCAGGTCTCGCCAGTGTCGCCGATCCTCGCGGCACGCGCGGCTTCTTCACTGCCGCAATGACGCGCGTCATCGGCGACACCCTCAATGCAGAACTGGATGGTCATGGGCTGAACGAGGCCATCGCCATCACGCCCAACGTCACAGGGAACCCCAGCGGCGGCTGCGATGTCGGCATCGCCTGTGGCATCAATGACGAGTTTGGCGGCGACAGTGAACGGCCCCTGCTTAGAGAAAGCGCGTACACCGACGACCGGACCACGACCGGTGTTGCCCGCTCCCCCCGCCATGAGTGGAGCGGTGGCCCATGAGTGAAGCAGAATCTTGACGCCGGCCTCTTGCAGCAGGTCGGCAAAATGGAGGTCGGCGATCTCAGGGTCGATACGGTTGCCGCCGATCTTGGCATGAATCTCCCTCACAAGACGGTTATTCGCGACACCCCCCATCAGCGGCCACACGCGGGCATGAATGCCCATGCCGCCGAGCCGGCCATAGCGTTCGAGGATGATCGTCTGCGCACCGAGGCGGGCTGCGCTCAACGCGGCGGCGATTCCGGCCGGCCCGCCGCCACAAATGAGGACATCCGTGTTGTAGGCGGGCGTCTCCATAGACGTGGCGACAGGCCCTGTTGCAGGCGAAGGCAACGGTGCCCCTGACTGGGCAGCAACGGTTCCTGCCGCAAAGGCTGCGGTTCCGAACCATTGACGGCGGGTAAGCGGAAGAGGTGTTGTTTTCATTTCAAGAACATCAGTGAACCACGGGTGGATTGGTATTCCAGGACGATCTCGCCGTGCTCAGCCCTGAACTCGGCGACGAACCCTCGACCGCCGGCGTTGACGAGCGTCCAGGTGGCGAGATGGGGCGCACCGGCAAGCGTATCGTACGTGGCCAGCACGGCACGGAAGGAACCGTTGACGAGGTTGCCATCGGCGCGGCCCATATCCACGGCGACATCCGCACCCAGGGTCAGGCGTGTCGTATGCAGCACATCGTTCGCGGCAGGCGACCACTCCCAGCGGTAGGTCGCGCCGTCGGCAAGGGTCAGGTCGTCAGCAAAGAGTGCCCCGTAAGAGGGGCTGGTCACCTCGCCATCACCGGGAGAGACGATACCTGCGACGGTAATCGGCTCACCAGAAACGTAGCCTTCACCGGAGATCTCGCGTACGGTCGCGGCGGCGGTGTTCTGGAAGGTCGCGCCGTTGGCGACACGCCATGCGGGCAAGATCTCGGTCGGCGTATAGATCGAGGCGATTTCATCATCGGAAAGCGCACGGCTGTAGATCTGTACGTCATCCACCTGACCGCTAAATTCAGCGGAGGGATTTGTCTTTAGGTAGGGGTGACCCATACCGAAGCCGAGGCCGCCGATGGGACGGTCAGGTGGGCAGAACTTGAGGTTGTTCTTGGCCCACGCGCCGGCAGGCTGGCCATTGACGTAGAGCTTGAGGCTCGTGGCCGTAACGGCGCAGGCAGCGTGGAACCACTCGTTCGCCGGGACCGGGAGCGTGGAATCGTGGGTGTTGTCTCCCCAACTGTTGTTGACAGCAGCGGTACTCATGAAGCGAAGTTTGCCGTTGTACGTCCGCAACATGAACTGGTAGGGATCGTTGCTATTGCTCATGCGGGTGGTGAAGAAGGTGGACGCTGTGCCGCCTCCGCTTACATCCGCACGTTTGACCCACATGGCGACGGTGTATTCATCCATGCCACGCATCTCTGCGTCCATCGGCACAGCGACAATGGAACCGGCGGGGAAGTTGAGCGCGAGGCCGCCATCCACGTCGGTGGTCGACGTGAGGGCGCTCCCCCAGGTGTTGCCGTGGCGACCGTGGCCGGAGGAGTCAACGCCGGGGCCGGCCTCACTCGCGTAGCGGGCGAGCAAGCCCGAACGAAGCGCGGCACGGACGACACCGGAAGTCGGAGCAGCGGCGAGAATACCGGCTTCGACCTGAACGAGTCCGCACCACGCGAGCGGTTTATCCAGTACGACACGGCCTGCGCCAGTCTTGACCAGAACCGTGGGCTGATCGTAACGCACCTTCTGCGCGATCGTGATGTCCTGTCCGTCGCTGTCGAAGGTCGCGCCATCCGCGCCGACGGCAAGGTATTTGAGACCTGCGAGGTAGTTGCCGGGCTGGGAGACGTCCAGGCCTTGGCCGGCGGCTTTGAAGGTCCCGTTGTTCAGGTAGAACGTTGCCCAACCGGTGTTGTGTTGAGCCATGGAGTTGGGAAGACGGGCGACACCACCGTCCTCGACGATGAGACGGTTGACGCGCACAGTGTTGTTACTGTCGGCCATCCACCAGAAACGATCGGTAACGTTCAGTAGACCGCCGTTGAAGACACGCACGTCAGCCCAACGTCCATTGAAGCCCTGATAAAAATTATCCCGGAAGCCCAAAACCAGATTGCCGAGTGAGGCGGTTCCGCCGTTCACAAGGAAACAGGCCGGGCCACGCACGCCGATATTGACGTAGCCGCCCCCGGACGCCGTCAAGAGACCACCGGGATTGACGATGAGATGGTCGGGCGTATTGTTGTCCTGGACACGCAGGACGAGGGCATCACCGCTGCCGCAGAGGTCGAGTTCTCCATTAACGGTGACCGTGTTGGTCCCGTTGCCGGTGTAGACGCCGGAGAGGACGGCGCGGCCTCCCGCATCGACGGCGATGGTTCTTCCATAACCTAAGTTATTGGCAAGATACACAGCATCACGGGCGTCACGCCCGATGCGGATGTCCGAACCAGCAGCGAAGCGGAGGGTACCGTTGTTGAGGACGAAAGCACTGGCCTTGTCGGTCGGCACGTCGGCCGAACACGCGAGGACGAGTTCACCCGCGCCGTTCTTCGTGATCGAGCCGGTCGCTTCAATCGCGAGGCCGCCAGCGGTGAGCGGCGCCCCCTCCGTGATTTCCAGGACACCGTTGGCCGTGGCGGCAAGACCGCCGGGCGCAGAGACAGGCTGCGAGCCTTCGGTGCGCAGGACGCCTCCCGCGCCTTTGAAGGAGAAGGGCCCGGCACCCATGCTCGCGCCGTTGGAGAGGATAACCCTGCTGTTGTTGGCGATGCTCACGCCTCCGGTGAAGGTGTTGACAGGCGAGGTGAGTGTGAGATCCCCCCCGTGATCTTTGACGATAGCCCCCTCGCCACTGATGGGGCCGGAAAGCGTCAGCGCCGCACCCGTGAAGGTATTGATGTGCGTTTCACCAGCGAGTACGAGCGGCACGGCAACGTTGTGACTCCCCTGCTCGGTGTGGATCTGCGATACGGCATCCGATTGGAGCGTTAGGGTGGAAGAACCGCCCAGCGTGTAGGCGTTGTCACTGTTCAACCAGAGATTCCCGAGTGTGGCGTCCTGGTTGACATTGACAGTTGCGGGCTCGGCGATGGTCATATCAAAGCGTATGTCGATCCCTGGTGCACCCGCGCCGGGGGCAAGGTTCCATTTCGTAGAGTCAGACCAGTCACCACCGTTGGACGCGGTCCAGACGAAGGCCCCGGAGGTCGAAGAGGTGTCGGGCCCCACGGTCAGCACCAACGCGTTACCGGCGATCGCAAGCGAATAATCCTTGCCGGGGGCGGGATTGGCGACAGTGAAGGCCGAGGTGTCGGCGGGGCCGCTCCCTGTCCAGGTGATGAGCGGGTAGGTCCCGTTGGGGACGAGGTTCTCGTCCGCGCGGTCACGCCACAGACAGGTGAGGGTGACGGCATGGGCGGCGAAATCACCGGTGACCGTGATGCGGTCGGAGGTGAGCGTGATGTAGTCAAAGCCAAGAACCAGGGAGGCGGGCGCAGGATCCCCCGGCACTCCCAGCGTGAGGCCTGCGACGACGAGTTCTTTGGTGGTCTGATTAAGACCGACGCGCAATTCCGCGCCGGACAAGACGGTCAAGGCCGAGCCGGCGAGGTTACCGTCGGCTCCGATGGAGAGCGTGCCGTTAGAAACGACGGTCGGGCCGGTGTAGTCCTGCGCCGCATTGATCAGCATGACGCCAGCGCCGGTCTTGACGAGTCCCCCGTCGATCTCGCCAGCAGCGGTCAGTGCCATACCGAGAGAAAAGTCACTGGATCCCGTCCAGAGCGAGGTGTCAAAGATGGCGGGCCCCTCTCCGATCTCCATCACGTCGATGGAGGTATCGATGCCTCCACCCTTGGGCTTGAACACGCCACCGTTGAAAAGAACGCGTGAGAACGAAGCCTCGCCGTAGCTGTACAGGCGTTTACAGATGAGCTCGCCGCCCGCCAGCACGACCACGCCCGTGGCGTTGGCGTCGTTGTTGTAACCGACAATAACGTCGTTCAAAAACTCGGCGGTACCGGCATTGATAATGAGTTGACCTTCGCCACCCTCTTGGCCAAGGCGAAGGGATGAAGCGATCCCGTTGTGGCGCAGAGTGCCGCCGTTGATAGTGATTGAGGCGGACGCGCCAGGTGTATTGCCCACATAGAACGTGTTTGCGATGTTCACAGCGCCGCCGTTGAGGATCAGTTCGGGCCGGCCTGTGTAGAGCGCGGTGAGCCCCTCCTGCGCACCGAGTGAGAGGTTGACGGTGTCAAAGATGCCATCCTGCACGATGACGGAAGATGCGAGGCCCTGTGGCGCGGAGTCAATGGTGCCGTTACTACGTCCGATACTGGTATAATGGCCGACAGAGGTGTAGCCGCCCGCAATGACGAGGTGGCCAGCCGTTTCGGCGTTCGTCGAGGTATTGACGCCAACAAAGACGCTGCCGCCGATGGTGTTGGTTTTGCCGTTCGCGCCGAGAACGACCGTGCCAGCCAGGATGGTAAGACCGTTGTCATGACCATTGATCGCGCCGGAGCCGTCCGGCAGGATCGTGACGTGTTCGGCGGTCATGCCGCGCCTGAGGTTATAGGCACCAGAGAAAAGTGCTCCGCCATTCAGAGCGAGGGTGCCGGGGCCGTTTTTCAGGAGTGGCGTCGTCGTCGAGGTGAGGGGCCCATCCAGCGCGAGGGAACCATCGACCCACAGGACGGCCCCTGTGGCGTTGACAGATTCGAGCGTGAACGGCTGATCGTTGGAGCCGGTACCGGTGAAGGCCAGTGTGGCCCCGCCCAGAGTGATCGGACCGGCGGGCAGAGCGGCGAGCGCGAGAGTGCCGCCACGGATGGCGGTCGCACCGCTGTAGACCGCGTTCGCACCGAGATCGAGAATGCCGTTGCCGACCTTGGTGAGCGCGCCATCGCCATTGACGGGGTTCGCGACCGCAAGGGTCTGGCCCGCGCTCCCCGCGAAAGTGCCGCCGCCGACACCGAGCGCAAGCGCAGAATCGTATGAACCGCCCCACGGCACGGCGAGCGTAGCACCGTCGAGCACCGTGTCGAGATGGTTCGTACCGTCAAGCACTAGGGTGCCACCGCCACGGACGGCGAGCGCGCCGGAACCGGTCAGGTGGCCGGTGATACGCAATGTCGCGCCGGAAGCGAGGGTTGCGGTGGCTCCGGAATCAGCGACAAGCGGCGTGGCCACCGTGTGCGTCCCGCGTCGGACATCGACGGACTCGAATGCCAAAGACGCACCGGAGAGCGTGTAGGAGAACGGGGAATCGAAGAGCAACGCCGCGACAGAGGCAGGCACGTCCACCGTGATCGAGGCGTTGGAGAGGAGGATGGGGCCGAAACGCGTGGCAGCGCCAGATGTGGCGGGCGGAACGGGCGTCCAGTTGCTCGAGTGTGACCAGGCGCCGCCGTTGGGATTCGCCCAATCAGTGAAGGCATCGGAGACATTCAACGTGACGATGACGGCGTGGCCATCGGTGGAGATAGTCCAGTCGCCGAAACACTCGGGCGCGACGCGCCACTGGCTCACATCGGGCGCGGTGCCGGTGAAGGTGAGGATCGGCCAGGCGGAACCGAACGCCGTGGCGGTCGTGTCGGCATCGGAATCATAGAGACCGATGATCAGGACAGCGGGCAGGGCCGCACCGTCAGGGATAGCGATGGTGTCGCAGTCGGCGCTCTGGGGCGACACGTCGAGGTCAAGGCGCGCCTGCTCACCGAGGGAGAGGGATGAGAGTGAAAGGGCGTCGAATGTCGAGCCGCGCAAGCTGAAGGTCGCACCCGGGGCGACAACGAGGTCGGAGACGGCGGCACCAGACGCGAAACACAGGGCACCGGCGTCGACCGTCGCCGTCCCGACGGAGGCGTTCGGGGCTGAGAGCGTGAGCGAACCCGCCCCCGTTTTGATGATCGTCCCGTCACCGGTGACGGTTTGCGTAATTGTGCTGTGATTGCCGAGTGTGTCAATCGTCACACTGCCCGTGAGGATGAGTTCGTCGAGCCCGGCCAGGTGGTTGTCCAGTGACGTGCCGCTATACCCCGTCGATGCGGCGAGTTCAAGGGTGCCGCCCTGCAAAACAAAGCGGCTGAGGTTGGGAACGGGATTCGCGGAGCGGAAGGTCGGCGGCAGGCGCAAGACACCCCCGTTGAGGGTCACGGCATTGGTGCGGGCGGGATTGATGTCGCCCATCCAGTTCAGGACTCTCGTAATCTCTAAGAGACCGCCATTGACGACTACGGAGGAGTGCCCGGCCTGGGCTGCGCTACCGGAATTGAAGGTCGTGTCGCTGCGAACGCCGAGGGCGAGCTGGCCGATGGAAACAGTACCCTCGTTGACGATGATCTCTCCTAAACCACCACGCACGCCGAGCGAGAGCCAGGTATTGTTGGGCAGAAAATTAAACTCGCCGGCGTTCACGATAATACGGTCGGTACCAACCGAAGTGGCGACCTGGCGGATGAGCGGAGATTCGCTGGCACCCGTAAAGGTCAGGCTGCCGCCGTTGACGTAGATGGTGTTGGATGGGCCAGAACCGGTCATCAGTCCGGGGAAAGAGACCACCGCGCCTTCCTCGACGGTCATGGTACGGGGGGTAGATGTATCCATGCTGATGTGAAGGGCATCACGGTTGTTGCCCCCGATCATGAAACGAGAGCCGGAAGCGAAGCGCACCGACCCATTGCGGTGGAGGAGGCGGTTGCTACCGGGTTCTTCCGTAACACCTGCGAAGACAAGTTCGTGTTGACCAGCCTTATTGAAATCCTGTGCCTGAAAATCAAAGGCGCCCGTCAGACGAACGGAACCGTTGAGCGTGTCGATGCAACCGCCGGAGGCGGTCACCAGCACGTCATTCGTGATGAGCAGTTCACCGTTGCCGATGTTGCGCAAACGGTTGTTGGTAGTGCCCATGACTGCACTGAGGCGAATCGGGCCTGTACCGAAGGTCGCACCGGGACGCGCGGCGATATTGCCAGATGAGAGGACGGTGCCGCCCTCATAGGTGTTTTCGGCAGTGAGTTCAAGGGTCGTCGAGTCTCCGTACTTGGTGATGCCGCCCTCGCCAGAGATCGTGCCGCTGACCTTCACGTTGCCCGAGACGGCCAACGGGCTATCAAGCGCGACGGGAAGATCGATGACGTGGGCGGCGCCGGTTGAGGCGAGCGTCGGGGCCGTGCCGCCGAATGTGAGTGCCCCCGTCCCGGAGAGCGTGTAGGCGGCGGAATTGTTAAAGGCGAGTGAGCCTAGCGTGAACGGCGTGTCGAGCGTCACCGTGTCTGCTGCCGCCAGGGCCGCCCCGAAAACGGCCGCGCCGCCGGAAACGGGCGGTGTGGTCCAGTTGGCCGCGTCCTCCCACGCGCCGCCGGAACTCTTGGCCCAGGTGTAGGGTGACACGACCGGTGCGCCGCGCACCCGCGCGGTGACGGTCTTGGCGACGGCGTCGATGACGAACGTGCAGGTAAAGCCGGGAACGGGGTTACCCCACGAAAACCCCGCGGTCGTGGCGGGCAAGTTGCCTACGAAAGCAACGACAACAAAGTCGCCCTCACGGTCAATGGGGTCACGGGTGCCGAGTTTTACAAGATCAACGGCGACGCGCTGGAACCACGCGTCGGCGGGGACGATCAACCGGTCGCAATCATTGTCGCTTTCGGCGATTTCGAGCTCGAGTCGTGCAGGGGCGACACCGAGGCCCATGCGTAGGGCGGGCGGCGTATAGGGCGCCACAACGCCATCAGACAGCGAGAGTCCCGCGCCGGATTCAACGACGAGGTTCGTGAAGCGCGCGCCTCCGACGGCAAGGATGCCGTTCGAGACGATGACAGGGCCGCTGAGATCGTGGGTGCCACTGAACGCGATACGGCCCGGCCCAGTTTTGACCAACGCACCGCCGGGGGAATCGGGCGCTTCGACCCAATTTGCGGTGACACGGAAGTCCCTGCCGGATGCGGCGGAGAGGAACGCCCCGCCGCGCCGCACGATAAAGGACGGAGCGTTCACAACTAGCTCGGCGTTCACCGGTGTATTGGTGCCCTCGAGCGTGCCACCGTCGAAGGTGACCGTGATCGGCACGACAGGGTCGTTACCGAAGAGCAGTTCTCGGACAGCAAGGGTACCGCCATTTAGATAGATGTCGGCAGCGGTACCGGCATGATTGCCTGAACCGCTGTCAGGGCCAATCCGGACAGGCCCGTTGGGAATCTCGAACCGGCCGCCATTCATGACGAGACGCCCGTTGCGGCCGCTATTGGAACTGCCGGAAGAACCTGCAGCATGCGGTGCGGCCATGATGAAACCGGTGCTGGTGCCGAGGGACTGGAGGAGACCATCATTGACAATGATCTCATCCGGCTCGGCTTGCGGCCCCTTGGTGTTGATGGCCATGCGCAGGTAGTTGAACATGAGGGAGCCCCCCTCCACGATAAGACGGCCTGCTCCGCTGCCGGAGACGCCGATGAAACAAGCCCCGGAATCACCGGTGCCCGCCGGGATACGGTGCGTGCCATTGGAGACGATGAGCGTGCCGCCATGCGCACCCGTGCCGCGTGTGGCGAGGCGGGCGGCGTTGGTAAAGGAGCCGCCGTCTAGAACGAGAGTCCCGCCCTCCAGACGGAAGTTGTCTTGGCTGGTGCCCGAAAAAACGGTGTTGCCACGCAAAATAGTGGTGCCACCATAGAAACGGGTGTCGCCGTTGACAGTGGCGTCGGCATTTACGACGAGGACACCATCGCCATTCTTCGTGAGGGTGGTGGCCGAAAGGAGACCGTTGAAGGTCGCGGTGCGCCCGGCGGTGATATTAATGTTCTGAGCAGAACTGGCGAGGCCGACGGGGACGTTGAAGGTGATGTCCTGTGTGGCTGCGGTCATATCGAGGTCGGGGTCAGCGCCACCATCAAGCGTCAATTTGGCGGTTCCGTTGATCGTGACCGGCGCAGCAGGATTGAGGACTCTCAGGCCGTCCCACGTCAGATTGTCACCAATATCGAACGAGAAGACCGAACTCAATCGCGCGTCGAAGACACCAATATCCGCGTTGCCGGGCACGCTGCCGTTGACCCACGACGTGCCAACATTCAGCTCGTCCGCGTTGTTTTCCTTAACGATATCCGCAGCTTCAACCAGTCCCGCACACACGACCACAGCCGACAGCCACTCTATTTTTTTCATAACACTACCATCCTATAGCGTAGACCGGTGACACACCGGTTCCATGATTCGCGTTCATTATGCGGGGGGGCGAAAAGAGTCAACCCCGTAATCCCGCAAAAAAATGCTGGCCCCGCAACCCTCCGCCTGTAGTCTACAGGCGCATGAAAAAACACAAACCAAAGGCGCGTGACCGCGCAACCCCGAGGCCAATGAGAACAGTTTACACCGTCCTGCGTCAGATCGTCCAGTGGATTCCGGAGGGGCTTCCAGGACCAGATTGCCGCAACAGATCGCGCACGACAGCCTCGTCGCCTTGGCACTCATTTTCTCCTCCCGTTGCTCCTCCTTCCATCATGTTGCTCCCCATGGCCCGGCGCAGGGACACAAGGTTCCGAACGGCCAGATCGATGGTGTCGCCCTTATGGCGTGACGCGCACATCCAGCGCCGGGATCTCGCTGCCGTCCGGCAGGCGGTACGGGCGCTGGCCGAAATTCACCGTGACGGTCACCCCGTTGGCGAAGACCGTGCGCTGCACCGTGCGGTCGGGCGTCAAAATCTGGTGGTCGGTCATCTCGTGATACCCCGTCGCGCGCGCCACCGGCGTCGCCACCTGATAGCTGGCGGCGAACTGCGCCTTTTTCGCCTCCCACTGCGCACCGTCAAACAGGTACATCGGCGGCGTGCCGTAAAGCGCGTTGAACAGGTCACGCTTGCGCCAGACTTTCGGCAGCTTGTTGTTGTAGTCGCCCCAATACCACTGCGCCACCGCACAGTCGTGATACACCAGCTCCCACAACGGCAGGCGGTACGCCTCGCCCACCTGATACTTGGCCAGATTCTCCGGCACCTCGTCCCACACCTGCAGCATGTTGCGGCCTGAATCCGGCACACGGTATGGGCCGATACTCAGCATGCCCTCGAAATAATCGCAGAACGGCACCGACGCCTCATGTCCGGTCTCGCTGCCGCACACCAGGCCGAACTCGCCGATCAGCTTGAGCAGCGCCATCTTGTGCTGGCGGCTCTGCGTGCGCGTCATCGGATGGTCGGGATGGTAACACTCGAACCAGGGGGCCGCGACGGTGGTGTCGATGAAGCGCGCGGTGAACGGCTTGGCCTGCAAGTCTTTGGCAATCCGCGCGCGGGCATATGGCAAGGCTTTCGAATCGCAGATCACCGCACAGGGGATCATCTCGCCGTCCTTCGCCTTGACCCGCCAACCGCGCCGCCACTGTGCCGCACTCGGCCCCGCCCAGTTGATGTCGTGCGGGAAGGCCTCTGTCACCCAGTCGCCGTGCTTGTAACCGACCCTCTCATGATGGGCGGGATCCATGATGTCCTGATAGATGTCGTAGCGCCCCACCAGCACATCCGGCAATTCCCGCAACGCCTTGATCTGCTCAGGCGAACCGCTCGCGCTCCACAACAGACGACGCATGCCGAGCGCCTGCATCTCTTTGACCAGCGCCACGGGATCGCCCGCCCCCTTGCCCATGCGCCAGATGTTCGCGGCACCGATCAGGCGGTCGATATTCGGAATGCGCTTGACCTTTTCGGAGAACGGCACAAGCAGGCCGGCCTGCCGCGCATGAGCGCGGTAACGCTTGCACATCGCCACATGCCCGCCCGCCTCAAAAAACACGTAGCGCGCCTTGCGCGTGTACCCGAACTGGCCGCGCTGCGCGTCCCATGACGGACCGGCCACCCACATCCCGTCAGCTCCCTTGCGGGCATCCATGGCGGCGTCATCCGGCGTTTTCAGAATGCACATCCAGCCGGCGCCGGTCGCGTCGTCCGCCACGCCGAAGAACCCCATGCAGATCCCGTGCCCGCCGTAGGCGATCATCCGGTGCAAGCCCTGGTGCTCTTCGTGAACCGGATACCCGACCCCCTCGTTCATCGGCACGATCAGCCGGTCGCCCTTGCGTGTCGCGAAAGGCAGCGGGAAGTTCAGCGGACGCTGCATCGCCCCGTCCATCGTGACCGCGACCGACAGCTCCGCGCCCTGTTCCTCCAGCGTGAACACGGCCTTGAATTCCCGCACGGTCTCAGGATCCAACAAGGTCAGCGCGAGCGACCGCTTGTCGTCGGACACCTTTGTATCGAGCACCATCCAGTTCGCCGTTCCACCCGCTTGCGACCAGACACGGCCGGTGCGCAGGTCTGTCACCGACAAACGCGCGGCTGCACCGTCAACGTTGAAACGCAGGCGGCCGTTCTCTAACTGTGTCGTCCCGTTTGCTCCCGACTTGATGCGCTCGCCCAGCGACCCGACGCGTGTCGCCACATAACGCTGCACCTCGGCTGTCACCGACTGAAAGCCGGTTATGCGCGGCTCAATCGAGACGACATTCGCGGGCGGGATAAAGCGTGAGGTCAGCTCCGTCCAATCACAGGGCGTCATCACCTGTGTGCCACCATACACCCAACTCACTTCACGTCCCTCGCCGTCACGCAGGATCACACCGGTCGACACACCGACTCCCGGCGTCGAGGACACCGCCTTGACGCGACAGTTCAGTTCGATGATGTCACCCGGCTTTACGGGAATACGTTGAAAACCGCTCAGACACCAGTCTTGCCGCCCGGTATGGCGCACAATCAAGCGATCTTCTCGCTTCTCCAGCGTGATCGCATTCTCGTCACGTGCCCACACAAACGGCTTCTCGTAGGTCCAAGACGCCTGTCCCCAGGCCGAAGCCCATACCCAATTCAACACACCCCAACACAGCAAGGCTCTTCTCATCATGTCCTCCAGTCAGTTTCCATCTCGCGAGTTTTTGCGGTTGAAAGCATACACGATCCTCGTGCGGCTGGCGAGCAACAGCAGGATGCGACGGCGGTTCCAAATCAAGGGGGTCGAGATGCTGGGAAGCGCGAGGGGGGAGGGCGGGGCGGTCTAAAGGGCAAAGCTTGGCCATCCGGCCGGGCTCCGGCAGGCGTCGGTTT
>Ga0208461_1000567_pt1 | contig 35582 bp, 22 predicted proteins | sample AD_JPNTR4_MetaG_FD_184448 | JGI IMG/M metagenome (GOLD analysis project Ga0208461, IMG submission 184448) | Active sludge microbial communities of municipal wastewater-treating anaerobic digesters from Japan - AD_JPNTR4_MetaG (SPAdes) (version 2) | ecosystem: Engineered > Bioreactor > Anaerobic...
GGGTTTGTCGCGCAGTGTCATCAAGACACCGTCATAGTCGCGGGGATCCTCATTATCGTCGAGCCGATCCGCCACCATTAGATTCCATGCATGTTCCTTCGCGAAACGCGATATACCCTCCGTCCGGGGTTGACTGTAAGGCGTGATCATCAAGAGGACATTGCGCGGTTTCATAGAATCATGATAGCACAAGCCGTAAGCTCAGGGTGAAGGATATTACAATTTCCTAACCGTTAATTTACAATTTTTTAATATGCCTTTCGACACGGGGGCCAGCTATAATACGAAAATAGACAATCGGGTATTGTAGTGTTCAACGGTTGGGTAAGCCGACAATAGGAGAAAAAGGATGAATCTTAATCGCAGAGATTGTCTCCGTGGCATTTTTTTCACGACGCTTTCCGCTGCGGCGGGTTCGCAGCAGGCGGCGTTCGGTAAGTCCCCGGTGAGTGCGGCTCTGCCTGCACCGAAGGCCGGGACGTTTGATTTTGAGGCGGCTGCGTTCGACCCGAAAGGCGGGCACATACAAGGTGCCGCGGCATCCGATGAGGCGCTCTATCTGGCGCAAATGACGCGGATATGCAAGTTTGACTGGAACGGGAAGATGCTCAAGACGCTCGATGTGATCACCCACACAGGCGACGTCTGCTGGCATGATGGATGTCTGTACACGTCCGTTGCCGTCTACGGCGGGCCGAACAAGGGCAAGGGGATGATCCAAGTGTTCGACAAAAATCTCGATCTCCAGCGTGAGACGCTCATCGACCGGGGAACCGACGGGATCACGTTGTTGGACGGCACGCTCTATGTGGGCATGGGTGCCAAAACGCAACCCTCGAAAGAGCCGCACCGCGTGAATCTTTTCGGACGATTCGATCCGGTCTCGTTGAAAGAGACCGCGCCGCGTCAGGAGGTCGACTACGGTTTTGAGACGCACTACGGCGCACAGAATATGCTGACGGACGGGAAGATACTCTACGTAAACTTTTACGGTGCGAAGGGGAGTCCGCCGTTCGTCGCGTTCGACAAAGATTTTAAGCCCCTGAAAACGTTCCGCTTCGGCACGGGGCAGGGAGCCGATTTTGTGCCCGCCGCGCGCGCGGCGGGCAAGGTGCGCGTGTTCACCATCCGGACGACCGGAAACTGGCGGGCGAAGGGCGATCAGCCAGCCGAGCCACCAGGCGCACGGATTCAGTTTTACGACTTCGACGGCGAGACATTTACCGCCGTTAAGTGAGCGATAGGAAGCACGTCCGCAGATCGATCGGAACAATGGTGGCAGGTTTGGTGAAACTTTAAATCAGGAGGAAAGATGATGAAACAAAAAGTGATTTTCGCATGTCTGTTACTGCTTGGCGCAATGGCGCTCATGGCGGAGGATGCGTTTGTAGAGACGGACTACATTCAGGGTCAGGGCATCAACACGGGATACTGCATGACGCCCAACACGCGCTGGGAGGTGGATTTCCAACTCACGGAGACGACCAACAAACAGGCGCGGATCGTCGGGGGCGACCATGAGGCTACCGACCCCAAATTTTTTGTCTCTTGCTATATTAACGGGGGCGGTCACTTCAGCTTCGGAGCGGGCAACACGTTCAAAGCGTTTTCGACCGGTATGCCGGTGGACACCGCCCGACACACGGCAATTCTGGACTGTTTCACTAAAAAGATGTACTACATCGATGCCGCGGGTGTTACAAATTGGACGGGGACGATTGATGTGGAATGCACGAAAACGGCGACTACACCGCTTGTCCTCTGCGCGGTCGCAACGACGGCAAACGCCACCACAATCGGATCCTGTGCGTCAGCGAAAGTCTACGGCTTCAGGGTCTATGAGCAGGGGACGCTCGTGCGCGACTTCACGCCATGCATGCAGGCGGGTTTGCCGGGGTTGCGTGATTCGGTGACAGGACTGTTCGTCAAGGACGACCGCGTGGGTGCCGCCGCGCTCGCCTACGGCGGCGACATTGAATCGTATGAGGATGGTTACGTTGAATCCGCAGGCAATCAACATGTGAACAGCCGTTACTTTATGAACCCCGGCACGAAGGTGGAGATCGACTACGCCTTGACCGATGCTCAGGTGAACTCGCAGTGGCGTCTTGTCGGCGCGGACAAATCCGGCTGCAACACGTACTCCGCCATTTACATTGGCGGGGGCGGCGTGAGCTTCGGCACGGGTGATGCGTTTACGGGCCACGGTACGCAGATCGCGCCGGATCTGTTGCGCCATACCTGCGTGATCGACAGTCCCGGCAACACGTATTACTACATCACCGGCGCGACCACGAACTGGCGGGGCACCATCGCCTCCACACGCACAAAGACTGCTTTGCACCCGATGGGAATTTTCGGAGGCACCACCAGTGCGTCAGGGACCTCGTTTGTCGATCCTGCGAAGGCGAAGATTTATCGCGTGAAATTCTGGACGGACGGCGAGTTGCTCCACGACTATCTTCCGTGCGTGCAAGACGGTGTCGCCGGGTTCAAGGATTTGGTCGACGGCGTGTTTGTCACGTCGGGCGGGCTGACCTCGGGCGGCGACATCACCTCTGAGGAGGGCGATGCTTACATCGAAAGTACGAATGGAAATTGTTACATCGACACCGGCTATTACTTCGGCCCCAAAACCCGCATCGATGCGGATTTCGCCTTCATCGACACCGCCGTGCAGCAGTTCGTCTTTGAGACTGGGACCCAAGTGGTGAGCCGGTTCTACATTAACGACGGCACAAATTACGCCTGGACGTGCAAAGACGATTCCGGCAGCTGGACGTCGACTGGCGTGCCGCTTGCGGCCTATGTCCGGAGGTTCGGAACGATCGACGCCGCCAGCAAAAAGGTCTCGTTTTCGACGGCGGGCTTCACCAACTACACCGCCACGATCTCGTCCTGCACGAAAACCTGCACCAAGGCGCTGATCTTGTTTGCTAACGTGTACAGGAACGCCAACTACGCCAAGATGCGGCTTTACGGATTCAAGATCTACGAAGACGGCATGCTGGTGCGCGACTATGTGCCGTACGTGATTAACGGTGTGGCTGGCGTGAAGGACACGGTCGGCGGATCGTTTGCGGCGAGCGGCAATGGCAGCGCTTTTTCTTGGGGCGGGGAGGTTCAGGGCGAGTCGGGCGACGCCTACCTTGAAGCGGACGGCACGCAGGCCATCAACACCGGCTACTTCCCGAACCCTGACACGAAAATTGTTGCCGATTTCCAGATGATGACGGTTGTGGGGCAGATGCGTCTTTTCGGCGAGGTCGATACCATGAGCGCCGAACTCTACATCGACGGTACGGCGACGAATGCGGGAAATTTCGCGTTTGGAGCGGGGGACACCTGGCGCAAGACGAAGTCGCTGGCGGCGGACCTGAAACGGCATGTGGCCACGCTCGATATCAAGAATATGGCCTATTCCATCGCCACGGACGGCGAAACCTCCCTTTCCGGGCCCATCACCAACGCCTGCACGAAGACGGCCGGTCACCCGCTGGCGTTCTTCGCCAAAGCGGAAAATGCGGGGGGGACCACATTCAGCTGCCGCGCGAAGATGAGGCTGTATTCGGCCAGGATTTACGAGTCGGGCGTGCTCGTGCATGAATTCCTGCCGTACAAAAACGGTGCGGTGATCGGCCTGTACGATACGGTGACCGGCACGGTCAAGACCGATGCGCTTTCTTCGGCGGCGGAGTTCAAAATCGGAGGCATGGGAGTGGACGGCGGCGGGTCGGCCTTTGAGGTCGCGCCACAGAATACGACGGTGGGATTCAACAAAACGGCCACGCTTACGGCCTATGCGCCGGGCGCGGTTTCGTACCGCTGGACGAAGGGCGGGGCCACCATTGCTGGGGCGACCGGCGGCAGTCTGACGGTTGCCTGGGAAAAGACACCGCGACAGAGCGTGTATGCGGTGACGCCGGTTTATTCCGTTAACGGCAAAATGGTCGACGGTACGGCAGCCGCGGCTACCGTGGAGAATCTGCCGCGCGGCACGATGATCTACATCCGCTGATGAAGCCGAAAGGGGAGCATGCACCGCAAAATAAGGCTTGTTGTCGGCGGAAGCGTGATACAATACATGCAAAGGAGAAGGGGAAAGATGAGAAACGTGATGTTGTTTCTGGCGCTCGCGTTGGCGGGGTCTGCCGCGCAGGCCGAGCTGATGCTCACCCCGTGGGGCGAGAAGGTGACGAGCGAAAACTGCTGGCGCGACTATCCGCGGCCGCAGATGGCGCGCGCGGGCTGGCAGTGCCTGAACGGCGACTGGGACTATGCGATCACCTCGGTCACCAATACGCCGGGCCGCCCGGAGAAATGGGACGGCAAGATCCGCGTGCCGTTCGCGCTCGAGGCGCCGCTCTCCGGCGTCAAGGGGCGCCTCCTGCAGCCGCAGGAATATCTGTGGTATACGCGCGGGCTCGAACTCGATCCCAAGCCGGGCGAGAAAATCCTGCTGCACTTCGGCGCGGTGGACTTCCGGGCGATCGTGTACCTCGGGCACGACGAGGTCGCGGCGACGCCGCACGAGGGCGGGCAACTGCCGTTCACCGTGGATCTGACGCCGTACGCGAAGAAGGGCGCGAACACGCTGACGGTGCTGGTGTGGGATCCGACCGAGGATTTCATCCAGTCCCGCGGCAAGCAGGCGTTCCGCACCCACGCCTGCTTTTACACGCGCATGAGCGGCATCTGGCAGACGGTGTGGCTGGAGACGGTGCCGGAACGGCATATCGTCGACTACACGGTCGTGACGGACATTGAAGTCGGCACGGTGACGTTCAACGTCGCGGTCGACGGGCTCAAGTACGGCGATACGGAGACCGGTACCATCGCGGTGACGGAAGGCGGCAGGGAGATCGCGGCGGGAACGTTCAAGCCGGGTGAGGCGTGCACGCTCAAGATGCCCGCCGGCTTCGGACGGTGGAGCCCCGAGTCGCCGCGGCTCTACGACTTCACGGCGAAGTTCGGGAGCGACGCGGTCAACGGCTATTTCGCCATGCGTACGTTCGAGAAGCGCCGGGACGCGAAGGGCGTGTGGAGGTTCTATCTCAACAACGAGCCCTACTACGTGATGGGCACGCTCGACCAAGGGTGGTGGCCGGACGGTCTCCTCACGCCGCCTTCTGACGAGGCGATGGCGTTCGACATCCAGACGCTGAAGGACTGCGGGTTCAACACGATGCGCAAGCACATCAAAGTCGAGCCGCTTCGCTATTACTACCTGTGCGACAAGCTCGGTCTCCTCGTCCTGCAGGACATGCCGTGCAACAGTGTCGACGCGCGCGGCCCGTTCGACTGGCAGACGGCGAAGGGCTACGGTCTCTACCGCGAAGAGCTGAAGGGCATGATGGACCTCCTGCAGAAGGTGCCGTCGATCGTGATGTGGGTTCCCTATAACGAGGGGTGGGGCCAGCATGATCAGAACCTGACGCACACGACGCTCGACTTCGTGAAGAAACACGATCCCACGCGGTTGGTGAACGGCCCGTCCGGCTGGGCGGATTTTGAAGGCGGCGAAATCTACAACGACAAAGGCCAGGCCCCGCGCCGCACCCGGACGGCCCACAGGCCGGCAGGCGAGTGCGAGGCTGCGGACGCGGTGGACTACCATTATTACCGCGGCCCGAAGATGCCGCCGCTCAACGACCGGCGCGTTTCGTTCCTCGGCGAATTCGGCGGGCTCGGGCATCCGGTCGAAGGCCACATTTGGCGCACGTTCGACCAGGCGGCGTCGCTCGGTGGAGAAAAGAGCGGCGACTGGGGCTACGGCGGCATTGAAGACACGAAGACGCGCGAGGGCCTTGAGAAAACATACCTGGGCCTGATGGAGGAGCTCGGCAAACTTGCCGGATGGGGGCTCGCCGGGTCCATCTACACCCAGACGACGGACGTGGAGATCGAGATCAACGGACTGCTCACCTATGACCGCAAGGTGCTCAAGTACAATCCCGCGGTACTCAAGCAGGCGCATGCGGCGGTGGCCGCCAAAGCCAAGGCGTCGGCGCTGAACGCCCCCGGCAACGGCACGGACCTTCTCTACATCTCGCACGTGCACCGCGGCGGGGGGAAGCTGGAGCGTCCGGACAACACCCTCGAGACGTTCGAGTGGTGCTGGGAAAACGGCAGTGCCCTCGAGTGCGATTGCCGCAAGACCAAGGACGGCGTGGGCATCATGCTCCACGACAACACGCTCGCGCGCACAGCGCGGGGCATTCCGGCCGAGATGGCGAAGAAGTCCGTTTCAAAGGAATTGACCTGGGCCGAGATCAAAGACGTAGACGTGGGGTCTTATCTCTCGCCGAAATTTGCGCATCACCGTATTCCGACGATCGAAGAGACTTTTGCGGCGATGAAGGGCCACCCGACCTATCTCTGTTTCGTGGACGAAAAGGGCGCCGGCCCCGCTTACATCGCGATGAAGGCGAAGGAAGCGGGGGTGCAGGACCAGGTGTACTACACCGGCCCGAGCCACGAGAAGATTTTCGACTGGAACAAGATTCTGCCCGGCGGCAAGTCGCTTCTCTGGCTCGGCGCCTGGCCGAAGGGCCGGAGCGCGGCGGAACGGGCGCGCACGGACGCTTGGTTCCGCGACGCGATGGCGAAGCTGCGCGCGAAGGAGTTCAAGCACATCTCCGCGGTCTCGCTCCACACGTACTACGATCCGAAGGACCCGGTCGATCCGTTCATTCCCTCGACGCCCGTCCTGAAAGAGATGATCGGCGAATTCCATATGCACGGAATTCCCGTCGTCTCCATCCCGTTCGCCGGCGGCGAGAGCGAAGAGGTGTATTTCAAACTCCACGGGCTCGGGATGGACGGCTTCTCGACCGACTATCCGTCCGTCATGTTCTCCGTGATCCGCAAGCTCAAGGCGGGCGTGAGAGAGTAGCGATTGATGATTAGCGATTAGCGAGTGGTGAAGAATTTCCCACGAACGTGACAATACCGGAAACCGTCAAGAAATGAACGCATGAAAAAATTATTTGATGACGAAGCGGTCGACCGGCGCTTTCACCGCGGGCAGTGGCGGATGCTCGGCATGACGATTGTCGGCTACACGCTCTTCTATTTCATGCGGAAGAACTTCAGTTTCGCGATGCCGGGACTTGAGCAGGATCTCGGCGTCTCGAAATCCATGCTCGGCAACTGTCTTTTCGCAGGCGGGATCGTCTACGGCATCTCGAAATTTCTGAACGGGGTCATCGGCGACCGTGTCAATGCGCGCAGGATGCTCTGTGTCGGGCTTGCGGTCTGTGCGTGCGTGAATGTCGCGTTCGGTTTCGCGCCGGAGATTGTGAATTTCATTTCAGATGGCGGGGCGGACTCGGCCTCACGTGTGACGACGCTGGCCGTGGTGCTCGGCGGGCTCTACGTCCTCAACCAGTTCTTTCAGGGCACGGGCTTTCCGCCGTGTGCGAAACTGATCGCGCACTGGATTCCGCCGCATGAACTGGCCACGAAGATGAACGTGTGGAACACCTCGCACTCGATCGGCGGCGGGATCGTCGCGAAAATCTGCGGCGTGATCATGGGGCTCGGCGTCATCGGGAGCGCCAACCAGGGCGTCGGGATGTGGCGGTGGTGTTTCTGGTCCATGGCCATTCTGGGGTTTGTCGGTCTCGTGCTCATGTGGCTCCGGCTTCCAGGCACGCCGGAGGAGCAAGGTTTGCCGCCGGTCCCCGGAACAGAGGGCGCGAAAGCGGACGATCAGGCTGGCGGACAACCTCGGCCGTCTGTCTGGAAGGCGGTGTTTTCGCATCCGGCGATCTGGGCGCTCGGGTGCTGCAATTTTACGATCAATGCTGTGCGCGCGCTGGTTGCGGACTGGGGGCCGACTCTGCTGCAGGAGGCGAAGCACCTGACGTCATCCGAGGCGGGGACAGTGATCATGGCCTTCGAGTTCGCTGGCATCGCGGGCATGCTTCTGTCGGGCTGGGTGACCGACCGGTTTGCAGGCGGGCGCAGTCCACGCGTCTGCGTGTTTCTGATGGCGCTTTCGGCGGTGTTGCTGGGGCTCTTCTGGACGCTGCCTTCCGGGGCCGCGTCCGGCGCGGCACTCTGCGCGGTCGGGTTTTGCCTATACGGACCGCAGGCGCTGACGGGGGTTGCGGCGACCAATCTTTGCGGCAAGCAATTTGCCGGAACGTCGATCGGGTTCATCTCGCTCTTCTCTTACATCGGCGTGTCGATCTCAGGCAAGGTCTGCGGTACGCTCGCGCAGTCGACGGGCGGGTGGCAGGTGCCGGTGTGGGTTGTCGCGGGCACCGCTGCGGCCGGCATGGTGTTTTTTCTGACGCTCTGGCGGGCGAAGGCACATAATTACGGCTCTTGATTTTGGATTTTGTGTATAGGTGGGTGTTATGTCAAAAGGTATGATCGATAAGGCGCTTGAGAACGCCTGTGATACAAAGGCGTGCGTGATCGGCGAGGATGTGCTTGAGCAGGTGCCTTTCTTTTTCAGCGAACAGTTCGACGGGGCGTTGGACGCGATTGTAGTCTGCGATCCCCGCACGAAGGCTGCTGCGGGCAACCGGGTTGCGGCGCTGCTTAAGAACGCCGGCGTCGTCGTGAGCGAGCACGTGCTCGAGCCGGGCGGTAAAGAGATCCATGCCGACTACCGCTACGCGGAAGAGGTCCGAGCCGCCATTCATCAAGCAATCGGACAGTCAAACGGAGGGACCGTCGTCCCCGTGGCCGTCGGTTCAGGGGTGGTGAACGATCTCACGAAGCTTGCGAGCGGCGAACTCGGTGTCCCGTACATGGTCTGTGCGACGGCGGCAAGCGTGGACGGCTATTCGAGTTTCGGATCGGCGATCCGTTCCCCCGAGGGCGCGAAGAAAACCTATGCGTGCCCTGCGCCGCGCGTGATCGTGGCGGATCTGGAGGTGATGCGCACGGCCCCGAAGTGGATGGCCGCAAGCGGTTTCGCCGACCTTCTCGCGAAAGTGACGGCAGGCGCGGACTGGATTCTCGCCGACGAGTTGGGGGCCGCGGAATGGCATGACCGCGCCTGGCATACGGTACAGGACGGCCTCCGCGAATCCATTGCCGACCCGGAGGGCGTGGCCGCGATGAAAAAGGAGCCGCTCGTGAAGTTCGTCGAAGGGCTCATGCTGGGCGGCTTTGCGATGCAGGATATGCAGAGTTCGCGGCCGGCCTCAGGCGCGGAGCACATGTTCAGCCACATCCTTGAAATGCGCAACCACATGTACCTTGGTGACAACGTGCCGCATGGTTACCAAGTGGGGGTGTACACGCACTTCATGTCGAAGCTCTACGAAAAGATGCTGGCGTTCGACTACACCGAACTTGATGTGGACGCCTGCGTCGCCGCATGGCCGGACTGGCCCGCCGAAGAGGCCGTCGTGGATAAGATCTTTGAAGGAACACCTTTCGCCGAAGTCGGCAGAGTCGCCACTAAGAGGAAGTACGTGGACAAAGCGGGCCTTCGCGCCCGGTTGTCAGATGTTAAACGTCGTTGGCCTGTCATCAAGGCCCGTCTTGAGCAGCAGGTTCTTCCGGCCACGGAGATCGCGCGCAGACTCAGGGCCGTCGGTGCGCCCGTCCATCCCGAAGAGATCGGCGCGACGCGCGAGCAGTCGTTCCAGGACGTGATCGTGGCCGCGCACATGCGTGACCGCTACAACGCACTTGACTTCCTCTACGCGACAGGTCAGATAAGCGCTTTCGCCCGCGACGCGTTTGGGCTTTGATGTGCGTAGCGTCGTAATCGGTGGCACTGTAAGGGCACTGAACTTCCCTGACAGACCACATTGTCCCCGAATTCGACGATACGTCGGAAAAGCTGAACGACCTTCGGTTCGCATGCACTTGGCTGGCCCGCATCACAAATGGTTGTGACCCGACGGCCAGGGACTCGCTCCAATGAGCCTCGCGGACCATCTGCCCCGCCTGCATCCTGCGCGCCAAATTCTCTTCGTACCATTCTGCCAGGCTCTCCGTGTTTCCCGCGCCTAGGCACTCGAGAAGCCGGTCTCGATTCAGGATGCGGTATCGTTGGCGTTGGCCGAGAAGCTCATCGTGACTGCACCACTTCCACTCGCGTGGATGGGTGACTGCGCCGGCACGGACCATGTTCATGTTGATGTACACGAGGCAGTTCAGAAGATGTCGGCCGTTTTCCACGGCCGTACAATGGAACGGGTGTTCCCACATGGATCCTGTGCGCTCCTTGCGCACATTGTAACGCTTTGCCGTGGCACCGGTCACCAGATGCATGAAGCGGCTGATGGCAACCTCGTCATCGGCATGCGCCAGCACATGAATATGGTTGCGCGTCATGCAGTTTGATTACTGGCGCGGCGGCCGCGGCGACGCCGACGGTGTGGTATTGTGCGGACAAGGGCGTCGACCGCGACGCGTCGGGGCGCGTGACGGTCTGGCGCAACCAGGGTTCGCTGGGATCCGCGGCGGATCTTGCGGGCAAGGGGGCCGCGTGGGCGGCTGATGCTCATGCGGGGAAGGGCGCCGTGCGGTTCGACGGCACGGGCCACCTCCAGACGCGCGGACCGACGGATCTCGGCTTCTCCGCGAAGGGGGGAACGTGGTTCTGCGTGTTCGACGTTCCGGAAACGGCGACCCCGGACGACCGGGTCAACCGCGGTGTGTTCGGGCTCGCGCCGTCGCCGAACGGATCCCGCACGGGACTCTTCTTCCCGCATGGCAGCGGCGGACTCCATCTGCGCTTCTGGGCGCTGGGGTCCGTTGACGGCCTGCCGTCGAGCACGAAGAAGCCCATGCTGATCGCGCGTGCCGCAACGGGCACGCCCTGGGCGGGTGTTCTGCACGTGGGGCATTTCTGCGGGTTCCCCTGGGCGAAGGACTTCGTGGGAGACGTGGCGGAACTGCGGTTCTACGGCGCGAAGCTGACGGACGCCGAGATCGAGGGCGTCAAGCGCGAGCTCGCGGCGAAGTGGGACGCGGTCGAGCCCGGCAACGACCCCTCCCTGCTGCACGGCGCGCCGCGCGTGCAGGCGAAGGCCGAGTTGATCTGGACGCGTTCAATCTGTCCGTCGAAGGACCGTTACATCGGCTGGCCGACGATCTGCCGCACGCGGGACGGCGAACTGCTCGCCACCTTCTCCGGCGACCGCGAGGAGCATGTCTGCCCGTGGGGCAAGGTGATGATGGTGCGCTCAAAGGACGGCGGCGAGACGTGGAGCGCACCCGTCATCATCCACAACAGCACGGTCGACGACCGCGACTCCGGCATCATGGAACTCGCGGACGGCACGTTCGTCGTGACGTGGTTCTCTTCCATCTGCTTCGCCGGGAACCGGAGTCGTCTTGATTGGTGTCGTCACTTCGAGAAGATTTCGCAGGACGAGCTTGTGCGCGACGTCGGGTACTTCACGCGCCGTTCGACGGACCGCGGCCGAACATGGGAGCCGCCGGTACGAACGCTTGGTAGCGCGAACCATGGTGGCATCCAGCTCAAGAGCGGACGCCTCGTGATGGTCGGGCGCTTCCACAACGCGGAAGGTAACCTGGTGAAGGGATTTGACGATCCACGCCTGAAGCTCGGCAATCACGCCCTTACCGTGGAGGTGAGCGATGATGGCGCACGAAGCTGGCGTCTTCTCGCGACGATCCAGCCGCAGGCGCCCTACGAACTCAACAAGTTCCACGAGCCGTATCTCATCGAACTCGACGACGGTACACTTCTCGCGCAGTTCCGCTATCACGGGGGAACCCGTCGCACGCTGCAGAGCGAGTCGTCGGACGGCGGCAAGACGTGGGCTCCGATCCATGAGACCGGTCTCATCGGTTATCCGTCCCATCTTCTCAAGCTGAAGGACGGGCGTCTGCTCTCCACCTACGGTTGCCGCATCGGCGGGAAATTCGGCCAGCGGGCCGCGCTCTCGAACGACAACGGTAAGACTTGGGATGTCGAGAACGAGATTAACCTTTGTCTGGGATTCTCCGGCGATCTCGGCTATCCCTCGACCGTGCAGCTTGACGATGGCACCCTCGTGAGCGCCTACTATCAGGCGTTCCGTCCCGGCGAGAGCCCATCGCTCATGGCGACGAAGTGGCAATTGACCCCGTGATCGACCAGAACAGGGAGCCCAGGATCTAAACGGCGGGAGTTGACAGCAACCTTGTCGCATCACCATGATCCTCGCACATCCCTACCGCTGGCCTATAAATTGACAGGATGACATGATTTAACAACATTATGTTAATCATGTCATCCTGTCATAAACATATTCCAGAGCTTGTTCCCGACCCTGTCGGGTGGTGCGCGAACCGATTACACTCCGGGTAAAAGCAAGTCGCCGCGCCATGAGACCCAGTTATTGAGACTGGCTCACGGCACGGCGAATGGTTGTCGCAGTTCAGAATGACTGGGCTGCGCGGGCGATTAAATCTGCAGGTCTTCGAAGATCGTCTCGATCTTCGCCGCAGCCTTCAGGCCTTCGATGTATTTTTGAACCGCTTCGCGCGATTTGCCCTGCTTGAGCTGTTCCGTCACCTGCTCAGCGGTCGGAACCGGCTGCGGCTGCTGCATCTGTTCGGTTTTCACCAGAATGTGCGACGCCGTGACGGACTCGGGTTTCGCCGGGATGTCGCCCTGCGCGGCGGTCGCCGGCGACTTGGCCGTGACCTTGATCAGGTGGTATCCGAATTGGGTTTCGACAATGTCGCCGACCTTGCCGATTTCCTGCGAGAACGCGGCATCCTCAAAGGGCTTCACCATCTGACCGCGGGTGAACTCACCCAGATCGCCGCCTTTTTGTCCACTGGGGCAATCGGAATTGGCTTTGGCCAGCTCGGCGAAATCGGCGCCGTCCTCAAGCTGCTTCTTGATGCTCGCGATCTTGTCTTTCTTGGCGGCCTTGTCGGCATCGAGATTCTTGTTCTTCTCGGCGATCTCCGCATTGCTCTTTTCAATATCGGCGATGGCTTTCTTCACTTCCGCGTCGTCGATCTTGATGTCGGCCAGCACAGCCTTCTGGATGAGCTTGTCGATGAGCATGCCGTCTTCGAACTCGGCCCTGGCGGCCTCTTCGCCCAGCGGGGACTCTTTGAAATACTGTTCCGGCGTTATGTTTTGGGACTTCAGCGCCTCTTCCATTTTGCCGAGCTGAGTCTTGCGGTCTTCTTCGGTGACGGTGATGGACTGCTTTTTGGCCTCGTCGATCAGCAGCGTCTTCATGATGAAGCTGTAGACCGCGCGCTGCTGGAAGAAGTCTTTGGCCTGTTCCATCTGCCCGGCCGGCACATTCTGCGATTTCAGCAAGGCGCTGACCACCTTGTCCATGTCTTTGCGCAGATATTTCGTGTCGTTGACCGAGGCGACGACCTCGTTCGGGTCGGCGGCCGGGGCGGTGGCTGCGGGCACAGCAGGATTTTCGGCGGTCTTCACCGCCTCAGAACCTTTTTTGCAGCCAGTTGCGACCATCAGCGTGGAGGCGAGGGTCAGGCTGAACAAGGGGGCGCACTTCATGGTATCTTCATCTCCTATCACGCAGGTCTCTGCGCAGGTGTTGTGTCTAACATCTCCCAAGTGACACGACGGACAGCCGAGGGTACTTCGAGATGAAACGTCATAAACATACCAAGAAATCGGGATAAGCCAAGGAGAAGATTGGCCTGGCGGTCATTTTTTGGGGCGGTCAGGACTTGTGCCGCCGTCTCAAACTGCGGGGCACCGGAGAGGAGAAGGAAGAGATCACGGACGCCTCGGGGCAAAGGCAAGGTCGCCTCGCCGGGCTGATGTTGTGCCACATGAGGGCAGACCAGCCGTCCGGAAGGCAAGGAGAAGCGCAGCCACTTCCGCTCGTCCGGATGGCAGTGCGGGCAGGGACGAAGATCCGGCAGAAGTCCCATTTGCCGCAGGCAATGCGTTTCATACCAGAGCAGCAGGGCACGCAGATCCGTCTCGGATTCATGGCAAAGCCGGTCGAGGGTCTGACTCAGCAACGCGAAGAGGCCGTCCGACTCTTGCTGGCCGGGCACCGTGCGTGACGTGAGGTCACACAGGTAGGAGGCGGCCACGACATGCCGCCAACTCCTCCGCAACGGTTCACGCAGATCGCGTGGCACACATTCCCGAATCGCATGAATCCCCTCATGCTCGCGCCGATAAAAGAGCAGGTCGCAGGTATAGAAAAGGTCGTACTGTCCCAGGAACGCGCTTTTGGGGCGGCAGGCCCCCTTGACCGCTGTGACGACACGGCCATAATCCGGCGTGAGCCACGTCACCATGTGGGAGGTTTGCGACCAGGGGCGGATGTGCAAGACGATTGCCCGTGTCTGGATGATCAAGGCGGCGGTCCTTTCGGGCGGATCACACAAGTTCGCGCAGGACGGCATCGCACACCTCGCGCCCGCACGCCGTCAGACACCAGCGGTTACCCTTGCGCTCGACGATGCCGTGGGTGGACATCTCGGTGAGGCGTTGTTCCCAGATACGGGCCTGTTCGGTCCATGCGGGGAAACGCTGCGCCTCGCTGGCAGGATCGATCCCTTCGCTCAGGCGCAGGGCAAAGATCACGCGTTCGGCCGCGTCCTCGGCGGCGTCGAGCGCGGTTATGGATCCCGGCGGCACGGCGTTGTCGTGCAGGGACCGGATATACTCTTCCAGATCCTCGCTGTTGGTCCAGCGCGTTTGGCCGACGCGCGAAGCCGCGGCGGGGCCGAGGCCAAGGTAGTCATGGCCACGCCAGACCGCCAGATTGTGGCGGCATTCGAACCCCGGAAGCGCGTAATTGGAAATTTCATAACGCGCGAAGCCGGCCCCGCCGAGTGTCGACTCGGCCTGTTCAAGCGCGGCGAGTTGAGCGTTGTCGTCGGGGAGTTCTAGACCGGCCGCGACCTGTACCGCCAACGGCGTGCCGGGCTCCAGGGTCAGCGCGTAAACCGAAAGGTGCTTGAGCGAAAGGGACATGGCGCGGTCGAGGGTCTCCCCCCAGAGTGAAGGGGTCACGCCCGGCAGACCGGCGATCAGGTCGATGCCGGTGTTCTCGAACCCGGCGTCCTGGGTGCGTTTGACGGCCGCGATGGCACCCTGGGCATCATGCCGCCGACCCATTTGTGCCAGGGTCGTGTCGTCAAAGCTTTGCACGCCGATACTGATGCGGTTCACGCCGATGGCGGACAACGTCTTGAGCAGGGCATTTGAAACCGAGGCCGGATTGAGTTCCACGGTCCATTCTTCGAGCGTGTCGAGGTCGAATCGTTGCGCCAATGCATCGGCCAGCCGTTTCAAGCCCTCACAGCCCAGCATGGCCGGTGTGCCGCCGCCCATGTACAGGGTTCTCAACGTGCCTTCGGCCAACTCCGGCTGACGGGCCAGGCGGCAATCGTATTCGCGCGCGGGCAGCGTGCTGTAGAGGTCGATCACACTGGGTGCCGCAACGACCGAAAAAAAGCCGCAATAGTGGCACTTGCCGTCACAGAACGGAACATGGATGTAAAGGTGGCTTGGCATGTCGTGTCAACGTTTATGCGAGTTTCTCGAAAACACCGAGCAAAATACCATAAGTTTGCGGGATGGGGGAACCCCATATCTGGCAAAGTGAGGAAAAGTGAGGAATGAGGATTTAGGAATTGGGAGTTGAAGCGCACCTGCGGGAATCCTGCGGTTGACGCGGGCGCGCCCGGTGTGAGAAACTCACCGCGTTTGTCTGAGCGTCTGGCACGGCGATGACGGCATGTGCGGCCCGACTGAAATGGGGATGACGATATGGCGGTGAAGGTTGACGGGGTTGAAATCACAGAACAGGAAATTCAGGCCGAGGTCGAGGCGTTGCGTCCCGAGTATGTCGAATACGTGCGGCAGCAGGGCGGGGAGCCGAGCGACGCGCAGGTGCGCGAGTGGGCGATCGAGAATCTGATCGAAGGTGTTTTGTTGCGGAATGAGGCGATCAAGACCCAGCCTGTGCCGAGCGAAGAGCGGATTCGTAAGGAACTGGAAGCGGCCGACTATTCGGCATTGCCTGAGGAGCGTCGGGCTGAACAGGCGCGTGTCAATCTGCAGCAGCGCAGGCTGATCCGCGAGATCCGTAAGGGTGTGAAACCGCCGACCGACGATGAGATGCGCGCGTTCTACACGGAGAATCCGAAATTATTTGTGGCGCCCGAGGCTTTGCGACTCTCGCACATCTGTCGCTTTGTTGATCCGGCCAAGCGGGCGGACGAGTTTCTCGAGCTGCTGCGCATCAAATCCGAGATCGAGCAGGGCCGGCTCTCATGGGTTGAGGCGGTGAAGGCCTATTCCGACACAGTGGAGCGCGATGGAGGCATGTTCGCGACCGTGGTGCGGGGTGATCTGCCCAAGGCGACGGAAGAGGCCCTGTTTGCGCTGGAACCGGGCACGATCAGTGACGTGATCGATCTGGAGGCGCGGACACTGCATCTTTTCATGCTGTTGGAGCGGTTGGAGCCGCTGCAGATGCCGTACGAGGCCGTTGCGGGCCGACTCAAGTCCTCGCTGTTCGAGCAGGCGTGCCAAGACGCGCTGAACGCGCGTCTGGATATCCTGAAGGCGGCGGCGGTGATTGAGGGTTGGTCGCCTTCGCCAGAGCCTACGGCTGCTCAATAGTTGCTTCCGCACGTTTCGCCGCTTCGGTAAGCAGCGGCACGATCAGCGGCGGACAGGTGGCGGCGTACGCGGGGATGTCCTCTCGCCGCGATGAGCGCATGAGCGCCAGGCAGTAGGCCGCGCTCTGTGCCGCGCTTCTGGGACGCTCGATCCAGCGGAGTTTCTCGTCCGCCGTAAGGTCGCGGATCGCGATATCGATGCCGCGTCCATTGGCCTCGACGCTGATCACGCCGTTCTGAACGCTGCGCGGGATCACGGTACGTTGCCTCCCGTTGCGTTCGAACATCAGAGGCTTGCCGATCTGTGCGTGCAGGTAGGCCACGACCATGTCGTCGATCTCCGGCATGCTGGAGAGGAACTCAATCAGACGGGACTTTTCTTGAAAGCGGGCGGTGTCGGCCTGTAGCACGCGCAGGGCGGCGGCAGGCGAGCCGGTGGCCAGAGCATCGGCCAGGCGGGAGGCCAACGCGTCAGGAATACCGGAAGGCAAGGCCATCTCCTGTACGGGGGCGTCCTGGGGCGCGGGGGCTGCCGCTGCGTCGGCGATTGTCGGCGTGGTGGGAACGGCGGGTGACGGAGTAGGGCGCGGCGCCACCGGCGCGACTGGCTCGTCGGACGAAGTGTCGGCCTCGTCGGGTCGGCTGGCCGGTGCGGTATCGTTGGGTTGGCCGATCTGAGTGACAACCTTCTGGGGCAAATCGGCAAGGATCTGCGCCAGATGCGGCAACGGGCTTTCGGCATCGTTGTCGGCCGATTGCGGGGGCGCCTGCCAGACTGCACGGAACCAGAAGAGGGCGACCAACCAAAACAGGAGCACCATCCAGCACGCGAATTCTTGGGCCCGTGCCTCGCGCCGGATTTCGCGGGTGTGTTCCTCCTGGATGTTTTTGGACTGGTAGGCAGCCAGACGGCCGCTGGTGCGGCGAGTGGGTTTGAGCCGGATTTGCGGTTCGCCTTCCTGTGCGTTCGGTGTGGGGGAGGTCTTGTCGTCGAAAGCCTCGATCGTGCTGAGATACTCCTCGCCCGGACAGACGCACCCCGGCTGGCTGCCGGCAAGCAGGAGACGGATGTCCTGCAGAACAGCCTGCCAATCGGGATAGCGGTTGTTCGGGTTCTTCATCATCAGGCGGTGAAGCAACCACGAGAAGGAACTGGGTAGTGCCGGGTTCAGATGATGCGGCGGCGGAACCTGCTGCTTGACGTGCGCGGCGAGGATGGAGACCACATCCTGGTTCTCGAACGGGACTACGCCGGTGGACAGATGATAGAGCACGACGCCCAGCGCATACATGTCTGATTGGGTAGTGAGCGTGTGAGAGCCCTGCGCCTGCTCAGGCGAAAGATAACACGGCGTCCCGACGATGTTGCCGCCGTCCATGGCGGTGGCGTTGACGCCGGGACCGGCTTGGATGGCCAGGCTGAAATCGGTGATTTTGGCCACGCCGCGCACCGCAAGCCGGATCGTCGAACTCTTCAGGTTGCGGTGCACAACATGTGCCGTCTCCCACAACTGCTCAAGGCTTGAGATGAGCGACGCCGCAATACGCAGCACGCGCTCCACCGGCAAGGGTCCGCTGATGTTCACCAGTTCTTCCAGCGTCGGCCCCTCGACATGCTCCATGACGACATAGTGCAAACCTTCGGTGCTGACGATGTCGAAAATCGACGCAATCGACTCACTCTTGATGCGTGAAACGATTCGGGCGATGGTCAAAAAGTGCGAAACGACAGCAGGATCGGCGGCGGCTTCCGGTTTCAGTATCCGCAAGATGACCGTCCGCTCCAAGGTCCGCTGCACGGCCTTCCATGCAACGGTCTGACTGGTCTCGTCGACGGCCTGGATAAGGGTGAAGCCCTGCTGTTCTATCAGATCAAGATTCACGGCAAAGTCCATATCAAATGAGCATTCAGAACTTTTCACTTTAACAGGTTCGGCGCATCGGGGGAAGGATGCTTTTTGCGCATCTTCGGGGTTTGGAGTTTGACTCTCGCGACGGAGTTGGTAAACTATGGTACTCATACGTGATCTTTATCAGTTGTATCCGGAAGGAAGTGCCGCAGTGAGTGTCGTTCAACCGTTACTCGACCTGCAGGAAATCGATGGCCGCATCCGAGACCTGCAGCAGGAAATCCGTGACATTCCGCAGCGCAAAGCCCAAGAGCAGGAGCGTCTGAATGGCGCCCGCGAAGCTTTGGCCCGCGCGCAGGCGGAATTGAAAAACGCCCAGTTGAGAGTCAACGAGGCGGAATTGGAGGTCAAAGCCCGTCGGGATAAAATCCAGGCCCTGAAACAGAACCAGGTCCTACTCAAGACGAACAAAGAGTTTCAGATGTACAACCTCGAGATCGCCAAGATCGAGGGTGAGATCGAGAACTACGAGTCGCGTCAGATTGCGGCGATGGACGACGTGATCCCCGTCAAGCACCGCGTTGCCGAAGCGGAAGCCAAGCTGAAGGAGGATCAGGCGATTGTCGACGGTTACACCGCCGAATTGGATGAGCGGCTGGCCGCCGTCCAAAACGAATTGATGGCTGTTGAAGCGGAACGCGTTGAAGCGGTCAAGAAGGTGTCGCCCCAGTTCATTCTCTATTACGAGCGCCTGCGCACCAAGCGTTGGCCTGTGGTGGTGAGTATCGGTGCGGACTGTGTCTGTCACGGTTGCCACCTGGTGCAGCCGCCATCGGTGGGTCAGATGGTGCGGCGTAACCAGGGGATCGTGGCCTGCCAGATGTGCGGTCGCATTCTCTATATGAATCCGTGATAGGCACACTCGTAAGAGGGTGCCTTTTTTGATGGAAATAATCGGCCCGGAGGAGTCCGCCACAGCGGGCTTCTCACGGTTCGGGCTGCTGCGTAGCTTTGCTTTGCGGTGGCCGCACGGGGAGTGACCGGTCGCTCCTGCTTCGGCAGGGGAGGAAAGTCCGGACTCCGCAGGGCAAGAGGTCCGGTCGTCAAGGCCGGAGAGGTGCTGCCAGATCGGCGCCGACGGAAAGTGCCACAGAAAACAGACCGCCCGGCGTTCGCGCCGGGTCAGGGTGAAAAGGTGGTGTAAGAGACCACCGGGCGGTCGTGAGAGCGCCGTCGCAGGGCAAACCCCCTCTGGAGCAAGATCAAATAGGGGATCCGAGATGCGGCCCGTGTCGCTCTGGTGTCAAAACCGGATAGGGTCCCGGGTAGATTGCTCAGATGAATGATCGGAGCCGCCTTCGGGCGGTGAACAGAATCCGGCTTATTCGCCCCCGTGCGGTCACCGCATCTTTTTTGTGTGCCTCTGGCTGTTGGGGGCAGCGTTATCGAAATCGCTATCGGGATCGGGATCGCGGTAGCGATTTGGATGAAACCCATTCCCGACAAGGCGGTTGAGGCGACGGAACTGGCGGGGACATGTGCCGAGGCCCTTGGATGGGAATACCTGCGGGCTGCCTTCGGGTTATGAGCCGCTTCGTCCTATCCCCCGTGATCTCGTGATCTTTTCCGTGATTGGCGTCCCTGAGTCAATATGGTACCTTATGTCGGCGTGACCCACGGAGTAGCTTGCGATGGAGAGATATGGCGAGTTTTGAAGAGATTATCGGAAAAAGTTTGGTCTGTCTGAATCTGACAGAAGAGGATGGGCCGTACGTTGTTACGGCCCTGATTGATAAGGCGGTGCAGGAGGGACTACTGGCTCCTGAACACCGCGACACCGCGATCAAGGCGGTTCTCAATCGGGAGCAAAGCGCCTCAACCGCGTTACCCGACGGTATCGCCTTGCCGCATGGCCGTATTGATTGTGTTCAGGACATTGTGTGCCTGCTCGGCATCCACCCGCAGGGAATAGCATTCGGTGCCCCCGACAATCAGGCCACGCACGTCTTTGTTCTGTTACTGGTGCCGGCGACGGTCGCCTGTAACCATATTCACTTTCTGGCCAAACTCAGCCGGCGCCTCATGGAGGCCTCGGTGCGTAATGAGCTGTTGGCGGCACGGACGCGGGAAGACGTGTTGAGGACCATTTTGAGTTTTTCTGAAGAAGGGACATTTTGATGAAGCCGTTGATGGTCTGGGGGGGGGACGCGTTTTCGCAGTTCCGGCTGGATGCGTTGTCCGAGAAGATCTCTGCCGCGCTGTCCTCACAAAAAACCGTCAGGATTGAGGCGCGATTCGTCTATCTGATGGATGAGGCGCGACCGCTTGATGACCCGACGCTGGAGCGCGCGTGTGCCTTGCTTGGAGCGTCACAGTGCGAACCATCGTCGGGCGGTTTTTTTGTGACGCCGCGCAAAGGGACCATCTCTCCCTGGTCGTCCAAGGCGACCGACATCTTCCGCAATTGCGGGCTGACCGACGTGAATCGCGTGGAACGCGGTGTGCGTTTCAGGGTCTTTGCGCAGGAGACGGAGCTGCCGCTCACGGCGTTACGTCCCGCTTTGAACCTGCTGCATGACCGCATGACGGAGGGCGTCTATCTCGAGCTGGATGACCTCTTCGAGCACCGTCCGCCGGCGCCGGGTCGGGTCTTCGATGTGCTGTCCCAGGGGCGTGCCGCGCTGGATGCCGCCAACCGCGACATGGGGCTGGCGCTCAGTGATGATGAGATTCGTTACCTGTACGACAATTACACCAAAGCCGGCCGCAACCCGACCGACACTGAATTGGTGATGTTCGGCCAGGTGAACTCCGAGCACTGCCGGCACAAGATTTTCAATGCCGAATGGATCATTGACGGTGAACGCAGGGAGCCGTCTCTGTTCCAAATGATCCGCCACACGCATGCCTGCACCCCCAACGGCACTCTGGTGGCCTACAAGGATAACTCCGGCGTCATGGAGGGGTTCCGGGCTGTCGGCTTTGTGGTTGATCCCGGCACGCGCACCTACCGCTTTGAAGAGGATCAGATTGACATCCTCATGAAGGTCGAGACCCACAACCATCCGACCGCGATCTCGCCCTATCCCGGGGCCGCAACCGGTGTGGGCGGCGAGATCCGCGACGAGGCTGCGACCGGAACCGGCTCCAAGAGCAAGGCGGGCGTTGCAGGGTTCATGGTCTCCAACCTCCGCGTGCCGGGCTTTGAAATGCCGTGGGAAAAACCGTTTGCGGCGTTTCCCAATCGTCTGGCGTCGCCGCTTGCCATCATGCTGGAAGGGCCGATCGGCGGCGCGGCGTTCGGCAATGAATTTGGCCGTCCGCAACTGTGCGGCTTTTTCCGGACTTACGAGGAGATGGCGGCAGGCCGTTACCGTGGCTACCACAAGCCGATCATGCTGGCTGGTGGCATGGGCAACATCCGTCGCAGCCAAGTCTACAAGAAAGAGGTGCCGCCGGGGGCGCTGATCGTGCAGTTGGGCGGTCCGGCGATGCGTATCGGTCTGGGTGGCGGCGCGGCCTCGTCCATGGCCACCGGCAGCAATGATGAGGCGCTGGACTTCGATTCGGTGCAGCGCGGCAATGCCGAGATGGAGCGCCGCTGCCAGGAGGTCATCGACGCCTGCGTGGAGCTTGGCGACAAAAATCCGATTCTCAGTATTCACGACATCGGCGCGGGCGGTCTTTCCAACGGCTGTCCGGAGCTGGTCGAGAAGACCGGGGCGACCTTTGAGCTGCGGGCCGTGCACAACGAAGAACGCTCCATGAGTCCGATGGAAATCTGGTGCTGTGAGGCCCAGGAGCGGTATGTCTTGGCGATCGCGCCGGAGAACCGCGAGCTTTTCGAACGCCTGTGCGCTCGCGAACGTTGTCCGGTGGCCTTCATCGGCGTCGCGCGCGATGATCAGCGCCTGGTGCTTAACGACAGCCATTTCAACGACCGCCCGATCGACATGGACATCCGCGTGCTGCTGGGTAAGCCGCCGCGCATGGTGCGCGAGGTCGCGCACGGTGCTGAAAAACCGGCGCCGTTGGCATTTGACGGCGTCACGCCGCAGGCGGCGCTCGAGCGTGTGTTGCAGATGCCTGCAGTGGCCGACAAGACGTTCCTGATTACGATTGCGGACCGTACGGTCACCGGGATGGTGCACCGCGACCAGATGGTCGGGCGCTACCAGCTTCCGGTCGCCGACAACGCGGTGACGATCACCGGTTACTGCGCCACGACCGGCGAGGCAATGGCAACCGGCGAGCGTACGCCCGTCGCGTTGGTCGACGCGCCCGCTTCGGGACGTATGGCGGTGGCTGAGGCGATCACCAATATCGCCAGTGTCAATATCGGCCCGATCCACGCCGTCAAGCTCTCTGCCAACTGGATGTGCGCGTGCGGCGAGGCTGGCGAGGACGCCAAGCTTTTCGATACGGTGGCGGCGGTGGGCATGAACTTCTGTCCGCAGCTCGGCGTGTCGATCCCCGTCGGCAAGGATTCGCTCTCGATGCGCACGGTGTGGCAGGATGCGAACGGCGTTTCGCACCGTCAGGTCGCGCCGCTGAGCCTGATTGTCAGTGCTTTCGCGCCGGTGCAGGATGTGCGTAAGAGCGTGACGCCCGATCTCAAGCCCGGCGCCAGCGAGCTGTTGCTGGTCGACCTCGGTCGCGGCCGCAATCGCCTGGGAGCCAGCGTGTTGGCGCAGGCGTACAATCAGGTCGGGGACGAAACGGCGGATGCCGATGATCCTGCATTGTTGCGGCGTTTCTTCGACGCGATGCAGGTGCTGGTGGCCGAAGGTGCTTTGTTGGCGTATCACGACCGTTCTGACGGTGGCGTCGTGGTGACGCTGGCCGAAATGGCGATGGCGGGCGGACGCGGCGTGGAGGTTGATTTGCCCGGACAGCATCCGCTGGCCGTGTTGTTCAGTGAAGAGCCGGGCGCGGTCTTGCAGGTGGCGGATGGTGCGCTGGATCGCGTGATGGCGGTGCTGGCCGATCATGGACTGGCGGACGCGGAGATTGGCGTGCGCATCGGTCGGCCGACCGACGACTGCCGCTTCCGCGTCGCGGTGGGCGGGCAAACAGCCGTGGAGACGACGCTCACTTGGTTGCGGCGGACCTGGTCGGCGCTGACCTGCCGCATGCAGGCGCTGCGCGACAACCCGGTTTGTGCGTGGCAGGAGTATGACAACGCGCTGGACGAGACGGATCCTGGCATGCAGTTCGCGGTGACGTTCGATCCGGACGCTCTGATTGGCGTCAGTGTGCAGCAGCGGCCGCGCATGGCCGTGCTGCGTGAGCAGGGGGTCAACGGGCATGTCGAAATGGCTGCCGCTTTCGCGCTGGCCGGTTTCGAGTCGGTTGACGTGCACATGACCGATCTGCTGGAAGGGCGCGTCGATCTGGCGACCTTCAACGGTCTGGTGGCGTGCGGCGGATTTTCGTACGGCGACGTTCTGGGGGCCGGTTCGGGCTGGGCGCGCAGCATCCTTTACAACGCGCGGCTGGCCGAGATGTTCAAGCGGTTCTTTGAGCGGCCGGACACGGTCACGCTGGGGGTTTGCAACGGCTGCCAGATGGTGTCGCAGCTCAAGGGGATCATTCCGGGCGCCGAGCACTGGCCGCTGTTCCGGCGCAATCTGTCCGAACAGTTTGAGGCGCGCTATGCGACGCTTGAGGTTATGGAATCGCCCTCGGTGCTGTTGAAGGGCATGGCGGGCTCGCGGCTGCCGATCGCGGTGGCGCACGGCGAAGGCCTGGCGGTCTTTGAATCGCCGGAAGACGAGGCGCAAGTGATTGCGGCGCTGCGCTATGTGGATGGGCGCGGTCAGCCGACCGAGCGTTACCCGTGGAATCCGAACGGCTCAAGGGGCGGACTGACCGGCTTCACCACGCGCGACGGTCGCGCGACGATCCTGATGCCGCACCCGGAACGCGGTTTCCGTTCGGTGCAGCTCTCGTACCGTCCCGCCGATCTCTTCACCGGCGAGGCGGGCCCCTGGATGCGGCTCTTCCGCAATGCGTATGCGTTTGTTGCGCAGCGGGGATAAAGCTGAGGAAGCGCAGTTTTTTCTCACACGAAGGCACTAAGGACACAAAGGTTTCATATAGAAATTCCTTCGTGACCTTCGTGCCTTCGTGTGAGATTGAATGGGTGGGCTGTGCCCGCGTCAGTCGTAGGAGCGGAAACGTTCGCGCAGCAAACGGTATAAGCCGTGCATGCCTGTTGGCCAGAGGCGAGTAGGGGTGGCCGCCTCGAGCGCGGTTTCGACATCGTCAGGCAACTCGGCGAGGAAATCCAGTCCGGTGATGCGCTCGAGTTCGTCGATCGAGACGAGTGTGGATCTCGCATAGGCCCGGCGCCGGAGTGTTTGCGGCATATAGACGGCGAATGCCGTCAGGCGTTCGCCGCGTTGCGCGGCCACGATCTGGTAAAAGGCGGTCGGGATGCCGATGCCGGAATGGAGCCGTTTGCCGTCCGGCGAGGGGATGGCACCGGTGATCACCCAGACCGTCCCGATGTTCTTCGGCCAGATTTCCGAAATGCGGTATTCGAGTTCGTACCAGGGGCCCCGATTCAAACTGGGCCGTTGCGGGCAGATGTTCGACGTCAGGAAGGTTTCAAGCTGCGCCGCTTTGCCATAGCGGGACGCGATGGCGAGATTGGGTACCAGATGGCCGCGGTCATATCCGCTCTTGGTGTACTCCTTGTGTTGCGGCGAACGTTTGGCTTGCGGATCAGGCTTGAAGCCGGAAGGTCGTGGCGGCAGTTCGGCGTAGGCCTTAGGGTACGTCCGGTAAGCGGCCCACAGGGGATGTCGCAGTGCGGGCGAATATCCGACGACAAAACCCGTTTTGTGCAGGACGGTGATCTCGGCGGGGGCCGGTTCGCCGGTTCGCTTTGGCAGTCCGGCACAGGTGACGGTGCTGCTGGGCAGCGGCGTGGGATAGGGGACTTCAACATCCCGTCCGGTCAGTCCGAGTGCATCGGTGAGATCGGCCGAGGCATTGCCGATCCGCGCCACCCATTCAGCTAACGGCGGTGGCAGATACTGTGCCTGCACTTGTTGCCAGTACCGTGGTTGGTGGACATACCAGTTGGTCGCCAGTACTGTCAGGACAAGGAGTAGGCCGATCCAGCGGACGCAATGATTGGCTAGACGATAGCGTGCCATACACGGTCAGGTGGTTGATAAGACATAGGCATAACATTGGTTCAGCGCTTGCCGGAAGGCGAGTGGAGACCGCTGTTCTCGGCGTAAGGTTTCACGCCCCTGCCGAGCTAGCTCGGCCCCCAGACGGGGGTTGTTACACAGGCGCAAGATCCCCGCCGCAAATTCTGTCGGCACCGCGCGCGTAATCACTGCGTTTTCGGAGGAGAGGATCGCTCGGTTCGCCGGGGTGTCGGCCGCGACAATCGGCGTGCCGGACTTGAGGTAATCCAAGACTTTGATCGGCGCTGTCACACCGGCCCGGCGAGGCGAGACGAGCACATCCGAGATAGATAACAGCGCGGCAAGTTCAGTGGTCTCAATACGTCCCGGGAAGCAGACCGATTCCGCGATTCCGGCTCGATCCAGCGCCTCGTTCATGCGCCGAATTTCGGCGGCATCACCACCGACAACCACAAAGCGGGCTTTCGGACAAGCAGACAGCACATGCGGCATCGCGTTAAAAAAACAGGTCGAGTCCCTGAAAACGAGTGTAAGAACCAACACAGGTGATGAGTTTCGAGTCGGGCGCGGTCCGGTATCGAGCCATGGCGAGATGACGGGCGGCAGGCGCAACCTCTTCGTCGATCGCCGGAATGTCAGGGATCACACATGCGCGGCTGCGGCAGTTGAGTCGACTGAATAACTTGATCATCCCGGTGTCATTCCCGATGACGGCAGACGCCTGACGCAGGGCACGCCGTTCTAGAAGGCGGTGAAAGGCCTGCCAAAAACGTTTCAGACCACGCGAACGTTCTGAAACAAAATCTCCCGTACGCTCATACACCCATGGGGTTTTTGTTAAACGGCCGGCAATGCTTGTCACAATACCACCGTCATCAATGCCGTGCATGAGGGCATACGCATGGCGGTTACACGCGGCAACAGCTTTTGCGGCCATGACAACATCCGTGGCAAAACGGCGCAGCGAGGGCCCCGGCGGCAGGTTACGGCAGAAGGGCAGATTGGGTGTGGAAATGGAACGCACACCTGGCGGAATGTCAAGGGCCGCACTGCCCGGTGGGACTAGAAAATCAACCGTGTGCTCAAGCGCGACAAGGGCTGCGAGATCATGGCGCACACGATGGCTAGCCCCACACCACGGAGTGAGTGGCGTCGAGGTGACAAATAAAATACGGGACATGGTAGAAGGGGAGTCCGTCAGGACGACGGGTTTACCAATTTTCGGGCAATTCGATACGAATCGTTCGGCCTTTCATGGCGTCGCGCTGGGCCTGAGACGTAGCGTTGTCAGGAGTCGGAGAAGCAGCCCACAGCGTACCCGGTTCTGAGGCCGCGGGGACCAAGATGGGTGCGGCGCAAGCCGGACACTCGCTCTCTTTCCCGGACATTTCGACAGGCGCTTCGATTTCTTGATTGCACGCGGGACAGACAAACGAAACGAAAACGGTATCCGATGAATCTGCGCTCATAGGCACTCCAAAACAGCGTAGGGAAGCGAACGGGACATGGCGGTACTGTTGGCGCCATGCCCCGCCTTTTTTCAATAGTCTTTGTCGTCGGGTTGCTCGATCGTTTTGAGCAAACGTTCGACAATGGCGGTTGTCGAGAGCCCCTCTGAGTCGGCCGCGAAGTTCGCAATGATACGATGGCGCAGAACCGGAATCGCCGCTTTTACCACATCGTTGCAGCTTACGTGGATACGCCCTTCCAGAACGGCACGCGCCTTGGCGGCCAGCACAAGGAACTGGCCGGCGCGCGGGCCGGCGCCGTTTGAAACATACTTCTTGATGAAATCGGGGCTCTTTTCGTCCTGCGGCCGCGTGGCGCGCACAAGGCGGACCGCATATTTGATGACGTGGTCGGAGACCGGGATCTTGCGCACGACGGCCTGAAGCTGCAGCAGTTCGTCCTTGGTGATGACCTTCTGCGGTTGCTCACTTTTGGCTACGGTCGTGGCCTTGACCACGGTCTCTTCCTCGTCCTCCAGGGGATAGTCAACCCACAGATTGAACATGAACCGATCCTGTTGCGCTTCCGGTAACGGATAGGTGCCCTCCTGCTCGATCGGGTTCTGTGTGGCGAGCACAAAGAAGGGCGCGTCAAGCTTGTAGGTCTGATTACCGACGGTCACGCATTTTTCCTGCATGGCCTCTAGCAGAGACGCCTGGGTTTTGGGCGGCGTACGGTTGATTTCGTCGGCCAGCAGCATGTTGGTGAAAATCGGGCCCTTGATGAAACGGAAACTTTTCTTGTCCGTCACGGGGTCATGTTCCAGAATCTCGGTGCCGGTGATATCGGTGGGCATCAGATCCGGCGTGAATTGCACGCGCTTGAACTCCATGTCGAGCACCTTGGCGATCGTGGCACAAAGCGTGGTTTTGGCCATGCCGGGCATACCGACCAACAGGCCATGGCCGCCGGCAATGATGACCATCATCACTTGGTCGATGATGTCGACTTGTCCGATGATGACCTTGGCGATCTCAGCCCGGATCTTTTCGGAACGCAATGACATCGCCTTGACGAGTTTGAGATCCTCCTCCGATGCCCCCTGCGCCTTAAGCTCGCGTTTCCCTTGCTTTGCCGCCGGCTGCGCCTCTGCGGCGGGGGCCGGTTCGGCAGCACCGTCTGCGGCGGCGGGGTCGTCAATGAAAAGCAGGACAACCTGTCCGCCCAGGATGATCTGACATCCGCTATAAAGGACGGCCTTGCCCAGCGCCTCCCCATTGACCGTGGTGCCGTTTGAGCTGCCGAGATCTTCCAGCATCCACCCCTCCTCAACGGGGGTAAGCTGCGCATGCCGGCTGGAAATCGCCTCGGCGGGAATGCAGATGGAACACTTGTCGCTACGTCCGATCAGATAGGATTGGGTCGGATCGAGTTCGGTCAGCAACTGGTCGCCTTCGGGCTGTTGCAGGAATAGCTTTGCCATGTGTGTTTTCCTTTGTTGACGGACAGGGTTAACGAGATTCTTGGGGTTCCGCCGGGCTTCCCGGGACGGGATCGCTGGTCAATGTGATCGTGCCCAAGTCTTTCACGGAAGTCGCCACGCGGATGCCTTGCAACGACTTACAGAAATAGCCGGGGATCAGTCCTTTGGTGTCGGGCGGCCCCATTTCCTGACGTGTGATCTCACGCGTCTTCTTCATCTCCCAATGGGTGCCCAGCTTGCTGGTGCCGACGCTTTCCATCAGGCAGAGCTTGATACTGCGAATTTGGATATGCTTGAGGACATCAGCATTTTGCAGGGTGACCGGAAGCGTGCGGACCTCTTGTTCAAGCACGCGCGCCTTGCCGAAAGTGCCGGTTTGACCTTCGATACGGTGCTGATTCTTCACGTTGAAGAAGGGATTCGACTCGTTGACCTTTGCCTTGATCGCGAGTATGTCCTGTTCGGTCAAGGTGTTCGCTTCGCGTGAAAGCAGCAAGCCTTCGTAAAAACAGTTTTCGCACAACACAAAGAGATCATACTTGCCCGGGGGAAGCCCGTAGAAAGCGAACGAATTATTCGCACCCAACGAGGCGAGATAGACCTGGTTGGTCATGTCTTTGTTGATGTTTCGCGCATTTTTGGTGGAGTTCCCACCGTCGACGTCAGCCAAAGCGGAAATGTTGGGAAACTTCTGCGGCATGGCCAACACACCCAGTACCTCGGACGGGTTGCCGTCGATCATGCCACGTATGCCGCCGCCGGCCGAGGGATCTGTCTTCGTGTACAGGTTGATACTGACCTTGGTTTTACTGTAGGGCGACATGTTGCCGGGATCGATTTTGATCGCGGCACACACCAGCGAGGCCGCAAAAACGGCCAGCGATGCACCGGCTACACGACTGAAGCGGGATGTCAGGGTCATGGCGCGAGTACCTCCTTCATGGCGGCTTCATATGGATGCCCCGGGAATCGTTGGACAAAATCTGCGGCGATTTCTTTGACACGCGTCTTGTCATTGAGTTGCTGCAGGCACTCGATTTCCAGTTTCATGGCGTCCGCAAGTTGTGCGCTCATGGTAACGCTCTTGCGATAGGCCGCCAAAGCATTCACTGCGCGCCGCAGGTCACCGACGGCAAGGTAGACTTTGGCCTCGGCCATCGGATAATCGCCGGAAAGCTTGGAAGCGGGCGACTCATTCTCCCAGTCGGTCAACTTTTGAAAGGCCTCTGGCAACGCATCCTGCGCGAGGAAACTCGTGATCGTCGCGTACATCGATGCGTCGTGGACTGTGTAAATTTTCCAGTCATCTGCCTTCATACGGGAGGCGAGGCTTGGCATGGCTGGCCGTTTAGACGTTGCCATGGAGGTTGTGTTGGTCTCTGCATCGGCGTCGCGTCGCTTGCGCGGCCCGACATAGGTCAGGCGTCCACCGGCCGAGCCGATTTTATTGCGGCTTCTGTAGCGGTCCTGCGCATCCTTGTAAAACTTCAAGGCCGCGTCATAATTGCCCAGCGCCCGCTCGACGTCACCCTGCCGCAGCGCTGCAATATGCGTTTGATCGGGGGCGATCGCCGCCTCCTTCAAAAACGCAACCTCGTGCTTCGCCGCTGCGGGATTATGGATGTCGAACAGGTAGGCGCACACACGCTCATCCTTCCAGCGGAATTTGCGGGTGCTGTTCTTTTCGTTTTTCTCCAGCCGTGTGATCCAGCCCAGCAAAAGTTTGTCATTGCGCTGCAGGCGCAGCGTCTCGATGAACCGATCCTCCAGTGCCCAGCGCTCTTCAGGCGGCCGCTTTTGCAATGTATTGAAACTGCGGTCAAAGAGATCGAGCAGAATCGGGCCTGCACGATAGGGTTCGAGCAACTCAACCAGCATGCCCCAGTGGTCATTGCTCCAGTCGGCACATGGATCGGCCGGCGGCGGGACAGCCCGCATCATATCGTACAAGGCTTTGCGTACCATAAGCCGGTCGCTCTTGGTGTCCAGCGAGAGTGGGGGAGGTGTCCAGAAACAGCGCATGCGCACCGTTGTCCGGGCGACGCCATATTGATTTGAAACCGCGAGGGTGACGGGGAACGAGATTGTGTCGGGGTCGCCCGACACGAGCCAGTCGATCGCAGGTTCGTCGAAACGCTTGTTGGGCGGGAATTCCCACGTGACCGACAGTGTGTCGGACGGCGTTACCGCCGAGTACGAGAGCGCAAACAAAACCAAGGGCTTCTCGCCAATCCAGTAATATCCGAGACGATCATCATTGCCTTTGATCACCCCGGCGAGGCGTCCATCTTTGAATGCGATCTGTTTGATTTCTGCACGTCCGGACTGCGCAAGTCCAGAAACGTGTTCCGGCAGGCCGTCTTTGGTTTCCATGCCGGGGCGCTTCCAGCAGAGATTGATCTCCTGTGGGCCACTCTTTTCGAAGTGGAAGTAGTCGATGCGGTGGAGTCCAGGGCCGAGTTCGACCCAATCGCCACGCTGTCCCTTAGCACCGCCATGCCTCGTATGGATGCCGGGCCAACTGTGAATCGTCTTGCCGTCGATCGCGAATTCTGAACCCTCATCCGAAATCGTGCAGAAGTAAATGCGCTCCTTTTTCTCCAGGATAAAGGCCCCGACGATCCAAGTCGAAAAATCGTCATCGGGGCCAAAGGGATTGACCATCGAGCCGATCCCGTAATCCCACACGTCAAAAGAGGCCCCTTGAGCGGGCGGATAGTCCCGCGCCATGCGCTTGGCCACATCCAGACTGGCGTTGCCGTTTTTCGAAAAAAAGAAAGTCCCCGGAAACAGGCGTGTGCCGGTCGGCCGTTGCGGCGGATTGGCCGATGGGGTGATATAAACGGTCGCGGTTTTGCCGTCATCCGGCTGGGCAAACAATACGCCGAACCCGTCGATCGGCGAGTCAGCGACGATGATACTTTCCAATACCTTGCCCTGGGCATCACGCACTTCCGGGACACGGAACTTGCCGGGCAACAGACCGCCGTTGGGTATCTTCACGAAAACGCCCAGATCCGGATGATCCGGTTCACGTGATACGGACACGTCGACCCGCAGCGCCGCACCGGGCACGGCCCAGCGCTCTTGCTGCGCCCTGCCTTGTCCGGCCGCGAACAGCATGCCGAAAAGAATGAGGCGCTGAAGGTGCCGTACACCACGACATGTCTGCATTTTCTGGATGAGGGAAACGATCATCTCACAATTCTTCAACACCACACGACTCCTTACGCGGCGCATCTATACGCACACTATTGCATCTCACCGATCGCCTTGAAATAATCCGACACCATGTCGCGGTATTCGGCAGGGGCTTCGTCCGGTGATGCGGCGATCGCCTCATCGGCATTTTCCGTATTGCTGACAGCCCCCATGTCCGCGCTGCCGATCCCGTTTTCAAGCGAGGTGTAGGTGGTGCTGAGGGCTTGCAACGCTTTCTTGTGCAGCTCGGCGATCATCGCCGGCGAAGCGTTCTGTTTCTGCAGCAGGTCGATCTGCTTGCTGAACTCGATGTACTTTTTGAGATCGTATGTCCGCAGATTATTGAGCTGCGCCTGGGCGTACACCGCTTCGGCGTTGCGGGTCAACTGGGCACGCGTGCTCTCGGCGGAGTCGGCCCCCACCTTGGTGTCGCGCCGCGTGGCGCCTTCACCGCCCTCCATGCCCTTGTCCTGCGAGTAACCGGAGTTCTTGCCGCCACCCGTGGCGACCGCATCCGAGTGCCCCTCCTCTTCAACGTCACCGGATTGATTGGAGTCCTGCGTGCGGCGCTTGTCAAGGTTCCTGTCGCCCTCGTTGATCTTGCCGGAACGCGACATCACCTCGCCGTCGGCCATGCCTTGCCGTCCGACCTGCGAACGGCCGTCTTGATCCTTGTGGTCAGGGCGGTCGTTGCCGGATTTACCTGCGGCACTGTAGCTGACGGTTTCGCCCTCGGAAATGCCCCAGCCCATGTCAATGTTGGCCATGCCCTGATTGGTCACGGAGTCGTCGGCCTTCTCCCTTTGTTCCTCTTCCTGCTCCAGCAGATCGCCGATGATATCCTGCAGCTCTTCCGGCATGGTCACCTGGCCGACCGGCCCTTTCATCTCCTCCTTGTCGATCGTCTCCATGTTACGCTTGACGTTGTCGGCCTTGGCAAAAAGCCACATTTCCATTTCGTCTGCCTTTTGGCCGGTCATGATCAAGGTGTCGAGCAGCCAGTCCTCCTTTTGCAGACCGATCTCCACCACGGCATTGGTGCCAGAGCCTGCCTCCTGTTTCATCTCTTCATAAGTCTGGAAGGTGTCGGTCACCAACTCATTGACAGCGTCCAGCTCAGGCATGGCCTGCAAGTCGGTGGCAACCTTCAGCATGGCCTGCGCCATATTCGCCTTGAGTTCCACGATCTCCTCAAGCAGGTCTTCGTCGAGCTTCTCGGTCTTGTCGCCTTGGCTACCTGTCTCGCGCAGGGCATCCACCACGCGCGCCTGTAAATCTTCCATCTTTTTGATGGACTGGCGCGCATCCCGGATAATCGACAACGCGACTTCGGTCTTGTCCTTCGTCTCTGTCTCGCGCCACTCTTTCAGGAATTCCATCAGCATGGCGATCCCGTTGGTCACGGAATGTTGTGGCGGCACAGCGTCCGCAATCCGATCCGACTCCATGACTTCGGCAATCGAAACCATGGTGGGGTGGAGTTTCAGTTCAACCGCCCGGTCGGCGATCTTGTTCATCAGGGCGCCGAACTCTTCGTCTTCACGGTCTTGCTTCGCCTCGGACCGGCAGAAGCCGATCATGGCTTCCATATCTTGTGCGAGATTGTCTTGCCGATCAATGATCGCTTCCGGGATCTCGGCCGCTTTTTCAACAGCCTTGAGCGTGGCGACAAGGTTGGCAGTCTGCCCTTTACGGATGCCCTCCAGCATGGCCAAAACACCGGCTGCGGCCTGCGACACTTCGCCCTTGTTCATGTTGCCATCCGCCTGTACCAACAGACGCAGCACCGTATTCTGCGCGTCTACGGCGAGTTTGGCGTTCTCATCGCGCGTCTCCGCAGTTCCCGTCACCATGCGGGATAATCGCATGACCGCGTCCGGCAACGGCCCCTTGGTCGCCTTGTCGAGCGCGACGCGCGCGGTGCCGATCGCCGCGTCCTTGGTTTTCAGCAGGGTCTTGGCATAAGTGTGGATCTCCGCCTGCTTGTCGGCGATTTCCTGCCAACGCGGTTCATCATAGGCGGGCAGTTCATCCCGCAACCGCTTGGTGGCGGCGAGCGTGGCACGCTGGCGCGCGACCAGTTCGCCGATCGTCTTGCGCGCCTCGCCGCGGATCTGCTTCTCGGCGTCGAGTTGCGAGAAGAGCGTAGACATTTCAAACAGGATCGGCTGGCTGACGGTGCGGTTGGGCGTTTCGCCGGTGTCGTAGGCCACAATGCGCAGGGCGGAAGAGGCAGACACATCTTCCAGCGCACCGGTCCACTTTTCGTTAAAGACCTTTTGCCCGGCAAGGTCCCACTCCTTTAAAACTTCACCTTCAGCAGTGGGCTTGGCGCCTTTGTTGACGCGCTCTACGCGTACCTTGCCAAGGCCGTATTCATCGCTGGCCTCGAAATGCAAGACTGGCGCGGCGTTGGGCGGCAGAACCGCCTTCGCGGCGGAAGGCACCACCAGCCGGATGCTGGGGGCACGGTCTTCAATGAGTTCAAAGCGTACCGGCACACGCATCTCGAGCCCAAATTCGTCACGCGCAGCAACTTGGAAAAGTGCACCATCTTGAATCGTGGCCGACCCCGACCAGGTGGAGCGATTCTCGTCTGGCGTCAGGGCCAGCGCCTCCTTCTCGAAAAGGATCTGCGAGGCCTCGACCGGCCGGTTACAGACAATCTGGAAGGCGACCTCGGAGCGGGCCGGAATCGCGATCGCATGGGTCAGCGCGTCAAAAGTGCGCGGCGCCAAGGACGTGTATGTGGGCGGCGTCACCGTGAGCCGCAGGGCAGAGAGTGCCAGTGGAGGCACGGTGTCAATCTTGTAGGTGTCGGTCGGATAGGCGTCGCCGACCTTAAAGCGATAGCGAAGTGAGGTGGCGACTTTAGAGACACGGTAGGGGAACTCCTCCTCCACACCGGTAGCCTTGAATTGCCCAACGCGTACGGTCGAGCGCTTGTCGTCGGCCGGATAGAGATCCAGATCCACGAACTGCCCGGCCCGGCCCGTGGCCTTGACCACCAAGTCTTTGCCCGATCCCTGCACGATGGTCTTGTTGGCCGGTGTCACCGCGAGGACGGTCGCGAAGGTCGGCGGCGAAAGACGTGAGAAGGGGTTCAGCACGCGCTGCATGGCCACCGTCCATGCGTTGCCGAGCACGAATGCCGGCACGGCCAGCAACAGCGCCGCGGCAACAGCAGCGATCGCGCCGCGCTTGCGCAGGCGCCGGTCTTTGATCTCGTGCAGGGGCAGCGCGGAAAATCCCGGTACACCTTCGTTCAGGTAGGCGCGCAGCCAAGAGGATTGCGAACCGTCGTTGGCAAAGAGCACACGGTTGATGAGATGGTTGTCGAGTTGCGGGAACTTTTTTTCGAGAAATGCGGCCACGGCGGCCGGAGAACGTTTCCGGTTCGCTACGCGCACGACCCAGATCAGGGCGGCAACCACAAGTGTGATCAATGTGAGCGAGAGCGACAACCGTCCATAAGCCCTTGGACGGAGCCACACATCGACCGCCGTTAACGCGCCCCAGGCGGTCAATAAGAGGGCGAACGCCACGATCAGATATTCCGTGGCGCGCCAGCGGTTGATCTTCCCGTTGATGCGGTGAAGTTCTTGGTCAAAACTCGACATGACCGGCTCCTTGCGATTTCCCCGCTCAGGCCGCTAGCCTAAGTAAACGGGCAATCGGTTGTCACAATAGCAAAACAAAGGTGGCCTGTAAATCCGAAGGGTTTTATCCCGGCGGTTCCAAATCAAGGGGGTCGAGATGCTGGGAAGCGCGAGGGGGGAGGGCGGGGCGGTCTAAAGGGCAAAGCTTGGCCATCCGGCCGGGCTCCGGCAGGCGTCGGTTTGTCGTTGGAGGCGGGCG
>Ga0208461_1000584_pt1 | contig 35275 bp, 22 predicted proteins | sample AD_JPNTR4_MetaG_FD_184448 | JGI IMG/M metagenome (GOLD analysis project Ga0208461, IMG submission 184448) | Active sludge microbial communities of municipal wastewater-treating anaerobic digesters from Japan - AD_JPNTR4_MetaG (SPAdes) (version 2) | ecosystem: Engineered > Bioreactor > Anaerobic...
ATGGCGCTGGATCGCTTACACGCCCGTACCAATGCGGGGTTTGATATTAAGGTGCAGGCTTCGTTAATCGCGCTCTGGCATACGCAGATCTTGGCAAACTAGCAATCACGGTAGTAATAGATCAGGACGTTCTTGCCGGTGACTTTCGCGGTCGTAAAGATGCTGAGAAAGCGCGAGGCCGTGCCAGAATCAGACGACGAAACAGCAAAATAGGAGATCCCTTCTGGCGTGGCAGCAGAACACCGAATATGCACCCGGTTCGTAAAAGCTGCAACACGGGAAGGGGTGCACGTGAAAGTAGCGTAGGCCGCCAGCTCCACCTGAGCGTCAGGCGAGGCGTTGACCTTGGTGGCAGTGCTGGCTGTCAGCGATACTATCAGAGCCAGCATGACCAAAAGGACTAATGTAGCGAACTGGAAGTGTACGGCATATTTCTGCAACATCTTCGGTGCTCCTTTCAAAAGCATGAACAGAGACGGGCCATTGGATTGGACGGTCATGGCTTAACGGTTGAGGGGTTCGGCGGTCATGACAAACCTCGGCAGCAAGCTCAGACCGGGCAAACGCGGCCCACTAACGCCTGCTCTTTCTGGCTTGAGGGGGAACTTCTTCATTGTACGCTTGTTTTTACTTTTAGTCAATCAGTTTGCCAGGTTGAAATGCGCCCCCGGCGGGAACGCCTATTGACTTCACATGAAATGTGTGATAGCATGAAAGAGCTCCACTCCATAGATTGACCTACTTGAGTCGTTTCCTCGTTCTTCCTTTCTATAAGCTTCTGTGAAGCAGTCCATGTATCGTGGTATCGTACAGGATGAGATAGAAAAGGAGGGCACCCATGACCATTCCACGGTCTCGCATCCATTGGGTATGGCTCCTGGCGCTGATCGCGTTAGGAGGATTTCTATGGCTAAGCCGCCCCCCAACACCGGCGGCAACTGACGCCGGCGTTGCCGCTACTTCCCCGCCGGTGGCGTCGGCAGCCGACCTCACCCCGCAAGGAGATGTGCTGGGCACCAAGAAAGTGATGGTGTTGCGCGTCTACTTCCACGATTACGCCGCCACCTCGCGTTACACGCAGGCGCAGGTCGAGGGCTTTTACGTGCTCCTGGATCAGCTCTGGCGCAACACGTCGTACAACAAGATCAACATCACCTACACCGTCTCCTCGCTCTACCAGCTGCCCGACAACCGCAGCGCTTACATTGACGACTATAGTGATGGCGATCTTTCCGGCGGCAGCAAGTTCGGGAAGGTGCTGGGGGACGCGATCGCCCACGCCCCGGCCGGCCTGGATTGGACCAACGTGGACGCCGTCCTGGTCGTCATGGCCGAGACCAACCCGGCCCAGTTCCACCGGGGACAGGGGACCAGCAGTTGTAGTCTCCACATGGGTCCGGGCGGCCCGATCAAAACCGTCGGCTGCGCCATCTTCAGCGAGAACCCCAGCGATACCGACCTCCAAATCTGGGGCCGGTGGGCGCACGAGATCGGTCACGCTTTCCAGCAGGGCGGGCCGTCCCATCCCAGCAATTACAACAGCCCCTTTGAGCTGATGGACGCCAACTACCCCGGTCAGACCGGTGTCTTTGAAAAGCTGGGCACCATGGCCTTCCCCGGCTGGATGCCGGCCTACAAGTACGTGGATTACACGGTCTCGTCAGCGGTCGGGCCGCCGGGCGCGGGCGTCGGCGGCGGGCGCACTGAGATTTGGGCCATGGAGTACAATCCCAGCGCTAAGCCCAACGTCCAGGCCGTGCGGGTCTACATCACCGACAACCTCTACTACATGATCAGCGTCCGGCGAAGGGTGTTGGGCGACGAACTGAATGGCTTCTACTTTCCCAATGGCATCCCCGATGAAGGCGTCTTGATTGAGCGGGTGATGGAGGGCGGCAACCCCAGCCTCAACGACTGCGCTCCCGACGGGACCTGCCTGCGCTGGGTGGAGGTCAAGGGGCAGGGAGGCAATCGCGACCGACTCTGGCATTGCGGCCAGTCCTATACCGGCGACGGCGTGACAATCAACATCGTCCAGTGCGAGCCGAGCGCCGATCCCGGGGATTTCTACACGGTATACATTACCTACGGCGAGACTGCCTTCAAGCCCGACGTGATGATCAGCCCGTGGCGCTCGCAGCCCGGCAACACCTGGGAGACAACCGACATCTGGGTAGATAGCCCGGTCAACGGCTATGGGACCTACCGCTACGGGACGTGGACCTCCATCTTTGGGGACACGGTCCCACGCGGCAATGGCGATGACCCCACCGTCGGGCAGCCCAACCGGCTCTACGCGCGCATCCGCAACGTCGGCGCGCAGACCGCCTCCAACGTCAAGGTTTACTTTGACATCACCGACCCGCCCGGCATGGGCATCAACGGCGCCAACGGCTTCCTCAATCTGGGAAGCGTGACCCCGGCGCAGTTCCCCGGGCTGGCGAACATCGCGCCGGGCGACTACACCGATGTTTACTGGGAATGGACGCCGGACTTCCCCCTCACGCCAGAGCAGCTGGCCGCCGGGGACTTCTACTTCCACACCTGCGTGCGGATCCGCATGGATCCCGTGACCGGCGAGACCGTGCTGGGCAACCAGGACGGCAACGAGGAACAGGAGAACATTGATTACTTCCAGGCCGTGGATCCCGCGGACGGGGGTGCAGCCTATGAGCACATGATCCGACTGCGCAACGACAACCTTACTTCCCCTCAATACTTCCATCTGAGTTACACCTCCCACCTTTCCCCGACCTGGGACCTGGAGATCAACGGCGGCCAGCTGGGGCTGACGTTGGGTCCGGGCGAGGTGCGCGAGATCCCAATCGTCATCAAGCCGCACGGGAATGGTCCCGGCCCCGAACCGGGCACGACCTCCTGGGTGGATGTGTTAGCACAGATCGAACGGCAGCTGAAAAACCCCAGCCTGCCGCCCCTCCATCAACTCCACATGGAATTTCAGCCGTTGGGCGGCGTCCGGGTGGAAGCACGCGTCATGGAGCGGACCGAGGTCTTCTGCACCGCAGAGCGTACCAGGGACGGTGTGGTGGTGCGCGGCACGCTCAAATTCGACCCGGCCTATTACGAAGAGAAGGGGTTGTGGGTGATGGCGGAAGGGGTGGCCGGCCCTGTGCGACGCCTCCTGCCCGCCACGCTCAAAGTGCTCTGGGTCAACAAGGACGGTAATTTCTCCGGGCTGTTGACCCGCAGCAACGATACCCCGCGCGAAGTGATTTGCTTCTTCGGCGGCACCGAGAAGCTGGCCACGGCCTCCAGCGGCTACGTGCCGATCACCGACCCGCCGGTGACCGGTCCTATCGGTACCCTGGGCGGTGATCTCTTCAGCCCCAACCACGACTTCCACCTGCACTTCCCCAGCGGGAGCGTGACCCAGACCGTCCACATCACCTACACCCGCTACCTGGCCGGCATGAGGCCGTTGGCCGGTTTCCATATTTTCCCCTTCACGCTGACCGCCGCCGATGAGAAGGGGAACCCGGTGACCCGCTTCCTGCAACCCTACACACTGAAACTTACCTACACGGAGGACGATCTCCGTCTACTGGGAGTGGGCGAGGACTCGCTACAGCTCTTGTACTGGCACAACGCCCGATGGCAAAGTTTGCTGCCGTGCATCGGCTGCGGCATTGACACCCTCAACAACCAGGTCACGTTAGTGGCCAATCACTTCACAGAGTTCACGTTGGCGGCCGGCCACCGGCTCTACTTACCGCTGGTGTTGCGGAATCCCTGATTCCTTCCCCGTGGCCGGCGCCGTCGCCGACACAGAATCCGGGATTAGAGGGGATTTTGGACGCTGCTCGTCCAAAATCCCCTCGCGCAGCGCCGTGTCTTTTCTCTGCGGCCCTGCGCGAGACGCCGGGAATGCCGGTGTGCGCCTCCTTGAGCCATTTTCCCCCGCATCGAGTTGTCAGGTTGCCCCGACGAAGGTATACTTAAGCTGTCCGCACCCGGAAAGATCGCCGGGGAGGGCGTGCGGCGAGCAGGGACGTGCCCCCTCAAGGAGCAAGACCATAGCGTAAGGCATAAAAATATCTTACGCACAAGGAGGCCTTTATGCAACTTTTACGCTGTCCGGCCTGCGGCGCGCCGGTTCCGCCCGAGGCGACGCAGTGCCCGTATTGTCACAGCTACTTCAGGCAGGAGGGCGCACCGTCCGCCGCGCCGAACGCTGACTTCCAGGGTTTCACCTTTGAGCGGCGGGCCGAGCCGAACGAGCAGGCGTTTACCCTCGCCGTGCCCAAAGGCTGGCTGCTCGAAGGCGGCGTCATCCGCGCCCATCACATGCAGCAGGTCGTGAACGTTCAAACCATCGCCGCCAAGGTTGATTTCGCCGTCAAACGCGACGCCGCCGGGACGGTCATGATCCGCTGGGTCCCCGAGGTCAAGTATTGCGACACTCGAATGTCGCCCGCCGCGATGTTCTTCCCCCAAGGGAGCAGCTACAACGGCATGGTGGTCTGGCCGCTCATGTCGGGGGCGGATTTTCTCGTGCGGATGGTCTTCCCCTGGGCGCATCCCCAGGCGCAGCAGGTGGAAGTGCTACGCCAGCAGGCCCAACCCGCGATGGTCGAACACTTCAAGCGCGAGGCCGCTAAACTGGGCGGGACCGCCCCCTTCCAATACGACGGCGGTGAGGCCGTGTTCCGCTACACGGAAGGCGGCGTCCGCTACGAGGAGCACGCCTTCACCTGCATCGAATTCATGGGACCGCTGACGGGTGGGATGTGGAGCAACAAGAACACGGTGCTGCTCCGCGCTCCGGCGGGCGAGTTCGAGCGCTGGAAACCGGTGCTCAAACACATCTGGACCTCCGGCGTGCTCAATCTGCAATGGGCGGCCTACGAACAGGCCAGTCAGGAACTGCTCACTCACGCCTTCATGAACGCTCAGCAGGCCGAACAGGCGCGCGCCCGACGCGCTCTCGAAATCCAGCGGGAGCTCCAGCGCATGGATCAGGAAATCGTCGAGCATCACCGCATGACGCACGCTGAGATCCGCAACGACGGCTACCTGCTGCTCACCGGGCAGGAAGAGTACGTCAATCCCATCACCAACCGCGTTGACATCGGGTCGAACGAGTGGCAGCACCGCTGGGTCACCGCCGACAACACCGAGTTTTACACCGACGACTCCTCGTTCAATCCCAACAACGATGACCGGCTCAATCAGGTGCGCTGGGAGTACACCCCGGTCAGGCCGCGATTCCCGCAATGACGCGATGTGAACACGGGGGAACGTGGGAAGGTGCGAACGTATTCTATTCGCTGACTCGCCTTCTCGCCTTTTCGCTGATTCGCTGACTGCTGACTCGCTGCTCTCTATTTCCCGAGGAGACGCCATGTGCTGGCGCACACTATCCAAAAAATGAAAATGTGCGGTGGCTGTTCAGCCTGGCGCCAGGTGGCTAGCCGGCGATGGATGAACCTTTGTGAGCTGTAGCTTTTGCCCCACCCCCTGCCCCCTCCCCAACGGCGCAGACGCCGTTGGGGAGGGGGAGAAAAAAAGTGGGTTTTTGCAGGCGGGCGTAGCCCGCCTGCAAAAACCCACAAAAAAGTTCCCCTTCCCCCCGCGCCGCGCGGGGGGAAGGGGCCAGGGGATAGGGGGTAAAAGTTGACACTCAATCTTCAAAGGTCGCCAGGAAATCTTGCGTTTTTCAGTCAGTGGCGCCACCTTTGTCACGCAAGTGATTTTTCTCGCTTTCTCGCTTTCTCGCTTTCTCGCCTTTTCGCTGATTCGCTGACTGCTGACCCGCTGATCTCTATTTTCCGAGGAGAACCGCATGAACGACATCCAGAACTTGATTTCGCAAATGACGCTTGAAGAGAAGGCCGGGCTGTGTTCCGGAGCGGATTTCTGGCATCTGAAGGGGATCGCACGGCTCGGCATCCCCTCCATCATGGTGACGGACGGCCCCCATGGCCTGCGGAAACAGGCGGGGGCCGCCGATCACGTCGGGCTGAACGAGAGCGTGCCGGCCACGTGCTTCCCCACCGCGTCCGCACTGGCAGCGACGTGGAACCGTGACCTGATCCGCCAGGTGGGGGTCGCGCTCGGCGAGGAATGCCGGCAGGAGAAAGTCGGCGTGATCTTGGGGCCGGGCGCCAACATCAAACGCTCGCCTCTCTGCGGGCGCAACTTTGAGTACTTCTCCGAAGACCCTTACCTCACCGGCGAGATCGCCAGGAGCCACATCGCCGGCGTGCAAAGCCAGGGCATTGGCACGTCCCTGAAGCACTACGCGACCAACAATCAGGAAACTCGCCGGATGACCACCGATTCCATTGTGGATGAACGCGCCCTGCGCGAAATCTACCTCACCGGCTATGAGATCGCCGTCAAAGGCGCTCAGCCCTGGACGGTGATGTGCGCTTACAACAAGGTCAACGGCGTGTATGCCTGCGAGAATCGCTATCTGATGACGGACATCCTCAAAGAGGAATGGGGCCATCAAGGCCTGGTCGTCACCGATTGGGGCGCGATGGATGAGCGGGTGGACGCCCTCCAGGCCGGTGTGGAGCTCGAAATGCCCGGCGCGCCCAACGGGAACGACGCCAAGATCGTGGCCGCAGTGAAGGCCGGCGCCCTGGACGAAGCGGTTCTGGATCGCGCCGTGGCCCGCATCCTCACCCTCATCTTCAAGGCAGCGGACACCCTGGCTCAGGACTTCACTTACGATCGCCAGGCGCATCACGAATTGGCGCGCCGCGTCGCCGGGGAAGGCGCGGTCTTGCTCAAGAATGAGGGCCGGCTGCTGCCGCTGCCGGCAGACGCCCGGATCGCCCTGATCGGACGTTTTGCGCGGATGCCGCGCTATCAGGGCGCAGGGAGTTCGCTGATCAACCCCACCCGGCTGGATAACCTCCACGATGAACTGATCCGCCTTGTCGGCGCGGAGCGGGTCACCTATGCCGCCGGTTATACCGAGAAAGGCGAGGCGGCTGATGAGGCGCTGATCCAGGAAGCCCTCGCGGTAGCCGGTCAGGCCGACGTGGTGGTCATCTGCGCCGGCCTGACCGACATGTACGAAGTCGAAGGCCTCGACCGCGATCACATGCACATGCCGCCCGGCCATGACGCGCTCATCCAGCGGGTGGCTGCCGCGCACACAAAGGTGGTCGTGGTGTTGAGCAACGGCGCGCCCGTCGAAATGCCGTGGTGTGACGCCGTCCCGGCCATTCTGGAAGGCTACCTCGGTGGCCAGGCCGGCGCGGGCGCCCTGGCGGACATCCTCACCGGGCGGGTCAATCCCAGCGGGAAGCTGGCGGAGACCTTCCCCCGCAGCCTCGCCGACGTCCCCGCACAGCCGTATCCCGGCGGCCCTGTCACCGTCGAGTACTGCGAGAGCCTCTACGTCGGCTATCGCTACTACGACACCGCTCAGCAGCCCGTCCTGTTCCCCTTTGGGCACGGGCTGAGTTACACCACCTTTGCTTATCGCGATCTCACCGTGGAGGCGAAGGGAGATTCCGTCACGGTCACGTTCCGGGTGCGGAACACCGGCGACCGCGCGGGGCAGGAGATCGCGCAGGTGTACGTCCGGGATGTTGCTGCCAGCCATTTCCGCCCGGATAAAGAGCTCAAGGGCTTCGACAAAATCGCCCTCCAACCCGGCGAGGAAAAGACCGTCACCCTCGAACTTGACCGGCGGGCCTTTGCCTTTTACGACGCCGGCCTGAAGGAGTGGGTGCTGGAGACGGGCGATTTCGAGATTCTAGTGGGCGCTTCCTCGCGCGATATCCGCCTCGCCGCGACCGTGTCCCTCACCTCTGAGCAGCGGCCCGCGCCCTACGCCGACAGCGCCGCCCTCGCGCCGTATTTCTCGCCGATCCGGGCGCCCTTCAGCCGGGACGCCTTCGCCGCGCTCTACGGCCGTCCCCTGCCCGAAAACACGCCGCCGCAAAAGGGCCAGTACACCCTCAACACCCCCATCAGCGAAATGCAAGGCTCATTCGTCGGACGGCAACTTTTCCACATGATGCAAGATCAAATTCGCAAAATGATGGTGGGCCAGGAAGACACCCCCACCGGAGCGATGATGATGTCCATGGTGCAGGAAATGCCCCTCCGCAGCATGTTGATGATGGGCGGCGCGTTCAATCGTGAGAAACTGGAAGCGCTGCTGGCGATGATCAACGGGCACTTCTTCAGCGGCCTGTGGGCCTTCCTGCGGGCCAACAAATCGGCCAGGAAATCCTGACGCCGCTCAAAGGCCAACCGGAACCAGGCTGACCACAAAGAGCGCTAAAATGTGGGCCGTGAGCCGTGACGGCGATGGCGCTCCGGTTCCGCTGGGGATGGATGAAGTTCAAGAAATAATCTGGTAATACACGGGATTTTCCCCTGTCCCCTCTGACTACCCTGCTCCCCCCGGTGGAAGGGGGAGGAAAAATACGGGGGCTTTGCAGGCCGCGTCCGCCTGCAAAGCCCCACAAAAATCCACCCAAAATTCAATTTCCCTCTTGACAAACCCGGCGATTTATGTTATTCTGTACTTAGTGAAACGTTTCACTTTTCCGCCAGGACTCGATCACTCACCCGGAGCTCTCAATGGACCGTAAATTTGAAAACGTCTATGGCTATTTTTCGCCCGATGGCACCGAGTACGTCATCAAAACGCCGTACACGCCGCGACCGTGGGGCAACGTCATCAGCAATGGCGATTATGGGCTGTTGATTTCGCAGACCGGCTCCGGCTACAGCTGGCGCGGGAATGCCGGACAGAATCGCCTCACGCGCTCGTTCCAGGATTTGGTGCGCGACAACTGGGGTCAGTATCTCTACATCCGCGACCTGGAAACGCAAACGTATTGGTCGGCGACCTTCAAGCCGGTGATGCGGCCTGCCGAGGAGTTCGCGGTGACGCACGGCATCGGCTATTCCCGCTTCACGCAGCGGGTGGAGGACATCCGCAGCGAGCTGACCGTTTTCGTCGCCCCCGCCGACCCCGTGGAAGTGCTCCATCTTCGGCTCACCAACCTCAGCGCGCGCCCGCGGGAGCTGGACGTGACCTCGTATGTGGAATGGCTGCTGGGGTTTGCGCCCGACGAGCACCGCGAATTTCACAAGCTGTTCATCGAGACCCGCGCTGACCGGGAAAAACGCACGCTCTACGCGCGCAAGTACCTGTGGGGCTTCCCCGACGAGCAGGGACGGCACAACAATATCACCTGGCCCTACACGGCGTTCATGGCGGTGAGTGAGCCGCTCAAGTCCTTTGACTGTGACAAGGAGACCTTCCTCGGGCTGTACCGCAACGACGATCGCCCGCGAGCCATGGAGGAGCCGCAGCTCGCCGGGCGCACCGGTCGGTTCGGCGACGCGATCGCCGCCCTGCAGGTGCAGGTGCGCCTGCTCCCCGGCGAGTCCCATGACCTGGTGTTCACCCTTGGTGCGGCGGAAGAGGGCCGGGAGGACGCCGACACCCTCGTCGCCCGCTACACCGACCCGCAAAAGAGCACCGAAGCCCTGGAGGCCGTCCATGCGTTCTGGGCGCCCTTCCTTGAGCGCGAGAAAGTGGAGACCCCCGATGAAGCGCTCAACTTCATGACCAACACCTGGCTGAAATATCAGGCGATTTCCTGCCGGCTGTGGGGCAAGTCGGCCCTCTATCAGGTATCCGCCGGCTACGGATTCCGCGACCAGCTGCAGGATAGCCTGATCTTCCTCCCCAGCGTGCCGGAGTACACGCGCCAGCAGCTGCTGCTGCACGCTGCCCAGCAGTTCGTGGAAGGGGACGTGCTGCACTGGTGGTTCTCCATCCGCGGCGGCGGGCCGCGCACGAATTGCTCGGACGATCTGCTCTGGCTGCCATTCGTCCTCCAGGCCTACCTCAAGGAGACCGGCGACACGGCCATCCTGGATGAACCCGTCCCGTATCTGAACGGCGCGCCCGAACCGCTCTACGACCATTGTAAACGCGCCATCGAGCGCGCCTTCTCCCGTTTCTCCCCCCGCGGCGTCCCCCTGATGGGCGATCATGACTGGAACGACGGCTTGAACGCCGTCGGCACGCTGCTTAAGGGCGAGAGCTTCTGGGTGGGGGAGTTCCTCTACCTGATTTTGAAGGACATGATCCCGCTGGCTCAGCAACGCGGGGACGCGCGCTTTGCCGAAAAATGCGCCTCGGTGCGCGAGAGCCTGCGCGAGGCGGTGAACCGTCACGGCTGGGACGGCGAGTGGTATCTGCAAGCCACCACCGACGCCGGCCTGCCCCTCGGCTCCCACGAGAACGCGGAGGGACAGATCTTCCTGATGCCCAACATCTGGGCCATCATCAGCGAGATTGCGCCGGCGGACCGGGCTCAGCAGGCGCTGGAGGCGGTCACCCGGTATCTGCTGCGGGATTACGGCACGCTGCTCAACTTCCCGGCGTTCACCCAGCCCCGCCCCGACATCGGCTACGTCACCCGCTACGCGCCCGGCCTGCGCGAGAATGGCGGCGTCTACACCCACGCGGCGGTCTGGTCCGTCTGGGCCTATGCGCTGGCGGGACAGGCGGAGCGCGCTTACGAGGCCTACCGCAAAATCTGCCCGCCCCATCGCAGCGCCGACATCGAGAGGTACATGGCCGAACCCTACGTCACGCCCGGCAACATTGATGGGCCGCTCTCCGAGTTCTACGGGCGCGGCGGCTGGACCTGGTACACCGGCTCGGCGCAATGGCTGCACCGCGCCGCGACGCAATGGCTCCTGGGTGTCCGGCCGGAGGAAGACGGCCTGCACATTGAGCCGGCCATTCCGGCCGCGTGGGACGGCTACAAAGTCACCCGTCGCTTCCGCAACGCCATCTACGAGATCACGGTGCACAATCCGGAGCACGTCAACCAGGGAGTTCACTCCCTGAGCGTGGATGGCCACGTCATCAGTGGGAATGTCGTCCCCATTTTCGGGGACGGGCAACTCCATCACATTACGGTGTGGATGGGGTGACACATTCGTCGTGCAATGCGATTTCAGGAGGTGCTTACCGGGTCAGAAGTTCCAGAAATGTCGTCGGTGTTCCTAAAACAACTATCGTTTGCAACCTTTCCATACGCCTTAAAATCAAGCCTGAAAAATCTAATTCTAATAATCTGTAATTCTCAAAGGAGAAGGAGATGAAGACGCTTACCCGTTTGTTCAACGCCGTGTTTGTAGTGGTGCTGGCGTTTGGTCTGGTGGCGTGCGGCTCGACGGCGACGCCTACCCCCACAACTCCCCCTGCGACGACTGAGGCCCCCACCCAGAAACCTACCGAAGCTGCCACCGAAGCGCCCACTGAGGCGCCCACCGAGGCGGCTCCGCAGCCCGTGACCCTCCGCTATGCCAACTGGAACCTGGGCACGGAAGAGGAAAACAATATTCAGCGGCAGCTGATCAAGGCCTACACCGATGCCAACCCGCACGTGACCATCGAGATCGTGGACATGTCCGGCGAGGGTGGTTGGGACGCCATTCTGACCGGCTACGCCGCCAAGGGCCAGCTGCCCGATGTCTTTATGGCCAACAACATGCCGCTCTATGTCAAGAATGGCTGGCTGGCGGATCTGACGCCTCTCGTGAGCCAGGATCCCGCCTGGGCCAATGTGCCGCAGGTGTTGAAGGATGCCTTCACCTACTCCGGCAAAGTGATGGGCCTGCCTGCCGCGCAGTTCATCATGGGTTACTTCGTCAACAAGGACCTGTTTGAAGCGGCCAACCTGGACGCCCCTGAATATGGCGTTTCGGTGGAGGATTTCTTCGCCGCGACGACCGCGCTCAACAATGTGGACAAGGGCGTGCTCGGCCTGGATGAGATGGAGTTCATCGTGGGGTGGTATCCCAGCACGCAGGACAGCCGTCTGAAGTGGTTCAGCTTTGACGGCACCAACATGAACTACAACTCGGCGGCGTTCAAGGCGGCCATCGCCAAGACGGCGGAGATGAAGCCCTACACCTGGCAGGGTCTCACCGACGAGCAGAAGCAAAACTTCAAGTCGCAGGGCCCCTGGGAACTGTTCCTGAACCAGGAAGTCGGCGTGCGCTGGGACGGCGGGTGGAGTATGCCCGGCTACGTGCAGAACGCCACCTTTGACTGGGACTTCGTCGGCATTCCGGGCGGGAATCAAGCGCTCGTCGCCGATGTGATGGCGGTCTCCAAGACTGCCGCGAATCTGGAGGAGGCGTACAAGTTCGCCCGCTGGATGACCTTCTCGCCTGAGGCCTACGCCAAGGAAGCCGAGCTCGCCAAAGCCATGGGGTCAGCCCCGAAGATGCCGGTTTCCGTGGATGCCGCTTCCCTGGAGCTCTACAAGACCTTCGTCAACAAGCCCGGCGTCTTCAAGGCCATGGATAACCTGGACAACAGCTTGATTGAATCGCTGGCGAAGATCGTCCCCGGCTACATCAACGCGCGCTGGGAAGGCAAGCCCGGCATTGACATCGGCGAGGACAAGGACGTGAACATGTGGTACATGTTCAACTTCGCGCCCGAGGGTCGCTTCAAGTACGAGGACTATGCGCCGAAACTTGAGGAGTTCGCCAACAAGATCCTGGCGGACGCGCGGGCCGAGCTGCCCAAATAAGCCTACGACATTCCAGGGGGGCGTTAGAGTTGCTAACGTCCCCCTGGGTCAAATAACCGGAAAGCCATGAAATCCTCCGCATTGCACGTCCTGATCCGCCTGCTGGCGGTGATCCTGGTTGCCTTGACGCCGGCCGAGGCCCTGGCGGCGCCGGGGACGGCGCGCCGGCCGGCCGGCCCGCTCGACGCCCAGTTGGAGCTCCGCGCCGATACCTTCGGCCTGCCGCTGCGCCAGGACGCCGTGACCGCCCTTTACGCGAAGCCCGCCGTGTACCTGCAGCGCGGTGAGGCGTTGCGCGTGCGCTTTTCCGTCGCCGCGGCCGGCGATTACGTCCTGCATCTGGACATGGTCGCGGGCCAGGCGCTCATCAGCACGCCGGAGGGGGAACTTACGATAGATGGCGCCCCGCTGCCGGAAGCGCCAAGGATCGTCTTCCCCGTCTACTACGAGAACAGCGCCGCGACCTTCCCCCTCAACCGCTACGGGAACGAGACCCTGATCCGCCAACGGCAATTGCAACGCTGGACGACTCTCGCGGTGCGCGATACGAACCTCAGCCAGAAGGAGCCGCTGGCGGTGCCCCTGAGCGCGGGGGAACATACGCTGGCGCTCACGGTGACGCGGGAATCCCTGTATGTGGGCAGCATCTACCTCAGAGCGCCACAGCCCGCGCCGACCTACGCGGACTATCGCGCCGCCGCGCCCGCCGTCACCACCGCGCCGCTGCTGCTCACGCTGGAAGCCGAGACGCCTGCCTTCAAAAACGACACCGCCATCCGCCCGGTCAACAACCGCAGCCTCTCGGTGACGCCGTATGATACCTATCGCCTGTTGCTCAACGCGCTGGGCGGCGAGCAATGGCGTCAGAGCGGGAGCACCGTCTATTACCGGTTTACGGTGCCGCAGGCGGGATTCTATGAGATCACGCTGCGCGTCTTGCAGAACACGCGGGACGCCTTCGTGGCCTTCCGCCGTATCACGCTGGATGGCGCCGTCCCCTTCGCCGAACTGGAAACCGTGCCGTTCCCCTACACGCGGGAGTGGATCAACCTGCCCCTCGGCGGGGAAACGCCGTACCAGTTCTATTTGACGCCGGGCGAGCACATTGTGGGCCTGGAGGCGACGCACGTCCCCTACGCCCCGCTCATCACGCACATCCAGAGCGGCTTACGCGACATCAACGCCCTCGCGCTGGAAATCAAACGGCTGACCGGCAATCAGGTGGATCTCTACAAAGAGTGGGTCATCTCGGATTACATCCCCGACATTCAGCCGCGCCTGCAGACGCTCATTGCCGCGCTGCGCGCCGATGAGGCGCAGCTCGCCGCCATCTGCGGGCAGCCCAGCTCGCCCGAATTGCTGATGTACCGCATGGCGATCGAGAACCTGGAATTCCTGGCCCAGGACCCCGACAAAATCCCGCTCTACATGAACCGGCTTTCGGAGGGCAGCGGTTCGGCGGCGCAGTTGCTCAGCAATTTGCAGGCGGCACTGGAACAACAGCCGCTGACGTTGGACAAGCTCTTCATTCACACGCCGGACCAGACGCCGCCCGCGCCGCAAGCCGCGCGACTGCGTGCGGCGAGCGAGGAGTTCAAGCGGTTCGTGCGTTCCTTCACGCCCTCGCCCTACGAGACGCTCGCGGCGGCGGAAGATGAATTGGAGGTGTGGGTCAACCGCCCGCGCCAGTACGTGGATTTGCTCCAGACGCTCGCCGACGAGAATTTCACCCCGGCGAGCGGCATCCGCGTCAAATTTTCCATCATGCCGGACGAGTCCAAGCTGGTGCTGGCCAACGCGGCCGGCATTCAGCCCGATGTCGCCCTGGGGGTCAGCACGAACGTCCCCTACGAGCTGGCGATTCGCAACGCGCTCAAGGATTTGCGCACTTTCGAGGATTTTGACGCTTTCATCCGCATCTATTCGCCCGGCGCACTGTTGAGCTACATCATCAACGATGCGGTGTACGCCATCCCCGAGACGCAGGATTTCTGGGTCACGTTTTACCGCCGCGACATCATGGGGGCGCTAGGGCTGCCGATCCCGCACACCTGGCCGGAGGTGATTGAGATTTTGCCGGAGCTGCAACGCTACGGCATGAACTTCAACACGCCGCTCTCCAGCGGCAGCGGCTTGAAGGGCTATCTGATCACCGCGCCGTACCTCTTCAACTACGACGCCCGGCTTTACAGCGCGGATGGCTTCGCCAGCGGCCTGAGCAGCGACGAGGCGATCAACGCCGTGCGCTTCATGGCGGAAAGTTTCACCATCTACGGGATGCCGCTGACGACGGCCAGCTTCTACCAGAGCTTCCGCGATGGGAGCCTGCCCATCGGCGTCTCCAACTTTGAGACCTATCTCAAATTGATGACCGCCGCGCCCGAAATTCGCGGGCAGTGGGCCATTGACCTGTATCCGGCGACGGTGTTGCCCGACGGACGGCAGCTGCGCTATGCGACCGGCTCGGCGCAGGCCTGCTTCATGTTCGCCAACACCGAGAAGCCCCAGGAAGCGTGGGAATTCCTCAAGTGGTGGATGTCCACGCCGACGCAGGCGGAATTCCAACAGCAGATCGTGCTGAATTACGGGCTGGAGTACCTGTGGAACTCCGCCAATGTGGAAGCGTTCCGCTATCTCCCCATCCCCGACGAGCACAAGGCCGTGATTTTGGAGCAGTGGCAGTGGCTGCAGGAGCCGGTGCGCCTGCCCGGCAGCTACATGCAGGAGCGCGAGTTGAGCAACGCCTGGAACCGCATCGTCTTTGACGGCGTCAACCCGCGGGTGGCCCTGGACAACGCGATCCTCATCATCAACCGCGAAATCACCCGCAAGATGGAGGAGTTCGGGTATTTGCAGAACGGGCAAAAGGTGAAGGAGTTCCGCGTCCCGACCCTGGAGACTGTGGAGGGATGGATGCAAAATGCCAGATAAAGTGCACCCCACATGGCGATCTCGCCTGAGCCGCTGGGCCGCAAAAGAGGGCAACGCCTATGCGTTGTTGACGCCCTATGCGCTGTTGTTCCTCGTCTTCATCGTGGCGCCGGTGCTGATCGCATTCCTGCTGTCGTTCACCTTCTTTGACACCATTCAGTTCCCGCACTGGATTGGGCTGAAGAACTACATCGTCCTGCTGACCCAGGATGATCTCTTCATGAAGTACGTGTTGCCCAACACGATTGAGTTCGCGGTGCTGGTGGGGCCGGGCGGGTACGCGCTGGCGTTCCTGCTGGCGTGGGTGCTGGCCCAGCTGCCGCGCATCCCACGCACCGCCTTCGCGCTGATCCTCTACTCGCCCTCCATGACCTCCGGTGTGGCGATGACGGTGGTCTGGCGGGCGCTCTTCAGCGGCGACCAGAGCGGCTATCTGAACACGCTGCTGTTACAGCTCAACCTCATCCAACAACCGGTGCAGTGGCTGCAATCGCCGCAATACCTGATGCCGGTGATGATTGTCGTGACGCTGTGGAGCAGCATGGGCATCGGCTTCCTGGCCATGCTGGCGGGGATTTTGGACATCAACCCCGAACTGTATGAGGCGGCGAGCCTCGACGGGATGGGCAGCCGCTGGCAGGAAATCTTCTACATCACCATCCCCTCCATGCGGCCGCAAATGCTGTTCGGCGCGGTGATGGCGATCGTGGGCACGTTCCAGGCCGGCGCCATCGGCGTGATGCTTTCGGGCAGCAATCCCACCCCGCAGTACGCCGGCCAGCTGATCGTCAATCACATTGAGGATTACGGCTTCATCCGCTATGAGATGGGCTATGCGGCGGCGATTTCGGTGGCGTTGTTGTTGATGGTGTTGCTGTTCACCCGCGTGGCGAATCGCCTGTTCATTTCGGAGTGAGGGCGCATGAAGAGCCGTTGGTTGCGAAAATATGCCGGCGTCCGTAACCGGGGCATCAACCCGCAGGGATTTCACGTCAGCCAGCTGAAGTTCTACGCAGTGTTGCTGCCGCTGGCGGTGCTCATGTTGTTGCCCATCGTCTTCATCTTCTCGCACGCCTTCAAGCCCCCCGATGAGCTGTTCGCCTATCCGCCTCGCTTTTTCGTCGCCCATCCGACGTTCAAAAACTTCCAGGACCTCTTCGCGCAGATGTCCACTGCCGGCGTGCCGGTGAGCCGTTACCTCTTCAACAGCGTCACGATCACGCTGGTCACCGTCGCCGCGTCCATCCTCATCTCCAGTACCGCCGCCTACGCCCTTTCCAAGAAACGCTTCGGGCTGAAGCAGACCCTCTTCGCCGTCAACACCCTCGCGCTGATGTTCGTCCCCATCGCCGTGACCATCCCGCGCTTCCTGATCATCACCCGCATGGGGCTGCTGGACACCTTTTGGGTGCACATTCTGCCCACCCTGGCGATGCCCGTTGGCGTCTTCTTGCTCAAACAATTCATTGACGGCGTGCCCGACGAGGTCATTGAGGCCGCGCAGATTGACGGCGCCAACGACGGTCAGATCTACTGGCGCATCGTCCTGCCGATGATCCAACCCGCCATCGCCACCATCGGCATCCTGACGTTCCAGGCGACGTGGAACAACGCCGAGATTTCCACCCTCTACATCAACAGCGAGAGCCTGAAGACCTTCGCCTACTACCTGAGCACGCTGACGAGCACGGCGTCGGGCGCCAACCTGGTTGCGGGGCAGGGGATGGCGGCCGCGGCCTCGCTCATCATGTTCCTGCCAAATTTGATCATCTTCCTGTTCCTGCAAAGTCAAGTGATGAGCACGATGTCACATTCGGGGTTGAAATGAGCAGACTAAAGGTGATTTGCCTGACCTTGCTGGGGATGATTTCCATCGCCCTGCTGCTGCCCGCGCCGGCTGCGGCGGATCCGCCCTACACGACCTGGGCACTGGGGCCGCAAGGACGGCTGTATCGGACCCAGGATGCCTACGTCCCGCTGGCGGAAGTGGACCTGCCGGTCTCCAACCCGGAGGACCTGTTCATCACCCCCGACGGCGCGCTCTACATCGCCGATACCGGCAACGGTCGCGTCATCAAATGGCAGGGGGACGAGCTCGTCGCCGAGTACGGGAAGGGAGTGCTGGGCAATCCCACCGGCTTGTTCGTGACTGACGATGGGACGCTCTACGTCGCCGACGCCGGGCACAACGCCATCTTCATCTTTGACGCGGCGGGGACGCTGCTCCATCAATTCGGGCGTCCCACGGAGCCGCTCTTCGGCAAGCGCGCCGAGTTCCTGCCGCGCAAGGTTGCCGTAGATGCCCGCCGCAACCTCTACATCATCAGCGAAGGCTCGGTCAACGGCGTGGTGCAGTTGAACCTGGCGGGCAATTTCATCGGCTACTTCGGCGCCAACACCGCGACCATGTCGTTGAAGATGATCCTGCAGCGCATGTTCCTCACCGAGGAGCAGCTGGCGCAGTTCATCAAAAACGAAGCGGCCTCGCCTTCCAACCTCGACCTGGATCAGCGCTCGCTGCTGTACACCGTCACCGCCGGCACCGATCCCACCAGGAGCATCCGCAAATTCACCATCGCGGGGAAGAACATCTTCCCCGACGCGCCCGGCTCCATGACTTTCCGTGACATTGACGTGAGCGCCGACGGCCTGGTGGCCGCCGTGGACGCCAACGGGCAGATTTACGAGTACGTGGAGAACGGGACGCTGCTGTTCGTGTTCGGCGCGCCGGATCAGGGGGAGCAGCGCCTGGGGACGCTGCGCAGCCCCAGCGCGATTCAACGCTACCAGGACTCGCTCTACGTGCTGGACAAGGACAAGAACGCCCTCGTCATCTTCGGCATCACCGATTTTGCCCGCAAGGTGCATCAGGGCGTGCGGCTGTACGTCGAGGGCTTCTACACCGAGGCGGAGCCTTACTTCAACGAGGTGCTCACCTACAACGGCTCGTTCCTGATGGCCTATCAGGCGCTCGCCGACGCCTACTTCAAGCAAGGGGATTACCGGCGCGCGCTGACGGCGTATCACTACGCCGAGGACCGCAAGGGGTACTCGCAGGCGTTCTGGGAACTGCGGAACACCATCCTCCAGCAGTCCCTCTCGCCGTTCCTGCTGGCGATGGTGGCGCTTTCCATCGGGCGCAGCGTGGGCGTGCGCCTGGAGCGCCGCTATCGCTGGTTTGACCCCGTCCGCGCGTGGTGGGAACGAGTGCGGCAGCAGAAATGGGTGGACGACGCGCTGTTCATGTTCCGCTTCATCAAGCAACCCGCCGACAGCTTCTACTACATCAAGAAAGACCTGCGCGGCAGCCTCGGTTTTGCCATTGCCATCTACGTGTGGGTCATCGTCTCGCGGTTGTTGGGGCTGTACCTCACCAGCTTCGTCTTCAGCCCCTACGCCACCCCTTCGGAAATCCACGCCGAGATCGAAATCCTCCTGCCGGTGCTGCTCATCGGCCTGTGGAACGCCGCCAACTACCTCGTGGCGACCATTCAAGACGGCGAGGGGCGCGTGCGCGATGTGGTGATCGGCACCGCCTACAGCCTCTTCCCCCTCGCGCTGTTCGCCCTGCCCATCGCGTTGCTCTCCAACGTCCTGAGCCTCAACGAAATCTTCGTGTACAACTTTTCCACGAGCCTCGTCTGGGCCTGGACCGGGCTGATGTTGGTCATCATGGTCATGGAAATTCACAATTACTCCTTCAAAGAGACGCTGAAGAGCATTCTCGTCACCCTCTTCACGATGGCGATGTTCGTGCTCACGGCGTACATCTTCTACGTGTTGTTCACACAGCTCTACGACTTCGTCGTTTCCATCATCCAGGAAATTGGATTGCGGGTAGCAAGATGAAACGAATATTCTATCTCCTCCTGGTCCTGGGGATGCTGAGCGGCCTGACAGGCGGCCCGCGTCCGGTCGCGGCGGCGGCGCTGTCGCAGGACCTCCCGCCTGCCTATCGCCTCGTCGCCGAAAACACGCGCTTTGCGCTGTACGCCAACCCGGAGACGCTCGCGCTCAAGGTGCTGGATAAGCAGAGCGGCTATCTGTGGCATTCCGGGCTGGACGAGCTGGCGCCGGGCGACCGGTTGAACAAATCGTGGGCGGCGTTCGCCAGCAGCGGTTTCAGCATTGAATATCTGGACAACAAGGCCATCAACCGGCGGATTTCTATCAGCAACAGCAACTGCGACCTGCGCTTTACGCCGGTCGCCGGGGGCTTTGATGCGGAGGTCACGTTTGTGGACTTTGGCATCACGCTGGGCCTGCAGGTGCGCCTGGAAGAGAGCGGGATCAGCGTGCAGGTGCCGGCCGCGAGCATCCGCCAGGAAATCCCCGATTTCCGGCTGGGGCTGCTGTACCTGTATCCCTTCTTCGGCGCGACCCGCGGCGACGAGGTGCCCGGCTACATGTTCATCCCCGACGGCAGCGGCACGCTCATTCAACTGCGCGCGACGACCAAAGCCAAGACGATGTTCTACGGCAAGTATTACGGCCCCGACCTGGGAATGATCACCGCGCTGCCCCACAATCCCGCCATTAGACGCCCCTATCGGCTCACCCTCCCCGTGCTGGGGATGGTTCACGGCGAGGGGCAGAACGCCTACCTTGCGGTCGTGGCCCAGGGCGCGTCCTATGGCGAGCTGCACGCCCATCCGGCCGGCATCATCACCAACTTCAATTTCCTGTACAACGCCTTCATCTACAACGAGAGCTACTTTCAGGCGACCAATCGCGCCGGCGCCGGCGTGACCGTCATTCAACCGCAGACCAACGCCTTTGACGTGGAAGTGCACTATCGCTTCCTGAGCGGCCAGGAGGCCACCTACACCGGCATGGCCCGCGCCTACCAGCGCTACCTGGTGGAGCGCGGTATCCTGCGTCGCCCGGCCGCCGGCAGTCCTGACATCGGCCTGCGGCTGGAATTCCTGGGCGGCGATAAAGAAAAGGTGCTCTTCTGGCAGCGCATGATCCCCATGACGACGGTGGCGCAGCTGCAACAGATCGTGACGGATTTGGGCATCGCCAACGTGGAGGTGGTGTACTACGGTTGGCAGCCGCTGGGCGCCTCCAGTATGCCGGGGCGCTCGCTGCGGCTGGAGGGGCAGCTGGGGAATCTGACGGAGCTGCGGGAGGTGGCGCAACGGCTGATCGCCAACGGCGGGCAGTTCTCGCTCTACCTGGATCCCCAGGCCGCCTTCGTGGACGGGAAAGGCTATTCTTCCGGCGGCGACCTGGCCCTTTCCATTACTCGCGCCCATCCGCAGGGCTACAACCGCAACATGCCCCTCTACTATTTCAATTTCGCGGCGCTGCAGAAGCGTTACCGGAGCCTCAGCGCGGACGTTTTCTCCCAGCTGGGGGCGGGACTGGCGCTGGACGGCATCGGCGCGGTGCTCTACAGCGATTTCAGCGAGCGGCAGGTCTTCAACCGCGAGCAGACCCTCCGCGCCTACCAGCAGCTGCTGGCGGAAAGCGAGGGGCGCCTGGCGTTCTACACGCCCAACGACTACGTCTTTGGCGTCATGAGCGCGTATTACGACATCCCCCTGGGCGATAGCGGCTATCTGTTCACCGACCAGGCCGTGCCGTTCCTGCAAATTGCCCTGGCGGGATACGTGCCTTGCTACGGGCCGGCGCTGAATTTCTCCGCCGACCTGGAAGAGGACCTGCTGCGGCACATAGACTACGGCGTCTATCCTTCCTACTTCCTCAGTTACGAGGTCACGGGGAAGATCCTCAACACGCGCTCTGACTGGATCTACACCTCGTCGTATGCCCAATGGGGGCCGATCGTGGCGGAGACCTACGCCCGGCTCAACCGCGTACTCGCGCCGGTCAAGGGCCAGGAGATCGTGGCGCGGGAGCAACTCGCGCCGGGGGTCTGGGCCACGACGTATGCCAACGGCAAGCAAATCGTCGTCAACTTCAATCCCGAACCATTTTCCAGCGGCGCTTTCGTGGTCAACGCGCGGGACGCCGCGCTGCGAGATGGGGTGCTACCGTGAAGAAAACGAGACTTTCCCGCAATGAAATCAAGCCGGCCACGCGCGAGGCGCTGCAGGGCCTCGCCTTCGTCTTCCTCTGGATGCTGGGCTTCGCCCTGTTCACGCTGTTGCCGCTCGTGCAGACGTTCCTCTACAGCCTCAACCAGGTGACGGTGACGGCGGAGGAAATCCAGCTCGTCCCCGTGCAGTGGGCCAATTACGCGCGGGCGCTGTTCACCGACCCGACCTTCGTGGATCTGCTCATCGAATATGCCATCGAGACGCTCGTCTCGGTGCCCATCGTGTTGATCTTCGCGCTGATCATCGCGCTGTTCCTCAACCTGCGGTTCCGGCTCAAGGGCGTGTTCCGCACCATCTTCTTCCTGCCCGTCATCATCACCAGCGGCCCGGTGATTCGGGAGCTCGTGGAGCAGGGGGTCGCGTCGGTGCCGCAGCTCGCCAACCTCACCATCATCACCCAATTCCTCACGCAGCTGCCTTCCTATCTGCGGGCGCCCATCCAGTACCTGCTCACCTCGTTCATCATCATCTTCTGGTTCTCCGGCGTGCAGGTGCTCATCTACCTGGCGAGCCTGCAGAAGATTGATCCCTCCGTCTACGAGGCGGCTTCCATAGACGGGGCGTCGGGATGGGTCTCGTTTTGGAAGATCACCCTGCCGGCGCTCTCAGGGACGACGCTCGTCAACGCCATCTACACCATCGTCACCCTCTCGCACTTCTCGGAGAACAAGGTCATCAAGTACATCTACAGTCAGACCTATGCCGTGCAGGGGGGCATCGGCTATGCGAGCGCGATGTCCTTCATTTACTTCGCCGTCTTGCTGCTGTTGATCGGCGGCATCTATCTGCTGATTGCCCCTCAAACCAGGAAATAAGGGCGAGGCGCCATGCAACGACCAAAGTGGTTGGACCAAGATCGCATCAAGAGTTTCTTTCTGGGGACGCGCACCCGCTATGGGGCAATTTTCACCACGGTGATCTACACCGTGCTGATTGTGATCGCCTTCGTGTATCTCTACCCGCTGCTGTACATGTTCATCACCAGCATGAAAAGCCCGGAGGATCTGCTCAATCCGATGGTGCAGTGGGTGCCGACGACGGTCTATCTGGAAAACTACCGCAAGGCGTTCCGCGTGCTGAACTATCCCCGCACTTTCCTGGCGTCCCTGCAGACCAGCTTGCTCCCCTCCCTGCTGCAGGTCATCGTCTGCTCACTGACCGGCTACGGGCTGGCGCGCTATCGCTTCCGGGGCAAGCAGCTGCTGTTCCTGCTGCTCGTGGCGACCTTCATCATCCCGGCGCAGACGACCGTCATCCCGCAGATGCTCACCTACAAGCGCTATGGGCTGCTGGGGAACGTGCTTTCGCTCATCATCCCTGCCGCCCTCGGCCAGGGGTTCAGGAGCGCCATCTTCGTGCTGATTTTCTACCAGAGCTTTCTCTCGCTCCCCAAAGTGTTAGAGGAATCCGCCCGGCTGGATGGGGCCTCGGAATGGCGGATTTTCTTCAGCATCGCCCTGCCCAATGCCATCCCGGCGTATGTCGTCTCGCTCATCTTCTCCATGGTCTGGTACTGGAACGAGACTTACCTGACCGTTATCTTCCTCGAAGGCGGCATCCAGACGTTGCCCATGCAGCTGTCCAAATTTGTCCAGGCGTATGAGAATCTGTACCCGCCCGGAACGGTCAACATTTTCGACCGGCTCAACGAAGCCGTGAAGTTGAGCGGCACCTTCCTCAACATCCTGCCGTTGCTGGTCATGTACTTTGTGCTCCAACGTTGGTTCGTCGAATCGGTCGAAAGGACAGGGATCACCGGTGAATAACCTCTGGCGCTGGCTCCTCCTCGTCGTCATCCTGGCCGGTTGCAGCGGCGGCCCGACGTCGGCGCCTGCAGCAACGCCGACAGCGCCTCAGACAGCGACGCCGCAACCTCTCTCCACGGAGACGCCGCCGCCTACTTCCACGCCCTTGCCGCCGACAGCTCCCTCTCTTGCGGAGGTCATCGCCTTCGAGATGCGCGGCGCCTTCGACTTCTTCTGGGAGCAGGCCAACACCGAGGCCGGCAGTCCCGGCTACGGCCTGATCCGCGACCGCTATCCCGGCTCGGAGGGCATCGCCAGCATCGCCGCCGTCGGCTTTGGGCTGACCGCCTATCCGATCGGCGTCGAACAGGGCTACATCACGCGCGAACAGGGCTACGAACGCGCCAACGGCACGCTGACTACTCTGCTCGCCCTCGAGCGGGAGCATGGCTTCTACTACCACTTCCTCGACATGGAAACCGGCGCGCGCGCCTGGAAAAGTGAAGTCTCCACGATTGACACGGCCATCCTGATGATGGGCGTGTTGGCGGCCGGGGAATATTTTGGCGGCGAGGTGCAGGCCAAAGCGGAGCAGATTTACGCCGATGTGGATTGGCCCTGGTTCGTGGACCCGGCGCGCAACATGTTTTACATGGCCTACCGCCCCGAAAAGGGCTTTGAGGGACACTGGGACTTCTACGCCGAACAGTTGATGCTCTACGTGCTCGCCGCCGCGTCGCCCACTCACCCGCTGGACCCCTCGGTCTATGCGACCTTCACCCGTCACTACGCCAGATACGGCGACGGGCAACCGTTCATCCATTCCTGGTTCGGCTCGATTTTCACCTATCAGTTCAGCCACGCCTGGATTGATTTCAGGGGCTATGATGACCCAGACGGCGTCAACTGGTTCGACAATTCCGTCGAGGCGTCGCTGGCGCACTACAACTTCGCCGTGGCGATGGACGAAAAGTACACGACCCTCGGTCCCAACGCCTGGGGCCTGACCGCCTGCGACAGTCCACACGGCTACGAGGGCCGCTACGGCGCGCCGCCCTCCGGTTACGACAACAGGCAGCATCTCGTGGACGACACCGTCGCGCCGGCCGGGGCCATCGGCGCCATCATTTTCCTGCCCGAACAGGCCGCGTCGGCGCTGCTCAACTACTATACGCTCGAGCCGCTCAAAGGCCGTTACGGCTTCCAGGACGCCTACAACCTGACCAAAAACTGGTTCGACCCCGACGTCATCGGCATTGACAAGGGCATTTCGCTGCTGATGCTTGCCAACCACGAGAATGAGGGCGTACACGTCCTCATGATGCGCAACGCCGTCATCCTGCGTGGCCTGGAGCGGTTGGGATTCACCCCTTCCCAGGAGCAACGCCCGTGACCACCATCCGCGATATCGCCAAACACGCCCACGTGAGCGTGACCGCCGTCTCTTACGCGCTCAATAACACGGGGACGCTCAGCGCCGAGACGCGGCAACGCATCCTCCAGGTCGCCGAGGAGCTCAACTATCACCCCAATGCCTTCGCCCGGCACCTCAAAAAGCGCCAGACGCACACCCTCGGCGTTTTCATCAGCAGCTTCAGTGGACAGTTCTACGAGGACATCCTTGAAGGCATTCACCAGACCTTGTTGCAGACGGAATACGAGATGCTCGTCTGCCCGCAGGCACGCGCCCTGCGCAAGATCCTCACCCAACGGCAGGTAGACGGCGCGATTGTCTTCGATTCTACCGTGGAAAGTGACCTGCTGCTCAAGCTGGTCGCCCCCGATTTTCCCATCGTGGTCATGGACCGCTATTTCGAGAATGACTCCCTCCTGCCGCTGCTGCTTGACAACCGCGCCGGGACGCAGGAGGCCTTCTATCACCTCTACGACCAGGGCTTTCGGGACATCGCCTTCGTGGCCGGTGTGGCCCATAACTTCGACAACACCGAACGGCAACAGACCTTCCTGGCCGAAGCCGCCCGTAACGGCCTGGACGTACCCGTCTATCAGGGGGATTTCGTCGAGAGCAGCGGCTATCAGATCGCCACGCAGCTGTTGCACGAGGGGACGCTCCCGGAGGCGGTCTTTTGCGCCAACGATCAGATGGCGATCGGCTTCATCAAGGCGGTGCAGGAGCACGCCCTCCGCGTCCCCGACGACGTCGCCGTCGTCGGCTTTGACGACATCCTGACCGCGCGGATCATGCGGCCGACGCTGTCCACCATCGGCGCCCCGCGCTTTGAGTGGGGCGCGCAGGCAGCGGCGCAGCTCGTCGCCTACCTGGAACACGCCGCGCCGTTCGCGCCCCAACGCCTGCCGACGCATTTGATCGTGCGCGAATCGTCGGTCAGAATTCCCCCGCCATCCCCCCAACCCTCGTAATTCAACATGAACCAGGAACTGCTTTTCCGCGAGTTACGCGCTTCGTTCGACTTCTTCCACGACTTTACCAACCTGGATCCCGACAGTCCGGGCTTCGGCCTGACGGTAGATTCCACGAAACAGCCTCAGATAGCCTCCATCGCCGCGACGGGCTTCGCCCTCACCGCCTGGGTGATTGCCGCCGAGCGCGGATATCTCAGCCGCCAGCGCGCCCTTGAAATCACCCGCCAGACTTTGCACACGCTCTGCCATCACGTCAGCCAGCAGCACGGCTTCTTTGCCCACTACCTGCACATGGACAGCGGCGCCAGGGTCGGTTCATGCGAGTATTCGACGATTGACACGGCCCTGTGCCTGAACGGCGTCATCACCGCCGCAGCCTATTTCCGGGACGAAGAAATCGAACAGATGGCGGGACAACTGCTCGAGGGGGTGGACTGGCGCTGGCTGGTCTTCGAAAAAGACGGCAAGACGCTTTTCCACATGGCCTACAACCCCGACCGGGACGGCGCTTACGTCCACGGCGCTCCCGGCTTCATCGGTCAATGGGACATGGCCGCCGAGCAGAAGATGATGTACCTGCAGGCCACGCCGCGCCTCGACCCGCCCGTCGCCCGCGCCCTCTATCACGGCTTTCGCCGCGACCTCGGCGACTACAACGGGCGGAAGATCATCATTAACCCCGGCGGCACCCTGTTCGCCTACCTGTTTACCGAAGCCTGGCTGGATACGGCGCGCACCCGCGATCCCGACGGCGTGGACTGGTTCGAGAACACCCGCCTGGCCGCGCTGGCCAACCGTCAGTTTTGCCTGGCGCATGCCCACGAATACCGCACCTATCATACCAACAGCTGGGGATTGAGCGCCGGCGACAGCCCCTGGGGATACGAGGTGGCGGGCGGCGCGCCCGCGTTGAGTGAACCGCATCACACCGGCACGGTCTCCATTTACAGCGCGCTCTCCTGTTTGCCGTTCATCCCTGACGAGACCCTGGCGATGGTGGACTACCTTTACCGTCAGCATCCCCAAACCTGGGGCGGGTATGGCTTTTTCGACGCCTACAATGTGTCCGTCGAACCGCCCTGGTACAGCCATTCACTCTACGGGATAGACAAAGGCTGCTCGATGCTCATGGTCGAGAATTATCTCAGCCGCCTGGTCTGGGACGTCTACACCCAGAGCGCTACCATCCAAACCGCCTTGAGGGTCCTCGGCTTTACTCCCCGGGCGGGAGCATCATCGGCGTAAAAGCCGGGTGGCCATGACACCTTCAATGGGCGCGCAACTCTATGTGCCTTGTCGCCAATAAATGCCATGGAACTTAGCACCATGAAATTAGAGAATGGAGCCATGAACATGAAGCAGTTTTATGTAAAGGATGGGCAATTCTGGCTGGATGACGCACCGCTTTTCATTCACGCCGGTGAATTTCACTACTTCCGCACCCCGGCCGACCAGTGGGCGCACCGCCTCGGCCTGTTGAAGGCGGCCGGCTTCAACGCCGTGGCGTCGTACATCCCCTGGCTGTGGCATCAGCCTGAGCCCGGCCTGACCGATTTCACGGGCCACAGCCACCCGCTGCGGAACCTGGCCGGCTTCCTCGACCTGGCCGCCGACATGGGCCTTTTCATCCTCGCCCGCCCCGGCCCCTACATCATGGCTGAGATCATCAACGAGGGCATCCCGCCGTGGGTCTTTGAGCAGTCCCCGCAAGCCGCTTTCATCGCTCAGGATCATCAGCCGCAAAATCTCGCCAGCTATCAGCACCCCGATTTTCTCGCCAGCGTGCGAGGGTGGTACCGCGCCGTCTTCGAGGTGCTCACGCCGCGGCAGATCACGCACGGCGGAAAAATCCTGATGATTCAGTTGGACAATGAAATGGGCATGCCCCAGTGGGTGCGGAATATCATAGACCTCAATCCTGACACGCTCACCCGCTTTGCGGATTACCTGACCGCGACCTACGGCGACGACCTGCCGGGACGCTATCCCACCGGGGATCTGCCGGCGTTCCTCGAAAAACACCTCAGCGCGCCGCTCCCGCCCTTTGGCCGCGAGGTGCTGGAAGACTACCGGCGTTTCTACCGGCGCTATCTGCGCGAGTACGCGCTCTGGCTGTGGGAGGAGGCCCGCTGCAACGGCATGGAGGTGCCCCCCGTCATCAACATCCACGGCTTCGCCAACGGCGGCAAGACCTTCCCCATCGGCCTCTCGCAGTTGATTGACGTGCTGCGCCTGCCGGACGTCGTCAGCGCCACCGACACGTATCCCGGCTTCATCGGCGAGGGGAATTTTCACCAGCTCCTGCTGGTCAACGAGATGACCCAGGCCCTGCAGAACGAGGCGCAGCCGCTCTTCTCGATTGAGTTCCAGGCCGGCGGCAATCAGGATTTCAGCGGCGCGCAGAGCTCGTTCTACGACCTGCACGCCCGCCTGTGCCTCTCGTCCGGCATGCGCGGGATCAACCATTATCTCTTTTGCGACGGTGAAAACGATCCCGTCCTCAGCCCCGTCAAACGTCACGATTGGGGGCATCCCGTCCGCAAAGACGGCACCTTGCGCTCGCACTACGCCCGTTATCCCCAACTCTCCGCGGCGCTCGCCACCTATGGTGAGGCGCTTCTCCTGGCGCGGCCGCGGACGGTCACCACCATCGGCTTCCTGCTCGACGATTTCATGACCGAGGTCAACCATCCCCTCACCCGGCCCCTCACCGAGGCCCTCACACATCAGCGCGAGGTGATTCTGTTTGATATGATCGCCCGTGGGCTGGCGCTGACCCATCGCCCGTTCCGCGCGCTGGACCTGGAGCGGGAGACGCTGGACGTGCGCGAGCATCCCCACTGCTGGGTGATGCTGGAGCAGCAGTGTCCTCCGGCCGTGCAACAGAAGCTGCTCGACTACGTCCGCGCCGGCGGGCGATTGCTCCTCATCGGGCGCATGTGCCGGGAAGATTTCGACCATCGGCCTTGCACGCTGCTCCAGGACGGCCTGGGCATCACGGGCGTCCATACGGCGGCGCCCTTCACTGTTCAGAACATCCGCGCCTTTCAGTACACCGACGTGCCGGTCACCTTTCTGGAGACGTACACCGGCGCGTTTGACGAAGTCTTCGCCACCACGGAAGAAGGCGCTACCGTCGGCTTCGTGCAGCAGGTGGGAGCGGGCAAAGTGCTGTGGTTCGGCGCTGCAGTCCCCGCAAACACGCTGGAAGATCTCGACCTCATCCAGCAGATGGGATTGCGCCTGGGCTGCCGGCCGCTCTTCACGGCGGAACCGTGGGTGGACGTGCGCCTGAGCGAGGGAGAACGCGGTCAGTTCCTGTTTGTTGCCAATTACCGGGATGACCCGGTCACCACGACGCTGACTTGCGCCGGCGACCCGCTGTGCGGCGGTAACCCCATCACCCTGCCTGCCCGGCGCGGTTTCATCCTGCCGCTGGAATGGCAAGCGCGCGAGGATGTGCACGTCCACTACGTCACAACGGAGCTCACCGGCATCAGCGAGACCGCCGAGGGGCTCACTCTGCACGCCGCACAGCGCGAATTCCTGGCCGAGTTGACCCTGCCCGCCGCCTATACCTGTGAGCGCGCGGTGACCCTGTCACAGACCGGCGCGTCCAGACGGGTGCGCATCCAGGGCAGCGCCGGCGCCATCACCCTCCGCAAGTGACCGGCCTCTGACATGTCCCGCCAATGGCCCGCCCGCGCAAATTGCCCCCCGGCGTAACCATGCTACACTAAAGCCGGGGGGCCGGTTTGGCCGGGGAGGAATCCCTGGCCTGACACGAACCAACCCCGCTGAAGCGCGTGGCGTGAGGACGCATCAGACCCGGCATTCATTCCGGGGCGGGCGATCCAAGAGCAGCCTGAAGTTTGCGTTACATCTGCCACGTAAGTGATTTTTCTCGCTTTCTCGCCTTTTCGCTTTCTCGCCTTTTCGCTGATTCGCTGACTGCTGACTCGCTGATCTCTATTTTCGCAGGAGACGCCATGTGCTGGCGCACACTATCCAGGGATGAAAATGTGCGGTGACTGTTCAGCCTGGCGCCAGATAGCCAGACGGCGATGAAGGAACCTTTGTGGCCTGTAGCTTTTGCCCCACCCCCTGCCCCCTCCCCAACGACGTAGACGCCGTTGGGGAGGGGGAGAAAAAAATTGGATTTTTGCAGGCGGGCTACGCCCGCCTGCAAAAATCCACAAAAAAAGTGCCCCTTCCCCCCGCGCTGCGCGGGGGGAAGGGGCCAGGGGATAGGGGAAAAAAGTTGATACTCAATCTTCAGCAGTCGCCAGGAAATTTTGTGTTTTTTAGTCAGTGGCTGAACAGTTACCATGTGAGGCGTGAGTCGTAAGCAAGGGCTGTGACGACTCTCTTCTCACGGCTCACTGCTCTCTATTTCCCGAGGAGGAACCCCATGCACGACAGAATTTTAGCCGCACTTGAAAGCAGCACGGCGGACTACACCGAAATCCGCCTGGAAGAAAAGGAAGCCACCGCCGTGGCCTTTCGCGGACGGGAATTGGAAACCGTCAGCCATGTCATTGACGCCGGCGGCATCGTGCGCTGCCTCTGCCGCGATGGCGGATGGGGCATCGCCACCTTCAACAACCGCGACGCGCTGGTGGAAAAAGTCGCCCAGGCCGTGCAATGCGCTCGCGCTGCCAGGAGCGACACTCCCATCGAACTGGCGCCCATCCCCATCGCCCAGGATCGCCTCACGGTGACGCTGGAGCGCGATTTCAGGGGCGTTCCCCTCGCGGAGAAAAAGGCGCTCGTGGAAGGCTACAACGCGGTCCTGCTCGGCGCCAGCGACCGCATCGTGGATACCGCCTGCCGCTACAACGATAGCTTCAGCCGGGTCACCTTCGCCAGTTCCGAGGGCGCCTTCATCGAAGAGGAGCGCCCGATGGTAGTGATGTACTTTGTGGCGACGGCCCGCGACGGCGACAATGTCCAACAGGCGCACGAGAGCTATTCCCGCCTGGCAGGCTACGAAATAGTTCAGGGACTCGAGTCGCTCGCCGAAACTGCCGCGCAGCGGGCGACCGCGCTGCTGAGGGCCGAAAGCGTCGTCGGAGGACGCTATCCGGTGATCATTGATCCCCGGCTGGCCGGCGTCTTCATCCACGAGGCCTTTGGACACCTTTCGGAAGCCGACTTCCTCTACGAAAATCCCGCCGCGCGGGAGATGATGACGCTCGGACGTCGCTTCGGGCCGGACTTCCTCACCGTTTTCGACGACGGCAGCCTCCCCGGCCTGCGCGGCACCCACAAGTACGACGACGAAGGCACCCCCACCCGCCGCAATGATCTCATCCGCAACGGCATCCTGGTCGGACGGCTCCACTCCCGCGAGACGGCGGCGAAGATGGGCGAGACGCCCACCGGCAACGCCCGCGCTGTCAACTATCGCTACGCGCCCATCGTGCGGATGACGAACACGGCCATCGCGCCGGGAACCACGTCCTTTGCCGACATGCTCCAGGACATCGAACTCGGCATCTATGCCTGCGACGCTTACGGCGGCACCACCGAGCTGGAATCCTTCTCCTTCAGCTCCGGCTACGCCTACATGATCCGCCATGGACAGCTCGCCGAAATGGTGAAGGACGTGATCCTCGCGGGCAACCTGTTTACCACGCTGCAGAACATTGACGCCATCGGCGATGATTTCCAGTGGTCGCATCCCGGCGGCGGTTGCGGCAAGGGCGGACAGGCGCCCCTGCCGGTAGGCATGGGCGCGCCGCACGTCCGCATTCAGAACGTCGTGATTGGAGGGAAATAGCCATGGACATACTACAACGTTTGCGGGCGCAGGCAGAACAGGTCGAGGTGTTCCACATTCAAAGCGAATCCACCCAGGTCCGCTTCGAAGCCAATTCCCTGAAGGCCAGCCAGGTGGAAGAGATCAGCGGCCTGGCAGTGCGAGTGGTCAAGGACGGGCGGATGGGTTTCGCCGCCTCCAGCGATGTGACGGCAACCGAAAAGCTGCTGGCGAACGCCCTGGAGTCCGCCGCTTACGGCGACCCCACGCCCTTCACCTTCCCCGGCCCGCAGGATGCTCCCGACGTCGCCTGTTACGATCCGCGCATCGCGGAGCTGAGCATCTCCCGCCTGGTAGAAATCGGCCAGGAGATCATGGCGTACCTGCGGGAAGTGGATCCCGAAGGCATGGTCAGCGTGGAGTTGCGACGCGGCATGGAGCGCTACACCCTGCGCAATCACACCGGCGCCGAGGTCGCCGTCACGCGCACGCCGCTCACGATCGCCTGCGGCGTTGATCGCGTGAAGGGCGACGATGTGCTGATGGTGTACGACGTGCAAGGCGCCACCCTCTGGAATGAGGGCTTCATGGCGCCGGTGCAGCGTCTGGCCGAAAAACTGCGGCTCGCGCAACAGGTCGTCCCCCTGCGCGCCGGCCGTATGCCGGTGCTTTTCTCGCCCTTGGGAGCGATCGTGCTGGGCTTTCCGTTGATGTTAGGGCTCAGCGGCAAGAACGTGGTGAAGGGCGTCTCGCCGCTCGCGGGGCGCTGCGGCGAGCAGGTCTTCGATCCGCGCCTCACGCTCGTGGATGACGCCACCCTGCCGGGCGGCTTCGGCAGCGCCGCTTACGATGATGAAGGTGTGCCCCATCAGCGCACCGTGCTTGTCGAAAACGGCGTCCTGCGGGGATTTTACTACGATCTCAAGACCGCCGCGCGAGCGGGTGTCCCCTCCACCGGCAATGGCTCGCGGGGCCTCTTCAGTCAGCCTGACCCGGCTCCCACCAACTTGCTGTGGGGGGCGGGGGAGACGCCGCTGGCGGACATGCTTGCGGGCATCGAAGAGGGCCTGTGGGTCGAAAACGTGCTGGGATTGGGACAGGGCAACATCATTTCCGGCGCGTTCTCCAATCCCCTGGCGCTCGGCTTCAAGATCGAAAAGGGCCAGATCGTGGGGCGGGTGAAGGGGGTCTCCATCGCGGGGAACGTCTACGAGTTGTTGCGGCACGTCAGCGCCGTGAGCCGCGAGACGGAATGGGTCTACCAGAACTTCAATCAGCCCTACGTGTTGTTGGAGGAGATGAACGTCATCGCCAGGGAATGAGGCTGACGCTCTCTGTCGAAGAATCAGTCTGTCCCTTGCTGCTGGCGCGGAAAACGCTTCCGCGCCAGCGTGATGTGTCCGTGCCTGCGCGTTGCGTTCCGGCTCATTCCCTTTATAATGAAGCCCGGAGGGACTATGCGCGCCATTAGAAAAGCTGATATCCGCCGTCTGGCGACGGAAGTGTACAACCTGGAGGGGCGGACGTTGGAGGGCATCCTGCGACGTGACCCCGTAGATGGGAAACTGAATATCAACGGTGTGAGCCTCGAAGAATGGCTGGCTCGCGACGAAAATAAGGAAGTGAGCCTGCTCCTGATCCCCGCCGAGAGTGAGCGTCCCATGGAAACCCAGACCTGCAATACCTGCGGGCGGGAATACACGGGGGCTTCATGTCCCCATTGCCGCGAGGTGCGGTATCGCCTGCGCGGCGGCTGACGCCCGTCCAGGGATGCCCCGGCACGCGGGAACGTGCGGCAGAGATTGCGATTACTCTCTACTCACAATTCACTGATTACCTTTTCCGAGGAGACGCCATGTGTTGGCGCACACTATCCAAAAATGAAAATGTGCGGTAACTGTTCAGCCTGGCGTCAGGTAGCCAGACGGCGATGGATGAACCTTTGTGATCTGTAGCTTTTGCCCCTCCTCCTGCCCCCTCCCCAACGGCACCTGCGCCGTTGGGGAGGGGGAGAAAAAATAATGGTTTTTTGCAGGCGGGCGGAGCCCGCCTGCAAAAAACCACAAAAAAAGTTCCCCTTCCCCCCGCGCTGCGCGGGGGGAAGGGGCCAGGGGATAGGGGGCAAAAGTTGATACTCAATCTTCAAAGGTCGCCAGGAAATCTTGCATTTTTTAGTCAGTGGCTGAACAGTAACCCTGTGAGGCGTGAATCGTAAGCAGAGACTGCGGCGACTCGCAATTTGAGCTGGGGATGGAATCCCCAGCCTGACACGAGCCGACCGTGCTGAAGCGCGTTGTTGGGGACCTGTCAGACCCGGAATTCATTCCGGGGCAGCTAAGATTCGCTGATTCGCCTTTTCGCTGATTCGTTGACTGCTGACCCGCTGATCTCTATTTTCTGAGGAGGCCCGAGTGAAAATCCAGGACTATTTGCGTGTGCTTAAACGACGCGGTTGGCTCATTGTCCTGATCACCGTGTTGACCGCGGCTAGCGCGCTGATCTTCAGCTTCCTGCAGACGCCCGTCTATCGCAGCAGCGTGGATGTCGGCATCCAGGCCGCCCGCATTGATTGGGGGCAGGCGCAGACCGTCAAGATTTTGCTGGATTCCTACGTCACCGTGATCCACACCCGGCCGTGGGCGCAGCGCGTCATCGAGGACCTCGATCTGATGCTGGAACCTGAAACGCTTATCGGCGACGTCATCATCGCCTCAGACAGTCAGAATCTCACGATCCAGATTGACGTGGATGCCAACGACGGCGAGCAGGCCAATCGCATCGCCAAACGCTGGGCGGAGCTGTTCGTCGAGTGGCGTAACAGCGAAAATCAAAAGCAGCTGAAAGAGGATCGCGTCTTCGCCCAGATTCTGCAGGAACCGTCTTACCGGCTGTTGCGTCCCAAATGGAAGATCAACACGGCGGCCGGCGCCGTCTTCGGCCTGCTGCTGGGCGTGCTGGCGGTGATTGCCCTCGAATGGTTTGAGGCCGGCATCATCCGTACCCCTCGCGCCCTGGAGGAGCAGACCGGTTTGACCGTGGTGGGGATCATTCCCCCCGTCGCCCCTTCAAAACGATAAGGAGCAAGATCATGGAAAAAATCGTCACCTTGAAGGATCCCGCCTCCCCGGCCGCCGAAGCGTACCGGGCTTTGCGGGTCAACCTGATGTATGCCACGCTCGATCAACCGGTGAAAACGCTGGTGATCGCGGCGCCGGCGACGGAGGACAACGCGCCGGTCCCGCCGGACGTGGCCGTCAATCTCGCCGTGGTCGCCGCGCAGGCCGGGCAGCGCGTGATTTTGGTGGATGCGGACCTCCGCCATCCCTTGCTGCACGTCCTCTTTGGCGTTCCCAATGCCGACGGCCTGACGCAGGCCATCCTGGAGCTGGAGGAAAAGGTCGCATTGCCCCTCGTGGAGACGACAGTTCCCGGCCTGCGCTTGCTCACGACCGGCAAAGTTCCCCCCAATCCCTCGGACATCCTCAGCTCCCACAAAATGGCGGAGCTGTTGGAACGGCTGACGGCGCAGGCGGATCTGGTGATCCTCCAGGCGCCGCCGGTGCTGGTGGCGGTGGACGCGGCCGCGCTCGCCGCCAAAGCGGACGGCATGGTGTTGACCGTGCGTTCTGGCAAGACCCGCCGCGACCGCATCGAAAGCGCGAAAAAGATCCTGGAGCGCTATCAGGTGCATCTGCTCGGCGCCGTGCTGACCGACGCCCCGGAGACGTTGCAGCTCGGCTACTGAAACGTGAGCAAGTGCGAAGGTGCGAACGTGCGAAGGTGCCCACGTGCGAACGTGGCAACGTGTGAACGTAAGTGATT
>Ga0208461_1000585_pt1 | contig 35149 bp, 34 predicted proteins | sample AD_JPNTR4_MetaG_FD_184448 | JGI IMG/M metagenome (GOLD analysis project Ga0208461, IMG submission 184448) | Active sludge microbial communities of municipal wastewater-treating anaerobic digesters from Japan - AD_JPNTR4_MetaG (SPAdes) (version 2) | ecosystem: Engineered > Bioreactor > Anaerobic...
GACGATGGAAAGATAATTTATATTGGAGATGAAGATATAGTTTTACAAGAAAAATATGAAAAGATTAATTTAAAAAAATCATATTTAACACCTAGTTTTTTTGATTCGCATCTTCATCTTTATCTTTATTCAAAATCGCTTTTTGAATTAAACTTATCAAATATTGATAATTTTGATGATGTGTTAAGAAAATTGAAAGAATATACAATTGATGGTGATATTATATGTGGATTTGGTTGGGATGATGAAAAATGGAATTGTAAACCAAATAAAAAATTTCTTGATGAAATTTTTAAAGATAGATATGTAATTTTAAAAAGAAGAGATGGGCACTCTGTTTGGGTTAATTCAAAAATATTAAATGAAATCAATATAGATGAAATTTCCAAAATTAAAGGCTCAAAAGTAGAAAAAGATGAAAATGGCGATTTAACAGGAATTTTAAGGGAAAGAGCAGCTGATTATGTTTTTGAACATTTCAAAGAAAAACAAAATATAGACAAAATATTAAAAAAAGGAGTTAAAAAACTTCAGTCATATGGAATAACAGCTATATGTAATATGGATGGTGATATTCTTCCACATCTTATAAAAAATAGATTCAATTTAAGAATAATGAATTCAATACCATTGAACAAACTCAAAGAAGCAATTTCTATTGGAATAAGATCTGGCTTTGGAAATAATTTCTTAAAAATTTGTGGACTTAAAATATTTATGGATGGTTCATTAGGTTCAAAAACAGCATATATGAAAGAGGGTTTTGAAGATGAAAAAAATAATTTTGGTGTTAAATATTTTGATGAAAAAGAGCTTGACGAAATTGTTAATGAAGCTAATAAAAATGGAATTTATGTATGGATTCATTCTATAGGAGATAGAGCGAATGAGATAGTTTTAAAAATCATTACAAAAAAGGGAAGACATAAATTAAATAGGATAGAACATTCTCAAATTGTTTCTGAAAATTTCTTAAATTTTTTGAAAAATAAAAAGATATTTTTATCTGTTCAACCATCACACATATTACTTGATTTCGATAAAATTGAGAAATTTTTAGGTAAAAGAGGAAAATATACATATCCATTTAAAAGTTTAATTCAGAATGGAGCTACATTAATTTTTGGATCAGATGCTCCAATTGAAAATCCAGACCCATTAAGAGGAATTAATTTAGCAGTTGATAGAGTAGTTTTTGAGAAAGAATTTTTCAAAAATGAAGCGATTGATGTTGAAGAAGCATTTAAATCTTATACAATAAATCCCGCCAAAAGTGTTGAGATGGAAAATAATATAGGAAGTTTATCTATTGGCAAATTTGCAGATTTTGTAACTTTTACAGATGATCCGTTGTCTTTTAAAGGGGAGTTAATTTCAACATATATAGAAGGTGAAAAAGTATTTAAAAAGGATTAAAATGGAGGTTTTTATGGACTATTTTTTTATCGTAAACCCTGTTGCGGGTTTAGGTAAAGGATTAAAGGTTTGGGAAAAAATTGAAAATTATCTCAATAAAGAAAAAATTAAATTTGATTATAAAATTACTGAATATCCTAAACACGCAACAGAAATAGCAAAAGATGTTGTTAAAAAAGGTTATAAAGTATTGATTTCAGTTGGTGGAGATGGAACGACAAGAGAAATTGCAGATGGTATTGAAGATAAAGATATTTCATTGGGAATAATTCCAGCAGGTAGGGGAAGAGATTTACCAAGAACATTAAAATTACCTAAAAATCCATTAGACGCGTTGAAATTAATTATAAAAAACAGTAAAACTATTGAAATAGATCATCCGAAAGTAAATGATGAGAGATTTGTTAATTTTTGTGGAGTTGGTCTTGATGCTGAAGTTGCAAAAGTCGCAAATACTAAATATAAAGGCTTTGGTACTCTTTCTTATCTAATTGCTTTTTTAGAGGTGCTTATAAAATGGAAAGTGCCTGAATTTGTAATTGAAGTTGAAGGTAAAATTAGAAATATAAAGGCATATTTAATAACTATTGCAAATGGAAAGTTTGCTGGTGGTGGAATGCAGATTTCACCTTATTCAAATATCGAAGATGGACTATTAGATATAGTTATATTTCATAATATGACTAAGTTAAAATTATTTTTTAATTTTCCGAGAGTTTATTTTGGTGGGACTCATATGAAATTAGATGTGGTTGAACACATAAGAACAAAAGATATTAAAATAAATTTTAAAGAAAATATCACAACTCAGGCAGATGGTGATCTTGTCGATGGAACAACAAAACATTTTAAAATTGATGGTAAAAAAATAAAGGTTTTTGTAAGTGAAAATTATTAAGTTTATTAATGATAATTATCTTTATAATCAGAAAAATTATATTTTTAAATATTTAAGAAGATTTTGAAGGAGGTAAAGTGAAGATTTCTGGCATAGTAATAGCGAGTGGAGAAGGCAAGAGAATTGGTAGAATAAAACAACTTCTTCCTTGGAAAAATTCAACAATATTAGGAAATATAATCGATACTTTAAAAGATACAGACCTCGATAAAATATACATTGTCTTGGGGCATGAAAAAGAAGAAATTTTAGAAAATATAAAACTCCATTTGACAGAGAAATTTGAGGTAATTTTTAATGAAAATTATAAAAAGGGAATGTTGACATCAATTCAAGAAGCAGTAAAAAAAATTCCAGATGATTACATTGGTTTTATTATTTTTTTAGGAGATCAACCATTTATAAAAAAAGAAACTGTTGAAAGATTTATTGAAAGGATAAAAGTAGGAGATTACCCAATTATCGTCTCCTGTTATAAAGGTGAGAGGGGTCATCCAACTTTTATCTCATTAGATTTCAAAGAAAAAATTCTCTCTTTGGATCCAGAAAAAGATTCTTTAAGAGATATAATTTATGATGCGAGAAACAAAGATTTAGTTTATGATTTTGAAACTGATGATGAGGATGTTATAAAGGATATAGATACTTATGAAGATTATATAAGAGAAAAGGAGGCACACAATGCATAACTCAGAGATATTTAATTTAGGAAAAGAGTTACTTGATAAAGGAGAAATTTTTTCTCTTGTTTCAATAGTTGATGCTCCAGGCTCTTCACCAGGAAAACCTGGTTTTAAAATGATTGTAAAAGAAAATGGTGAAACTGTAGGTACAGTAGGAGGAGGGGCTCTTGAGTTTATTTTAACTAAAGAGGCACTAAAAGCAATTGAAGAGGAAAAACCAAGAATATTTTCTAAGGATTTAATAGATATAGGTATGAGTTGTGGTGGAAGCGTTGTTGCTTTTATTGATGTAATTGGTGTTAAGGATAGAATGTACATTTTTGGTGCAGGACATATCGGATATTCATTATATAAATTTTTAAAGAACTTTCCATTTAAAATTTTCATAGTCGATGATAGAGAAGAATTTGCAAAAAGTGAAAGATTCTTAGATGCAAATATAATAAAAGAGGATATGGTTGAATTTTCAAAAAAACTTGAAATTAAAGAAAGAGATTTTGTTGTTATAGTATCAAGAGAGCATGCAATTGATTTTAATGTTGTTAAAGAGATTTTGAAAAAAGAGAAATATCCTTTTTATCTTGGACTTATTGGAAGTAAAAATAAAGCTAAAGAGTTTAAAGAGAAACTAAAAAGTGAAGGTTTTCCTGATGAAAAGATTGAAAAAATTCATTCACCCATAGGAATTGATATAAATGCAATCACTCCAGATGAAATTGCTATAAGTATTATTGCTGAATTAATTAAAGAGAAAAATTCTCGCTCTTCAAGTTTACAAAAGTAGAGTGTCTATTTTTGTAAACTTTTTTGTAAACTATAATTTATATATGATCTTATAAAAGGTTTAAATAATCTTATAAATAATATTCTTACTCCAAGTTCTTTTTTCAAATCTTTAATATAATCATCTAACCCCTTTTTTTGATAATTCAGGAGTTTTTCACTTTCTTCTGTATCCAGCCAGTCAACTGCAAAATAATTTTTTGTGAACAGTTCCTCTGGAGGCATTCCTATACCTATTTCATTAAGAATTTTAGAAACCATATCTTTATAGTAATATTGACATTTTTTTCCTCCACCAATGTTTAATATTTTTCCCCATAAGTCATCTCTTTTTATCGCATTCACAATACTCAAAGCAATATCCTTTGAGTGGACAAACTCAATTCTATTATTCAATGGAACATCAAAAAGTCCATTGATAAAATTTTCTATTTTTAAATCAAAAGTTATTGATGCACCAAGCCTTAAAATTAAATATTTTAAATTTGATTTTTTTATCATCTCTTCACACAAAACCTTATGATATGAATATATTTCATTTGGATGAACCTCATCAGTAATTTTAAGTGGTGGTTTAAGATGCTGAGTTATTCCATACACATGAACTGTCGATGTAAAAATTATTTTATTTGGTTTATCTAAACTTTTCATTGTTTCTATCAAATTTTTTGTCCCTTGAACATTTATTTTTTCAGCTATTTTTGGGGCTTTTTCTATATCAATTCCAGTTGATGATATTTTTGGAATTATAAAAGCAAGATGAACTACTAAATCAATATCTTTTAAAGCATTTTTAATATCCTCTTCTTTAGTTATATCACCCCAAAAAAATTCTACATTTTTCATTTTTTTAGCAGTCTTTAAATTTTTTTTATTTTTCAAATCAAATACTCTTATATCGAAGCCATCTTTTACTAACTCAGCAGTTACCTGTTGACCAATGTTACCCAAACCACCAGTTATTAAAACTTTCATAACTCTTCCTCCTTTTTTATATTATTCAATATGAACTTAATACCCTTTTTTGAAAAATCTTCATTTTCTTTATCTAAGAATAGAGAGCTTTTTAATATCATACCTATTGCCAATGAGATAATTAATTGTGAAATAAATTCAGAATCAATTTCTTTTTTAATATTTTCTTCTCTTTTACCCTTTTCAATCATCTCATAGACATATTTTTTATATTTTTGAAATTGATATGATATTTTTTTCATTATTTCTGTTTCTTTTGAAGCTTTTCTTAAAAATTCAAGAAATATTGTAAATTTTCCTTCAGATGTTATAAAAATCTCCTCAAGTATTATAACCATTTCTTCCATTGCCCTAAGAGTATTTTTTGATTTTTTCTCAATTTCATTCATTCTTTTATCGAGTTCTGAAAGATATTTATCGAGGATTTCTAAAAACAAAAATTCTTTAGTTGGGAAATGATAAAAAAATGCACCTTTACTTATTTCTGCTTTATTGCAAATATTCTGAACAGTTGTTGAGTCATAACCATTTTCAGTAAAAAGAATTTCTGCTCCTTCAATAATTTTTTTCTTTGTTTCTTCACCTTTTATCTTTTTTTCATTCACCATCTCTCCTTATATAAAATTTAAAGTAGTTAACTTTATCTATACATTAGTATACCGACCAGTTGGTATAATTATATTTAAAAAAATTTATTTTGTCAAGAGTAATTGTTGTTAAAAATTTATTTATTAAGAAATAAAAATACACTTTCTCATAAAATGTAGAGTTTTTAAATGTATTTATTTAGATATAGGATAAGTTGTAAAGAAAAATTAGAAGTTTAAAGGTTAATAAATGAAACAGTTTAAAAGCAAATTCATTTTTCAAACAACTGAAGTTAAATGCAAATAAATGAAACACTTTTTATATTGATTTTCTTTGAAAATTTGTAAAATTTTTGTTTCAAATTAATATAATATTAATTTCTCATTTATTTTCTATGGCTTATAATTTTTATCAAACATAGGTGATGTAAATTCCTTCTTTATATCATAAGGTTTACAATAAATAGGGCTTTTATCGTATGCTCTTGCTGTACCTTGTGCAGTTCCATTGAAAGTACATCCTTTTACAAATTTACCAGTAAAGTTCCCAGTTACAATAAAACCTCTTGTATCATCTGTACTTGAACTTTTCCAAGTAAATGTAAAATTAATATTACCACTATTATCGTATGTACCAGAAACTTCTTGAGAAGCATTATAACATGTAGGTCCAGTATTGAAAATTTTTCCATCTTTAAAAGTGACACACAATCTAATTAGTTGTTTGCTGTCAACCCATTTACAATCAATGTTATTCCATGATGGTACTTCTGTGCAATAAACTTCATAATACCCATCACATTTTAATTTTGTATTAAATATAACATCTTTGTTAGATACATACTCATATTTTTCACCTGTATAAACAACAACAGAACCGCCATCAACATCCTGAGAAATTTTAATCTGAATTTTTTTATCACTCCAATTTAAAATTTCAACTTCCTTATCATTAATTGTAACTTTACTTTTTGTTGATTTATTTTTTCCAAAAGCAAATCCATTTATATTAACATAATCTCCAGTTCCACCTGTTGTTGGATCTATTGAAGTAATCTTAGGAATATTAGACAAGGTTGCTTTTATTATAAAAAAATCTCTTAAAGAAGTGTCTTCCCAGAGAGTTGCATGAATTAGAATTTTTTGCTTTCCATCTTTATCAGAAAGCATATAATCTCTTAAATCTTCAACTTTATACTCATAATCATATCTAACAGTTGAACTATTATTCAATCTTGCTTCTCCTATTGAAAATTTCTGGTTATTTGAGGAGAGTTTCTTTCCTGGGTTTCCATCTTTATCTTCCTCTATTGCTGTTTGAATTTCAATATTTTTAGTATAAGTTAAACCATTATAGGAATTCAATTTTAATTTTAAAGTTTCTGCATCATTTGGAATAAAATCAACCTTATCCTTTGTGTTTTTGTTTGACCAAATATATCCATCAATTTCATTAGATGGTTTTATCTGCAACTGATATAAAGATGTTAATTGCTTTGTATTTGGATGTAGAATATAGAAAGAAAGTTCTCCTGCTGTCATTGCATTAATTTCATCAGCAGAAGGACACATTAAAGAGAGGGATGGACTTACCGCAAAAGTTCCTTCAGGATATAGAATCAAATATTTTTCAGTGGCATATTTATGTCTATCTTTGATCCAATCCCAGCTTCTAACTGTATACATAGTGCCTTCATCGTTAGTTGCAGGTGACATATTTGCAGGATCATGAATGATTAAATCATTACCATTATTTGTATATCCTAAAACAAGAACAACATGTTTACCCCAGTTTAAAATAACTGGATGCCCTTTATCAAGTTCTTCAAGAACTCTCCATTCAAGGTGAGTTATACCAAAATATGGAATATGGATAACAGGATAACCTGTTTTTAGACTTAGAAAATTTCTTAAATCTTCTGCGTACTTGTCTGCATCTAAACCAAAATCTGTATCAGATGGTTTAATTTCTTTAAGAATATCAAAAAGTTCAATATCTTTACCACTATATTTTAATAACATTTGAGCACAGGTTGAAGCACAGGAACCCCCAATCTGTTCACAGTATGGTGTTCTTATGATTTTTTCGCTACTCTTTGAGGTATAATAAGGAACCCAACCAACATAAACTGATAATTTTTCTTTAAATCCTAAAATTTTTGAATATGATTCAATAAATTTATTTGAAAGAATAAAATTAAAATTTTTATATATATAAGATAAAGGAGATATTTTAATTGTTACAAGACCACTACTTGGTTCATAATTGTAATTAAAATCAATCTTCTCGTCATTATCAAAATCATAACCAAAGATATTCAACTCTTCATTTTTTAAGTTCTTCTCTCCATTTACATATAGAGTTATTTCTCCTTTGAGGTCCTTAAGTCCTGTTATTTCAAAACCTAAGGTATCAATAGATGAAAAAGATGGATTTATTATTGATTTTAAAGTTACTTTTGTATCTTTTGAAAATGAATTTGGAGAAACAGAGAGTTTTGTTCCATCTGAAAGAATAAGTTCACCTCCAGAAGATGTAAATATTTTTTCACCCTCTGAAGATATTTTATCTATAATCTGTTGAGATTCTTGTTTATAGGTTATAGTTACTGTTTTTGTATCGCCATTCCAATCTACAGCACATCCTAACTCTTCTGTTACAAATCTTAGAGGAAGCATAGTTCTACCATTTAAAATCATAGGAGGTACATCAAGCTCTTTTGATGTTCCATTAACTTTTGCTACTTTTTTATCTATCCATAGCTCTATAGTTTTATCTTTGAATTTAATAGTTACTTTTCTTTCTACACCATCCCAATCAACTGTTCCACCTAACTCTTCAATTATTGCTCTTATAGGTACAAGTGTTCTTCCTTTTATTATTACTGGTACTGTTCCTCTTCCTGGGTCTATCTCTTTTTTTACTCCATTAACAGTCATATATGGATTGTCTATCTGAAGTATGATTATTATCTCATTTTCATTTATCTCTTTTGGAGGAGTTGAGGTCTCTTCATAGATAACTATCTTTGTTATTTTAATATAATCGCCAGGTTTATTTCTTACTTCAATTGTTATTGTATTTGAACCTTTATTTAATGTTACTGTTGCTGTGAAGTTACCATTTGAATCGCAAGATACCTCATTTCCATTAACAAAAACTTTTGAACCTATATCAACTTTTCCAGTGAATGTGAATGATGAACTACTCACTTTTTGATTATCAGTTATGTTTATTATAGGAGTAAGTTGTTTTGGAGTTACCATAACTTCATTTGATTGAGGAGATTGTGTTTTATCTTGATAGACAACTTTACAAACATAGTAGTATGTTGTTCCATTTTCAACATTCTCATCAATATATTTTGTATCTTCTATAGAGAAGTTATGGGCAGGAGATATGTATTGACCTGATTGTTTTGATCTATATAGGTAATAACCAGTAAGATTTTTTGTATCTTCTGGAGGATCCCATTCAAGTAAAACTTTATTATCACCTGGATATGCTCTTAAACCTCTTGGAGGTTTGTTAGGATTATCAGACGGAGGAGTTATCCCAAAATCTTTTAATGGAACATTATAAATTTTTAATTCATCATATGTTCCAATTAATGAATGAGGACCATAGGGCCAGTAATTTTGAAATGGATTGTGACCAATGAAAAATAGTTCCTTATTGTTTAATAAAGTATTATAGTTACCTGTTGCCTTTAACTCTCCATCAATATAGATTTTTATTTTCTCTTCACTTTTACTCCATGTGAATGCAAAATCATAAAATTTATCACTCGATAAAATAAAGTTGTTCTTAGTAGTGAAATTAGCTTGACTCCAATTTGAACCACTCCAAGTTACGAAGAGTATTGAGATATTTTTGTTACTTTTATCTCCTGAAAAATCAATATATGACCTAAATGCTCCTGAAAATGCACCAAGATAACCAACTGTATCTATCATTAAACCTTCAAATGGTGATTTATATGAACCAAAATCTTTCCACTCAGGTTGTCTTGTGTTATAAAAATCATAGAAATTAGAATCTGGTTTAAAATAAAATCTTATTGTTCCCTCTTCTGAATTTATATATTTAGAACTATAGCCAATATAACTTGATAAAGAGTCAAGATGAACTCCTAAACCTACCTTTCCATTTGTAAAGGAGATTTTATTTGAAGATTTAATTGTCTCTTTGTAATTAGGACTTGTAAGAGAGCTCTCTGTGTTTATTTTATTTTCAAAACTATCAGTAAAAATAGGAGTTACATCAAGATTTTTTGATATAGAGTATGGATTAAATATTGGCGAGATAGAGGAAATCAATAAAAATAATAATAAAATAATAATTTTTAATGAAGAATTTTTCATATTTTACCTCCAATCTTTTTATAATTTAAAGGAAAATAATTTTTAAATTGATTGAAAAATATTGAAGATGATAAGCGAAGAACCTTTTTCTTCATATTTAACCTCCATAAAAATGTATTTTATCTATAATTTTGTAGTTTTCCCCCTAAATTGGATAGCTACAAAAATTACATTTTTTTTTATATCAAAAATAAAAATTCTGTCAAGAGTAATGTTATCGAAAAGAGATATTATAATGAGTAACAATAAAATTTCTTATAAAATAGAGTTTTCAAAATTTTATACTCCATCAAGATAATGAATTAAAAATATGTTGTTTTAAGAGAAGAAGATAGTTAAAGATATTAAAAAAAGAGTTGAAAGAATCTATTGTCTATTTAATAAATTAATTCGAATGATTGCTTTTGAAAAATGAGTAAACTTTTGCTTTGAATTGATATAGTAGAATATTATTTAAACATTTTGTTATTAAAGTTAATTGATTCAAGAAGAAGTTTTTTTGATGCCTCTTTATAAATTTTTGATATTGTACCTATGCTTGAAAAGATGTAATTATTGTCAATTAAAATTTTCGGATTTTTTGGAAGAAGTATCCTTTCATCATCTATATTTTTATAAATTTCCTTTATATACTTTTTCATTGATGGAATTTGTGTTAATACACCGCCAGTTCCAACAACATATTTAATTCCTCTTAAATCTTTTCCATAAATCGCTTTTAGTTTTCCTGAAGGAGTATATAGAAATCTTACCTCTCCAACATGTCTTAGGAGCGATGTTTTTATGCACATTTCTGCGAGTTTTTTTGTTATATATATTTCATTTTTAGTTTTTGGGATAGGTTTTAAATACTTTAAATATTTTTTAATTTTTTCAACTTCTAATTCATCAAAAAGATTAATAACATTTTGGTGTGATACATAAACTCCAAGGTCGCCTTCGACAGTTCTTTTTGCAATTGGTTCTGGATATATAACAATTGAATCTTTTTCAATTTTACCTTCTGTAACAGAGTGAACATCTGTTGTTGCTCCACCAACATCAAAGCCCATAACATCGCCAATTTCGTCATAAAGAAGAATAAAGGCATTCATAACTGCACCAGGTGTTGGAATTATCTCACCCTCAACATAATTTCTTATCTTTTCCATACCAGGAGCATTAACTATATGCTCTTCAAAAACTTTTTGAATAATTTTTCTTACTGGTTCAATATTTAATTTATCAATTTCAGGATAAACATTTTCTGTTATATATACTTTAAAATTTTTCTTTAAAAAAATATTTTTAACCTCTTCTTGAATTGCTTTATTTCCTGCATAAACTATTGGAGGCCTAATATTTAAATTAGAAAGTCTTTTCGCATTTTCAATAATCATATTACTTTCACCATAATCAACTCCACCTGAAAGAAGTATTATATTAGGTTTAATCTCTTCAATTTTTTCTAAATCATATTTACTGATAATTCCAGAAGTTACAAGTTTTGTTATTGCTCCTGCGCCAAGAGCAGCCTCTTTTGCTGCCTTTGCTGTCATTTCTGGAACAAGACCGTGAACAGTCATCTTTAATCCACCAGCAGCAGATGAATTTCCATACATATAGGACCATGTTAATTTTTCTATATTAAGTTTATTTTTTAAATCCTCTATTGCGTTTCTTAATCCAATAGTTATATCTCCTTCTTTTGTTGTTGTAGAAGATATCCCTTTTCCAAGATAGACTGGATTTTTCTTTTTAAGATTACTAAATGCTGAAACTTTCGTTATAGTTGAACCAATTTCAACCACAAGAACCTCAATCTTCATATGATAAAAATTATAACATAGTTCATTTTTAGGTAAAAAATTTTGTTTATAATATAAATTGTTGAAAAGTTAACTCGAAAGATTGAGATAAAAAGATAAATTTATAGTTTTTATTTTATTTCCATCATCAATATAAAATCAAATTTTTCTTAACTGGTTCAAGTAGTTTTTACTTAAAAAATCTTTTTCCTGAATCTTCCTTTGGAAGAAAAACTTTATATGAATTTAATTTTACATAATTACTAAAGATTATTCAGGTTTTGAAAATACAATTTTAACTTTAGATCTATAGTTTTGAAAATATCAAAAATTCTTGTATCATTTAAGTATGAAAAATTTAATTAGTTCTAAAGGATTTTGCCTTGTAAGTTGTTTATTTAGATTGATAGTTTTTATTGTAATTCTTATTATCATTATTTTTTTAGTTAAAGGTTGCGTAAAAATAGTTTTTTAAATGTTAATTATAAGATGTTCGAAATGTAAAAATAAACTTTTTAAATATGAAAAAATTGGAAAAGGGAAACTCCTTCATCTCTGGAAAAAAAGAATCAAGAAAGAGTATTCAATAATAAAAAGTAATAAAAATATTTATTGTGAATGTGGAAATTTAATTGGAGTTGACGAAGGAATTTATATCAAAATTATAAAAAGCAGTATAACTTATAGCGGAGAAATAATTAAATAAATTTGATAAAATACTATAAATTGTTTTAAAAGGAGATTATATGAGAAAAAGATTTTTTTTAATGATTCTTTTGCCAATCTTAATGGTTTCTATAAACATTCAAAATTTATCTGCAAAAGATTATTCTATTCCAAATGTAAAAATTGATGTAACACTAAATAAAGATAGAAGTGCCTATTTTGTTGAAGAAAGAAGTTATTCTTTTCAAGGGACCTTTTCATTTGGATACTATGATTTACCAAAAACTGGTTATGAATCTTTAGAAGAATTTTTAGTTTATGAAGGAGATACTCTTTATAAGGACGAGCAAACAAAAAATATTAATACCTATTATATTGAAGATACTGGAAATAATTACAGAGTGAATTTTTTCTATAGTGCTACTGATGAAACAAAAACATTCAAATTTATATATAAATTAAAAGGAGTAACAAAAGTTTACGAAGATTATGGAGAATTTTATTGGAAATTGCAAGGGGTGGGATGGGATAAGAAAATTGGACTGTTTGAATCAACAATAAGACTTTTAACACCTGTTCCAATGGATGATTATTATGTATGGGCTCATGGTCCTCTATGGGGCAATATTGAAAAGGTTGATGATAAAACAATTTATCTGAAAGTTGATGACGTTCCAGAATATACTTTTGTTGAAGCAAGAATTTTAATTCCATCAAACTATTTTACTGAAGCAAAGAAACTATCTGGAAATATAAAGGATAATGTCATAAATGAAGAGACAAAACTTGCAAGAGATTCGAATGTAAAAAGAGTTTTAACATCAATTTTATTTTGGTTACCAATTGTAATTTTTGCTCTCCTACTTTTCTATATTTTTTATCTTTATAATAAATATGGAAAAGAGTATAAAGTCCCAAAAGAATATGATTATATAAGAGAACCACCAAGTGATATTAAGCCAGCAGTTTTAGGCCACCTTTTAACTTTCGGTTCTTTTAATGATACATTTTTAAAAGCAACAATTATGGATTTAATACATAGAGGAATTATTAATGTTGAAAAAGATCCAAATTCAAAAAATGACTATATTTTTACTTTAAACAAAAAAGAGGAAGAGCTTCAAGCATTTGAGAGAATTCTTGTTGATAAAATTCTTTTTGACACAAGTGATTCTTTTACAGTTAAAGAACTAAATAAAAAAATTAAAAAAAATCAAGAACACTATTATTATATTTTTGAGGATTTCAAAAATGAGATTAAAGAGGAAGCAAAAAAATATGACTTTTTTGATAAGAAAAGTGAAGGAAAAAGTAATTTTGCAATGGGACTTGGTTGTTTTATTCCAATAGCAGCTATAATTTTAACTGTTATCACGAGAAATTTGTTATTTTTATTATGGTTGATTCTTGTTCCAGTATATTTAATTGTGGGTTCAGCTGCGCTTAAAAGAAGATCTTACAAAGGAAAAGAGGAGTTCGATAAATGGATGGCACTAAAAAGATTTTTAAATGATTTCTCAAGTTTAAAAGAATATGGTCCAAAATCAATTGTTATATGGGAGAAATATTTAATCTATGGAACAATTCTTGGAGTAGCAAAAACTGTCTTAAAAGCATTGAAAATTGTATTCCCTCAAATTGAAGATGTTGAGAATGGGAGATTATTACCAATAGCAACAGGTGCTTCATTTGCAAATTTTGATCAGAGTTTTAATTCATTGAATAACGCTATATCAAGAGCAGTTTCTGCAACATCATCAGCATATAAAACTTCAAAAAGTTCATGGAGTTCTGGTGGCGGAGGTGGGGGAGGATTTTCTGGTGGTGGGGGTGGAGGAGGAGGTGGAGGCGGTGGTGGTTCTGGTGGTGGTATGGGTTAAACTATTTAATTTGTTTTTGATGATTGACCATTTTTAATATTTTATCCTCAATTTTATTCAGGAAATATTATTGTGATTTTTTTTAGATTTTCATCCCATAATAGTTTTGAATCAACTGATTCAGCGATAAATCTAACTGGAACCATAACTCTTCCTGGTTTAACAATTATTGGTGGTGAATCCATAAAATATTCTTTATAATTAATAAAATAGTTCTTTTTATCAACCCACATTAAGACACTTTTATCATAAAGAGTAAAAGATATACTTTTTTCTTTTTCATCATAAAATATATTTCCACCAAGTGCCTCTGTTATGAATCTAATTGGAACATAGGTTCTTCCGTTTAGAATAAATGGAGCTATATCAATTTCCTTTTCTTCACCATTTATATATATTTTTTTACTACCAATAAAAAGTTCGACAATTTTTCTTTCAACTTTATAAATTGTTCTTAAAAGAAGAGTTCTATTTTTTGCTAAATCAATTACTTCAATATTTAATTTATTAATACCATTATTTAAAGGTAGTTCTATTTCAAAAATTCCTTCATTAAATAAACCATAGTTTATATTATTTATATAAATGTTTACCTTTTCTTTAATTTCACAATTTAAAATAATATTGTTCTCAACTGTTTTGTAGACATTAGGAATATCTATATTTATTTCAGGAGGTGTAAGGTCAAGGATTATTTTTAAAAAATAATCCTTTGAATTTCCAAATTTATCTATTGCAGAAAATTTAAGTTCATTCACTCCCTCCTTAAGAGAAACATCAACAAAAAATTTTCCATTTTCATCAACTTTAATTTCATTATCATTAAAATAGACCTTAGCATCTTTTTCAGTTTCTCCAGAAATTTGAATATTATTTTTATTTGTAACATAGTTATCTTCAATGTTAAATTTTATTTCAGGTGGAGTGATATCTTTTATAAATCTAAACTTTATTAAAATCTCTTTCGTATCACTTTTTCCAATTAGTTTAATTATAAACTCATAATCCTTATCAAATTCAAAATTTTCTGTTTTTATAAAACCATTAATTTTTTCTTTACCTGAAAATTCATATTTTGATAAAATTAGATTTTCATCTGTTTCAATCTTTCCTTCACCCTCAACTTCAAATTCAAAATTTATATAATCTCGATAATTTATTTCTCCAAAATCAATAATATCTGGATTCACATTAATTTCACCAAGATTTATTGAAATTTCATTTTTTTCTCCATTTTTAATTTTTACTTTTACTCTTTTCCCCTGAACAGAAATTGTGTATTCTCCCTCTGTTAGGAAGTAGTTGAAAATTCCAGGTTTTTGAGTTTTTCTTTTTAAATTTTTATCAACAATAAATACATCTCCATCATATGGATTTCCATCTTTATCAGTAATATTTAAAGACAGAAGTCCCAATTTATCAACATAATTCATAGCAACTAAAAATATCCCCTTTGTTTGTTCCCAAGTTGGTTCAATGAGTTCAGGAGGAGGATCGAAAAATTCCTGAGATGAATTTAGTTCAACTGTATATGAAAAACTTCCAAGCTCTCCATAAGTGAAATCAGCCAAATCACCACTTGTTAAATAAAGTCCACTTGATTGCATTGGATAGTAATCATAAGGTCCTGGGTAATCATTATCATTTGGTGGACCTGTTGTTTTAGCCATTTCAACTGCAATTTCTTCAAGAATTTCTTTATCAAGAGGAGGTTCAGAAGTGTATCCCCATGGATAAATAATGATTTCTGAAAATGAATGATAGGATAGAGTCATAGCTGGAGGATTTTCATAAACTAATTCTCTTATTGCTTGACATTCAAATTCAGAAAATGGGGCTTTTCCTCTATAAACTTCAGATGAAGGAACCGAAGATGAACCATCTGATATTCCCCATTTATATCCATAATTCCTATTTATGTCAACTCCTCTGCTTCCATCATAATTTACAACTCTATTTTTTCTCCACATTCTATCATAATTTATTGTGTATTCAAATCCATCTGGATTTATAACAGGAATGATTAAAATTTCAAAATTATCTATCCAATTTTTAACCTTTTCATCTTTATCATAATTTGATAAAAGATAATCAATAATTTTCATTACCATCTCAACACTCATCCACTCTCTTGCATGATGACATCCAACTATTAATATCGTAGGTTTATAAGTTTCGCTATTTTTGCCAATTTTTAAAAGATAAATATCTCTTAATTCAGCTGTTTTTCCAATTGAGGTAAGTTTGGCTATCTCTTTATAATTTTCTTCATATAATTTCAGTTTCTCTTTTACAGATTCAAAAGTATTATATCCATCACTTTCTTCTCTTATCGTTCTTATGAATGTATATGGTACATTTAAATTACTACTTCCATTCCATAGATAAAGATATCCATCTTTTGATTCTTTTATCAATTCAAGTGAACTATTCTCAACCTTTTCTTTTAATAGAACTAAAGAATAGTTTGTCTTTCCTTTAACTAAAGATATTATTGGAATTATTGAAATGATTAAAAATATGAGTATTATCTTTTTTATATTTTTCATTTTCATATATTATTTAAAAAATCAAATATTTCATTTAAATCAGGAATTTCTTTTATAGGATATATTTTAATAAAAATTATCTTTCCATTCTCATCTATGATTATATTTGCTCTTTCAGAAAATCCATCTTTTTCTCTAAAAATTCCATAAAGTTTTGCAACATCTCCATGAGGCCAAAAATCAGAAAGAATTTTTAATCTTTTGAGGTTTAAACTTTTAGCCCATGCTAATTTACAGGGGATAGAATCTACACTAATTCCAAAAGGAACAACATTTAACTTTTCAAACTTTTCAAAATTTTTGTCACAATCCTTCATCTGTTCAGCACATATTGATGTCCAAGCAAGAGGGTGGAAAGAAAGAAGCACTTTTTTTCCTTTTAATTTTGAGAGTGAAACATTCTCACCATTTTGGTCTTTCAAAGTAAAATCTATCGCCTTGTCATTTATTTTTAAAGTTTTTGTTTCCAAAATTCACCTCCAGATTCAATACTATTATAATTTTATCATAAATGAAATTTCCATTTTGAAACCTTTTTTTAGAATTTTAGTTTATATAGTTAAGATTTTATAAAGGGTTAAAAATTCATAATCAATCTTGATGAGAATATAACAACTGGTTATTCATGGAACTATAAAATTGATAATGAAGAAATAGTTAAACTTTTAGAAGATGAGCATATTGAACCCTAAACAAAATTGATTGGTGCATCAGGAACTCATAAATTTGTTTTTGTTGGTGAGAAAAATGATGAAACTACAATTACTTTTAAGTATTACAGAGTTTGGGAAGGTGAAGAGAGTACAGTTGATATGAAAGAGTTTAAGATTAAGGTTTATTAATTTTTAATATTGCTTCTATTCTTTCAATTGGAGGGGGGTGGTTGTATTTAAATTTTGAAAAAAGTGGATGTGGATTTAAATTTGAAAGATTCGTCTTGGAAAGCTTTTTTAAAGATTCAATCATACTATTTTTATTTGTAAGTTTAACTGCATACTCATCAGCTTCGAATTCAAACTTTCTACTTATTGAGTTTGCTATTAACTCGAAAAGAGGTGAAAAAGAAGAGATAAAAATAAAAGTATAAACATAAGGTAAATTAATGCACATTGAACATGCATAGAAAGAGTTTATTAAGGCACTATTTTTTAGAAAATTTAAAAGAAACATTATAAAGAAAACAATAAAACTTGAAAGAAAAAAGGATTTAACTATATGACCCTTTTTATAATGTCCCAATTCATGAGAAAAAATAGATGTAATTTCCTCCTCTGTATGATTGTTTATCAATGTATCATAAAATACAATTTTTTTTGTTTTACCTATCCCTGAGAAAAAAGCATTTGTATGTGATGATCTTGATGATGCATTAATAACATATATATTTTCAAATTTAGAATTAGTTTTTTTAATGATATCCTCAATCTTCTTCCTTAAACTATCATTGCTGAGTTTTTCAAATTTATAAAAAAGTGGGAGTAATAAAGTTGGAAAAATGATATTGATTAAAAAAATCACTGCAATTATGAAAATAGAGAGAGATAACCACCAGTAGTTGAATCCACTAAAGATTATTTTGAAAAATCCAAAAAGAAAAAGGAAACCTAAAATAATTGAAATTATAATAGTCTTAATTTTATCAGATAGATATGTTTTTAAATTTATTTTGCTAAATCCATATTTTTTTTCAAGATAAAAAGAGTCATAAATATCAAAAGGGAGATTGCTTAAAAAATAGAGTATGCCTAAAAAGAGAAAAAAGATAATTATTTGTGTAAATCCTGAATTGAATATTATAAAACCATTATTTGAAGAGTATGCAACCTTTATTGCTTTTTTTTCAAATAAAGGGAAAAGATATATAAGACCTACTAAAGTGATTACTGTTTTAAAGATTGTTTCAGTAATGATAAACTTTGTTTTATCTTTTAAGTAATTTTTACTTTCTTTGAATTCTTCCTCACTTATTGTATCTTTAAAAATATCAGGTACTTTATCTTCTTTTAAAGAATGTTTTAAATTAAGATAATATAAAAATGTTTCCCATCCTTTTGATAGTAAAAAAATCAACAGATAAATTATTTTATACATATTTATCATTGTTCTCTTCTTTTCCTTCTGTTACATCAACTATCCAGTTAAGATATTTATCAAAACCTCCATCTATTTCAAAGTATATTATTTCAGGAGTTACATAAGGATGAATTTTAATAATTAACTCTTCAAGTTTTTTATACAAATCTTTTTTTGTTTTTATTAATATTAACCACTCTTTGGATTCTTCAATCTTTCCTCTCCAAAAATATGTACTCTGAATTGGCCCAACAAGATTTACACAGGCTCCTAATTTCTTATCGATTATTAATTTTGACATCCTTTTTCCTTTATCAATATCATCAATTGTTGATAACACAATTATAAATTTATTGTCCATTTTAACACCCTCCTTTATAAAATATTATACTATTTCTTAGACATTGTTACAAAAATTTTGTTGCCCTCCAAAAATGTTATTTTGGTGTTTGACACCAAATTAACATAAAAACAAAAAATTATATTATATAATCTGATACTAAGTATTTACAATTTATTTTTTATCCAATTTATAATAATCTTCCTTCAATAAATTTTTTTAAATAAATTATGGATAATTGTATGTATCAATCAAATTGCTATTTGAATCATATAAGAAGGCAGTGTCAGTATCGTTATTCCATATGGCTCCAAAAGAGCACCAATAAAGAGAAGTGGAATTATTTTCACCACAACCAGAATAAATCTTTACTATTTCATTTGAATTTAGAATAAATTCTGGAAATGTAAAAATATGATTTGCTTTATCTTTTAATGTAAAACCCTTCATATTAACTGGTATAATTTCAACATTTTTTATTTCTACCCATTCATCATTTAAATTTTCATTATCATTTCCCTCTGCATCATAATTTATATTTATAATCTTTAACCTTATGTTTGATTCCTTCCATATACCTGTTTTATTTTCTTTTGCATAATTCTCTGCTTCAATTAATTTATCTATATATTTAGTATTTGGATAAATTTTATCCAGAACAGCAAACCCTTCTTTTAAAAGTTGATAATTAACAAAAATATCATCAACAAAAACATAACTAAGCAATCTTCCATATTGGTCATATAATAGATTATCAAATTCAAGTTTTACCTTTTTTCCTTCAACAAGTTCTTTATTTCTTTGTTTTGATTCATTGTATAAACTTTGACCCTGTTCTGGAGCGTTAATTCCTATATACCTAATTATTATTCCATTATCTAATTCAGCAGTATCACCGTCAATTATCTTTTTCACCAAATATATATTTTCTTTAAACTCTTTTAATTTATTTTTTAATTCCTCATTTTCTTTTTCAAGTTCAATAATTTTATTTTCTTTTTCTTTCAATAAGTTATTTAATTTAATAATTTCATTATCCTTATTAATAATTTCATTATTTAAATTCAATAACTGATATTTTAAATAAGGAATAGAATCATTTGTAATTATGACTGTTTCTGTTTTTTCATTCCAATTCACTAAGGCTCCCATTCCCTCAGATACAAACCTAACAGGAACCATAATTCTACCTGGTGGAATTTCTATTGGTGCTACATCCATTTGAAGTGGTTGATCATTAATATAAATTATTTTATTACCTTTTTGAAGTCTTATAATGATTTTTTCATTTTCACTTTTTACATTATTTAAGGTCAATAAAAAAATAATAATTAATAGAATTATTGTTAATATTTTCTTCAATTTTTGCACCTCCTGACGCTAAATTATGTATAAGCACATAATAAAAATATTTTATTTATTATAAATTTTTTTAAGTTTTTTTATTAATTCACCATAAATAATAACATTTTCTTTTAACAAGGATCTGTTTTGTATATTTTCTTGTAATATTTTAAATGTTTTGTCTTTATTTAACCAAAATTTAACTTCTCTATAATGCACATCACTGTCATTCCTCATTTCAATCTCACCAATTGTCCTTTTATCAACTTTAAAAACAACCTTTTGGTCATCTATTTGACCTTTCTGTCTTGCTTTTGAATTTTCAACACTAATTTTTTCACTTAATACTTTAACGACATATTTATTACTGAAAATGTGGTAATTAAAACCTACTTTTATGACTAAATAATTAACTTCTCCAGAATTAAATATACTTTTATAAAAAAATGCTTCTATTAACCTTTTTTCTTTTAATTTCTCACATAATTTTCTCATTGGAGTTTTTAATTTTTCTTTGTAAATGATTTTATTTTTAAGATATTCTTCCCTTGATTCTGGAAAAGCATTTATACATTCGAGAAAAATTGCACTTATACCATTCATTCCTCTGAAATCATAATCTTCACTAAACCTTGTTTTTCCATAAAGAAAGATTTGCCATTTTTTCTCTCCACTTTTTACGGAAAATGTATTTCCTTCACTATCAATAACATCTTTTTTAGCCTGAGGTTCTGATGTGTACTCTTTTCCAATCCCCAATAAAGAAGCAAAATCTCTTGCATCTTTATGACCTTTTATTTTAACATAGCTTGCCTCTTCAGAGCTCATTGCTCTTTTTTTATTCATATTCACTTTTTTATTATTAACAATTCGTATGTTTTTTTGATATTATTTCCGTTTCTCTTTTTCCTATTCATTCCAATTCTTGTTTCACCCTGGCCCATTGTATATTGTATAGGAAGTTTAATTATTTGAAAAGTTTTATACCATTCTTTTATTGTTGGTGAATCATTATAAGATAAAATGAAGGGACCATTATGTTTATATAAAATGTCTCTTAAAAGTTCATGGTTGAAATTGTTATGATGAATAGGAAAATTTCTTTGTGGGTATAATCCTTTAAAAAGTGTACTGTCTTCACCTAAATAATATGGTGGATCACAATATAAAAAATCATTTTTAAAATTTGTGATTACTTCTTCAAATGATTTACAATTAACTTCAATATTTTTTACATTAAAATCTCTTACTCTTTCAATTAATTTATTATATGTTTTTTTATTCGCATAAACACTTGACATCCAACCTAAAAAACCCGGGCCATAAGAAAGATTATGATTAAAATAATAATATGTGGCAAGCTTTAAAGGTGGAAGTAGTTTTTCACCTTTCCAATGTTTTCTTAATTCTTCTTTAATTATTTTATATGTATTTTTATCTGGCGATAATTCTTTTAATTCTAAATATAACTCATATGGATAATTAATTTGATAATTCCAATAATTAATCAATATATCAAAAATATCAAAGCCCAAACAATTGATTTTTAATTCTTTAGCAAATGCTATTTCAACAGAACCTCCACCAAAAAAAGGAGATACAACCCTTTTTATATTGTTTGGAGTGTGTTCAATAATATAACCTACAGCCCAACTTTTACCACCTGCATATCTTAAAGGGGAACCAAGATATCTTTTATATTTTTTACTTTTACCACCTAACCTATAAAGAAAATCTTCTTTTAAGGTTGTCGGAAATAAATAATTATTTAAAAATTTCTCTTTTATATCAGATTCATTTTTCATCAAAAAATTCACCTATCCATTATTAGTATAATATTATTTTTATAAATTTCAAAAATTTTAACTTTAATCAATTTATTGTTTCAAACCCCTTCTTTTAATTTCCATTATTACCTTATATAATTTTATATCCATATTCTCATTAAACTCTATAGGTTTATAGTTTCATGCTAATAAGCTGTTTGACACAATATTAGCATAAAAAGACTCTGTCTTGCTAGTGATAAGAAAAAAAAGGTAAAACTTCCTTGATTATCGCAAGCTGAAGTTTTTAATTTATAATAAAAATTTATTTACAATCTAATTTATATCCTTTACTACCCTATTCTTTTGCATATGCACAAGCTTCTTGGTTAGGATTCTTTTTTAGATTATATTTCAAACACCAATACTCTTCTGATAAAATAATAGGACCTCGGGTTGTCTTTTTGCTTATACATGGACATTCTTCACACCTTTTTATTGACATTTAAACCTGCATTTATAATTTTAGTATAAAAATGTATATTTTCTAAATAGTTGTAAGCATTTTAAAAAAACAATATTTTAATTTATTGAGCAACCATTAATATTATAATAAATGGAAATGAACATTTAATCAATAATAAATTTTAATAAACTCCTCTAATATTTCTCTAACTTTTGATTTACTATTTTTGTTGCAACTTTCCTTTTCTTAAGAACCAACGGAAAAATGGATAAACTAAGAAACGCTATTCAAGAATTAAAAAACTCCATTGATTTATTAAAGGAAGAATTAATAAGGGGAGAATAAAATAATATTTATAATTATTTATATTTATCTAATTTATTATATAAATATAAATACAGTAAATTATAAAAAGAATAGCAATTAAATAAAAGAAACGCACAATATTAGAGAATACTGTATAAAGATAATTAGTTCGTATAATATTTTGATATCTATTGAGTAAGATAGTTTCTTTAATTTCATTTATTTGATTTTCTTCATTAAGAGGTAGTTCATAAACAATATTAATTTTACATAATACATAGAAAATAGTATTTATGCTTTGGATAATATATAAAAGACATAAAAAGAGAATTACAATGTTTATTATAAAAAAATTAATATTAAAATTATGTTCTATAAATCTTAATCCTAGAGAAAAAATAATTCCAATCAAAGTTATTATTGTCAAAAATGATTTAAATTTATCTTCTATTTTTTCCTTTCTTTCTATTTCTTCTTCTATTTTTTCTTTCAATTTTTTAATACAATCACTGCCTAACTGCAAAATTTCTTTATTTAATTTCCTTTTTTCTTCTTTATTGTCACAATTTTTAATAGATTTTAAACAATCTATTTTTTTATTAATTATTTTTTCAGCATGCTTGGCTTTAAAATAAGGGAAAAATAAATATACAATTTTTAATAAAAAAATTTTTAAAATAGATTTTATTTTTTTAACTTTTTTTTTCATAATACGATTTCCCTTTTGAAAGCAAATAAGCTAATTCTTCATTAATATTAAACTTTACTTGATTTACTAACCATCCCCATTCGCCAGTTGGATTGATTTCTAAAAAATAAAAATCTCCTTTATATTCCACTAAATCTATCGCACCATAATTCAATTCTAAACTTTTAATTAATTTAAAACAACAATTAACTATATTATCTGGTAAATTAATAGGTATGTATTCCAATTTTTCTTTTTTTATTTTCCTCCAATCACCTTTAATAGCTTTTCCTTTTTTTAAGATTTTAATAGCCCAAATTTTATTTCCTACAATAGTAACTCTTATATCCTTTTTGGGTTCTAATAATTCTTGTATTATAATAGGTGCTAATTTTAAATCATTTTGTAATAAATTTTTACCACTAATAGTATTAGTGTATATAAATGCTTCGTTGTTCTTTATATTTAATAAACACGGTTCTAAAGTTTTAATTATATACATTTCATTCCTCTTAATATTACAAGTTTTAATATCATTAGTTATTATTGTTTTAGGAATTTTAAAACCACATTCCTTAGCTATCTTTAATTGATATAGTTTATTTTCTGCTTTATATGTTTGCACCGGGTTATTAACCCATAATAAATCACCAAATATTATTAAATTTCTTAAAAATGAATTCCATTGAAAAAGATAAAGTTGCTCTTCTGGTGTAATATATGGTTTTAATATTCTTATAAATGTTGGCGCTCTAAAATAAATACTTTTCAAAAATTTTTTAGAAACATAAAATTTTTTATTATCTATTTCAAAATAAAGTCGAGTAGTTTTTGGTAATAATTTAATTGAATATTGCATAAAATTATCTCTATTAATTCTTAAATAAGGAACATCTAATTTTTTTAATTCATATGTAATATAATCAGTTGAGAAATCCAATTTATTTGAAATTATTAGAACCTCTATTTTATTCACCTTTTTGATCTTCTCCAGTTTCAATATCATTTTTTTTGGTTACGGGACCTAAAAAATTACTTTCAATTATAGCTGGTATGTTAGAACCACTTTTTATCCAAAAACCCAATATGTTATCATAAAAATAAATTTTTTCTATTTCTATTTCTTTCTTTTTAAATAGATATGCTTTTTTTAATAAAATGTGCCTTGACTTCATTAATAATATCCTCCTTGATATTACTAAGTATTCTTTAAATTATTATATTCAAGTTATGAAAAATATTCAAATATTATTTTGTGGATCGTACCAAATAGGTTTTTCAACCCATGGTTTTGTTAATGCTTTTATTAATCTATCTTCAGATTCTTTATAAATATCATCTTTTGATCTAAATATTTTTGCAAGCTTTAAAAAAGCTGGAATCCATATTTTATAAAATTTCTGGTTATAATCATTTATTAATTCATTGATTGCTATGAATTTAATATAAGTAGGAAATGAAGATAATTCATCATATAAGATCTCTTCTCTTTTGATTAACACTAAAGCTAAAGATATTAATGGTTTAAATAAAATAATTCCAGGAATAGTTGAAATTGATTCTAGTTTTTTAAATAATTCTTCAATATATATTTTTTTTATTTTGTTTTTTATAATTTTTAAATCACATTCAATTTTATATTTTATAGTGATTTCAGATTCACCATTATTAAATAGTTCTTTAATTTCATTTATAGATGCTATTAATAATTTATAATGAGAAAAAAAAATGGGTCGATTATAATTATCAATTTTCAGAACATCTTTAATAAAATTTTCATTTTCTAAAGGAGAAGATTCTGGTATTCCAAATGCCCCTCTATCTATATCTAATTTTTTGCATAAAAGCTCCACATATGGTAAATATTCTGGAGTTTCGAATACTTTAATTTTAGATAAATTTATATTTGTTATTTTAGAAAAATATTCTCTAACTCTTAAACCTGCTAATAATTTCATTAATTGTCTTTTAATAAGTTTTTTAGGGTCAAAAATTTCTTTATTATTCAAAATTCCTTGTAAATTATTTTTTTCAATTTCCCAAGCTTTTATAAATATTTCATCTTTTTCTCTATAATATTTTGTTAATTCAAATCCAAATAATTGCCAATTATTATATGTGTACAAAAGCAATTCCATGGATTCTTCTTTGCTTAAATTTTTAATAATATTTTTTATCATATTATAATTTTCATTAATATGGTTTGGAGTTACAATCATATTATATATTAGAGGACAAGAATAGGGGTTTATTTTATAAAAATTTGGTTTCTCATATTTTATATTATGACATATCAAAAAATTGTAAGTATAATAATTATTTAATATAAACCAAGTCAAAATATCAAATATTGTACTATATTTTGATTGTGCATATTTGTAATACCTCATCATTTCGTTGTAATCAATTATTATTTTTTCAGGTAAATTATAGGGAATACATAACCATAAAGGATAAAAAATCCAAACTCTTGATAAGCCTGGTGTACAAACAAAATAATACGATCTATAATTTTTTATTTCATTTTTATAAAACATTTTTTATCACCTTTATTAATTATATTAATTATATAAATTTTATCAATATAATTAAAATTTTTGATCATAAATATAAATCTTCTATAAAATATATGATTGAAAATTTTAATTTTTCCGATATATTATGGATTTTACCCTGCTCCCCAAAATCTATAATAAAAAATTATTTAACAGTTTAAATTAATTAATTAGTGAATGAAAGGAGGAATTAAAAGATGAGAAAGAGTAGATTTTCAGTAGAAGAGATAAGATAAAATCTTAAAGGAAGGGGAGACAGGTGAAAATTCAATATCATCCGTATGTAGGAAATATGGTATATCAGATGTGAGTTATTACTTATGGAGAAGAAAATACAGTGGCTTCACCATCCCAGAAGCTAAGAGAATAAAGATACTGGAAGATGAGAATAATAGACTTAAGAAGCTATCGTAAGAAAGAGATTTAGAAGTAAGTGCATTAAAGGAAGTAATAAGAAAAAACTCCTAAATGGGAATAAGGAGGTGATGAAAACGGTAATACTATCCATGAAAAAGCTTGAGGTTAAAGTAAAAAGATTAAAAGAGCTATTTGATATTCCAAAAAGTAGCTTTCATGAAATGTTGAAGAAGAAAGAACCTAAAGACTATTTTCTGATTGAAAGAATACGGAAGATAGCATTTGAGTTTCCTTTCTATGGATACAGGAGAATCCACATAGCTTTGAAAAGAGACGGATTTACTATTAATAAAAAGAAGGTCTATAGAATCTACAGATTACTGAACCTTGAAAGGAAGAATAAAAAGAAGAAAACATTTACCTATTCTTCAACATCTTCTCTTACTATAAGCTCTCCTGATCAAAGAAACAAAATATAGTCAATGGATTTCATCCATGATGCTTTATCAATCGGAAAGGGGATTAGAATAATTATCATAATTGATATCTATAGAAGGAAAATCGTAGGATATAGAGTTGATAGGTCTATCACTGGTGATGGAGTAACAGAATTATTACAAGCTTCTATTGAAGAAAATGGTAAACCAGAGATCTTAAGAACTGATAATGGACCTGAATTCATATCTAGAGTCCTAAACAGGTTTCTCTTCAAGGAGAGGATAAAACATGAGTTCATTGAAAAAGGGAAACCTTACCAGAATGGCTACATTGAATCATTTATGGATAAGCTAAGAAATGAATGCCTTAACCTCTATCTATTCAGAAATATCTATGAAGTAAGAATGATTATCAGTAAGTATGTTGATTACTACAACAATGAAAGGCCTCACAGTGCTATTGGATATGAGACATCTAAATGAGGGCATGTCAATATTAATAAAATAGACACTTGTTTGTCAGATATTAAATTATAAATACTCAGAAAATGGTGGCATATCAATCTATTTCTAATTATGTTAATTTTTAAAAATGATAATTATTTATTTCATTTATTATATTAAAATATATTGTATCAATTTTATCTAATAATTCTTTATATTCATTTTGTAATTCAAATGAAACTAATTTTTTATTAATTTCTAAATTTAGGATTTTTTCCATAGACTCTTTTATATTATTGATCATATTAAATGTAAAAAAATAATTATCAGGTAACATATTCTTAATTCCTTCTTTATCATTATATTTTTTTAAAAAATTTTTTATTTCTTCTTTTTCTTCTGCAAACAAATTATTAATAAAATCTAAAATAAATTCAAATCTTCTAGCTAAAGTGTCTTTATAAAGTTTTCCAATATCAATAATAGATTCAGGTGGATATGTATCAAGTGTTACTTCTTCAAGATAATCTAAATCTTTATATAAATTATAATAATAATTTTTACCAATTTTTGTAATTAAAATAATATCACTGTTTGAAGTAGCAAAATCATCTTCATTATAAGACATTTTACCTCCTGAAATAATTAACTGTCTTGTTTGTTCTAATAAATCATTTAATGCTAGACGAATATTATTTAGTTCATAATCAAAAAGATGTAAATTTATCGTAAGTTTTCCTATTGTCTGTTTATTATTTTTGATTAAATAATGTAGAATTCTTAATTTTATAAAATAATCATTATTAAATTTTTTAAAATCTGAGATCCTAAATAAATTTTGTACATATATATTATTTTCACTTTTATAAAAATCATTTTTTCCTGCTAATAATGCTCTTTTCAATTTGTGAATAGAAAAGTCTTTAATGAAGTCCTTATCTATTTTTACCATATACATACAAAATATAAGCGCATTTCTTATATTATTCTGAAATAGATTATTAATAAAACTTATAAATTCTTCTTTTTGATCATCTATTTTTTCAAACAAACTTTTTAATGTACTAAATTTATCAGTTATTTCTGATTCTTTTGAAGCACTACAATATTTTTTAAATATATCAGGTTTTTCAATAAAATTATTTATTCTATTTAAACATACATCACTTGATTTTAAAGGCTCGTATTCAATAAAATCTATCGTGATTTCATTATTAGGGTGATACATTTTATCTGATAATTCTTTTAAATAATTTCTTTCTAATGTTTCTGGTCTCATTGTAATAATAATGATACCTTTAATATAATTTATAATATTTCTAAGATAATAAAATAATTCTAATTGGTTATTAAGGTTTTCTATACTATCAATATTATCAATTATAATTGGAAAACATAATTTACTTCCATTATAATTTTTTTCAACAATATAACTCCATAAAGATATATAATACTTACAAATATCAGAATAATTAATTTTTATATCATTAGGAGAAATAATTATATCATCTAATTTTTTTATTAAGTCATTAGAATTTAAATCCTTATTATTATCTTTAATTTTATAAAGATAAATAAACATATTTTCTGGCACATCCTTTTCATTTTTTTTCATTTTATTAAACATTTCTTCCCAAAAAAACGTAACCTCTTCTTCTCTTGAAATTAAATTATTCGAATATATTAAGAAATTTATTTTATCAGAAAGTCTATGTTGAAAATATGATAAGTAATTATCTTCATTTTTTTCACTATCATTATAAATATTATATAAACAAAAAATTCTTTTTTTGGAACATCTACTATGATTATGCGATTCTTCATGTTGTACATCAGGTATCTTTAAATAATTCAAATAATTAAAAAAAGTTGATTTTCCTGCTCCTATTTGACCAGTTAAAACTATTAGTTTTATTCCAGAAGCAGGATTTTTTAATTTATTTTCTAAATCCTTTTCTATTTCGCTCATTAATTCTGTTTTTAAAAAATATTTTATTTCATTATTCTTATAATCAGTTTCTAAAAGTTCATATTTAAATATTGCTTGAGCTAAATTATCCCATACTTCTGATTTTTCTGCTATTTTCTTAAATTCTAATAATTCACCAATTTTTTTTTCATCCATGATCGACTCCTTAAAATATTTCTTCTAATATTTTTTTATATTCCTTAAAAATATTTATTTCATCTTCAATTGGAAATTTATAATTTCTTTCCACAATTTCCGACATTAATTTTTTTATTTCATTATCATATTTAAAAATCGATTTTTTAATCTTATTTAGAATTTTTAATTCGCCTTCTTCATTTATATCAAATTGATAATTTTCAATATAGAATCTTATTATTTCATTATTAGCAGATATTTTATAAAAACAATCTTTTAATTCATTTTCTTCTGGAAGAAAAAAAATTTTATCTAATAAAGTTGTGCTCTCTTTAATTAAAATTTTTATATTTTTTAATAATTGATGAAATTTTTGCTTTTCTAAATATTTTAATAAATTTTCTGTAAATATTTTAAGAAAAATAATTGATATTATCGCATAACCAACAATTTTCCAAAATTCTTCATAAAATTTTACCAAATCTATTTCTATCTTATGATTTATATAATAATAAAAATTTAAAATAATAATTAAAATTATAATAACTATAATAATAAAAAATAAATTCTTATAAATATTTTTTTTCATATCTTTTATAAAATTTTTCATATCTTTTTAAAAATCATTTTTTATTGATAGTATTATAACATATTTTTCTAAGTTCATATTTTAATGAAAAATTAATAATAATTATAAAATATCTTCAATTTTTAACCTTCTTTTTATTATTTAATAATATAAAATTTATTATTTAAATTAAGGAGTAATTTATTTAAATATATCGACTTATACAATTTCCTTGAAAAAAATTTATAAGATGTTATAATTTTAAAACTAATTTATGAAACCATTAATTTAAGGAGGAATAGATTTTATGGCAATTATACAGGAAAAAGACAGAAAGATCATCAAAGAGAGATTTGATGAGAGCTTAAAAGATGAAGTTAAAATTTTATTTTTTAAGAAGAGTGGCGTGGGAGTTTGGACTCCAGATAGTAATGAAGATACAGAGTGTAAATATTGTAAAGAAGCAGAGGAAATTTATACAGAAATAGCATCTATTTCAAATTTAATTAAACTTGAAATTTATGAACTTGGTAAAGATAAAGAAATTTTTGATAAATATGAAATAAATAGAATCCCAGCAGCAGTTTTAATTGGTAAGAATAAAGGTATAGTTAGATATATTGGAATACCAGCTGGTTATGAATTTACATCATTTATTGAAGATATTATTGATTTGTCAAGAGGAGAAATTGATTTTAAAGATGAAAATGTAAAAAAAATTGAAAATATAAAAGAAAAAATCCATATCCAAGTTTTTGTAACACCAACATGTCCATATTGTCCAAGATCAGTAAGAACAGCACACAAAATTGCCTTTTTAAATGAAAATATCACCGCAGATATGGTAGAAGCAACAGAGTTTCCAACTTTATCGGATAAATATAATGTTTATGCTGTTCCAAAAACAGTTATTAATGATAAAATTGAGTTTGAAGGTGCTATACCAGAAGATCAGTATGTTGATGAAGTATTAAAGGTAGTATCTAATTAATTCAGGAGGTTATTATGAGAACGACATATCAACCACATAAAAGAAGAAGAAGAAAAACTCATGGCTTTTTAAAAAAAATGAGTTCACCTGGTGGAAGAAATGTTATTAAAAGAAGAAGAGCAAAAGGTAGGAAGGTATTGATACCCAAATAATGGGTAAGTTATCTGAAAGACTTACTAAAAAAGAGATAGATGAACTGATGAGAGAAGGGATAAAAATTAGAGAAAAGAGTTTAACTTTTATATACAAGAAAAAAGAGAGTCTTAAAGTTGCATTTATTCCTGTTGGAACTAAAAAAGCAGTTGAGAGGAATAGATTGAAAAGAAAAGTTAGAGAGATATTTTTAAAATATCAGGATAGTTTTAAAAAAATTTGGATTGCTATAATTATTCCTCCATTTGTAATAAAGAGGGATAATTTAGTTATTTCAAAAGATTTTGAAAGATTTTTATGGAGAGTTAAAAATGAAGAAACTGATATTAATATTAATTAAATTTTATCAGAAGTTCATATCCCCAATGTTTCCTCCATCATGTAGATACACACCAACTTGCTCTCAATACACACTTGAAGCAGTTGAAAAATATGGACCTATTAAAGGACTTTTTCTTGGGTTTAAAAGAATTTTAAGATGTAATCCATTTTTCCCAGGAGGAGAGGATCCTGTACCATAAGGAGGTAGGATGAAAAAAATATTAATTTTTTCTGTTTTATTATTTCTTTTTTTAGGTTTTACTTTAAGCTTAGGCGCTGAACTTGATTTAAAAATTACAACTGAACAAATTGAGAAACCTTCTCCTCAAAGTGAAGTAAAATTAAATTTAACTATTGAGAATCTTGGTGATGAAAAAAATAATTTAGTTATAAAATTACTTTCTCTATCAAATTATTCAGATTTTGGACCTTTTGATGCAAAAAATAATGAATTAAAAATTGATAAAATTTCAAAAAATGAAAAGATAAATCTTAGTATAGATTTATATGTAAAAGAGGAGTTAACTAAAGATGAATATGGATTTATTAGTCAAGTTAGTTATTCAATTGGAAATATTTTAAATCAATATTACACAACAATACCTCTAACATTCACAACAATGGGTGGTCAGTTGAGTTTCACATCTGCTCCAAATGTAAAAGTTGGCCTTGAAACTTTAATCGCTCTGTCATCAACAGTTAAAAATAATGGTACTACTGAAGTTAAAGATATAACTGTAAAATTAAAAGAAAACGAGTACTTTTCTGAATATATGGAAGGAAAAAATGTTTATCTTGAATCACTTGCTGAAGGAAAAAGTGCCACATTTACATTGAGAATTAAACCACACGATAGTGTAAAAGCTGGAACCTATGAAACATTTTTAATTTTAAGTTATAAAGATTCAAATGGAAAACAGTTTGTTTATGAACAACCAGCAACAATTACAATTACAGCAAGTTCTTTTACATATTTTATAAGAAGAATACTCGACTTTTTTTATGGAATAATTCCGAATTATGGTATTGCAATAATTCTTCTTACTCTTTTAATTAAATTAGTTCTTCTACCATTAACAATTCAACAACTAAAATCTATGAGTAAGACGCAAGCCTTAACACCAGAACTTAAGGAACTTCAGAAAAAATATAAAGATGATCCAAAGAAAGCACAGGAAGAACAGATGAAATTATACAAAAAATATGGAATTAACCCTGCAACTGGATGTTTAATATCCATTCTTCCTCTTCCAATTCTTCTTATTCTTTTCTCATCGTTAAATGGTTATGTAAAACTACTTGATCAACCTTTTTTATGGGTCAAAAATTTAGCTATTCCTGACCCAACATATATCATTCCAATCCTTGTTGCTGCTACAACTCTTTTACAGCAATATTTAACAACAGGTAAAGACCCTACATCCAAAATATTTATGTTTATGTTTCCAATACTTATTGGCTACTGGGCTTTGTCTTTTCCAACTGCAATCTCAATTTACTGGATATTTTATAGTATTTTTTCTACAATTGAATTTATTTTAGTTAACAGAAGATATGCTAAGGCATTAGAAGTAATAAAAAAATGAAAACAACTATTTTTAACATAAAACTTTCTGAAAAAGATACATCAAAAATAGTAAAAGGGATTTTAGGTTATATTTTTGAAAAACTTGAAGAGGATGTGAATTTTGAAATTAGAGAAAAAGATACTGAAGTTTATGTAAACATTATCCTCTCTTCAAAAGAGAAGCAGGCTCAATTTATAGGAAAACAGGGAAAAGTATTAGCAACATTACAATATTTACTAAACTCAATTTTACATAGAAATTTCAATGATGATAGATTGTTCATTATTGATATTGGTGGATATAAACAGAAGCAGATAGATTATTTGAAAAATCTTGCTATTGAAGCTGCAATAAAAGCAAAAAAAACTGGAAAAGATCAAATTTTACAACCAATGAGTGCAATGGCAAGAAAAATTATTCATACATCACTTTCACAAAATGCTTCTGTTTACACATATTCAATTGGTAAAGAACCAAATAGGAGAGTAGTTGTTGCATTAAAAAATAAAAATGGAGAATGAGACAATTGTCAATATATCAACTCCTAAAGGTTTTGGGGCAATTGGAGTTGTTAGAATTTCAGGCTCTAATTCATTATATATTTTAAAAAAATTAATAAAAAAAGAGATAGAGATTAAGCCAAGATTTGCCTATCATTTTTTTCTTTATGATAATAATGGAAATAGCCTTGGTGACTCAATAACAATTTTTTATAAATCCCCAAATTCTTATACTGGCGAAGATGTTGTTGAAATTCAAACCTTTTCTTCTCCAGTTCTTATAGATAGAATAATAACAACAATAATTGAATATGGAGGAAGATTATCTAAACCAGGTGAATTTACAGAAAGAGCATTTTTAAATGGTAAAATTGATCTTATTTCTGCGCAAGCTATAAATAAGATTGTTTTTTCGAGTGATTTATATGAACTTCAATCATCAATAAATACACTTGAAGGTAAGTTAACAAAAAAAGTAAAAGAAGTAATCGAAGATTTAAATACATTGAGAATAAAAATAGAGGGTTCAATCTCTTTTCCTGATGATGTTGAAGAAGTAAGAGAATATGAAATTCAGGAAATAGTTACTAAAAATTTAAAGGAGATTGATACGATTTTATCAAAATATGAAGATGAAAAACCTTTTATAGAAGGAATAAAATTAACCATTTTTGGAAAAGCAAATGTTGGAAAATCTTCACTTTTTAATATTTTAATGGAAGAAGAAAGAGTTATTGTTTCAGAAATTCCAGGTACAACAAGGGATGTTATTAAAGAGAAAATATATATAGAAGGAGTTCCTATTGAAATAATAGATACAGCGGGAGTTATAAGAAAAATAAAAAATAGTCTTGACAAAATTGCTCAAGAGAGAAGTGAAAAAGCTTTATCTTCATCTTCAATTATTCTTCTACTTTTCGATCAATCTGTTCCTTTAGATGAAGATGATTTTTATGCAATAGAAAAGGTTAAAGATAAAAATTTTATTCCTATTTTAAACAAAAATGATTTACCATCTGCATTTAAGAAGGAAGATTTAGAAAAAGTCATTGGAAAAAATTTATTATCGATTTCCTGTTTAACCAAAGAAGGAATTGATAATTTAAAAATAAAAATAACAGAAAATTATCAAAACAAACCAGAACTAAATGAAATTTTTTATATAACTCTAAGAGAAAAAAATTTATTACTTCAAGCAAAAAATTTATTAAAAGAGATTTTAGATAACAAACTAACTTTAGATGAAATATCTATAAATTTACAAGATAATATTAAGAATTTAAAACTTATTATTGGTGAAGAGTTTGACGAAAATACAATTAATGAAATCTTCAGTAGTTTCTGTATAGGAAAATAAATATCATTTTGGTGTCAGACACCATGTTAACATTCGGATTTTTTTGGACAAATTTCTTTGCAATCTCCACAAACAAAACACTCCTTTGTATCAATTTTATAAAATTCATCTCCTTCATAAATTGATTTAGAGTTGCATTCTTTAAGACATTTTTTGCATTTTATACATTCATTAGATATTATATTCTTATTCAAACCAAGTTTTTCACCTAACCTTGAG
>Ga0208461_1000597_pt1 | contig 34713 bp, 33 predicted proteins | sample AD_JPNTR4_MetaG_FD_184448 | JGI IMG/M metagenome (GOLD analysis project Ga0208461, IMG submission 184448) | Active sludge microbial communities of municipal wastewater-treating anaerobic digesters from Japan - AD_JPNTR4_MetaG (SPAdes) (version 2) | ecosystem: Engineered > Bioreactor > Anaerobic...
CTTGTATGATACAGTCAGTGACTGTTCATACTCCTCCTTCTTGTATATTTCGCTCACTTATTGTTTGTTTTAATTCAAGGAAAGGAGCGTATGGGTTGAACCTTGAATCTTTTATGTCCTTATCTTTTAGAGATTCAGACAGTATAATTGTTTTGACACTGTGGACTTTTTATTTTGATTTATAGCTCTGACTATTAAAAGGAGTGTATTGCCACAGTCTTATCTTAAATGTTTATAGTTGGATAAGTCTTTGAACTTTCATATCAAGCAAGTTTACGAGGATAAGACCAAGTGGACCAAAACAGTTGTCATATTTTATTGAAAGGATGTGATCTTATGATTTACACCGGCATTGATATTGCCAAAGACAAACACTTTTGCGCCATCGCTGATTCTGATGGCGAAGTACTGGAAAAGCCATTCGGATTCGATAATAACCGTGCGGGCTATTCCTTGCTTTTATCCAAGCTGAAACCTTTCAGCAAGGAATCTGTCCTTATCGGTATAGAGTCGACCGCGCACTACGGCAGCAACCTCTTATGCTTTCTTCATGATAACGGGTACAGAATAGCGGTCATCAATCCCATACAGACTGCAACTCTGCGCAAGACCGGAATCAGGAAGACCAAGACAGATGCGGTCGATTCCTTGCTCATTATCAAGTCCCTGATGGTCAACAATCATAAACCCTTCGACAAGCAGGATATCGCTTATCTGAGGCTGAAGAACCTGTGCAGATTCAGAAGTAAGCAGAAAAAGTCTATCGCAAGGCTCAAAATCCAGCTGGTATCTTTCGTGGATATCTCATTTCCCGAGCTACAGACTTTCTTTAAGTCAGGAATCCATGGTAAAGCCTGTTATGAGTTGCTTAAGAATTGCCCAGCCAAAGATGATATAACTGCCTTACACCTTACTCGTCTAGGTAACCTTCTCTCAAAAAGCTCTCATGGGCGATTCGGGAAAGAAGAAGCTATAGCTTTGAAAAGTCTTGCTAAATCATCTGTTGGCACTAGCGACACTTCCATCTCTTACCAAATAGTTACGACTATAGAGCAGATAGAATTGCTTGAAAAGCAGATTGCTTCGCTAGACAACCTAATTATATCACAAGTATCGGATTTAGACTCCGTTCTCTTATCCGTCCCGGGCATGAGCCATATCATCTGTGCTATGATATTGGGAGAGATAGGCGATATTAAAAGATTCTCTGAGCCCTGTAAGCTTCTTGCCTTTGCCGGGCTAGACCCGACCGTTAACCAGTCAGGAAAGTTCAAAGCCAAAAGCACAAAGATGTCCAAACGGGGATCTTATCTCTTACGCTATGCATTGGTATTCGCTGCATGGAATGTATGCCGCAACAACAATACGTTCAATGCGTATTACGAGCTTAAGAGGTCCCAGGGCCATGGCCATTACTCGGCATTAGGACATGTGGCTCATAAGCTGGTAAGAGTGATTTTTAAGATGCTGAAAGACAATGTTGCTTTTAGCTTAGACTAAACACTATTCACATTTCAAGGTCCATCGGGCTTTTTTTGTCATGCCCTTTTTTTTCTTACTTATATACTTTCTATGAATCATCAATATTCGTTATTTCTCTGTTGACTTTTCATAGTTGGTCTCCTTTCATTACCTGCCATAACTAATTCTCTATTTTATGAAATGCAAACTTATCGGTTCCTATCTCGGATTTGTCTATATAGTAATCCGGTTTATTATCCATATCGGATGCAAATATAATGTAATTGCCGACATCTGTAATAAAATTTCCTATTTTGCCCTTATTAATAAAATCCAACAAAACGGTCTCTATAATCTCATAATCCCAATTATATATATACAAAACCAAGTCCTGCTCACGCAGTGCTCGATAATCATCATTGCGATTATGTATTAAATATATGTAGTCGGGGTAAAATCTTGCTCCGCAGTACCCGTGATTATCAAATTTAATTGCCTTTTCCAATGTGACTTCACCTGTTTCAACATTGTACTTATATATCCCTTCATTCGTCAGATAGCAATATCCGTAATGCTTTCCCCAAAAACCGTTACCGGACCAGTTGTCCGCAATCTTTGTCAATGCACCTGTTTTACAGGAGTATGAGTATAAAAAGCATTCTGCTGTTGTATCCTGTTTATAAACTGTCAGATAGATAATATCATCTACAACAATGAATCTTTGTATATTAAATATAATATCGTCCGTAAGTACAACCTCCGGTTTTGAATTATCATCAACCTTAACTCTGTATAGGTTGTTGTCATCGTTTGTAACGCCGATTGCTTGAACTCCGGGAGTGCCGATAATATAATAGAAGTATCCGTTATGGAAATAGCCGAAAGTACTAAAGCAAGAATTGTTCAGGACTTTAATTTCTTTATGATTTGTTCCGTCCATATTCATACAGTTCAGTGTGTTGACATAATAATCTCTTCTGGATATATAGTATATTTTATCTTTGTAATAACCTATTTGATAAGCGCCTGTATATGCGTTACAGTCTTCCGTGCTGTGATTACAGGCGGGTTTGTTGCACAGTTTTATATATTCGGTATTTCCTTTTTCCGAGTAATAGATATACTTTCTGATATTCATGTACATGCCGTAGGGGGTTACAAGATATAATGAAACAGAGGATTCTCCCTGTCTGAAAGCCGTGTAGTATTCTTCAGGTTTTTCATTGTCGGAGTTGCTTGTTATAGAAAATGAGCTTTCAGTATTATGTGAATCACTTTCCGGAACATAAGAGCAATTGCAGGATGTAAATAAAGATGCAATAAGAGCGAATAATATAAGTATAACTATCTTCTTTGACATGGTTTCGAACCTTTTTAATGTGTTTTTTACAGAGTATACAACTTATATAATACAATATATTGTAAAGTTTTTATTGTCAAGAAAAGCGGCGCCGTTTGTTATCATAGCGAAAATATGTTAAATTATACACATCACGGAGGCAAATATGGAGCGATATATTTTTAAACAGGCCGAGCCCGTGTGGGCAGCCGGACTGCAAAATGAAATGAATATAAGGATGGGCTTTTACGCACAAGCAGGTAAAGGTAAAACATCGGTTAATCTTGCCTGCAGTACCGCTTATCAGATATATGTCAACGATACTTTTGCGGCTGCAGGTCCTGCAAGAGCGGCACGCGGATATTACAGGGTGGATGAGATTGATATAACTTCTTATCTTAACAAAGACATAAACGATGTTGCCGTTATAGTATGGGGTTATTGTATAAATGCATATTCCTTCCTGGATCAACCGTCTTTTCTGACCTGTGAAATAGTTTGCGATAATGACGTGGTTGCAGCTACCGGAGTTAAGGGATTTTTTGCATATCTTTTAGATGATTACCTGAAAAAGGTACAAAGATACACATACCAGAGGGGCTTTGTGGAGTCTTATGTCTTAACTTCCGATTCCCGCGACTGGATGACCGGCGGGAATACTCATCAGGTAAGTCTGGAGATGTCCGGTAAGAAGGAGTATATAACCAGAAATGTACTGTATCCCGAATATGAAAAGTTGTGTCCTATGGATAATGCCGTCGTAGGTAAACATAAACCTTGTAAACCCGAAACATACAGACTGCCCTGGCATCTGAAAATAGATAATCCTGACTATAAGCAGTATAAAACGGAAGAGTTGGATGAGAATATAAATGAGAGAATACAGCAGATTGAGTATGATACCGCTAATGCCGTAGAAACCGATATAAGTAACGGTATTTGCTTAAGCGAAAGCGAATATGCCGTTTATGAGTTTGAAAGAGAAGCCACCGGCTTTATATCTTTCCGTATTGTCTGCAAAGAAACCTGTGAGTTTTTGATGATTTATGATGAGATGCTCATAAACGGGGTACCCGATCCCATTCGCATACACGGCTTATGGGTAAATAAATATGTTCTGGAGCCGGGTGAATACAATTTGGTATTTTTCGAGCCGGTCAGTATGAAATACTTAAATGTCGTAATGTTCAGAGGTAGGGCACGTATCTGTTCTTTACATATGATTGAATACAAGCATGCGCCTGTAGATAAGGCTATTGATACAACCGATCCCGATCTTAAAAAAATATTTGATGCGGCTGTGGAAACTTACAGACAAAATGCACTGGACATATTCATGGACTGCCCTTCAAGAGAAAGAGCGGGGTGGCTGTGTGACAGTTTCTTTGCCTCCAGAGTGGAATATTTCCTTACGGGTAAATCATTGATTGAGAAGAACTTTTTGGAAAATTTCCTTCTTCCCGAATCTTATCCTTCCCTTCCCGAAGGCATGATTCCCATGTGCTATCCTGCCGACCATGTAAACAAAAACTTCATACCCAACTGGGCAATGTGGTTTGTACTGCAACTGTATGAGTACAAAGAGAGAAGTAATGATATTCATATGGTTGCCGCATTCAAACCGAAGATATATGCTTTGTTGGAATATTTCGAAAGATTTCTGAATAAAGACGGTCTTTTGCAGAATCTGGAAAAATGGGTTTTCGTGGAATGGTCTTTTGCCAATAAACTGGTGCAGGATGTGAATTTCCCGACCAATATGCTTTATGCATTGATGTTGGAAAGAGTATCACAACTGTATGATGACAAAGATAAACTGGTGCAGGCGGAGGGTATTAGAAAGAAGATAAGAGAACTGTCATATGACGGGGAGTTTTTCCGTGACCGCATGGTATTTAAGAATGATGTGCTTGAAGTTTCTCACGAACGCACGGAAGTGTGCCAGTATTATGCATTTTTTACAAAAACGGCAACAAAGAAGAAATATTCGAAGTTATGGAAAACCCTTGTCAAGGATTTCGGACCGGACAGAGTGGAAAAGAAATTGCATCCGGAAATATATCCTGCAAATGCTTTCGTAGGTACATATCTTAGAATGGAACTGTTAACCGAACAGGGGTTGTATAAACAGCTGTTAAACGAATCGGTAGGATTTTTCAAGTACATGGCTGAAAGAACCGGTACATTGTGGGAGAATAAGACCGACGGTGCATCGTTAAATCACGGTTTTGCAGCTCATGCGGGCATATGGATATATAACGCGGTGGAAGCACTGAAAGAGCATATCTGAGCATTTAACGGCAAAAATAATATTAAAGGGCATTATTTTAAAGTTGAACTTGAAAATAGTGCCGTAGTTCAGTGGTTTTTTCGACTTCTTCTCAGGAGAGTATGTCATAATAATGCTAAAGGGGAAAAGCGCAGTAACCAAAAGGGTTTCAGAGCTTCCGCAAAGTACGAAATTCGAAAATTGGTGTATTACTTAGAGTTATTTTAGGATTTTTGACCGGATTTTTAGGATAATTCTAAGCAGCACATCAATCCTTCCTCTCGTTTCTTAAAATTGAATATGGAATAAATTAGAGCGATTAGAAAATAAAAGTATAATCATGTTCTATACTAAAATGGAGATAATGGACTTTAATTGACAAATGCAATCCATTGAAGTATAATTAGTATAACAAATCATACTTTTTATACTAATTATACTGATGGAGCGATATATATGAAAATAAATCAGAAAAACCGTTCAAAGTTGATAATTAAAAATGCAGAAGAAAAGAAGGAACAGGGTTTGTTCGCTTGGACAGCAAAAGTAGGCAGTAAGGGTCAAATTGTGATTCCCAAAGAGGCAAGAGATTTATTTCAAATAAACAGTGGTGACACACTGCTTTTACTTGGAGATCAAAGTCAGGGTATTGCTATAGTCAGCGGTGATTATATGAAAGATATGCTTAAAAAAATCAAAGGTAAACTATTATGAGATGGCTAAAGTTTATCATGTTATTCTTCATTTTTTCTATCGCATTATTAATCGTCTTTGCCTATAGAAATTTTCATTATGATTATGGAAACGATCGCTTTATGGAGAATAAAGGTACTGAAATTGGGTTTCGAGAACAAATATATAAAACAAAAGACGGCAGTGAAATTGCGTACCTTGAAGGCCCTGACAATGGAGAGCCGTTACTGCTTATTCACGGTCAGATGGTTTCCAAAGAGGACTATGCCAAGGTACTGCCGGAATTATCCAAGCACTTTCACATTTTCGCGGTGGATTGCTACGGTCACGGAAACTCATCAAAAGATCCTACAAAATATAATATTCTTTCCATTCGGGATGATATGATTCTTTTCATGCACGATGTAATTAAAGAAAAGACTTTTCTGAGCGGACATTCTTCAGGTGCGCTCATTAGTTCTGCCATCGCAGCGAAAAATAAAGAACAGGTAAAAGGCTTGCTTCTTGAAGACGGACCGTTTTTTTCAACAGAACCGGGGAGGGCGGAAAAGACTTTTTCCTATCTTGATTTTAAGACAATCCATGATTTTCTTTTACAGAGCGATGAAAAGAATTATACGAAATATTTTCTTGAACACACATATTTGAAAGAAGTTTTTAATAAAGACGGCAAAGATAACTGGTCTTTCCTTGTAAAAAACCCATTCACCAAACGAATCAAAGTGAACAGTGAAAAAATGCCTATTGTTTGGTACTATCCTCCTGAAATCGGATTGAACGGATTGGTTTTTCTCACACGAAATATGCAGGATGGGACAGGTATGTATGACTTGAGGTTTGGAAATACCTTTTATGACTTCTCCTGGTTTGAGGGATTTGACCAAAGAGGAGCTTTAAGTGAAATTGAATGTCCGACAATCATTCTGCATGTTGCGCCATCAAAAGAGACCGCGCCCGGTTATTATGATGAAAACGGCATTTTGCTTTCTGCAATGGATGAAAAGGATGCGAAGGAAGTGCAGTCTTTGATTGAAGGCAGTATTCTTATGTCAGGTTATGAATCCGACCACAATATCCATGCTGACTTGCCGGAACAATTCATTGAGGCTATTTTAGAGATGAAAAGGAAAGATTAACTTGTTATTACTGAAATCATAACGCTCCTGATGTAAACGAATGCTAAACTCGGTAAAGCTTGATTTTACGGGGTTTTATAATTAAAAAACACCTAAAAACTGCGTTTTATTTTCTACTTCTTCTCAGGTTCTGATTACTTGCTGATAACATATACTTCTCAATATTTTTTGTACCGTCATTGGACAGAGTGATATAGCCGGCTGCTTATTTAACTTCCAAAAGAGTATAAACCATTGTCTCGTTGTAATTTGCAATGGCAGTCCATTCAAAACCTGTTTATTTTCCCCGGAAATCTTGCCATGATGTATCCGATAAGGATGTCAATTTTGAATTCTGCAGATAACTCTGTTCCTGTCCGAATGAAAATGTATTGACAAGTAAAAAGCGCTGTGGTATAAATTTCAGTATCTAAATGCTTCTATGAACTCACAAGGCTTGTAAAATCATTTCGGTTAGAGGTTTCATACCTAAGGGTTTCTTAGTTGTATAGGGTAAATTTTTTAATGGAGGACCAGATGAACAAAGGTACGGTAAAGTGGTTTAATTCCGAGAAAGGATATGGATTCATATCCAATGACGAAGGCGGAGACGATGTATTTGTACATTTCTCAGCTATTAACATTGATGGCTACAAGACTCTTAAAGAAGGACAAAAAGTCACTTTTGATGTAGAGGAAGATCCTAAGAACAGCAAAAAGCTTAGAGCAGCCAATGTTTGCTTAGTATAAGTAAACAAGATCTAAAACGCTGACCTAATCATATTAATATATTAGTAATTGAGTAAGAATGTGTTTTGAAGAACGGGTATCCGTTCTTTTTTTCTTACGGTAAATATAGTATACTTTCTGTATGACAATAAAAAAAGGATGAGGATATGTTTAAAAACAAGAGTATTGAGGAATTTATTGATGCCTTATCGTCAAAGCAGCCAGTGCCCAGCGGAGGCGGAGCCAGTGCATTGGCAGGTACAATGGGAACGGCTTTGGCAAGTATGGTAGGTAATCTTACGCTGGGTAAAAAGCGATATGCCGATGTTCAGGAAGACATCATAATCTTACAGCAAAAAGTATCGGTTCTGACTGAAGAACTTATGGAACTTATAGACAAAGACGCGGAAGTTTTTCTTCCGTTATCGAAAGCCTATTCTTTGCCGAGTACCACCGATGAAGAAAAGGAGTATAAAGACAAAGTAATGGAAGAGGCTTTGAATACCGCCTGTTCGGTTCCAGTAAGTATTATGGAAAAATCCTACGAGATGCTGTTACTGTTAGGGGAGTATGCCGAAAAAGGCTCCAGAATAGCTATATCCGATGTGGCGGTTTCGGCGGTTATGCTGCGTGCAGCCATTACCGGAGCATCGGTAAATGTATATATTAATACCAAAGCGATGAGAGACCGTAACAGAGCGGAGCAATTAAACAGTCATTGTGATGATATAATGGAGAAAGGCAAAAAACTTGCCGATGAAATATTCGAAAGGGTAGAGAAAAACTTAAGGTGATATTATGGAAATTTTATACGGTAACGATGTGGTAAAAGCCTTATCGGAACAGATACGGAATCAACTGGCAGCATTGTCGGGGTATATACCGCATCTGGCTATTGTAAGGGTGGGAGAGAAACCCGATGATTTAGCTTATGAAAGAGGAGCGGTCAAGAGATTTGAAAAGCTGGGTTTGAGATGTACTTTACACGCTTTTCCCGAGAGTATTGATAACGAGGATTTTGCTTTTGCATTCAAAAAAATCAATGACGATAATGATGTTGACGGTATTCTTCTTTTACGTCCGCTTCCGAAACATCTGGATGAAAAAGCCATAACCGAAATGATTAATCCTGTTAAGGATATTGACTGTATCAGCCCTATAAATATGGCAAAAGTGTTTTCCGGTGATGATACGGGATTTGCTCCGTGTACTGCCGAAGCGGTAATAGAAATGATAGATTATGCGGGAATTGATCTTACCGGTAAAAGAGCAACGATAGTAGGGCGCTCAATGGTAATAGGAAAACCGGTAGCAATGATGCTGATGAAAAAGAATGCAACCATTACCGTGTGCCATACCCGGACGGCGGATATGCCGGCGGCATGTAAAAATGCCGAAGTACTTGTAGCTGCCGCAGGTAAGGCAAGGATGATAAACCGTAACCATGTATCCGAAGGGGCATATGTTTTTGATGTAGGCATAAATGTGGACGACGAGGGACGGTTATGCGGGGATGTGGATATAGAGGACATATCGGATATAGCGGCTTTATGTACTCCCGTTCCCAAAGGAGTAGGCACCGTTACCACTTCGGTGCTTGCAAAGCATGTTGTTAAAGCCGCAAAAATGAGAAGGGAAAAGAAATGATAAAATTTGACGATGTTAAGAAAAATACGGAAGTAAAGACATACATAGCCAAAGCCGATGAATCACTGATAGCTTTGGGTTATACCGAGCACAGTTTTGCTCATGTACTTAAAGTGGCAACAACCGCCAAGTATATACTGACAACACTGGGGTATTCCCAAAAGGAGATAGAGCTTGCACAGATTGCATGTTATCTGCATGATATAGGGAATCTTATCAACAGGGAAGACCATGCGCAAAGCGGTGCTATGTTGGCATTCAGAATTCTAAAAGATATGAACGCAACACCCGATGAAATTGCTACGGTTATAACTGCCATAGGTAATCATGACGAGAGTACCGCTTTTCCGGTCAATTGCGTTGCCGCAGCACTGATTATTGCAGATAAAACCGATGTCAGAAGAAGCAGAGTAAGAAATACCGATACGGCACATTTTGATATACATGACAGAGTAAACTATTCCGTTAAGAAATCCACGGTCAGGATAAATGAAGATAAGACGGAAATATGTTTAAGTCTCACAATAGATCCCAGGTATTACTCTGTATTGGAATACTTTGAGATATTCTTAGACAGAATGATATTATGCAGAAAAGCTGCGGAAAGCCTTAATCTGAAGTTTAAGATGAATATAAATAATCAGCAGATTCTGTGATTATCTGTCACTCTTTGTTCTCAAATGATGCGGTAAAGAGGCAATTACTATTCTTTTATCCTCTTTATCATATATGAAATAAATACGATTACTATTATTCAAATATAAGTGTCTGTCAATTTCCTCATCTTCACAAGGTGTTCCGTCCCTCTTATAGTACTTAAAACTATATTCGGTTTTATTATTTATGCCAGGCACATCTACCTTTGTAACTTCATAACTTCGGTCGTATATTTTTGAGGCTCTATTATTTACCATATCTACAGAAATGTTTCCTCTGAGAAGATCACGATACTCAAACGCAAGGTATTCAAGCGCATCACAAATATTATCCAAGTCGTATTCTTTCGTGATTTCATTAACCTCTTTTTGAGCTCGCTCACTCATTATGAGTCTGTCTTTGAAGCTATTATTAACCCATTTAGGTATATCCTCGAATTTTTTAGGTCTTTTTTTGCGATTTCTTAGTCTTTCTATTAAGTAGTCTTTTTCGTTAAGAATTCTATTTTGGCTTTCTACGAAAGATTTACTATCCTTTTCCTGTTGAATCAAATCATCCTTCAGATCCTGTATTTCCTTATCTTTTTGATTAATAATCCGTCGTATTTCACTATTCAAGTCAGCTATATTTTTCTCGTAATCACTTTTTTGTGAATGTAATTCCTGTTCCAATCCATCAATTTTTTCCAGTAAATCCAACGTACTTTTCTTGGTTTCCTCTTTTTCCCGATCTAAAACTTCTTTTAATTCCGGTACGAACCGGACCCCAAAAAAACTTACGTCTTTTCGTTCATAATATTTTCGAATGGTTTTTATAACAGTCGCTTTTGTAGAATCATCTGTGCAGTGCTGGTTCATGTTATATGCGTATACAGTTGATGTTTTATATTTTTTGGCACCAATAATGAACAAATCCTCATTGTCAAGAACCGGTGTTTTCTTGTTCGAAAAGTTAATTTCAGCAATATCCTTAAGGAAAGTTTCCCGACGGCTTTCCGGTAGTATATGATAGAAAAATGCATAGCCTCTGTTAGACAAAGCCAGCTTTTTAAATTCATCAAGATAATCTATAACATTTGTCTCATCTTTATTCTCGGTATGTACTTGGGTATTATCTTCAGATTCTTCTTTTATTTTTACCTTTATAACTTTAGGTGATGCACAGTATACAACAGCTAGTGCTTCTCTTTTATCTGATTTCAGCCATTTTATGAAGTCTTTATAATTGTCTTTATTTTTTACTTCAACATGTTCCTCTCGTACAGGCCAACCATCATTTACCAGCTTGATGTCCTTATCTGCTATAAGTTCTTTTATAAAAGCCTGCCTGAAAGCATCACACTCTTCTTTAGTTCCTTCCGGTTCATCTACAAGGGTTCTTGTTGCGATTTCAACACTACTTTCATTTCTTCGCAATCCTATGTCTGTTATAAAAGAACGTCCCGGTACAGGTTTTCTAGCTTCGTCCGGCTTATCGGGTTTTGGCCCTCGGTCAATCTCTTGTACTCTCATAGCCCAATTCTTTTTATCTCTTGAAACCATTATCTCTATTTGAAATCCTGCATAATATCTATAAGAAGCTAGATCTTCAAGGGGATAATTTTTATACTCTTCAGGTTTAGGGATATTTTGCAGAAATTCCGGTAAATCCGCATGATTAGAGTTATCCTTATTTAAGCACCTTTTTTGTATCCAGTTAAGTACATACAATATTTGCTTTATGTATAACTGTTCCACAGAAATGCCCTGCCCCGGTTCAGATTTTGCATAAAATTGAAAGGATGTATAACGTATATTTTTTGGCAATGGTATTGTCCGTCTTATATTATGTTCTTGCATGAGTTCCTCCTGTAGATATAGAAATGACCTGTTGTTATGTGTTTGACTTGATATGTTAATAATACACTAAAATGACTGTGTTTAAAATATGTTCATTATTGCATGGCAATTTAACAGACCGTTATAACGGACACCAATGATGGTATAATAAATATGACTCAGAGATAGCGAAATAACATCAGTAAATAGAGGGGAAATACAATGGATAACAAAGGTGAAAAGCTGGATATTGAAAAGCTCAGAGAAGCCTTGAAGGCTGAAGCTCAGGGAGCATATTTTGTTGGCGGATATGGAGGAGCATTGGTGGAATCATTTGACATTGATGATGCTTCACCTGAAGAACTAATATCCATAGCAACAAGATACGGTATTGATTCAGAAGATTATTGTGAATAAGGTATGTATTACTTTGGATTTGCTGGCGACAACTGTGTAATGAATTGAGGTGTTTGAAAATCAGATTGGTATCATAATAATACGGGTTGGGGCGGAGAGCATGAAGGTAGATTTTATTATAATTACGATGATGACTTTATCAGACATCACATGGAACTTGATGAAGGAGCAGAGATTACAGATGAGATAAATGAAGAATTCAGAGACTCTTTGTGTAGTGCAACAAGTAGAGAGACAACAACCTGGACATATGATGGAGAAAAATTTGAAGTTTCTTCTGAACATGAATTATCATAGAGATATTAGATTAAGGAGGTATTAATATGCAAGAAATAAAGTGTCCCAATTGCGGGAAAATGTTCCAAATTGACGAGACCGGTTATGCTCAGATTTTATTACAGGTGCGTGACATGGAGTTTAAGAAGGAACTTGCCGAAATGAAAGAGAAAGAGTTGAAAAATGCTCAAACTGAAAAAGAGCTTGCAGTAACACAGGCTGTTCAGGCAAAGGACAAGGAATTGTCTGAAAAGATTACTGAAATATCCAATCTCGAAAGCAAACTGAAGTTACAAGAACAGGCAAGCGTGTTACAAAAGAATAATCTTATTGAGAAACACAAGGACGAGTTGAAACTTAGAGAAGACGAAATTAATATGTTAAAGGATTTTAAAGCAAAGCAATCAACCAAGATGGTCGGCGAGAGTTTAGAACAGCATTGTATGAATCAGTTTAATCAGATTCGCATGGCCGCTTTTCCAAATGCATATTTTGAAAAAGATAACGATGCTAAAAGCGGTAGCAAAGGGGACTTCATATTCAGAGAATCATCCGATGAAGTAGAGTTTATATCCATAATGTTCGAAATGAAGAATGAGATGGATACAACTGAAACAAAGCAGAAAAACGAGAGCTTCTTTAAGCAACTGGATAAAAATCGAACAGAGAAGAACTGTGAATATGCCGTTCTGGTTTCGCTCCTGGAAATGGATAACGAGTTTTATAACAACGGTATTGTAGATGTCTCTTATCGCTACCCCAAAATGTTTGTAATTCGTCCTCAATTCTTCATCCCGATTATTTCTCTGCTTCGTAATGCAGCATTAAATTCTTTGGAATATCAGAAGAAATTGGCCATAGTAGAAAATCAGCAACTTGATCTACGCAATTTTGAGGAAAATTTGTCTCAATTTAAAAGCAGTTTTAGTTATAGTCTGGAAAATGCAAAAAACCGTTTTGTTGATGCAATTGATGGTATTGATAAGACAATTTCTACTTTGACAAAAATTAGAGAGAATTTGCTTAAATCCGAGAGTCACTTAAATGCAGCAAACAATAAGGTTGAGGATGTCGATATAAAGAAACTTACGCATAATGCACCATCTGTTAGAGAAAAGTTAGAACAGATTAAGTCAGCAAGGTAAAGAAACGAATAAGCCAATATGGAGAAGAATGCAAAGCATGGATGCTTACACTCAGTTTAAAAAGAAACTTGGTGAGCATCCGTATTTGTTTCAATATACAACATATCGCTTTATCGCCGTATACAATATATTAAAATAAAGTTTAAACCTATGTAAATATATGTATTTTACAAGCGAAACAAGAAAAGCTAACATAAAATTAAATTTCCTCAGATGAATCAAAAACAAGTTGCAGTTTCCAAATGTGTTCTTAAGTTTAAAATATGGCTGATGTAAATGATTAAAAAGCTCTCAAACTGATGCTTCAACAATTGAGCAGTTAACAGGTGTTTTGGAAAATAATATTGATTCTGCATTTTACAGATTTAACATTAATGATTGTATATATAAGCTTTCTGCTTGATCTAAACATAATTCTAAACACGTAATTCTATGGGAATATAATATTATATGCATAATGTGCTTTTGTCACTGAAAAGCCGGTGTTTTATTGCTATTGTATTTAGTGTAGTTCATTAATTTTGAGGTGTGACATGAAAAAGATTTTAATCATAATACTAATGTTAGCTATAATTACAGCACTGGTCGGTTGTGCCGAGGATAAAGGAGTAGATGTGAAGAATACTTATGAAAAGATTACTGCTACGGAAGCAAAAAAGATGATGGATGAGAAAAGCGGATATATTATCTTGGATGTGAGGACCAAAGATGAGTATAAGGGAGGGCATATACCCGGTGCGGTTCTTCTGCCTAATGAAAGTATAGGGAAGGAGACAATAGATATATTACCCGACAAAGACCAAATTATTCTTATCTATTGCAGGTCCGGTAGACGCAGCAAGGAAGCAGCTGCCAAATTGGTTAATTTAGGATACACAAATATCTATGAGTTCGGCGGCATAATAGACTGGACTTATGATATAGTTACAGACTGATTTTTGTAAGGTTGATTGAGTATTTTTAAACCTATAAACATAGTTAGTGGGAATATTTTTGGACACATACGTACAATGACTATATTGTAACGGTATTTTATATTGTGCACATAATCATGCGATGATAAAATGGATATGCGGAGGAAAAGAACAATGACACTTAAGCAACTTTACACATTGAAACTGGTTATTATGATACTATTCTGGCCCTTTTTTGTTATCGCTAGAGTTGCGGGGATATGGAAGTAATAACCTATCAAAAAGGCATAAAGACACGCTTTTTTGCTTCATGATATAATATCAGCAATTCATTTAAGCAGAGGTGACAAATATGTATAATCTTGATGAATATCTTATACCGTTATGGGAAGGTAATATAGTTTATGATGAATCGATAATGGTTGTAAGAAACCGAAACGGCAGTATTTCTTTACAACCTTTGGCATATAAAGCGACAAAGATTATTTCAGTAAAAAATGCCGCTCTTACCGTTACTTATGTGGAAGGAACCGATTATCTATTACAGGACGGAATGCTCAAGATACAGGATAACGGAAATATATTTGTTATGGATTATGATGACTATTTCCCTGTAAATCCAAAGGAAGGTGAGGCCTTTTCAACATATTTCGGTTTTACAGTCTGGCATGAAGGAGCATATTTTCATGACAGGCAAATAGTAGTAACTTATGAGCATAAGGAAAGCGATATATATTTTCCCGGGATTGTTAAAGGCGATTTAGTTGTATTTGATAAATTGAGGAAAAAGGAAAACCTGAATATGTTGTTCCTCGGAGACAGCATAACTTTCGGCTGGAACAGTTCCGCTTTGGTGGATGTGGCTCCGTATCTTCCCTCGTGGGATAAACTGACCGCTTTAGGTATACAAAAGAGATACGGTTATGAGAAGGTTATAGAAGGGGATCAGGATTTTTCCGGTATAGGAAATATCAGGTATATAAACACTGCGGTTTCGGGAACATCTATTACATGGGGACTGCAGAATGTGCAGGAATTGGTGTGCAATTACAGACCTGACATGGTGTTTTTAGCCTTCGGTATGAATGCCGGCGGATTGGATGCTGCTACTTTTAAGGAGAGACTTCATAAGATTATTTACGAGATAAGAAAAGATAATTCCGATTGTTCCGTTGTTTTAGTCGCAACAACTTACCCAAATCCCAATCTCACACGAAAAACATTTTACATACAGGAGTATGTACATGTTTTGCATCAGGTTAAAGAGGAGTCGGGTAATATTGCGGTATCGGACATGTCCACTTTGCACAAGAAACTTTTAGATGTCAAACCTTATCACCACATGACGGGCAACAATATAAATCATCCGAATGATTTTCTGATGCGTCAGTATGCAATAGTGACATTGCATGCGTTGAAATAATAAAAACTTGGGAGTTGACTGATTGACAATATGCTGTTTTAATGATATTTTTTAGATAATATTCAAGAAAAGAGGCAGGAAATGATTCTTTAATTCGAGACAAAACATAACAGATAACAGGGGAGACCCGTATTTATTATGTCTTGGAAAGAATAAGGATTATAACTGTCAAATATGTTTTATTGCAGCATCCGTTTTCATTCCATGACATACGGATTTTTTTGGGGGATTTTATGCTGCAGATTAAAGATTTATCCATATATATGAAGAATGACGGCAGACCTTTGGTAGAAAGGCTTACCATCAATTTGAACTCTAATGACAAAGTGGCTGTAATAGGCGAGGAAGGCAACGGCAAGAGTACTTTGCTTAGAGCAATTTATGATGTCGAAAGTATTTCTGACTATGCAGTCTGTGAAGGTGCTGTTTTTAAAAAACGGTGTATTATAGGGTATTTGCCACAGTTGCTTGAAGATAAATATCTGAACAGGAAATTGGGAGAATATTTTACCTTATTTCATGTAACCGATGCAAAAAATGCCGGACAATATGCAAGATTGTTGACGGAATTGGGGCTGGAAGTGGGGAAAGAGGATTATGCAAGGTTGCTTTCTACCTTCTCCGGAGGAGAAAAGATAAAGATTCAGCTTTTATCTATACTGTTATCATCGCCGGATGTGCTGCTACTGGATGAACCTACCAATGATATTGATATAGATACTCTTGTATGGCTGGAGACCTTTATAAACACCTGTAGGATTCCGGTAATGTATGTGTCCCATGATGAGATGCTTATTGAAAACACGGCTAATGTTATCTTACATATGGAAATGCACAAAAGAAAAAGTGAATGTAGCCACACAATATCACGCTTAAGTTATTCCGAATATATTAAAGTGAGGAAATATAATCTGGAAAAACAGGATCAAATTGCCACCATGCAAAGAGCGGAATATGCAAAACAGATGGAGCGTTGGAAGAAGATTCATGATAAAGTGGAGAAAGATCAGGAGAACATATCCAGACAGGATCCCGCAAGCGGAAGATTGCTGAAGAAGAAAATGAAGTCAGTTAAATCACAGGAAAAAAGATTCATGCGTGAAAAGGAAGATTTTACGGAGTTTTCCGATGCCGAAGAAGCGATTTTCTTAAGATTTTATGACGGACAATATATAAATACATCAAAAAGGGTACTGGATATGGAATTGGATTATCTGAAGATAGGAGATAAAGTACTTTCAGCCGATGTGAAATTGTATGTTAAAGGCGGGGAGCATATAGGTATATACGGAAAGAACGGAGCAGGTAAGACTACTTTATTGAGACAGATACTTAATCATATTGTACAGGACAATAATATCCGTTTAGGCTATATGCCGCAGGACTATACCGACAGTATGGATAATAGTCTTACATGTATTGAGTTTCTTGCCCCGAGCGGAACAAAAGCCGATATTACCAAAGCAAGACAGTATATGGGAGGTATGAAATTCACCGCTGACGAAATGATTGGTCCGATTTCCGGTTTGTCCGGCGGACAGAAAGCAAAACTTTATCTTTTAAAAATAGTGCTGGACGGATGTAATGTGCTTGTGATGGACGAACCTACAAGGAATCTAAGCCCGTTATCCAATCCGGTGATACGTGAACAACTGAAAGGTTTTAAAGGTACCATAATCGCCGTTTCCCATGACAGAAAGTTTCTAAACGAAGTGTGCGATAAGCGGTATGAGTTGACGGATAAAGGATTTTTTAGGACAGATATGACATGGTAAAGCGTGTATGTTTTTTTGAAAAAGTTGTTTCTATACTATCAGATTAATAATCTTTTATTCTTTTATGATAGAATATATATAGAGTTAATTTCGGAGGTTCTATATGAGCATTAATCTGGTACCCATGCCTAATGAGTTTCACACTGATTACAAACTTTTCTTTAGAAGAAACATATTGGAAAGCATTACGGTGGAATATGATTCGGAATATTCAGCCGAGGAATACTCTATTGTAATTGATGATAAAGGAGCAGCAGTTAAGTGCTCCACGAAAGCGGGAGAGAACTGTGCACATCAGACTTTAAGGCAACTGGAATTCGGTTATTCCGGCAATATACCTTACCTTACAATTCACGATAAGCCCGCTTTTTCCCACAGAGGTTTTCTGATTGATTGCTGCAGGCATTTCTTTACTGTGGAAGAGCTGAAGAAGATGATTGATGCCGCTGCGCTTTTTAAGTTTAATAAATTCCACTGGCATCTTACGGAAGACCAGGGATGGCGTATGGAGATAAAGAAATATCCTCTTCTTACCGAAAAAGGTTCGCAAAGACCGTATTCAAATTTCGGAAGGTATTATGATTCTAAGCCGTATGGCGGGTTCTATACTCAGGAAGAGATGAAGGATATTGTGGAGTATTGCAGAAAAAAGAGTATTGATGTGATACCGGAAATAGAGATACCCGGTCATTCGTCAGCCTGCCTTCACGCATATCCCCACCTGTCCTGTACAGGTAAGGAAGTACCGGTACGCACTCATGCGGGTATCTTCAAGGATATCTTATGTGCGGGAAAAGAAGAGGTATATGAGTTTTTATTTAATGTTATAGATGAAATGACTGCTATTTTCCCGGGTGAATATATACATATCGGCGGAGATGAAGCCCCCAAGGACAGATGGAAAGAATGTCCGCATTGCAATAGAAAGATGAGGGAGCTCGGGTTGGAGAATTACGAACAGCTGCAGGGATATATGCTGAACAGGATATATGACCATCTGCAAAAGAAAGGTAAACAAGCCATAACATGGAACGAGAGCTTACGCGGCGGTAATCTGGAAAAAGGTATAATTGTGCAGAATTGGATGGAAAAGAATGATGAGTGTACAATAAGAGCTTCACAAGGCGGCAAAATAATTGTTTCGGATTTCTTCCATTACTATGTGAATTATCCTTTGGGAATGACACCTCTTAAGAAAACATACATGTATGAACCTATACCTTCCGAGCTTCATGAGAATATGAGGAAGAATATAATCGGAGTGGAGACACCGGTATGGACGGAGTTTATTGATAATTTCGAGGATATGAGTAAAATGTGTTTCCCGCGAATGGCTGCAGTAGCGGAAACAGGCTGGACAAACAGGGATAAAAAGGATTATGTCGATTTTAAACACAGACTTACTTATGTAATACGTATGGTTGAGGAGATGGGATTAAAATATCCTGATGTTTCACAGTGGGATCCGAGATTTTTGCAGTCAGCCAAGCAGGTAATCAAATTTGCCTACAATATGTACAACAAAGAGACTGTGAAAGCACTTAGAAAGTAAGCGCATCAATGGACAAACAGGCTGTTGTATTATAAAATACATAGTTGAATACGGTATGTTATATACCTGAAAACAGAAAGGGTTAGATATGAAAAAAGCTGATATCGGCCTTATAGGCCTTGCCGTAATGGGCGAAAATTTAGTACTCAACATGGAGAGCAAGGGATTTGCCGTGGCTGTGTACAACAGAACGGTGGAAAAGGTGGAAAAATTCGTTCAGACAAGAGCAAAAGGTAAGAATATAATTGGTTGCTACAGCCTTCCTGAACTTGTTGCCAATTTGAAAAAGCCAAGAAAAGTAATGCTGATGGTAAAAGCCGGTGCTCCGGTGGATAACATGATAGATCAGCTGATACCTCTTCTGGATAAGAATGACATTATAATTGACGGCGGTAATTCCAATTTCAACGATACCATAGCAAGAACCGAAAGAGTGGAAAAAGCCGGTCTTATGTATATCGGTACGGGAGTGAGCGGCGGGGAAGAAGGTGCCCTGACAGGTCCTTCTTTGATGCCGGGAGGCAGTGAAAGCGCATGGCCTCATGTAAAGGATATTTTCCAGTCCATAGCCGCCAAAGTGGAAGACGGCACACCCTGTTGCGATTGGGTAGGTGAAAACGGAGCCGGTCATTTTGTAAAGATGGTTCATAACGGCATTGAATATGGCGATATGGAACTTATTTGCGAGGCATATAACATAATGAAGACTCTTGTAGGTATGGATACCGACAGTATGCATAATGTTTTTGCCAAATGGAATGAGGGGGAACTGAATTCCTATCTTATAGAGATAACTGCGGATATACTGGCATTTAAGGAAAACAAAGAGCCGTTGGTGGAAAAGATTTTAGATAAAGCGGGACAGAAAGGTACAGGTAAATGGACAGCGATTTCCGCATTGGACGAAGGCGTACCCCTTACCCTCATAACCGAAGCGGTGTTTGCAAGATGCTTATCCGCTATGAAAGATGAAAGGGTTGAAGCAAGCCGCATTCTTAACGGTCCTACCGTGTCGTTTAATGAAAAACATGATGCTTTTATAGAAGATTTGAGAAAAGCTCTTTATTTTTCCAAGATAGTGTCTTACGCACAGGGTTACGCATTGATGAAAGCCGCTGCAGCATCTTATGACTGGCACCTTAATTACGGAGGCATAGCCCTTATGTGGAGAGGCGGATGCATTATCCGTTCGGCATTCTTGGGTAAGATAAAGCAGGCATATGATAACAATCCCGAAATATCCAATCTTTTGTTGGATCCTTTCTTCAAACAAAAGGCCGATGAGTGTCATCAAAGTTTAAGGAAGATAGTATCGGTATGTGCTCTTAACGGCATTCCCATACCGGCATTTGCCGCCGCACTGACATATTACGACGGTTACAGAAGCGAGAGATTGCCGGCGAATTTATTACAGGCACAAAGAGACTATTTCGGTGCACATACATATGAAAGAATTGACAGTGAAAGAGGAGTATTCTATCACACAAACTGGACGGGAAGGGGCGGAGAGACATCCGCATCTACATATAACGCGTAAGGAGGCGGGAAATGAAATTACCATTCAAGATTAATTTAAAAAATAAGGTTGTTGTGGTTACAGGTGCCGGAGGAGTATTATGTTCCATGTTTGCAGAAGCTCTTGCCGAGGCAGGTGCAAAAGTTGCACTTTTGGACCTTAATTATGATGCAGCCAAAAAAGTTTCCGACGAGATTAACGGTAAAGGCGGAATAACCATACCTGTTAAAGCCAATGTACTGGAAAAACAGAGTCTTCTGGAAGCCAAAGCCGCAGTTAATAAAAAGTTGGGAAAATGCGACATACTTATAAACGGTGCGGGCGGCAACAATCCCAGAGCAACAACCACAAAAGAGTATTTTTATCCCGAAGATACGGATACCGAAGGGTTGGTTACATTCTTTAATCTTGACCCTCAGGGAGTGGAGTTTGTGTTTAATCTCAATTTTATCGGTACACTGCTTCCGACACAGGTATTTGCTGAGGATATGGTGGGCAGAGAAGGTTGTACGATTATAAACATATCTTCTATGAATGCATTTACGCCGTTGACTAAGATACCGGCATATTCCGGTGCCAAAGCCGCCGTATCCAATTTCACGCAGTGGCTGGCCGTGCATTTTTCCAAAGTGGGTATCAGAGTAAATGCCATAGCCCCCGGCTTCTTTATAACCAAGCAAAATGAAGCATTACTTCTTAATAAAGACGGTTCGTTCACCGAAAGATCCAGAAAGATACTTGCAGCAACTCCTATGGACAGATTCGGAAAACCCGAAGAACTTATAGGGGCATTGCTTTATCTTGTGGATGAGCGGTCTTCCGGCTTTGTAAACGGAGTGGTTCTTCCGGTTGACGGAGGATTTTCGGCATACAGCGGGGTGTAACATGAAAGCTTTAATAAAAAGAGCAGGTAATAAACCCATTTCGGATAGTGAACTTAGTAAGTACTTAGATAAAACCTTGTCAAGATTCACAGCGGGTAAAAAAGTGCAGAAAATACTGATTGTCCCGCCGGATTTTACCAGGTTCTATTCCATGTCCGGGAAAATTACTTCCATGCTTTATGCCAAGCTTAAAGACAGCTGTACAGTAGACATATTACCTGCCCTGGGAACACATATGCCCATGACAGAAAAGGAACTGAACGATATGTTTGAAGGCATTCCTCATGACAGGTTTTTCGTTCATGACTGGAAAAACGATGTCGTGAAGATAGGGGAAGTTCCGAAGGAATTCGTAAATGAAGTATCCGAAGGGCTGGTAAATGAGAAGATGGATGTGGAAGTAAATAAAATGTTTTTGGACAAGACATACGACCTCATTATTTCCGTCGGTCAGGTGGTACCTCATGAAGTGGTGGGCATGGCAAACTATACCAAGAATATTGTTGTGGGAATAGGCGGCAACAATATGATAAACAAATCTCACATGCTCGGAGCATTCTACGGAATGGAGAGAATGATGGGAAGAGACCACAGCCCGGTAAGAAAAGTATTTGATTATGCTCAGGAGAAATACTTATCTTCCTTTCCGCTTTTCTATATACTGACCGTAACAACTCAGAACGGACCGTCAGCCGATATTCATGCACTGTATGCGGGAAACGGTCGGGATGCTTTTGAAGCGGGCGTGAAAGACAGTCTGGAGAAAAACTTCACATTTCTGGATGAAGAACCTGAGAAAATAGTGGTTTATCTTGATGAAAGAGAATTTAAGACCACCTGGGTGGGAAACAAGGCAATATACCGTACCAGAATGGCCATTGCCGAAGGCGGGGAACTTATCATTCTTGCTCCCGAGGTAAAACGTTTCGGTGAAGACGATGAAAATGACAGACTTATAAGGAAGTACGGATATATAGGAAGAGAGAACATTCTGAAAAAAGTCGATGAAAATGACGATTTGAAGAATAATCTGTCGGTAGCCGCACATATAATTCATGGGTCCAGTGACGGAAAGTTCAATATATCTTATGCGGTAAGGCATATGACAAAAGAAGAAATTGAAAAGGCCAATTTCAAGTATCTCGATTATGATGAAACGGTAAAGAAATATGACCCTGCGAAACTTAAGGACGGATTCAATTATGTGGACGGAGAAAAAATATTCTACATTTCCAATCCCGCTTTAGGTTTATGGTCTTCAAGGAAGAAGTTTGAAGAACAGTGATATAGTCTAAGCTGTTTTGTAAGTTTACAAATTAATATATAAGATTAAGCAGATATAGTTTTAAAGTCATTCCGTGAGGGGTGACTTTTATTTTTCCGCATTATTTGATATTATTAATAAAACAGCATTACTTTATCCGCTTGTTTGCTTAGTTTGGGTAAAAGTAGTGCAGGTGATGGAAATGAAAAAAGTTGAAGAATACAAAGAGATATTTGATAAATACGGCGGTATGATGAGGACATGCCAGCTGAATGAAGAGAAAGTCCTTTATCGTCCGCTTCAAAAACTTGTGGATAAAGGTCTTGTAGAAAAAGTACGCTACGGATATTATCAGTGGATAGACCATGATGACCTCAGTGAGATTTCTACCATAATTCGCCTCTTTCCCGATGCAGTACTTTGCATGTATTCCGCTCTCAGATATTACGAATACAGCGATAGAATTCCCGGCGAATGGCACTTGGCCGTAAGTAAGCACTCGGGTAAGTCACGCTTTAAGATTGACTACCCGTTTGTAAAACCCTACTATGTGGAGCCTTCAATTTTGGAACTTGGATTGACATACGGAGATATTAACGGACATGAAGTGCGTATTTATGATAAAGACCGACTGATTTGTGATTGCATACGGTATCGAAACAGGATGGACAAAGAGATTTTTAATAAAGCGATTCAGAGTTATGTTACAGATCCGAGAAAATACATTCCAAATTTGTTGGAATATGCCGAAATACTGCGTGTAAAAAAGCCTGTAAAGGAATTGGTAGGGATATGGCTATGATGAAATATCTGATAAAGTTCCTATCCTTTGCGCAATGTATGTGCAAAATCAATATGCGGCATACCGATTAAAAATAATATTTTCATTATCTTATTGACACTTGGTGAAAAGGTCATATAATAACAGTTGAGTTTAGTATTACTTAACATAAAGTTAAGTATAGTATGGTTGAAAGGAAGGGTAGTGATGGATATAGGCGGTAAGATAAAGCAGCTTCGTTTATTGAACTCTCTTACGCAACAGGAGCTTGCAGACAGAAGTGAACTCTCAAAGGGATATATATCGCAACTGGAGAGGAATATTATTACACCGACGATTGCTACATTACAGGATGTGCTCACAGGATTGGGCACCAATCTTGCACAGTTCTTTTCCGGTACATACGCAAGCCAGATTGTATTTAAGAAAAAAGATATGGTTACAAAGAAAGATGAAACCGAAGGGCGGCAGATTATGTGGGTAGTACCCGACTGCCAGAAGAACGCTATGGAGCCTATCATCATGACATTGTTACCGGGCGGGGTAAGTTATCAGGACGACCCGCATGAAGGTGAGGAGTTCGGATATGTACTGGAAGGTAAAATAAGACTGGAGATTGATGACAAGAAATATACGGTCACAAGGGGACAGTCTTTTTACTTCAAAGCCGATACTAAACATTTAATACGTAATAATTCCGATAAAAAAGCAGTGGTTTTGTGGGTGTCCACACCGCCGAGCTTTTAAATATAACTTTGGAGAAGACATGGGAAAGAAGATTATCGAACTTAAAAACATTTACAAAAGATTCGGAGATTTTACCGCAATTGACGGCATAAATCTGTACATAAACGAAGGTGAGTTTTTAACATTATTGGGTCCTTCGGGGTGCGGTAAAACCACCACATTGAGAATAATCGGGGGTTTTGAACAACCTGATGAAGGCGATGTGCTTTTTGAAGGTGTAAGGATAAATGATGTCCCGGCACACAAAAGACCGCTTAACACCGTTTTTCAGAAATATGCATTATTTCCGCATCTTACGGTGGGCGAGAATGTCGCATTCGGTCCCACAATTAGAAAAATCAGTCCCGATATCATTCAGAAGGATGTGAAAAAGTATCTGGAAATAGTAAATCTTGAAGGTTATGAAGACAGAGATGTCTCCACCTTAAGCGGCGGTCAGCAACAAAGAGTGGCCATAGCACGCGCCCTTATAAACAAACCCAGGGTATTGCTGTTAGATGAGCCTTTGGGAGCCTTGGATCTGAAATTGCGCAAAGATATGCAGGATGAACTCAAGACCATGCATAAAGATGTCGGAATTACCTTCGTATATGTAACACATGACCAGGAAGAGGCATTGACCTTGTCGGATACCGTAGTGGTAATGAATAACGGAAGAATACTGCAGATAGGAACTCCGGTTGATATATATAACGAGCCCAATAACGCATTTGTTGCGTATTTCATAGGGGAGAGTAATATAATACACAACAGCATTATGGTTAAAGATAAGTTGGTAAACATAGACGGTGTGGATTTTAACTGTGTAGATACGGGATTCGGACAGAATACACCCGTTGATGTTGTAGTAAGACCGGAAGATGTGGTACTTGTTCCCGCAGATAAAGCGGATCTCAAGGGTATAGTTACATTGGTCACTTTCAAAGGTGTACACTATGAAATATGGGTGGAAGGCCCGACCTTCGAATGGAAAGTTCATTCCACATTACCTCAAACTGTTGGTGATGAATTGGGTATTACGGTGGATCCTTACAATATTCATGTTATGAAACATGAACCGTTGGAGATTCCGTCTGAGGAAACGGCGGTGGAGGTATGAGTAAAAGGCGGTTTGCTTTTCCTTATCTTATCTGGATGACAATCTTTATCGTCGTTCCGCTTTTTTTAATATTTTTCTATGCCTTTACAGATAATGCCTCCGGAAAGACACTCTTTACATTGGAGCATGTAAAGGCGATATTCCAGCCTTTGTATCTGAAGGTAATAGGAAGATCCTTTTATATGTCACTTATAGCTACTTTGGTATGCTTTGTAATGGGATATCCTGCAGCTATGATACTTGCAAGTAAAGATTTTTCCCAAAAGAACACAATGCTTATACTGATAGTATTACCCATGTGGATGAATTTTCTGTTGAGAACATACTCCTGGCTGTCACTGTTGGAAAATGAAGGTCTCATAAACAGATTCCTGGTATCTATAGGCTTGGGGCAGGTTCAGCTCATGTATAACAATTTTGCCGTGATATTGGGCATGGTGTATAACTTTCTGCCTTTTATGATACTGCCCATATATTCCGTTTTAGTGAAGATTGATAAGAGTGTAGTAGAAGCGGCAAAAGATTTAGGAGCCAACGGTGCAAGGGTTTTCCTACGCATAATATTCCCGTTAAGTATGCCCGGAGTTGTTTCCGGTATCACAATGACTTTTATGCCGGCTTTGTCCACTTTCGTTATATCCCGATTGCTGAGCGGAGGTAAGATTACGCTTATAGGTAATATAATCGAGCAGCAGTTTACCATTACCGGTGACTGGGGATTGGGTTCGGCATTATCACTGCTTCTAATGGTACTTATATTCATATCCATGATATTTATTAATAAATACGGGGATGAATCGGTGGGAGCGGGAGGTCTGTTATGAAGAAACTGTTAAAGAAATTATATATTTTTCTGATACTGCTGTTTCTTTATGCTCCCATTATCGTTCTGATAGTATACTCATTCAATGCGTCCAAGTCGCGCGCTGTATGGCAGGGTTTTTCTTTAACATGGTATCAGCAACTTTTTACCGACAGTAAGATACTGAGCGCTTTGGAAACCACATTTCTTATAGCTCTTATAGCTTCGGTGGTAGCTACCGTTTTAGGCACTTTTGCCGCCATGGGCATGATGAAAATGAAGAAAAAAACCTTTGAAACAGTAAGAACAATAACATATATTCCCGTCTTAAATCCCGATATTGTAACGGGTGTTTCTCTGATGATGTTGTTTGCATTTATCGGTATTGAGTTGGGGTTTGTGTCTATGCTGTTGGCACATATCACATTCTGCACACCTTATGTAATAATCTCGGTATTACCCAAACTGTATCAGTTGGATATGTCGGTTTATGAGGCTGCACAGGATTTAGGTGCCAAACCGTTTTATGCACTGAGAAAAACCATAATACCTCAGCTCATGCCGGGAATAGTTACGGGATTTCTGTTATCCTTTACATTGAGTGTGGATGACTTTGTTATAAGCTATTTCACAACCGGGGGACATGTGGAGAACCTTTCCATGATAGTATTCTCCATGGCAAGAAAAGGGGTTAATCCCAAGATAAATGCAGTTTCGGCATTACTCTTTGTAACGGTAATGATATTGCTGCTTATTGTAAACAAACGTGAACTTTCGTCCAAAAAGCATGCAGCAAAGAACAAAGACACGTTGTTGAATAGAGAAAAACAAATTATAAAGTATAGGAGAAATGAAGGAAAATGAAAAAAGCATTGGTTATTCTGTTATCTGTGATAATGGTATTATCCTTTACAGGATGTGCAAAGGATAGGGAAGTATTGAATGTCTACAACTGGGGCGAATACATCGACATGGAAGTTTTAGACATGTTTGAGGAAGAAACCGGTATTAAGGTTAACTACAATACATTCGTAACGAATGAAGATATGTATGTGAAGCTTTCCAAGGGTAGGGTGTCATATGATGTTATCTTCCCGTCCGACTATATGATACAAAGAATGATTGACGAGGATATGCTCCAAAAAATTAATATGGACAATGTACCCAACTATTTCAATATAGCCGATGTGCACAAGAATCTTTCGTTTGACCCCGATAACGAATACTCCGTTCCCTATCTTTGGGGAACCGTCGGAATATTGTACAACAAAACTATGGTAAGCGATACCGTAGACAGTTGGGATATATTATGGAATGAAAAATATTCGCAAAAAATATTTATGCAGGACAGTCAAAGGGACTCCATGATGGTGGCCCTTATCAGATTGGGCTACTCACAGAACACTACCGACCAGAATCAGGTAAATCAGGCAAGGGATCTTTTAATTGCACAAAAGCCGCTGGTATTGGGATATCTGGTAGATGAAGTAAAAGATAAAATGGTACAGGGTGAAGGAGCATTGGCTGTGGTATGGTCCGGTGAAGCGGTTGCCGCTATGGAATTAAATGAAGACCTTGCATTTGTTATTCCCAAGGAAGGAAGTAACAGATGGGTGGACAGTATGGTAATACCAAAGAATGCAAAGAATGTATCGGCAGCGGAAAAGTTCATTAACTTTATGTTAAGAGATGATATAATGGTCATGAATGCAAATGAGACCGGTTATTCCATTACTTCAAAAACCGCAATTGAACTGCTGGATGAGGACTGGCGGAATAATCTTGTTGCATTCCCTACGGAAGAGATGATGTCCGAATGTGAATTTTTTGAGTATAACGCTGAAGCTACGGTTATGTACAACAAAGCATGGACGGAAGTTACCGCAAATTAAATAAATATAGTTTTTTATTATATGATTTATAGTATATAATTAGAATAAATAATATGTAAGGAGCAATAGTTTGGGACTGGATATTGGAATAGATCTCGGTACTTCTTCGGTACTTATATATGTTAAAGGAAAAGGTGTGGTTTTACGTGAGCCTTCCGTTGTATCAAGAGATGAAGACGGAAAAGTTAAGGCTGTAGGTGAGGATGCATGTCTTATGATAGGCAGAACCCCTGCCAATATTGAGGCAATAAGACCGCTTCGTGACGGTGTCATATCCGATTATGAAGCCACGGAAGAAATGCTCAAGTACTTTATTAAGAAGGTTTGCGGAAAGAAACTTCTGCTCTACAAACCGCGCATAATGATATGTGTACCCAGCGGGATAACCGAGGTTGAAAGAAGAGCGGTTATGGATGCGGCCGACAAAGTCGGTGCAAAAGAAGTGTATATTATCGAAGAACCCATTGCAGCCGCAATAGGAGCCGGACTGGATATTACCAAGGCATACGGAAGTATGGTGGTGGATGTCGGCGGCGGAACAACGGATATTGCGGTTATTTCTCTTTGCGGAATTGTTAAAAGCAAATCCATAAAAATAGCGGGGGATACATTTGATGAAGCCATTATCAGGTTTATGAGAAGAAAATACAGCCTTCAGATAGGTGAGAGAATGGCCGAGGAAATGAAAATACGTATCGGTTGCGTATATCCCAGAAAAGAAGAGGTCTCAATGCAGGTCAGAGGCAGGAATCTGGTCCTGGGATTGCCCAGAACCATCGAAATAACTTCATCGGAACTTATGGAAGCTTTTGATGAGGTAGTTCAGCAAATTGTTGACGGTGTTAAGAATGTACTGGAAAAGACACCTCCGGAGTTATCTGCGGATATAGGTGACAGAGGTATAGTATTGACCGGCGGCGGCAGCCTTATATACGGGCTGGACACCTTGCTTTCCATTAAGACCGGTCTGGAGGTTACCATTTCCGACGATCCCATATCCTGTGTGGTTTTAGGAACCGGAGAAGCATTGGAGAATCTTGATAAAATCTTGAAGCTTAGGGTTATTAAACAGGAAGAAAGGAGCCACAGATAGCATGAAGACAAAAGGATTAAGATTATACGGTGTGAACGATCTCCGTCTGGACGAATTTGAACTGCCTGAAATAAAAGATGATGAGATATTGGCAAGAGTTATAACCGACAGTATATGTATGTCATCATACAAAGCCGCCATACAGGGAGCCGGACATAAAAGAGTACCGAAAGATATCGCAAAGAACCCCGTAATAATAGGGCATGAGATGTGCGGAGAGATACTGGAAGTAGGCAAGAAATATAAAGGCAGGTATAAAAAAGGACAGCTTTTTACAATGCAGACCAGCCTTAACCATCCTTCCAACATATATGCGGCTCCGGGTTATTCATTCAGATACACCGGCGGAACGATACAGAATATGATAGTAGCCAAAGAGGTTATGGAAATGGACTGCCTCTTGGAATATAACGGAGATTCCTATTACCAAGGTTCGTTGGCGGAACCTTACTCCTGCATAGCCGGAGCATTTGCCGCAATGTATCACACGAACAGAATTAATTATGAGCACACAATGGGCATAAAAGAAGGCGGAAAAATGGCAATACTGGCAGGCGCGGGACCAATGGGTTTGGGTGCAATAGATTATGCAGTTAATCAGAAAAAGAAACCTTCGCTTCTGGTTGTTACCGATATAGATGATGCCAGACTGGTAAGAGCGGCCGAGATATTTTCTCCCGAATGGGCCGCCGAACGCGGTGTCAAACTTATATATCTCAATACAGGAAAAGCAGAAGATCCCGTTAAAGCACTTATGGAGCTTTCCGATAATAAAGGATATGACGATGTATTTGTGTTTGCTCCCGTAAAACCGGTGGTGGAACAGGGGGATAAGATATTAGGTTATGACGGATGCCTGAATTTCTTCGCGGGACCGTCGGATACAACTTTTTCGGCATCTTTCAACTTCTATAATGTGCATTACAACTCTACGCATGTAGTGGGGACAAGCGGCGGAAATACTGAAGATATGAAAGAATGCATAACCATGTTTGAAGAGGGAAAACTCAATCCTGCAGCTATGGTCACACATATCGGCGGCTTGGATTCCGCTGCGGAAACAACATTAAATCTTCCCAAAATACCGGGAGGCAAGAAACTTATCTATACCGGAATAAGTATGCCTCTTACCGCTATCAGCGAATTTAAAGAAAAAGGATATCCCGAGCTGGCAAAAATTTGTGATGCAAATAAGGGATTGTGGTGTAAGCAGGCGGAAGACTGGCTTTTGAAGCACAGTAAGAAGATATAGCCGATAGTTTCATTTGATTCAATCTTATTTATTAAAAGAAAAGAGCAGTTTATCTGCTCTTTAAATGTATTTACTCTTTTTTGATGAAATTTAAATAGAATATACAAAGTCCGATTAATACGATATAAGTCCGTATTATAGTACACAACTCTTGTTATTATGTATTTATCCTGAGAAAGGCGGTTACATGATATGAACAATACGGATAAAGCGAAAACAAGTACGGTTATATATGTTATCTCATTAGTGACAGGTTCGGTTATATACTGGCTTATACTGTTCTCCTACATAACTTCAGCTTTTGCATTTGCACTGTCGGCGGCGGGTTATGCAATCAGCATTTTGTTTTTGTTGACAAGGTATAATGAGTACATTATCAATAAAGATTACCGGGTTATGAATAAATACTGTGATGATGTTATGTCGGTATGTCCTAAATGCGGGCACATGCACATTACCTCTTACAGTAGAGCATTTAACAGCAGAATATTCATGAATATCAGAAAATATCTCTTGTTTCAAAAAAATGTCCGGTCTGTTCATGTCATCAGAATTGCCAAATGCAATCAATGCGGACACATATGGTATGGCGGTTATACGAGTATTGACAAAATAAATTCTTCATTTGATGAAAATTGCGTGCAAAATAACGTCAGTTAGTGTAAAATAGCATCAACAGGTACAAACGGGGGAATTTAATAATGAAGAATAAAATGAACAAGACCGAATGGAGCTGGGTGCTGTACGATGTGGCCAATTCCGCGTTTACAATGCTTACTACAGCTCTTGTGCCCATTTATTTTGCCGCAATGGTAGCCAATACAAGTACCATTGAATCCAATGAGGCAACAGCACTATGGGGAAGTGCGAATTCAGTGGCAATTTTAATACTTGCATTGCTTTCACCTGTTTTAGGTGCGATAGCGGACTACAAAGGTATGAAGAAGAAAATGTTTGCTATAGCATTGTCGGTAGGTCTGTTGGGAGCTTTCGCGATGGCATTTATGAATACATGGCTGTCCTTCCTGATAATATACATTATTGCGAGAATCGGATATTCCGCAACCAATGTATTCTATGATTCCATGCTTACCGATGTGACAACGGACGACAGAATGGACAGAGTATCTTCAAACGGATATGCATACGGGTATATAGGCAGTTGTATTCCTTTCATATTATGCCTCGTGGTCTATATCTTTCAACCTTTCGGATTGGATGACACTTCTTCCATGCAGGTAGCATTCATAATAACGGCATTGTGGTGGTTGCTGTTTACAATACCTTTATTCAAGAATGTGCATCAGGTACATTATATCGAAAAACAGAAAGGTATAGTAAAAGGTGCATTCTTAAGAATTGCAAACACATTCAAGAATATAAAGAAGAAAAAGGATATATTCCTGTTTATACTTGCATATTTCTTCTATATTGACGGAGTATATACTATTATTACGATGGCTACCATATACGGTACGGAACTGGGACTGGATTCTGTGTCCATGGTGCTTGCTTTATTACTCACTCAGTTCATAGCTTTCCCGTGTGCAATTATAGCCGGTATACTGGGAACAAAATACGGGACACTGAAGATTATAAAGATATTCATAGGAATATACATGTTTGTGGCAATCTTCGGTTTCTTCCTTGTAAGTGAGTGGCAGTTCTGGGTGCTGGCGGCCGTAGTGGGAATGGCACAAGGGGGCATACAGTCACTGTCAAGAGGCTTTTTCGGCAGGATTATTCCCAAAGAAGAGTCCAACGAGTACTTCGGTTTCTTTGACATATTCGGCAAATTGGCGGACATAATGGGACCGCTTCTTATGGGATTGTTCGGTATAATAACAGGACATTCCAGATACGGTATTTTATCTCTGATCCTGCTGTTTATAATAGGGTTTGTACTGTTGTCAAGGTTGCCTGAAGGTTTCGGTGAAATAAAATTAGCACAGGGAGAGTGAAAAATGTGGCATTTTATGGCAGATAATACAGTGTATGCCGAAATACTGCATAAATATTCAAAAATGAGCAAATTTAATGGAGTTTATGCATATATAATGGATATACCTGCATAAGCAAACTTGGTGTTGTTAGAAGCAATGTTATTTAAACACAACGAATGTCATATTTTTCATATAGTAAGAGACGTGAATAAATGATAGAATACAAATGGTGAAGTCTAAAAAGCATATAAAAAAAGGGGGGTTATATATAATGAAATTAAAAAGAGTTCTTTCTCTGGTTATGGTATTGGTACTGTTAGCAGGATTATGTCTTTCACTTGCGGGTTGCGGAGAACCGGAAACAGCCACATACACTATCACCAATACAACTCCGAACACGGTTGCACTCAAATGGATTAGGAAAGTAAAAATTCAGCAACAATGGTCGGATATCAAACCCGGTGATGTGCTGGAAATAACGATGGATATACACAAGAAAGATCCTAATATTTTAAGTGTGTTCTTTGGCGGTTTTAAAGTCGGCAGAGATGTTATAACTCCTGAAAACGGATTTGTCGACGGCGGGAAATACTATATCATCATTTTCCGTACACCCGGTGCTTCCAAGGATGAGTATAAGATTGTTCCGGATGACGGATCATACGTGAAGCCGGCACAATAGAACAGAGGTATTTAATTGGGAATATGTGAGAAGGTATTCGGCTTTGAGTTGACCTTCAAAACATCGGATAAATTGTTTTCATATAAGAGTGCCGATAAAGGTACTCTTTTAATATTGGATAAATGTGATATAGATGCATATGAGAATGTTTTGTGTAATGATTTTACTCTGACACTGAGTAATCCTCCGTATCATGCCGATTTTTCGCAAAAACGGTTATTTTGTATTCATGGGAGTAAAATCGACCGATTTAAAGTTAAAGAAAGATAGAAACTGATGCTTAAAATTATATAAAAATCCGGTAAAAGAGTTTTACGGAAATATTACTCAAGTATTACGGTTTTTTGATGTTGACATGACTTGTTATAAGTAATAATATGAAATGGATGGAGGTATCATATGGGATACAAAATGGGTATAATCGGATATGGCGGAATGGCTTCATGGCATCATAAAAATTCTGTCAAAGTGCCCGGTTTGCAAGTAACAAGCGCCTTTGATATAGATTCCGAGAGACTTAAGGTAGCAGAGGAAAACGGATTAAAAATATATGATAATGTTGATGATTTTTTGAAGTACGGTGATTTTTCCATAGTTCTTGTGGCTACACCCAACAACTTCCATAAATACTATTCCATTATGGCAATGGATGCCAAAAAGCATGTGGTCTGTGAAAAACCCGTAGCGATGAGTCTGACCGAATTGGATGCCATGATAGCTGCATCCCAAAAGAATAATGTATTGTTTACCGTTCATCAGAACAGAAGATGGGATAGGGATTATAAAATAGTGAAAAAGGTTCTTACTGACAATACTATCGGCAAGCCTTATACTATCGAGTCAAGAGTACACGGACAAAACGGAGTTATGCACGGATGGCGTGCATACAAGGTGGCCGGTGGCGGGATGCTGTTGGACTGGGGTGTTCATCTCATAGATCAGATATTGTATATGATTGATGAAAAGGTTACGGAAGTTTACTGTCAGCTTTTCAGTATTAAAACTCCTGAAGTGGATGACTATTTTAAACTGTTGCTTAGGTTTGAATCGGGCTTGTCCGCACAAATTGAAGTAGGTACTTATTGTCTGGAAAAAATGCCCAGATGGTATATTAACGCCGATCACGGTTCGCTGATTGTGAAAAACTGGGAATGTGAAGGAAAGATAACAAAAGCCAGCGAGATAGTAATGGAATGGGAACCGGAAGTAGTACAGACGGTAGGAGGTCCTACCAGAACCATGGCACCGCGTCCTAAAGAAACACTGGAGGAACTTGCACTTCCGGAAGTGCAGAGCCAATGGATTGAGTACTATATGAATGTTATTTCCTATCTTAACGGAAAAGAAGATATTATAGTTAAGCATGAAGAACTAAGAAGAGTAATGAAAATAATTGAAGCGGCATTTGAATCAGATAAAATACATAAGAGTATTAAATGTTTTATATAAAGGAGACCAACTATGAAAAGTCAACAGAGAAATAACGAATATTGATGATTCATAGAAAGTATATAAGTAAGAAAAAAAAG
>Ga0208461_1000600_pt1 | contig 34647 bp, 35 predicted proteins | sample AD_JPNTR4_MetaG_FD_184448 | JGI IMG/M metagenome (GOLD analysis project Ga0208461, IMG submission 184448) | Active sludge microbial communities of municipal wastewater-treating anaerobic digesters from Japan - AD_JPNTR4_MetaG (SPAdes) (version 2) | ecosystem: Engineered > Bioreactor > Anaerobic...
ATTACTACTGCTTTACCCATGCAATTGTTCGATGATATAAGGTTGTAGTTGTTGTCGGTGCCCTGTAATCGTATCGTGTATTGGTCTGAAGTATAGTCGCTTGTTTGCCCTGTGCCACGAATGCAAGTGTTGCCTGTTACCGTGTTGTTACTAGATGAATATAGGTCGATACCGCTGTTGTTGTTGTTGCAAGCGTTGCTTGTTACCGTGTTGTTGTTACTAGATAAAGATAGGTAGATACCGCTGCTGCTGTTGTTGTTGCAAGTGTTGCCTGTTACCGTGTTGTTACTAGATGAATATAGGTAGATACCGCTGCTGCTGTTGTTGTTGCAAGTGTTGCCTGTTACCGTGTTATTATTATTAGATGAATATAGGTAGATGCCGCTGCGGCTGTTGTTATTGTTGCAAGTGTTGCCTGTTACCGCGTTGTCGTTATTAGATGAAGATAGGTAGATGCCGTAGTAGCTGTTGTTGTTGCAAGTGTTGTCTGTTATCGTGTTATTATTATTAGATGAATATAGGCAAATGCCGTTGTCGTCGTTATTGTTGCAAGTGTTGCCTGTTACCGTGTTGTCGTTATTAGACTCATCTAGGTAGATGCCGTCGCCGTTATTGTTGCAAGTGTTGCCTGTTACCGTGTTGTTACTAGATGAAGATAGGTAGATGCCGCTGATGTTGTTATTGTTGCAAGTGTTGCCTGTTACCGTGTTGTCGTTATTAGATGAAGATAGGTAGATGCCGCTGCTGCCGTTATTGTTGCAAGTGTTGCCTGTTATCGTGTTATTATTATTAGATGAATATAGGCAAATGCCGTTGTCGCCGTTATTGTTGCAAGTGTTGCCTGTTACCGTGTTGTCGTTATTAGACTCATCTAGGTAGATGCCGTAGTTGTTATTGTTGCAAGTGATGCCTGTTACCGTGTTGTCGCTAGATGAATATAGGAAGATGCCGTAATTATAACTTGCAGTATATGTTGCCTTGTTCCCGTCAATTTGTAAACCTTGTATTTTGCAACCGCTTTTTTCATTTAAGGTTATTAAGCCCCTCGCAGTAGACCCGCTATTTGTATTAGTGGAATTATACATTCGCTTTAAGATGGTAGCATTGCCATTGCCCCTTAAAGACACGTTATCCTTTGGAATATTGATACTCTCCGTAATATTATAAGTTCCATCAAGGATGACTACTTCCCCGCCAGTTGCGGGTAAAGCATTTAGTGCTTGTATAATTTCTTCTTGGTCATTTGTTCCATCACAAAGATAATCGCATTGTTTTGCAGTCCAACCTGCTGTAGATGTGCCTATGACAAATCTCGCTGTTTTTGCGTGTTGCGTACCATCTTCCAAATGCTCATTAATTGCATCAAGCTCGGCATCCAAAGTGTTAATTTGTTCCTCAATATTTTGGATATCGTCTGAGGCATCCCACTTATTATTGAACACTGTATTACCAGTACCACCCTCGATTACTACTGCTTTACCCATGCAATTGTTCAAGGATATAAGGTTGTAGTTGTTGTCGGTGCCCTGTAATCGTATCGTGTATTGGTCTGAAGTATAGTCGCTTGTTTGCCCTGTGCCACGAATGCAAGTGTTGCCTGTTATCGTGTTGTCACTAGATGAAGATAGGCAAATGCCGTTGTCGTTATTGTTGCAAGTGTTGCCTGTTATCGTGTTATTGCTAGATGAATCCAAGTAGATGCCGTAGTAGTTATTGTTGCAAGTGTTGCCTGTTACCGTGTTGTTACTAGATGAAGATAGGTAGATGCCGCTGTTGTTGTTGTTGTTGCAAGTGTCGCCTGTTACCGTGTTGTTACTAGATGAATATAGGTAGATGCCGTAGTTATAACTTGCAGTATATGTTGCCTTGTTCCCGTCAATTTGTAAACCTTGTATTTTGCAACCGCTTTTTTCATTTAAGGTTATTAAGCCCCTCGCAGTAGACCCGCTATTTGTATTAGTGGAATTATACATTCGCTTTAAGATGGTAGCATTGCCATTGCCCCTTAAAGACACGTTATCCTTTGGAATATTGATACTCTCCGTAATATTATAAGTTCCATCAAGGATGACTACTTCCCCGCCAGTTGCGGGTAAAGCATTTAGTGCTTGTATAATTTCTTCTTGGTCATTTGTTCCATCGCAAAGATAATCACAATCTTTTTCTGTCCAACCTGCTGTAGATGTGCCTATGACAAATCTCGCTGTTTTTGCGTGTTGCGTACCATCTTCCAAATGCTCATTAAGGCCATCTGTAATTTTATCAGTTTTATCCTTAGCAGATTGACCAATCGCCCTAGCTATAATATCTGTTGCCATTAGTCAGTCACCGTACCTTTCGCCGTTACTGCACCTGTACCTATATCTGATAATCTTAATCTTACTCTCACATATCCTTCTAATGGCAAAGAGTACTTTCCATTAGCAGTAATATTAGGTGACATAGCAAACGTTTCAAGATTAACCACAGACACAGGCGTATAATCATCTGTATCATTTGCTTTTGCTTCAACTACAATATTAAAATTTGTCGCACTACCTGTAACTGCTATAGTAGCTGTAAGCATTCTCGCTCCTACTAGTAATTCATTCCCATTTGAAGCAACGTTAGCATTGTCTAAAAATGGGAAAATAAGTTGTCTCACATTGTTTCCCATGTTGTTCCTCCTTTATTTATAATTGAAATTTGAAATATATATTAAAGTATTCATTTGGGGACGTTTCATGATAAACCATTTGTTTATGCTAAGATGAATAGGGGAGGGAATAGGTTCTTTAGTTCTTTTAGGATATTTTTTTGAAATAGTGAGAATTGTATTTTTGAAGTGTATCGTTATCTATTACTAATTTGATTACATTAATATAAATCACCCTCTAAAAAATAAAATAGGGTAGGGAAGAAGTATTCCGCTACCCAATATTATATTAATATTACGTAATTGCCTTATCATCATAAATTGTAAGAGTAAACATATCATTACTATTAGCAGGCTTCAATACTTCTATAGGAAGATTAAGTGGTTCAGGGTCGCCATCAGGCTTAAACGAAAACTGCCAGTTATCTTCCATTTTAGCAGAAGGTATTACAATTTGTGCTGGATAAAGTGCTTTTGTGGCAAAATCAGTTACTAAAACTTCCATTACCAACTTAAATGCAGCAGGGAACTTATCGCTAGATACAGTAATTGTTTGTGACGTATTTGCTGTGTCTACCATAAAATAAGCTACAAGCTGTGTGCCATTAACAATAGCCGAATTTACAGTAATCGTTTTGGTAGAAATCGAATATTCATTTGCTTTACTAGCAGGAGCACCAACTGTCAATTCAGTAGATTCAACACCATCAGAACCCAAAACGTACAAAGCTAACAATCCACCCTTTGGAGTTTTCGATAGCTTTGCTGTTCCATCATTAACTATAACTATTTCTCTACGATAAACCGTTGCGGTTTCGGTAACTATATTATTACCAGTTAACAAAGCCATAGCTCTATTATCAAATATTGCAGAAGAAAGATTAACCTTTACTTCTTTGTTAGAACTAAATCCTATGAGTTTAGGGTTGCCATCACCTCCACGAGCATATACAGTCTCAGATGTTACTTGAATATCAGATGATTTTAAATTTTCAAGATATGTAAGTAATTTTCCAGTTGCAATATCATAAAATGTAGCTTTCGCAACATTTCTTACAGCCCATCTTTGTGCTATAGCCATATATAATTCCTCCTTGTTTTATATTAATAATCATTAAATTTAATTATTTTAGCCCAATTTAAATCATTTTGGCTTATATCTTTTTGACTAATTGTTCCATGATAAATTCCTTGATTTAAATAGTTACAATTATCAATGATAGATAGTCTATAATAACCATCATGTAATTGATAAATTGTCATATTAAGAATTTCTTCAATGGATTTATATCCCTTCCACATAACCGCAGAAATAATACTTTGCAAATCAACATTATTTTTGGGTTTTTGATGTAGTTTTTCTTTTTTCTTCATGTCAATGTACCATTTTCTTGCTAACTCATTACCAAAAATCAATTCTTCTTCTTCTTCAAGTTCTTTCAAATAATTTTGCTTTATTAATATCTTTCTGAAGATTTTATAATGTTCTAACGTTAAATATCGCAAACCAGATATATCAGCAAGATAGAATAATAAATTTTCTTCATCAAAATAAACCTTTTCTTTAAAAAAACACTCAAATGCTTCAATGGTTAATTGTTTAAAATCTTCATTGTTATATGATTGTAATAATAAAAAATGATAAGTTGTAAACTTATCAACATTCATTTGCTTTAGTTGTTCTTTAGATATATCCAACAAATCAACGTCAAATAAAAGAATGTTTAGATATTGATTATACTTTTGTTCACTCATTTCTACGATATCTTTGATTCTAGCTGGCTGTACTTTTCCTATACCAATGTCTATAGGTCGCCCAACTAATAATTTCAACGAAATATCTTCCATACTGTCAACTCCTACTGAAAATCAGTAAACTTATAAACTAAATTTGCACCATAATATTCACTATTAGGTAATATAAGTTCACCACCTGTTACCAATTCCAAATTGAATGCTCCAATACCATACTTTTTATTTAACATGATGTCTATCTGGTTTTGTATATACTCAAAACGTAAACATTCATATGAAGTACGAAGCATTGTATTGTGAACAAATATATAAATGTAAACCCTACCAGACTTAAATTCATTATTTATATAATCATAATTTCCTAAAGAAATAGTTATAAAATTCTTTTTTTCGGTAATTAAATCAAAATTTTTTTGATAAGGAAATATATAATTATATATTAATTTCGTATTATCAAAATCGTCTGGTAAAGATTGATTTAAGAAATCTTCAGAATCATTTATTAATGCTTTTATTAGGTTTTCGTTTTCAATAAATTTAAGCAATATATTATATTTATATTTTCCTAACTCTTCAAAATGTGGCATTCAACCACCATCCTTAAAATAAACTCTTTATTTGTATTCTATATGGCTCGGAAACAATAGTACCTGCCACATTCTTACACCACAACTTAACATATCCAACAACAGTATTTCCAGCAGTTACAACACAAGTATTATTTACGCTATCTTGACCTGTTATCGTTGCAAGCGAAGTAGAAGAAACTCCATCATCGGCTGTTAAATAGAACTGTGATTCTTGGACTACAGGCACACCGTTGTCTGTAAATATAGCCGTATATGTAGCAGTTTTACCTTTCGCTATTGATGTATTCCCTGTAATGGTTACAACATAATTATGTTGTGGTACATCAACAAACTCAACAGTTATAGTATCTTTTATATTTGTATCGCTTTGCAAAGATACCGTAAATGTAACTATTCCCATACTCAATATACTAACTACACCATTATTATCAATAGTTGCAATAGTCTCATCACTGCTAGAAAATACAAGTGGTGGGGTAGGTGAGAGAACTATATCTCCATCCAACACTTCACACTGTATTTGTAAACTATCACTTATATTAACTTGAATATTATCACCATTCAATATGTCGATACTATAATTTGGTAAATGTTGTTCCTCAGCACTCCATTGAAGTTTAATAATTAATAATCCTGGTTGTTTTACTCTGTCAATATCAATAACTTTATAATTATCAACGTCTGATAACTTATAAATATCATCACGTTTAATAAGTTGACTTATGCTGTTATTAGGAACTTTAATATATAAAACTCCATCTGGAACAACTAAATACCTATTTTCACTTACGCTTAAACCAGATAAATTTGAACCATTTTCAATTACATATGGAAGTTTATATAAAATACTGTTTTTATAAACTTCCAATTCATTGTTTGCCTTTGTTACAGTACAAGACTTAGACACAACAGTAGAACTAATATCAGTACAAATCCATTTAGCATTATCGAATTCAAATATATCTCCAACACTTACAACATAATCTGGAGTTTTGAATATGATTTTTTGATAGTTTTCGTTTTGTCTTGACAATGTTTCAGTATTAAATTTACCAACAACTCGTACAATAATACTATTTCCATTATGTAATATTGTTTTTAAAGTTGTTGTATTTTCATACTCTGCGTTTACTAATTCCTGAAACTCGTCTTTATAAATATCTGAAGGAGTTGATTTTGTTACAGATAAATAAGCATTATAAGACTCATACGTCACACAACCAACTCCCTTCTAAAGTTTAGTCCAATCAAAATTATTATATGAATATTGTGTAATTTGTTTGTCAACTATATCTTTCATGGTTGTTAACAATTCTCTTTTCTCTTTAAGATTTTGAGACTGGGAATACGTCTTAAAATCCGTATCTTGCAAAAAGAGCTTCATGCCTAAAATATCATTTACTTCCTTAGTTAACCACTCAACTATCATAAGATTAGAAAGAATAACTTTCTCATCTGTTGATAGTGTTTGATTAAAAACCTTATTTATATCATCTCTATCTTCCAAATCCGTTTTACATTTTCTAAAATTTGTTATAGCCTTAATTAAAAATGGTGTTAAGTAATTTTCCATTTGTGCAACAGATTGAGTATATAATTTGTTTATCCTGTAATCTTGAATTGACGCAAGAAACAAATTGAATACGTCACTGTAGGGTGTAGACATAAATTACCACCCCTTCTTATTTCAAATGTTCTGCAATTTCGTACAAATCTTTTCCATATAATTCGCTTATTATTGCAACCTTATTTCTATCCACATATTCTTTTTTAACTATTTTATCTACTATCAAATCAACTATAGCCTGTTTTAACTGCTTTGTAGTACCATTATATAAATCTTTGATTTTTTCATCATCATATTCTAGCAGTTTATCTATAGTCTTTTTATCAAGTATTTTCTCCATAAACTTTTCAAGGCAGTGTACTTTAATTACATCATTATCAAGCACTACACAATAGCCTTCTTCAAAAAATTTTCTCTGATGTGAAATTATCTTTACTAAATCACCATATAAAATAGGCTGTGTTTCACCAAAGAAATTAAATCTAAATGGTGTTTTGTCATCGTTATATTTCTTTAAATTTAACCCACCTGTATATAAAGACATAACCTTAATAGGTTTATGCATTGGTATTTCAGGAAAAACTTCAACTTCTTCTTGCTTAATTTCTTGATTAAATTTATTTTCTTTTTCGGTCATTAGTTTTTGCAACATTTCTTTCATTTTTTCAAGTTCTTTTTCAAGTTCTTCATTTCTTTTTACTAAATCATTATTTTCAGTATTTGTTTTTGTACTCGGTCTTCCAGCCATTTTCTACATTTTCATCCTTTCCATATTTATATCATTAAACAAATGCAAACCAATTAATAATATCTCCACTTGGTTCAGTCTGAGATAATACTTCATGATACCATACCTCCGTTTTCTCCTAAACTTGTAAAAGTTATTTTTACTGGAGTCGTGTCTAAAAAATCGGGATAAGGAAGTTGCATCATATCACATACTTTCGAGCAATAAAAAGAAGCTACCTTGTTAAGTAGCCTCTTGTCGAGTTATTTTCCTTATGCGAACTTATTAAGCTGGATTAAGTTCAGTAACATTATTACCATAACTATCTGCTGTAATAGTTGGTAAGTTTGCAACATCGCCATCTTTTGTTATTGATACTACCTTGCCACAAGTAGCACCATAAAACATAGAATTATAAGATGTTATCTTCCAGCTACTTGTGCCTGAGCTCATATGACTAAACCAAGCTGCTTTATTACCATTTTGACTAAATACACGACAATTATCTAAAATTAAAATTTGCCCTGTAATATCTGCAGCATCCTGACTATGTACAAATAAACCTCCAAAGTCAACAAGTCCTCCATAATCAGCAGTAGCATAAGACTCTATGTCACAGTTTTTTATTTTAACTTTCATGTCTTGTGCTAAACCCATGCCAATACCAGGTGCTTGATAACTTATAAACCTACACCATTCTAATTGCATATCACATGGCCCAAAATCTATGTGTGCAGCATACGACTTGTGAGTACTACCGCAATTATCAGGTGTTGGATTATCATGTGTTGCAATAAAACCTATACCATATATAAGCCCATTAGTCTTTAGTTCTGCTGAAGGTGTATGATAATTACCAGTATCATCATAAATTATAGTTTTATATGGGTTATCTGCAATCATTGAAATATATCTAACAGGATTTCCTGGTATCAATACTCCTGCTCCATCTCTAACCATACTAAATCTTGAGTATGTTCCTGGCTTTAATCTTATAGTTACATGGTTTGACGCACTATCTCTAGCATTTACTATGGCATCTTGTGGGTTAGAATAATCACACCATTTACCAACAGTTACGTCATTCCCTCTTACTTTTTTGATGTTAACATTAACGTAATTATCTACATTGTAGCCATCTATATACACCATCAAACTACTATCACCACCATATTTAGTAATGCTTGTTGGTGCAAGTGTTGTACTTGTTAAATCTCCAGCAGGCCCAATATATGTATATTGATTGCTTGTAGTATATATACATACACCATCCCCGTTAAACGCTATTATAGCAGGATTTTTTGTAATGTAGTTTATTGTTATTGTTTTTAAACCTGTTGTCCGATCTGTAATTGTAACTGATTTAGCTAGATTATAGTTTGTACCATCAAATTCCCAAACTTCAACCTTAGTATCAGCTGCCATTTCTGCAGGTTGTCTTAGAAATTTCACAGTACTGATTTTACTGCCTTTAGGTATTTCACGCATGCAAAACCATCTGCGAGTTGTAGATGTTTGACCTGATGGTGTTTTATCCAACTCATCAAAAAATGGTGCAAAACCTATTTCACCTATTCGATTTTCCAAGTTCGCAAACACAACGCTTTCTCCCATAGTACCACTTTGAATATTTAATTGTTTTGCATTATATCCAGTATTGTCACTATAAAAGTTGCCCGACATAAAACATCATCCTCCTATATTTTGTCAAGCCCCAATTCATCTCACACTTAAAGAAGTGAGAGTATTCTTGGTGATTTAAAGATAAAATAATTGGGAAGTAAATTGCTTCCCAATATCTAAAATTAGGCTATTACATCCATTATTCCGTATTTAGCATTGGTAGCAATACCAACAGCCCATCTCTTCTGAAGCGTAGTAGCCTGAGTAAGATTAGCGTTTGCATACTGTCCATCGGTAATTGTAATAGTTTCGCCTTCAAAACCAATCTTTACAAGTTTCTGTACTCCAGTAGAAATGAAATACAACTTATCATCTTCAAGAGCAAAAGAATAATCTCCAGCGGCATCGTCTATCTTCTGAGGAATTTCAAACAAGCCTACACCCATGAAAGTAGTTAAGTAACCCATGCGGTTATAAATGTCGCCAAGCTGCATTTTAAGATAATCACTAGAAGGAAGTATCTTAGAAAGTCCAATTTTAGTGCCAAATACAACACATCTTGCACCACCATTAGCAGCCTGTACTCTCTGAGCAAGTTTTACAAATCCATCAACAGTAAAAGAAGCTTCTTTGAAATTATTAGGAAGTGTAGCATATGTATCATTAATTGCCTTATAAACATCAATAGACAATTCTTTTTCCATAGCCAAAGCACACTTCATAGCATATTCAGCAAGATTTCTCTTACCACACAAAATTCTATACAAATCTTCTTCTACGGTTACAAAACGAGGCTCTGGATTAAGAGCAACCTGCCCGTTAAACTGTCTCTGTGCAAAAGTATGTCTCTTCCCGTTTGCACCTTTTGATACTATAAACAAATCACTTGAAGCAATATCAAATACAAAATTATCACCAAATCCACCATTTCTGACTTCTGCAAACTGCATAAAGTCATCAACTACGACTTCAGGTATAGCCATATCTATCATTGAACCAATGACTGCAAAAGTAGCCCATCTGTAGTTAGGATTGGTTTTCCATATCGCATCAGAGAAACCAGTATTGTTGATTCCTGCAACTTCACCAATCCTTGCTTCTATTGCTTTATGCAATTTCTCGGTTTTTTCCTCAAAAGATACGTTTCTATCATAATCAACATTAGTTTTGAAATTTACTGCTCTATAGTGATTGAAATAATCTCCCCATGCTTTATACAAATCTACATTTCCATTAGAAAATTTCAATACATTATCTGGAATTCTTATCATATGACATTCTCCTTTCATTTTATTTTAATATTTTACGCTTTCACACAGATAAACCTATATGCTGTTACTCTTTCATTACCAATTGATACATAAGTATCACTAACATATTTATAAGCAAGAGAAACATTACTAGCATCATCCGCCCAAGTAAGTTTAGTAGTACCATTAGCAGGAACTACATATGTGTTAGCACCCTTTGTCCCTGCAAGACCATCGGCAGTAATTACTATTTCATCAACACCCGCCATCGGCTTATACATTGTAAACTTCTTACCAGCAGGAATATTAAATTCTCTGGGGTCATCAGTAAGTCCAGAATATTTACCATTTACTAATACATTTACAGGTTCATTTACCATGTAAAATATGTCACTTGCCAAAGTAGCAGTAGCAGGAACATTTACATTATAAACATCGTTTTCACCTTTAGTAGTAGACTTGTTGCCTAAAGCAACGACATGACCGTTTTCAACTGCAACAGCAGCCTTACCAAATTTATTCAAAGAATCAATATTTTTTGCAGCTATTTCACCAGCTATTAAAACAGAATAACTCATATTACATCCTCCTTTAATTTTTTATAATAATATTTTTTAAATCCTATCCCACAAACTCTTGTTCGTGTTATCATCAACAATATCTATATTTATTGGAACTCTTATAGAGCCAACATCACCTTTGTTCTTAGATTTTGCAACACTATAAGCAAATGCCTTAATAGCATTACTAAAATCATCTGGATTGCTAAATTCTTTAGCCTTTTCACGCCATTCGTCAATCTGTTCTTGTGTTAAATCATCAGCGACAGAATTGATTGCAAATTCAATTTTAGATTTTCTTTCTTGTTCTTCAACATTAGTCTTAAATTCAAGAAGTTTAGTATTTTCTTCTTTTAATGCTTCAAAATCTTTTTCAAGAGTAGAGAACTTTTCAGAAATTTCTTCAAGTTCAGCTATCTTTTCTTTATAAGTAGTAATTTCACTATTAAGCTGTTCTTTTTCTGTAGCAAATTCTTGTTCCTTTTCTGCAATTTTCTTATTTACAAAGTCCATCAAATCATCTTTTTCGTCTGAATCATCATCTATAATGACATAAGTCATTTTTGCACGTTTTACACCTTCAAGATTAAGTTTAGCTACACCATCTTCAATAGAGTATGGAATAGCAACAGTTTTGTTTGATTCTTCATCCTTAGCATAAATATAATCTTCATCGTAATCTCTCATCCAATATTTGCTACATTCTATATCTCCATTTTTGTATTTGACATCATTACAAGCAGCCGATAGAAAAGACCACATTTCATTTGCAGTAATGCCAAAGGTTTGAGCAAATTCTTCTTTATTAAATTTCATATCTTCACCATCCTTACATGAAAAGTTACTTGTATCTAAACCAAGTATTTTATAATATTTTTTTAATTTTGCTTTTGCAGATTTATAATAGTCTGCGTTTGTGTTTCTTTCTAAGAAAGAAAGAGCAGCTTCGCAGCCAGACTTGCACAATACTAAAATATTATCTTTTATTCTGCATACAGGATATTTAAGTTTTAAACTAGGAGAATCCTCCCATCCATCTTCAACAACTAAATAGCATTTGTTAACTAATGTTTTATAATTCTTAGCTTTTAAAATACTATCTCTTAATTGTATCTTATCAACGCTTCCCCAAGGCGTAGTCATATCTGCTGACTTTTTAGATAAGTCTATTTTAATAGGATCATTCTTTCCTATATCTTCTTTAGGCACAGCAAATAATATTTTCTTTACTTCTTCAACCATTTCAGAAAATTTTAATACAGTTGCTTTTGCGTTAGGAATAGCAGGAGAATCACCAATCAATGTTACACCTAAAAAAACAAACGATAAAATCTCTGTTTTTTCGTCTTTTTGTTGACTGTCCACTATCTGTATTTCCATTGATATAGGCTTTTCTCCATCGTGTTTCTTAAAAACTTCTAATACTTCTGGACAATAATATTTCCATATGTAAGCAGTACATACAAGCCATAATTCTTTATTTTCGTCATACTCAAACCTAATATCATCTTTTGACAATACAACTCCACAAGGAATTTCATCTATTTCATGTCCCATGAAGTCTTTCGTGTATTTATTATATTTATAAAGTATTGGTTTGCCAACAAGGGTATCTGCTGACTGTCTTATAGCATCTTCGGTTATGGGAAGATTATGTTTGTTGTCACCGCTTTTTGCAACCCACATTTCTATCTTTGCTAATTGATTGTCGCTTATATCCTGTATATTATATTTGTTTATTGTAAATCTTACAACATTATTCACATCTTCACCACCTTTCGTTTAACTAAATTACCGAGAAATCCTCGTCAGTTAAGACTTAGGGTAGTCAACTAAGGCTTTTACAAGCCTCCGTTTATAGAAACGGAGGTAGTTGACATAGGGCAGGGAAGAAGGGTTATTCTTTTGGAAATGCCAAATTCCCTGTTTCTTTGTTCTTTTTCCATTCCAACAATGCATTACTTAATTCTTCTGTTTTAAGAAAAATCCATACTATTTTTTTATCGTTTTCATCAATTTGTCTTGATATATATTTTATATTTTTAATTTCACATAAAAATTTTTTTAAGTTTTTACTTTTACAATAAAACTTTTTTTCATTGATTACATCTGGATTACTTACAAACATTCCAAATTAACTTCCTTTCCGTTAATCATATTTCCTTGTCTATATTGCTTCCAGCAGCTCTACTTATTTCACCTGCGTCCGTCAAATCATTATCTTCCTTTGCTTGTCTACCACCTTTACTATCTTCTTTTGACATGGTATAAGATGTTTTTATAGGTGTAAGTTTATCTGTAAAACCAAGCCATTTCATAAGTAGCATACTTGAATCTAAATCTTTAATACTCATACCGATGTATTAAAGTTATAAAAAGTTATAACTTTAATAAAATTTATAAAAATTATTAAATATAACCTAACTTTTATACTTCCCAATTCATCGAGTTCACTTTCGCATAAATACTACTTGTGTTTGATATAACTCTCCAAGGGCTTAAAATCCGCATATCGGAATACGTACATGCTACATTAAGCAGTTAGGTTGCTTATGCAGCTAATTTCTTCAAATTCAATGATGCATTATAATCTCTATCAATTACTAGTCCACATTTTTCACACTTATATATTCTTTCACTCAAACTTAATTTTTCTTTTTTATTTCCACAACAACTACATATTTTACTACTTGGATACCACCTATCAGCAATAATCAAATTAATATTATTCCATTTACATTTATATTCTAATTGTCTTTTAATTTCATAAAACTTGGATTCTTTAATTTTCTCTGATAAGTGTTTATTTTTCAACGTTCCCAAAACATTTAAATCTTCAATTACTATTGCTTCGGGGTTTAATTTTACCAATTTAGCAGTAAATTCATGTATATTTGTTGTAAAAACATTAGTTATTCTTATATACAACCTTTTTATTTCTTTTTCAAGTTTGAGCAAATTTTTTGATTTTGGAAGTCTATCAAACTTGGTTTTCGTTTGCTTACTTTCCTCAATCATTTTTTGATATTGTCTACTTGCTTTTCTTTGCAATCTTTTAAGTTTTTTCTTTTCTTTTTTATATTTGGTTTTTGTAATTTCATTCCGTTGGAACAAGTAGCCAATTGTTTTATTCCTAAATCAATTCCTATTGCTTCTGTTTTAGGTTTATCATTATCTTGATTATCAATAATTTCAACCGAAACAGATACCCAAAAATTCACACCATCATATTCAATTTTTGGATTTCTATATTTTATATTATCACCATAAGGAACACGATTTTTTTGTGCTAATTTAATCCACCCTAATTTTTCCAGTCTAACTTTATTAGTAGTAAATTTTATTGTTCCTTCGTGAGTAGCACATTTCATTTTACTTCTTTTTTTTGTCTTAAATTTCGGTTTGTCTGCCAATTTCTTAAAAAATCTCTCATATGCTTCTGCTGCATTTAATATTGCTATTTTTAAAGCTCTGCCAGATATTTCTTTTAACCATTCATTCTCTTTTTGCTTTTTAAATTCAGTAAAGATTTTAGTTAAATCATATCCAGAAATAAATTTACCACCATTTTTATAATTTTCTTCTTCCATGGCAATAACCCAATTATAAGCAAATCGTGCAGCATGACAAAATTTAATTATTTGTTGTTGCTGATATTCGTTTGGTAATATTTTAACTTTAAATCCTTTTATCATAATAGTTGATTCTCCTTTTTTGCATAAAAAAAGTACGATATCAAACGTACTTAATTTATGACTTATATTTTTAATAATCTTTATAAATTTTACTAAAGTTAAACTTTCCATAACTTTTATACGTGTTCACTTAGATTCGCTACATCTAAGCAGTTTTCAAAGAAACTTCTCATGCTTTCACATGAGCGCAGGTCATGTCTTCACCTTCAGCATTACCTGTTAAGGGCAACCCGTTTCGGAACACCAATCGCTTGTGTCCTACGAGATTTCTCTCTGACCGTCGAACGTTGCTCTATTCGAGCCTTCGCTGCATAAACATCCATTGTTACAGGCTTTAGGATTTAACCATAACCCATCTCTCAACTTTTTTCTGCTTTCGCTCCATCACGCTTAGGCATATTTCATCCTTACGTTGTGGCATGAGAGCTTTAGGAATTACTTGCAATTAGAGTTGTGTCCTATGCACATTTCTGTACATACGAGGCAAACAGCTAATTTATAACTTTTATAAGTTATTTTAAGCTGTTCTTTTACCTTCGGCAGAAGCAATTTTAGGTGTTATAATACCATTTTGTGCTAATTCTAATGCATGTTTTTGCCTATCATCTCTATCGTGGATTGTACCTTCAAATGCTATCTTAAATTTATAACGTTTCGTTAGCTTGTTTACATGATAAGTACAAAAATCTTCAAATTGTTTATACAATCTTTGGATAAATATAGAATCCATAAGTTTTGATGCATTCATAGATGCAACATTTGCTTTGTCTGTATTAAATAAATTCTTATCAATACCTGTTTGAGAAAATATATTATTTAATGCCTTCAACACTACATCATTTTTTACTTCTGTCGCATTATCAAAAGAAAATATCTCTGGATTTTCTAAAGGTAACGCTTTAATATCAACACTAGAAGGTAAATTATTTTTGGCAATTTTTATAAATTCAGCCAATGTATTAGGGTCAACTGCAAAATCATCTGCTTTTGAACCTGTTTTGTTTTCTTTGTTTCTTGGAACTGCACCAAGTATTATCTTATAAACTTCCAAATCTGCTTTTATTTTTTGCAAATCCTTCAAATATGGTATGTCTGCAAAATCTAAAAATACACCCATTAAAGGTGGAACTAATCCAGCAAAATGAGTATGGAACTTAAACACCCATCCGTTTTCAGGACTTATTTGTTGCCAATACATCCATTGACCATTCCTCATTTCTGCTTTTATATTAGGATAATATGTTTTATTTTTTTGCATATCTAAAGCATTTTTATAATATTTTTTAAACTCTGGTGCAAACCCATTTATATCAACACCCATTTGCTGAAAATACATAAGATTAAATGAATACATATATCCATATTCCCAATAAGAATCTACTATACACCAATCAATAGGCATTTCTTGTAAAAACAAAGCATTGTCGCTTTCACGTAAATATACAAAATATCCGTCCTCTAAACACATTTTTAGTAATGCTTTTGTGAATTCCTTTTTTACATTAAATTTATCAAACCAACTACACATATTATCATAGTCTTTTTTAAAAGTTGATTTTTTCATATCTTCTTCAGCAGCATTTATAGGAATAGGATACCAGTCAAACGTAAGAATGTCTGACAAATAATGCATCATTCGTTTGTATGTAGTCTGTGTATTATATAAATATTGTGATAATCTTCTTAATACTTGCTCATTATCTCTTGGATTAGCAATAAGTTTTTTTATACGTTCTCTGTCTTGTTCAGCAGGACGCATGTTTATATCTTTAAGATAACTATTTGCAAGCAAAGGATTAAATAAATAAGCATTTAACTGTGTAAGACTTCTTGCAAATTCTAATGCAAAATTAGAATCTTCTTGAATTTCTTTACGTGGCACAATGTCACCACCTTTCTATATGTAACTATATTTAAGTAGCATATCAAGAGTATTACTTTTATCTTCTTTTACTCTCAATTCCATTTCTTTTTGTTTTATATAATACAATCCATATGCTAAACTACTATATCTATCCTTTCTGTGTCCCGACGGTTCGGTTAGTTTAATAAAACCACTACGTATCTCCATTTCAAGATTAATCATTTCTGTAATTAGTCTTGTTGTTTGGAAATAACAAGCGTTTAATCTTGCAATATCAATATCATCTAATTTTAAAGATTGTTGATTGTCAAGAATATATTCACGACCTTCAATTTCATTAACCAACAATTTTATTTTACGTTTCTCAAATTGAGTTTTAGTATATACAGCCATTTCGTGGTTTGTTTGCGTGGCATTAGCACCAGTAACTTTTATAGAATATATTACTGGTAAGGCATCTTTATCGTATGCTCTATCTTGCATTTTTTCATCATTAAATGCTGTAAATGCAGGATGTTCTATACCACGTGCATTATCGAACGTAACTTTGGTACATTCATCATAAATGCCTATAGCATTACCATTAGTATCCATTGCAACTATATCACATTCTAAATCATAGAATAATTGTTTGAGACGTAATGCTTGAACTGTAGTGTGTTGACCTTCCATTGTTTCTATATATTCAACTGATTTTATATATTCATCATTGTTTGGAATACAACGAATAAATGTAAATACAGTTTGGTCGTTGTCTCGTCCTCCCATTAATGCACTATCAACTGCCAATAATCTAAACTCATTTTTATGTTTAGGTTTATAAAATTTATTTTTCTTTAAGTCTCCTTTAAATTGAATATAATCAGAATTAGACAATGGTATCAACGGTTTAGTTATGTTTCTGCACTTATTCAAATCATCAAATTTAAAATATGCTTTTTCAGACTCACCAAAAGGTATTGTCTCCATCTCAACTTGGAAAGAAAGCGGATCGAAGTCGCTTTCGCTCATTTCGTCTATTATTCTTTGTCTGTCAATTATTCCATGCTTTACCCCTAATTGATAAGGGAAGCCACAGGTAAAATATCTTCTACCTGCAAGCATAGCGTCTTTAAATGCCAAAAACCTATCCCAACTCCAATGGCTTTTTAACCAACACGAAGACAAATATATTTCAGTATTAGGCTCTTGTATTCCCTCATATTCTTTATGTTTTAAATAGCCTGGCTGTCTACGAGAAGTCAAGAACTTCCTTAAAACCTTCTTTATTACTTCTATGTCAACCATTCTAAATTCATCAACAACTAAAACATTTGCTCTCGCACTACGAGCATTATCATTAGCAGCAACAACTTTTATCCAACTGCCATTATGAAACCTAACAATAGGGTCGTTTATCGCTGTCTTTAATTCACATATTTCCCTTTGTAAATTAGGACAATTGTCGTAAAATCCTTTTATTTTCTCACTTATTACGTTTAAACTTTGTGATTTTGTACCTGCTGCTATACATATTTTTGTGCCAGGGTATAAAATACATCTTACTATACAATAAAGGGCAACAAGGTGGGATTTTCCAATACCACGGCTTGCCCACCAAAGAAAATAATCTACATGAAACATTAAATATATTAATATTTTTTGAAATAATGAAAATGGACTTATTTGTAAATATTCTGAAATAAACCTATGCGGATTTTCTCTCCAATACCCAATCCATACAGCAAGACCGTTCATAAATTTTTCTTGCTTCATCATAGCATCTGTTTGTTTATTAAAACTTCGTCTCTGTTCAAATGCATTGTCTTTTATGCTATTCTTTTTATCAGGATGTTCATAATTACTGTACCAACCCATCCTGATCACCGCTTTCTTCAGTTATATTTTCTTCATCTAATTCTTTATCAAAATTTATATTATCATTTTGTTTTAAATCTTCATCTGTTATTTCAACAGAATATTTTCTCATTTCTTCGTCATATTCTTTTGCATATTCATTATTGATACCTAACATACGACAAAAATGACCTAAAAACCAAACTCTAATATATTTTTTAATACTATCGACATCTTTAAATTCTGGGTCTGGTTCTGGTATAGGTTTTTCATTTTCAAACTTCTTAATCCAAGTACCTAAAGTATTCACATCAGCAGCCATAGCAGCACTTTCTTGTATTGGCTTCAAAGCAGCAGAATTCATTAAATCTTGTAAGTCTTTTAATTCTTTACTTACACCATCTCCACTTGCTCTTTTCTTTTTTATGTTTAGCTGCTGATAGCATATTTCTTGTACTAATATTTCCATAGACTTTGTAGAAACATCATATCTATTGCACCATTCATTATATTGCTCTTCTAGATATTGCAAATCTTGTGGTGGTAAATTACCCCATTTGCGTATCAAATACGAATTGGATTCTTCGTCAGAAACACTTATATTATTATCTAATTTTATATTATCATCTAAAAAATCATCACTTTGGTCAAAACAATCTCCATAATTATTTGTACCACCTAAAGAATTTATTTCTTTAAAATATGATTGCCATATTTTCCAACCAGTTTTTATAGAATGATTAGTAGCACCATTAAACGCAGCTATAGAAAACGGTACATCTAATCTTCTACATAAAAAATACATTGCTTTTTTGTTTTCACCATATATAGCAAAATATTCATTAAATAATTTATCAATACATTCTTTACATATAGGCAATCTTCCTATGGCTGCATATAATCTATTTTTACTAACATAAAAATCTGAACTTTTTGTTGACCCGCAGCAAACACAAAAAAGATTTAATGTGTTTGCTTTCTTGTTTTTTGTGTTTGCCACTTTTGCACCTTCTTTCAATTGTCTTCGTTATATTCGTCTAAACTACCGTTTTCGTACAAATTCTCCAATTCATCTTCTAATTTAACTGCATGTTTTAGTAAGGAATTACCTAATTCATTAGCCAACACATGTTGCCCTTCTATGTATGCTTCCTGTACTCTAAACTCAATTTCATCTTTCAATATCGCTAATGCTTCGCTATCAGAAGATTGTCTTATTTCATTGATTAATTCAAGAAGACATTGACATTCTTCACAGTTACATATTTCTTCGTTATGGTCATCTTGTTTAAGTTTTGTGTTCTCGTATAATTCATCTGTTAGATTAAAATATACATCTTGTGTAACTTCTTTATCATCTATATAATACTTTTTAATAATTTCTCCATTTTCTTTATAAATTTCTTCACGAAACTTCATAGTACCCACCATTTTAACCTTTCTACAAACAAATTAATTTTGATTCATCATATATAAGATTACCTTGTTCATCCTGCACTAAATATACAAATCCTTTATCTTGTGGTCTTATCATAGTGCCATCTGAAGCATAAGATTGTTCTTCGCATAAACAACCACTTTCATACATATATACACCACCATATCTGCTAAAACCTTGATGATGTGTGTGTGAAAGACAAAGTGCATCAAACTTTTCGCCTAATTGAAGAAAATATAAATATGCCTTTTCTGTCGTAGCTAGTATACCACTACGAAAAGCTTTAGGGTGTGCAAAAACAGTATGTCCTACCTTGCACCACCAATTTTTCATATATTCAATATCAATTTTTCCATCAAACACTTTGGTTAACGGTTCATAAAATGTTTTACTTTTTGTTTGATGGTCATGTTTCCAGAAACCTAAATCTATAATAAAATCAAGATTAGTTTCAGGCATCAGAGTTAATAAATCTTCATGCACCTTTTCACTAAAATAATTAATTAAACGATAGTTATGATTGCCTGCTATTAATTTAACTTGTTTTGGTTTTATATACTCAATAATATCAATAATCATTTGTCTAGTACCTATCATTTCATCTACAAATGGTACTCTATATTTTTTCTTAAATTTACTAACTGACTGACAATCTTGTTCATCTCCACCAAACACAAGTACATCAACCTTACCAACATAATCTTTAAAAACATCTTTTGGTAAATTAAATGGGTAATGATTATCTGAAATATGTAATATTCTTGTTTTATTTTTATATCCTATTTCTCCATTTTCTCTACGTATTCTTTTAAACCAAGTGCGCAAACATTCACCTGAAGAAAAATTATATTTTTTTGCAAGTTCTTCCCACGATAAATCAATTTCTTTATTGTGCTTTTTATAGCATATATTCAATAATTCTTTATTCAAAAATTCTACCTCCCTAACTCTTTTTTTTATACAAAATAAAAGAGTAGGGGAGAGAAATACCCCTACTCATACAATCTATACTAAATAATTTCTTCATCTTCGTTACTTTTATCTTTTTCTATATAAACATACAATAAACCATTTTCGATTTTTTTAGTAGGCTTCTTAAACTGCTTATATGGAATAGCCCATCTAGCACGAACTTCCATCTCACAATTTAATTCTTCATTGTTAGTTTTTCCTTCAATTGTGATATATGTAATACCATCTTCCACAATCTTTTTTACAGTCAAATCATCTGGATTAATACCATGCACATCATATACAAGAATTGCTTTGTCATCTTTTACAATTTCCTGCCAATGTCGTGTGCTGAAATTATGCTTTTCTTTTTCCTGTTTAATTGAAACTACTGAATATGGCTTATCAAAGAAAAATGTACGCATAATATTATTTGTTATTCTGTCCAATTCATCAAATGCTCTAAAAGAGTAAAAACCTTTCTCTAACATATAAAATATACCTCCTAATACAATAATATAATAATACATAATTTACAATCCGCAAACTTCATGCAGTTGTTGGATTGGTATAGCTCCAAGTCCCGAAGGAATCTTGAGGATAAACTGGAATTATAAATTGGCTTCGGCTCTCTAAGAACACCGAAGCACTGGTTACTTGTGATAAAATATTGTATTAATGATGCCTTATCGGCGGTTCTATTGAACTTTGTTGTGACTTTGTTGTTAAATGACCTTGCTGCTCTTACAAATCTAAGTCCCAACCACTTTCACAAAGTATTTTCAGAAACTATGGGAATTACGCCCAATGTCTTTATGATAAACTAGTTTATATCTACTTGATAAACTAATTGTATTATATCCTTTGGCAAAGGAGTCTCTATTGAAATAGGCGTTAAGCTGCCATCATCTGCATAATATTCAAATGTTAATACTGCCTTATTATTATCATTTTCAGGATATTCCACATCAACTGTAGCCTTACCCTTAACTAATGCTACTTTTTGCTTCAGTACATTCTTGATTTCTAAGTCTAATTCAACTTTCTGGAGCGTATATTTTCCAGTCTGCTTATTATAAATAAGCTCATAGTTATTTATCACATAACTGTATGCATTATCAATATTAGTATCTGCTACAACACCTCCAGTTGGTGTATACTTAGCTTCGTTAGGTAATGTAAATTTAAGGGTCAGAGTACCAACTAAATTTACATTATTAGTATATATTTCATCAGTAATTTCATTTACAGCACCAATAATTTTATTTAAATCACCTTCTGCATCATAATAAAGTTTGCTAATATCATTAGAAAATGATTTGTTAGTATAATTTAATATATCATACTCTAATTTCTTAAAAGCAAAGTCAGTCATATCATGTGCATCCTTATTTGCCGCATCATTTTGCATACAATTTATAAATTTGGGAACTATCCCTCTAGCAGCAAGAATTTTACCCATTTCCAATGCATATTTATAAGAATTTGAGTTTATTATATCTTCCTGTACTTTTATATTATCTTCGTATACATACTTTGTACTTGAACCATTAATATCATCATTCCCAAAGTACATTTGACTGTTTCTGGAATTCACAGACCAGGTGTTAGGATTGCTTCCTGAAAATACTATAACTGTCTTTAATACATTTTGATCTGAAGAAAAAATGGAATTTGCACCCCTTAATCCATCACCAAGATTACTTTTCCCAACTCTTTCATTTACCGGATTGTTTTTGCTAAATATATCATTAGCCTCTACTCTTATATTCTCAATTACATTTTTAAACTTATTAACTTCACTAAATACTCCATCTACCGGTCTATTAATATCGATTGATCCGCTATAAAACGACGAATTACTATAATTAGAAGAGTTTGCTGTACTATCATATGTTAATATGCCAACTCTTACCGGTGACTTAAAATTCTTTGCTAAAATGTCATCTGCAAGTTTGTCAAGATAACCTTTAGCAGCATCATATACAATGTCATACAAAGTAGGCCTAAGCAAAACAGTGCCAAACATTTTGTTTGCTTCACTATCTCTGTCATATTTGATAGTAGTATTACCTGGTTGAGTTTTTATATCTTTCGATATAACACTTCCGGTTATGTCAATATTGTCACCATTTAACCTAATAAAACCTTCAGGAGCATAATATGTTCCTGTAAATTGTGTTCCTGCAATATCATTTAATATATTACCAGATAAAGAATAAAAAAATGCTTCATTTACCTTATTTGTAACAGGGTCTATACCTGTGCTAACCCCTGTTCCCTGAATAGTAATATCATTTTCTGCAACAACTATTCCGTATTCATTAAATTTTACAGAGTTAACAAATTGTACATTACCTCTAAAATCAAGTTTTGTATTAGGTAAAATATTAAACGTATCGCTTCCAGCTATTTTATAATTTATTGCACCATTTGGACCTCTTTCCACAACTATATCTATATTGTCAGGATAACTTTTATTCCTTAATTCTTGCTTATAAGCATTAACTGTATCTTGAAAATTGCTACTACTAGCATTAAATATATATATTTTACCGTTCAATTTATTGGTAACATACTCATTTATCTTACTATTAATCTCAGGCAGAGGTTCAATCTCTGATTGAACAAGATAAGCCTCAGTCTTTTTCTTTTGAGCATCTGTTTGCTCTACCCTCTTATTTGAAACATACTCAACTATTCCTTCGGTAATTATATTACCATCTTCATCTACAAAAGAAAAATCTGTGTTATTACCCGCTATAATTACTCCTGAATTTGAATGTACCTTTCCTTCAATAGTTATATTATTTCCTCTGAGCTCAAGATTGGTACTTGGAGTATCATTTCCGCTAAATAAACAATAATCGGGAAAATAAACAGCTTGAGGCGGATATTTATACAAGCTTCCTGAAGTATCAATGAGCAATACAATTTCCTTTTCAGGTACTATATTATATGGTAACTCTAAATCTCCTTCATACTTAAACTTTATACTCTGTTTTTCATTTACTTTAACTGTTTTAGGCGTTATTTCTCTTTTAAATTTTGTACCATCAGTTATCACTGAAGATGCAGCATTTACGTTAATACACGAAACACTTACAAGCATACATAATATTACCAAAACAGAAAAAACTTTAAAACAAACCTTGCTTTTCATAAGTAAACCCCCTCCGGTTTTATTTTGTTCCTTGTTACTCAAACTAATATAATTAAATAAAAAACCTACTAAACTCTTTAATCTATCTTATTTGTTCCTGTATTCAGCTATTGATACTAATTTATTTTCCGATGTCCTTATTTTGACATCTATATAATCAAAACTCATATTAGTAGTGTCGTATCCACGTATATCACAAAATGGCAATATATTAATTTTATTTTGATAATCAATTGTTCCAACTGAATTCTATCTCCAATTTTACTAATTAGCATATTACCCGTAGACGTTTCTAAAATTTTCTCCAAACGTGTGCCTGGATTAGTATTTGTTGATACGCCAACATCAGCCTAAATATTTCTTATATTCTCGCAATACACTATCTTCAACATATCTATATCTTTTTGACTTGTTATAATTCTTACTATACTTGCTAAATTTAATATAGCCAAGTTTTTGCAATTCTTTAAATAATTCTTTGCTTATTTTTACCAAATGTATACTCCTTTCATATGAAATAGGGTAGGGTAGATGTACTATCATCACGACAGGACATACCCTATACTTTTTTAGCTCCACATTTTGGTTGGTTGTGGTTTAACCAAATATTATATTAATACTCTACCATTATATAAAAAATTCAATTTTTTCTTACAATCCACTATTCATGCGGGTTTCGAGGATTTTCTATTTTATAATCAAAAATTCTTTAATTTTTGTTGTTATACCAACATAAACTTTACCATTAATTTTGTTTTTAACTAAATATATTATGCCAAACTTATTTTTCATTTTTTAATTTTGACCTCCGTTTTTTATTCATAATAATTATTTTTTTATTCTTATTTTTTTTTGCACAACTATTACAATATTTTCTACTGTTTGATGTTCGTTTAATTAACCTTCCACAATCTTCACATCTAATTATTTTTTTATCTCCATTATACCAATCAAAATAATATCCGATATTATCAAATGTAGTAATATTAAACACTACTTTATTACTTGATTCAATGCTTTCTACAAACAATAAATTAATTTTTCCTTTAGTTCTTACATCAATATATCCATTATTTGAAAGGTAATTTATTATATTATTAATTTTATATGTATTTGGTATTTTCGACATTTCAAATATCTCATTAAAATATTTTTGCTTACCACCAACATAATTAAATTTAAGCACATCTCCATATCTTATCCTGCAAACTTCTTTTTTTATTTTATTGTTAACTAAAAGTGTGAATAATACTTTTTTATAATTATAATCAATATCCAAACCGTTGATATATTCAATTTCTTTATCAGTAATAGGTATTTCTTTGATAATAATTAAAGGATTATCTTTTTTACTGCCATTCCTTAAAACTGTATTTATTTTTCTAAAATATTTCACTTTATTAAAATTTTCTATATGTTTTTCACAAAACTTATAAGCCATTTCTTTCCGTTGTTTTGGTTTTATACCTTGACTTTTCCAATACTTAACCAAAATAGTTAACTCATACATATGATACTTTGTTAAAAATCCGTTTTTTTCTATTTGTTTTGCATATTCTTCTTCATTGTATTTATATTGAATCAAAGAATCACCTCTTCCAATTTATATTTTTTGTTAAGATACACAATATCTCCGTTGTCATTAGGAATAGGGAAGAGTACAGGTTTCATATTCTTTCTTTTAATATTTTCAAAGATATACTTTCCAAAAGTATTCCATAGAATATCTTTATTTGACCCTTTGTATTCACAATAAAAAATTTCAACAAGATAATTTGTTAATTCATAAGCATTAGAACAAATCTTCAACATTCTATTTTTAAAACTTTCATAAATACTATTGACTTCTTGCCCTAAATCTTCGTCATATTTTTCTTTTGAAGAATCGCTGTTTATACCCATACTACCCAAATCACGTAACTCTTTCATAAAAGACTTATACTCAGTTAATACTTCATTATATTTGTTATTATCTTTTGGTATAGTATTATTCATGTATAATTTATAAATATCTTCTTTATCGTCAGTTTTTAACTTTTCTTTGATATTGAAATTTATACTTTCAATATATTTACACAATCTATTCATTAAACAGTCACTATCTACTACGGGTAAATACTTCTTATAAGCATTTAAAAAAGATTTTTCTGCCTCAGTATAATTATCTTTATTTAGTAATTCTTCTAAAGTTATTCCGAATTTTTGCCTGCAAGATAAATCATTACTTGTTTTATATTTTTTATATTTATTGTATGTATCTTTGTAAAGATATATAAAGAAATACGGATGTTTATCAAGTAAAATATTGTTTAAAAATTTTTTATAATCTTTTACTTCTTGAGTATCTTCTTTATTGATTTTTTGTTTTTCAATCCATATTTTAGGTATTCCTTTTACCTCTCTACCAATCTTTGCTTTGTCAATTTGTGCAGATTGTAATTTAGTACACATTTTAATACGATTCATTAAAGTTTCGTACTCTTTACTTCCTTTTTTAAACATCGGAAGTAAAGCATATGCAGTTGTACTTTTGTTAGTTATAGAACCAATTATAGAACCAAAAGCAAATAAGTCTGCCTGATATAAGTCATAATCTGTTATTATTTTCTTTTCTGGTTTAGGTACTTCATAAACCACAGGTAGTTCGTCTTTAAATATAGAATTACAAATAGTTTTATTTGAAGTTGTGGCTATAATATCCATATCAAAATCGCTGCCTGCCCAATGAAGTGTTTCACACCCATGTATATTTACTATCACACCTGTAGTATCACAATATCTATACCATCTTCTTAATTCTTTATTATTTTTTAATTTTAACTTTAAATGTTCTGACCTATAAGTAAGAGGTGCTCTCATTGAATCAACTTCTTTAACACCCTTTTTATTCCAATAATTGCAATAATATTCGTTCTTACCTAAAAGACCTTTAACCTCTTTAAATCCGCAAGCATGCTCCATAAAAGCGTATGGGTCACTAACTAAAACTTGAAAATTTCCGTCTACAATTATTTCGCCTAAACATCCTCTTTTAATTTTTGTTTTTATATAATTATAAACTTTACTTTTAATATACTTGTCATTTTTAATATCGTGGTTAATAATCAAACTTTTAATCCAATAATTATCATCACTCCTAAAATAAGATTGGATTTTTTCTTGTGACAAATTTTCTCCCATTAAAAATAGTAATGTGTAATATATATTATTAAAATTTACTCCTTGTATCCAATCCACAAATTGACTGCAAACTTTCTCTATATCTTCTTTATTAAAATTTAATGTTTGTAAAAATTGGTAATTCATAGTTAAAATATCATCAGGTTCTTTAGGTGATACAAGTGCTACTCCCCATTTTAAATCATTTACTTCACAATTTCTAATATATTCTTCCAGACTGTTAAAACTATCCCAAAGTTTAAATTGGCTTTCTGTTAAAATTACATCTATTTCTCTTAAATCTGCTTTTATAGGATTTCCATTTTCGTCTTTATAAATTGTGTCTATCAAATAGTTGCCATTATTCTTATATTTACAAAAATCTTCAATAGGAAATACACATAACATACCCTTAATATAATTTTGACGAATACACCATTGAGCAGGAACATATCCTAAGCCTAATTCTTCAGCCCATTCCTTTGCTTTTTTATATGTAATTAAACCTTGACCATCAAATCTATTATATTCTATATATACTTCTTTTTCTTCAATTATATCATCTTCTTTTAATCCTGTTTCTGTCACAAAATTAACTTTAGTTAGTTGCTTAACTTTATAATCGGGAATCACACAAAAACGTGGCGTGTTAACAACTTTTGTAGACGACCCTGCTAATCCCTTATAAGCATTAAATTTAGAAGGACAAAGCGGTTTATTTTTATTCCTGTCATTATCTAATATTTCATTTAATTTTTTAGCTGTTTCTTCTTCACAAAATACAACAGTTGAAACTCTACTTTGGCTTGCAGAAGAAGAAAGCCTAATATATTTTTTATTATTCAGCATTAATCCATTATAAAATAAATATTCATAATGACTAGGGTGTTCCATCACTATAGTTATATATTCAGGCACAAACATCATATTTATAATATTATTTTGCAATTCTGCAATTCTATCAACATTTTCTTTAGAATGTTTCTGTTTCTTTAAAAGATCTCTTTCTTTATACCATTGTTCAAGTAAATCATAATCTATTTGTCTATTATGTATTTTTCTTATGCTTCTAAGAATCTGATTATCTGATAAAGCAACTAATTCACCGTTCTCTCTTGCTTCTTCTGGAGTTAAGGAGATATTATAATTATATTCTTTTAATCTTAGAGATTTAAACTTTATAACATAAAATTGTCTATTAGGCAATCTTAATCCTCCTTATATAAAAGAATCAATATCTTTTCTTATTTCTTCATAATATTCTTTGCGACATTCACTGTCGCAAAATCTATCCAAACTATTTTCATCCAGTTTTTTACCACACTTCATGCAATATGTAGTTTTAATGGGTACAACAAATGCATTGGCATTATTATCTAGTTCAATTATATATGAGTTCTTGTATTTCATCTTCTGTTTCCTCCGCTTCCACATTTGTATCTATGATAATATCTACTACTTCTTCTGTGTGATTGAATAATACAGATTCTAAACATTCTCCGTTTACATACCAACACCAAATTCCATAATCATCTTTATCAAAATATAATTCGCCTTTAGATTTAAACAATGTTCTGGGTTCTGATTCGATTGTAATAGATAAGAAATGACGCTCACTATAATATATTTTTTTTAATACTTTAGTTAAATTGGTTTTATCTATTATGTACTCTCCATTATCATTCATTTTTAATGTGCCGTATAAATATATTTTCATAAATGCAAACCTCCAATATTATATTAATATTCATTTATTAAATTTATTAATTGCATTTTTAATTTCTTTATCAGTTTTGCAATTCTTTTCTTATCACCTTATTTCTTTTATAAATGTCCATTCCTAATCTTATTATAGCAGGTAGTTTTTATTTTGTCAACAATTTTATATTAATATTTTATAAATTTTCGTTATTTAACCAATGAATCAATAATTCACGCATACGCCTACTTGGGATATAAAGGTTAATTGGTTTTGTTATATCTGTTGTATTTATTATCCATCTAAGCAATACTTTTAAAGCAAAATCATCATCGTTAATATCTATGGTTTTTTTAATAATCGGATTGACAAAATTATTTGCAATATAAGCAATATTGTTACATTTTTCAGTAGGAATATCTATTAATGAAACAAATCTTTTAGCTGCTCCTTTTGCTACTATTAATTTTTGGCAAGATGTAAAAGTAGTCCAATAAATCTTTTTCTTTTTATTTGATATATTTGAATAAAAGTTATATATATTGTTTTGTAATCTTTTTAAATCTTCTTTTGTAGCTGTATTAAACCAAGATTTAGATAATTTAGTCCTATCCTCGCCTATACTATTCATTCTAGCATGATTTAATATTTTAATATTACTTTTTAGATATAGTTTTTGACCATAACCGACTTTAAAATTAATATATTAAAATTGTATTTTGATACATATTAATCATTCTTTTGAATATCAGCCCATTTTTTACCGCCAAGCACTCTTATCTTATAATTTTTAAACATAGTACGTAAAACCTTATTAAGTCTTTGTCCACGACAAAACAACCAAGGATTAATAAACCATTGTCTATTTGAACTATTTTCACCTTGATATAAAATATCTTTTTCTTTTAAACTTTTTACTACAGAATACACTGTATTTTTAGATAATCCAGTAACTTCAATCATGTCTTTTATATCAATATCTTTTTTATTTCTATATTGTAAGTGACAGTCTTCATATGATATGTATGGAACTATACTAAACAAAAAAGCCTTTTCTGCCATAGATAAATCTTTTATCCACTCAACAATTTCATCTATATTACCTTTATAAAAATTTTCAATTTTCCATTCTTCTGTTCTTTCTAAATATTCTGTAGTATTTCTTTTTATTATCCTATCGCCTTCTTCTAAACTACCTATTATTTCGCCTGTAGCAACAGAAATTATTTTGGCTTTTTCCATAATTTAAGACTCCTTTCGTTATTATAATGTGCTTCAAATGCAGTAATATCAAAGTTTTTAAAACGCTTTCCCAAAATTTGTGACAAAAACGCAATATTTTTCCCAAAATAGGGAAAACAAAAAAATACTTCAAACGCAGTAATATCAAGTATCAGAAAGCAATTTTTTTGAATTTGGTTACTCTTTTCTGTATTCTACAATGAAAAATATTATATTACTATTCTACAATTATACAGACACATATATCATCACCTCTACTTATAGTATATACTAAAGAGAAAATTTGTCAATATTATATTTATAATTAATCCCCCTTAGAGGGGGAAGCGAAGGACGATAGTCCTGAAGCTTAGGGGGTGTTATAAATAATCTAACATACTAAAGCAACAAAATACTTTGTTGCTTATTTTTTCAGGTACGAACAAATATACTCATATAATTCCCTTTATTAATAACCAATACACAATTTATTAATCTTTTTCTTTATAGTATCTTTTCTAGCATGAGTATATATTCCTGTTGTAGAAATACTACTATGTCCAAGCTGATTCTGTAGTTCAGTTAAAGTAAGTATATTATTCTCTACAACAGTAGAAGCATAATTATGTCTTAACTGATGTGGTCTAATCTTATTTTTAGGTGTACTATAGTAATCAAAAATATCATTTATAGTCTCTGGACATAATTTATCACCACGTTCAGATACAAATAAATATGGACTATTCTTATACCTGGATTTATTTCTGTCTACAAGATAATTTCTTAATATTTCCACAACCTTATCAGTTAATAATACAGTTCTTTCTTTGTTACCTTTACCTATAACTATCATTTCATTATTTTCTAAATCAATATTCCTAAGAAGGAGATTACAACATTCCGACCTTCTTATACCTGTGTTAGCTATAAGAAAAACAATTGCTATATTGCGTGATTTATAATCAACATCCTTGGTTAATACTCTTTCAAGAAACTTTTCTACTTGTTTAGTTGTTACATCTGTTGGATTACCTTTATTTTGCACTTTAATAAAATCTTCTTTTAGTATATAAAGACCATCTATTTGTTTGGTTACTAAAAGATATTCATTATATTGTTTTAATGAACTTAATTTTCTATTTATAGTAGATGTACTACCAGTAAGAGAATTCTTATACTTTAGTATATTTTCTCTTGTTAGTGTAGGATATTGTTTAAAGTATTGTTCTAAATCAGATATATAAGAAGATATAGTATTTTCTGACTTAGAACAGGATATAAGATAATTTTTAAATTCATTTAAATTAACCATATAAACATCTCCTTTGTTAGTTGTATTTATATTATTTGTATGCTACAAGAATATATTACTATCTTTTATTATGATAGTCAATAGGAAAATGAAAAATTTTTATATTTATATTATGTATCGTAGTTTTACTGTGTTAGTTATCTATAAATGCTTATTTTATAAGGGTTTGATGTGTATTATATATGCTTTAGTACGAATACTAAAAAATACATTCGATAAATACTAAACATTAAACCTTTAGAAATATTGATATTACTAAGCTTGAAGGATTATGGCATAGATATATAAGTGTAAAATTGAAATATTTGTGATGTTGTGAAATATGCATAAATACTGGATTTGTTCGATAGATGTACGATTGATTTTTTAGTGGATTTGTAATGAATCGGTAAAAATAAAGTGGGTAGAGAGATGAAAGTGCTATGTGCCGATACTGGCTAAAAACTAACTAAAAATTTGTAAACATACCCGGCATAGTATACACTTACTATATAATATTAATTATGTGGTGAATAGATATAATAGCTTGTAATGCAGGAATAAAGCAGGATTTAGGCAGGACGCAAGAGAAGAAACATAATAAGCAGAATGTAAATTTATTTCTGCTCACATCAAACAATTTGGTCCCGACATTTATGTCGGTACCTGAACATACTAGTACATGAGATAGTGGACCAGGAAGGATGCTATTGGGAAGAAATGGTAATTTATTGTTAACTTAATTGTTAACTTTGGTTGATAAATAGGTTAACAATCGGGATAACATGGCGGGGACGGGCAAACAGTTTATTGTGGATAACTCTGTGGATATTGTGGATAACTCTGTGGATAACTCTGTGGATATTGTGGATAACTTGTTAATAAAATAATAATATAATTTTTTAAAATTAGTATTGACAACATTAAAAATATGTAGTATAATGTAAATATAAAATAAATGATAAGGAGTTGACCACGATGACATTTAAAAACAAAAAAGAGCTATTGGTTTTTTTAAAAAAACAGACTAATATTGAATTAGAAAACGATAAAAACAATTGTTTAAATGGCAGAAGAAATGTATTGCATACGGAAATAAATAAAAATATCAGGCATGCAGTTTTAAGCGTATTTGATAAATATAATATCAGATATGAATCACACTTAAAAGACAGTTATTTTATCTATGTAAAATAAATTGACAACATTAATTATAAAAGTGGTAAATAAATATTTATATAAATTATAAAAATAATATTGACAATGTTAATTATATATGATACTATATATATATAGTAAATATAATTATATGGAGGTTGATACAATGAATAGAATAAAGAATAATACAATATATCATGTATGCAAAAACTGGGATGGATGTAATTTAAAATCATTGTATAAGCAATACGGTAACCAGGCGTACGACATATTTCTGGAAAAATGGCCTGACGCTGGAGAATTAGCAGAATATCATATACATTATATACATTGTCATTTTACGCTGGATGAAGCAAAAGAGCATCAGGCAGAACATGGAGGGCAGATAATAGCAATAGATGTAGAATACTTGGAAGTAGTTATTGACAACTTAGAATATCCTCATCCGATGATTTACGGCGAGATAACAATTGATGATATAATTGAAAAGAAAGGGGTTCATCAAGCATGACAAGGATTAATTTCTACAAATTAAAAATGGTCAAAGAGGATAGTGCACTTTACGAAGTTCCGGTTATCAAGTCGCCGACAGAAGTTTATCAGGCAGCAAAGCAGCTTTTGGCACTCCACGAAGAGCCAGAGGAACATTTCTGTATCCTTTGTCTGAATACCAAAAACAAGATAGTAGGAGTACATACAATATCAATCGGCAGTTTGAATGCTTCGATTGTTCACCCGCGCGAGGTGTTCAAGGCTGCAATGCTTAATAATGCAAGCGGGATTATCTGCCTGCACAATCATCCTTCAGGGGACCCTGAACCGAGCCGGGAAGATATAGAGACAACAAAACGGCTTGTAGAGGCTGGTGAAATAATGGGCATTAAGGTTCTGGACCACGTAATTATTGGTGAGCAAAACTATTTAAGTATGAAGGAAAAATATTTAATGTAAGTTTGCGGAGCTCAAGAATATAAGCAATAACAGCTTGTATACTCAATTAATAGCATAACAGGCTATTAATATAATTATATGGAGGTTGATACAAGATGAAAGGGGATAAAAAAACATTTATTGAAGGTAAGTATTTTTATAAAGAGTATTCAAAAAATGAATTTTACTTTTTAAAAATGCTACATGGCGTTGACGGCTTGCATATAGACACTATAACATATAACTATATATTGTATATAGAGATGCCAAAAGGTCATGTAATATCAATTGACACTATGCCAAAAGAAAAAAGAAGTAATGTTAAGCATATTATAATTAAAAATATCCCTTTTATGCTGGACCAGGTAGCATTATTAAACAACTTAGGGATTTATTATTCTGATGCAATGCAATGGCTTTATTATAATAACAGATTATATTTAATTGACTTTGATATAGCTTGTATGACTAAAATTGGCTATAATCACAATAACTATAATTTATTGATTCGCTTTTTGGCGGCGTTTAATATTGATTATAATTTTATTAGCGAATCATTATATTACTTAGATTTATTTAAAACAGATGCAATTGATTATACTTTTTACAACGATGAAGAAAAAAAACTATATAACAACTTTAATAAATCAGATATGCAAAAAAATCATGTTTATTATTCTAAAAATCAAAGACATATACAAATTAAAGATATTGAATATATTCACATATACGGCGAATCTGGAAATATAGTTATAACAGAAATAATATTAAATCCCGAAGTTGCCAAAGAATGGGAATTAATAAAAATAGTATAATGAGTATAACAGCAGATTGACAGTATAAAAAATATGTGATAAAAAAGATTTTTTAAAATTACTATTGACAACATTAATAAAGTATGCTAATATATATAATGTAAATATAAAACGATAATCAAGCAAAGGCGAAGGAGGAAAAAGAAAATGAAATTACAGAAAAAAGGAGTCAGACATGCGAAGCTCACAGAGGGCTGCATTTACCAGAACAGGGGCGGCGGATCCTTCCGCTGCCTGAGCGTCACAGGGACGCCGGATCCTATACTCACAAACGTGGAGAGCGGCTGGACGTTCACCGCCCACGTCATAACAATGTACCCAGACGGCACGATCGAGTGGGACTATTCCACCGGCGGCTGCTGGAGATGCTAACAAGACTAAGCATAATTATGAGTTCGAGGATGCAAAACGCAAAGGTATGCCGGTAGTGACTATCACATAAAAAGCGAAAAGGAGGATAAATATGTTTTATAAATTTACTTTTGATACTGTAGACCTAGAAATTGTGCACGAGGCTTTAAAACTGTATTTTAAGACGTTAAATGACACAAACACTATCGAGAGAAACCGGATAAGAGGTTTGTGCCAAACAATTTCAAAAATTGAGCCGACCGAATATTTAGATATGACAAAAGCCCAAGGGAATTATAGTGAATTAATTTGATAACAAAATAAATTATTGGAGGTTGAAGAAATGAATAATAATATTAGAACATACGG
>Ga0208461_1000604_pt1 | contig 34484 bp, 29 predicted proteins | sample AD_JPNTR4_MetaG_FD_184448 | JGI IMG/M metagenome (GOLD analysis project Ga0208461, IMG submission 184448) | Active sludge microbial communities of municipal wastewater-treating anaerobic digesters from Japan - AD_JPNTR4_MetaG (SPAdes) (version 2) | ecosystem: Engineered > Bioreactor > Anaerobic...
GATGCGGATATGACATTTAATGAGATCAAAGATATTAATCCATCAATATTTAGAAAATTATTTAGTAATAATGATATTTTTAATAAAATTATTTTAACCCTATTCCCTGAAAAAAAGACATTAAATCGAGAGTGTTCAATAATAGAGAGATAGAAAAATATTTTGAAAATTTTCATATAAACCACCTTCGTTCAACCAATAAGCAATTTTTAATGAGATATCTATCATTTCAATTGATTTAGATACTACATTGGTTCTTCTAGTGAATACCATTGCCATTTATTATCTTTATATTTATAATGTCCACCACATTTTTTATTATCATTATAATATTTAGCAAATTTGTTCCATACGTCATTTGTATACATATCATCAAATTCATTTAAATTACTCATATAATATTTATCAAATTCTTCATAACTTTGAATAAATTCCACAGTATTATTATTTTTATTATATATATATTTAAAGAAAAAAATAAATTAAAATGACAAAAAATGAATTAATAGATAAAATAAATAGAGAATTAAAAATATCATTTACTGATTCATATGAATCATACCAAAAAGAAATAAACAACATTATCGAAAAAGCAAAAAAATATTTTTACGAAAATCATAGTGATGCTGTAGAAATACAATATTTTATAGCTAAAAATACCGAATTTAAAAAACAAGAATTTAAAAAAGATGGTATCATACTGCTTCCAGATGATGTTTTATCTGTATATGATGTTAAAGAAATAAAAGGAGATCATTTATCAGATACATCAAATAAAGATTTATTTGACGATGAAAAACTATATACTGAATTCTATTCATCAATGCACAATAAAGATACATTCATATTTAGAATATCTAAATTTCAATATTTTGATTTGTTGCAATCATTTTTTACAGAATGGATTGAATATTCATATGATAGAGATACGCATTCTCTTAAATTTTTAGGAAAACATCACAATAATGATGTTTTAATAATGACATATATAAAAATACCAGAAGAAAATATTTATGAAAATTGTTATTTTTTAAAACATGTTATAAATCAATGTAAAAATCTATTAAAAATAAAATAATAATATGACAAAACAAGAATTAATAAATAAAGTAAATCGAGAATTAGATATATCATTTGCTCTTCCATATAAACTTCATGAAGAAGAAATAGAGCGTATCATTGATAAAGCTAGTCAATGGTTTTATGAAAATTATAAAGAAGCTGTTGAAATACAATATTTTATTATTAGAAGTACAGAATTTCAAAAGCCAGAATTCAAAAAAACAAGAACAATAAGACTTCCAGAAGATGTAGTATCTGTATATGAAGTTAAAGAAATAAAGGGAGGATCTCTAATTGGATCTATAGATAAAGATTTTTCTGATGATAAACTAATAGCAGCAGAATTATATCTAACGCCATTTACAGGAGATGCTCTTGTATTTAGAACAGCACAATTTCAATACTGGGATTTAACAAGAGCATTTATTGCAGAGTGGATTAGATACTCGCATAATAGACTTACCCATTCTGTTAAAATTCTAGGAAGAGATCCTCACAATGATGTTTTATTAACTACATATATAAAAATACCTGAAGAAAATCTTTATGAAGATTATTACTTTTTTGAATATGTTGTGAACAAAAGCAAAATATCTCTTGCAAATATGATAACTCTTTTTGACTTCAATCTAATAGGCGGTATAAAAGTTAATATAAGTGAAATCAAATCGCAAGCCGAATCAGAATTAGAAAAAACCATTCAAGCTATAAACGATGTAAACCTATCTGATTGGTTTTTTATATATCATTAATAAAAATTATATACTATGATAACAGATATTTATTTAAAAGATATTACAGATATTACATATGATAATAAACAAATAGAAACATACAATGAAATTGAATCTTTAATATCTCAAATAAAAATGATATTATATACAAAACAAGGAGATGTCATTGGAGATTATAATTTTGGATGTAATATAGAAGAATATTTATTTACATTTAATCTAAATGAAGATGAACTAAAATATAAAATTATGAATCAAATTCAAACATATTGTCCAATATCCGCAAATTATAATATAAATATTGATATAAAAATTTTTCAAGGAACTTTAAGAGATATATGTCTAATAGACATTTATATAGAAAATGAAAAAATGATTGGATTATTAATAAAATAAAATGCATAAAAAATAAAGTTTAACATAATATAAATATAATCTAATTATTATAAAAATATTATACATCTATCATTTTTACTATATCTTTATTAATATCATTAATGTTTTTTATTTCATTATAACGAAGTGATTTAATGTCATCTTGAATATTTTCTATAATCCAATCATACATTTTTTCTACATTTTTCATAAAATCCATAGATTGCTCGTGTATGTCGTTTTCGAAATTTTTTTTTCTAATTTTTAGATTATTTTCTATAAATTGAAATGGCATTGATAAAATAATTTGAAGATCTGGCTTAGGAATTTTAAAATATTCATATTCTGCTTTTAGAATCCATTTAGAAAAATAGTCCCAATTCTCATAAGGTAATTTAGCACCTTGATAAGCGATGTTAGACAAAACATATCTATCACATATTATCCAATTTCCTAAATTCAAATTTGTACTTATTTCATCTGCTGCATTATACCTATCACCAGCAAATAAAAGCGATATAATTTCAGGATGCACATTACATATATCTCCATAATATCCATCTAAAAATTTTTTTATCATAGAACCCCATATAGGAGATTCATAATCATTACGTCTGGGAAAATGAATTGTATATAAATTTATATTTTTGTCAAATAAATATTTTGTCAATAAATCTATTTGCGTAGATTTACCGCATCCGTCTAATCCTTCAATTACTATAAATTTGCCTCTTTTCATAATTTTTTTGATATAATATAAAAAATAAAAAAACGATAAATAATAAACATATTATTTTTTATAGTGGATACCACTTCCATTCATCATTTTCTAATTTATAATCGCCTGATTTTTTATCAGTATCATTATAATATATAACAAATTTGGTCCATAAATCATTTTTTAAATATTTATAATATTCTATATTTATATTATCTAATATTTTTATCTCATTTAATGGATTTTTTTCAAACGCATTTTCATTAATAACTTTTAAATTTATACAATTTGATAAATCTAAAATTTCTATTTTATTATTTAAAAATGCAGACAATTCTATTTTTTTAATATTTTTAGGCAGTTTTAAATGTTTAATTTGATTTTCTTTAAAAGCATATTCTTCAATATTTTTTAATTTTATACAATTTGATAAATCTAATATTTCTATTTGATTATATATAAAAGCAGACCATTCTATTTCTTCAATATTATTAGGTAATTTTAAATGTTTAATTTGATTTTCTTTAAAAGCAGATTCGCCAATATTTTTTAAATTTATACAATTTGACAAATCTAATATTTCTATTTGATTTTTGTTAAAAGAATAATTATCTATTATTTCTATATTTTGTGGTAATTTTAAATGTTTAATTTGATTTTCTTTAAAAGCAAATCTTTCAATATTTTTTAAATTTATACAATTTGATAAATCTAATATCTGAATTTGATTTTTATAAAATGCACAATATTCTATTTTTTCTATATTTTTAGGTAAATATACAAAATTAATATTATATCCATTAAATTTATATTCCGTTATACTTTTTATTTTATCAAATCTGAATAAGTCTAAAATATTTTGATTTTTAAATAATTCTTTAACATTTGTAATTTCTGTTAAATCATCATTGAAATCAAAATAAAAACTGTTTAATACTAAATATTTACTTTTTTTCATATCTTATTTTATTATAACGGATACCACTTCCATTCATTATTTTCTAATTTATAATTCCCAGCTTTTTTGTTATTATCATTATAATATATAGCAAATTCATTCCACATATCTTTTTTGTAATAATCCTCATATTCTATTTCAATATTACCTAATATTTTTATTTCTTTTAATGGATTGATAGAAAACGCACACCATTTTATTTTTTTTAATTTTACGCAATTAGATAAATCTAATATTTTAATTTTATTGCTTTCAAATGCATATGCATCTATTATTTTTATATTTTTTGTTAATCTCAATTGTTTTATTTGATTATTTTCAAATGCCAATGGCTTAATAATTCTCAGATTTATACAATTAGATAAATCTAATGATTCTATTTGATTATATGCAAATGTATCACGTGATATTTCACGGATATTTTTTGACAATTTCAATTGTTTTATTTGATTATTCCAAAAAGACCAGCTTTCAATAAATTTTAGATTTATACAATTTGACAAATCTAATATTTCAATTTGATTTTTGTCAAATGCTTCATTTTCTATTTTTTCTATATTTTTTGACAAATATATAAAATTAAGTTTTTTCTTCATAAATTGACTTTTTTTTATACTTTTTATTTTATCAAATCTAAATATGTCTAAAATATTTTGATTTTCAAATAATGCTTTTATTTCTTTAATTTCTGTTAAATCATCATTAAAATCAAAATAAAGTCCACTTAATATTAAATAATTACTCTTTATCATAATTTATTTTTTTATAACGGATACCACTTCCATTCATTATTTTCTAATTTATAATTCCCAGCTTTTTTGTTATTATCATTATAATATATAACAAATTCATTCCACATATCTTTTTTGTAATAATCCTCATATTCTATTTCAATATTACCTAATATTTTTATTTCTTTTAATGGATTGATAGAAAACGCACACCATTTTATTTTTTTTAATTTTATACAATTTGATAAATCTAATATTTCTATTTGATTATATATAAAAGCAGACCATTCTATTTCTTCAATATTATTAGGTAATTTTAAATGTTTAATTTGATTTTCTTTAAAAGCAAATCTTTCAATATTTTTTAAATTTATACAATTTGATAAATCTAATATCTGAATTTGATTTTTGTTAAAAGAATAATTATCTATTATTTCTATATTTTGTGGTAATTTTAAATGTTTAATTTGATTTTTTGTAAACGCATATATTCCAATATTTTTTAATTTTATACAATTTGATAAATCTAATGATTCTATTTGATTATTTTCAAATACATGATTATATATTATTTCAACATTTTTAGGCAGTTTTAAATGTTTAATTTGATTTTCTATAAAAGTATATCTTCCAATATTTTTTAATTTTATACAATTTGACAAATCTAATATTTTTATTTGATTATTCATAAACGCAGACCATTCTATTTCTTCAATATTATTAGGTAATTTTAAATGTTTAATTTGATTTTCTGCAAAAGCAAATTCGCCAATATTTTTTAAATTTATACAATTTGACAAATCTAATATTTCTATTTGATTTTTGTTAAAAGAATAATTATCTATTATTTCTATATTTTGTGGTAATTTTAAATGTTTAATTTGATTTTCTTTAAAAGCAAATCTTTCAATATTTTTTAAAATATCAAATCTATGTAAATCTAATATATTTTGATTTTTAAATAATTCTTTAACATTTGTAATTTCTGTTAAATCATCATTGAAATCAAAATAAAAACTGTTTAATACTAAATATTTACTTTTTTTCATATCTTATTTTATTATAACGGATACCACTTCCATTCATTATTTTCTAATTTATAATTCCCAGCTTTTTTGTTATTATCATTATAATATTTAGCAAATTTATCCCACGCATCATATGATAAATTTTGTGAGTATGAACATGATACAATTATTTTATTTAATATTTTTATTTCTTGCAATGGATTTTTAGAAAACGCATATAAATCAATTTCATTCAAATTATTACAATTAGATAAATCTAAATATTTTATATTGTTTTTATAAAATGAATATGAATCGATTTTCTTAATATTATCAGAAAATTTTATTTTTTTAATTTTATTTTTATTTAAAGTATTATATCCTATTGCAATTAAAGATGCGCAATTTGACAAATCTAAATATTCAATATTATTTTCTTCAAATGAACGATCCTCAATATCTAATAATTTTTTGCAATTAAATAAATTTATATATTTTATATAATTTAATCCAAATGAAGACATCTTAATTGAAATGATATTTGATGATAAATAAATAAAATAAAGTGAATATCCATAAAAAATATTGCCGCGAATATATTCTATTTTATCAAATCTTTCTAAATCCAATATATTTTGTTTTTTAAATAATTCTTTAACTTTTGTGATATTTGTTAAATCATCATTGAAATCAAAATAAAATGGACTTAATATTATATATTTACTTTTTTTCATATCTTATTTTTTTTCTATAATGGATGCCACTTCCACAAAGGCTTGTTATATGTATATATGCCTTCTCTTCCTTTATTAATGTGATAAAATTTAATAAACGTGTGCCATCTATCTCCTAGGTCTGAATCATCAAATGTTATTAATACATGATCTAAAATTCTAATTTCCTGTAAATCATTATATGAAAATGCTCGTTTTTCAATTTCGATAATTTCTCTAGATTTTGTTAAATCTAATAATTTTATTTTATTATATGCAAATGCATCACGTGATATTTCTTTAATATTTTTATGTAATTCTAATTCTTTTATTTTATTTTGTTCAAATGAACTAAAGTTTATTGTACTTAAAGAATCACATTGAGATAAATCTAATTTTATTATTTCATTTTCCACAAAAGCTCTTTGTTCAATTATTGAGATATTTTTGTTTAATTTTAATCGTTTTATTTTATTTCTGAAAAATGAACAATCACCAAACGCCTTAAAATTTATACAATTAGATACATCTACTATTTTAATATTATTTATGCCAAACGCATAATATTTTATTTCTTGCAGATTGATGCAATTTGAAAAATTAACATATATAATATTTGAATTTGAAAACGAACCTGAATCTATTAGTTTTATATTTTCATTAAAAAAAACAAAATTACATATAGAATTAATACTTTTTCCATCAAATTGTTGTTTTTTTATAATAGTTATTTTATCAAATCTTAATAAATCTAAAATATTTTGCTTTTCAAATGATTTTTTGACATTTGTAATTTCTGTTAAATCATCATTGAAATCAAAATAAAGACTATTTAATACTAAATATTTACTCTTTCTCATAATTTATTCATTTTTTTACAATAGAATTTATTGCAATTTGTATATTGTTATATTCTAGCATATTTAATTCTATTTTAACACTCATATTATCTATATAATCTTTTTGAAAATCTTTTTTCAGCACATATTTTTTATTATGAATATTTTGTTCGGACAATGTTTTTCCATTTTCAATATCAAAAATTTCACTATTATTTTGTATATTTTTTGTATAAAGTTCTATTTTATCTAGTTTATACAAGTCTATTATATTTTCAATGATATATGATTTTGTCATATTATCAATATCATTTATACTTATTATGCCCTTGTCGGCAAAATTCTTAAATACCTTTTTTACCTTATCATCATGTCCATCTCCCATAAGGTTTCTAATTAGTCTATTTTTAAAATTTATAATAATTATAATTTTATCATTATCAAAAGCATATACAATCTCATCATTTAATGCATCATATTCATTTATATTATTATATTTTCTTACTATAAATTCTGATAAATTTATTTCATTTTCTATATTCATTCCTTTACTTCCCATAAATGATTTTATTTCCTTTAAATTATTAAATCCATTTTTATCATTATATTTAGATTTTGTATAATACAAATTATAATAATTATTATCAAAAGATGATTTCCAAATATTTATATTTTTTTTATCTATTGCAATTTCATCTATTAATGGATATATAGGATCTAGTCCAAATGTTACAGATGATATCAAATCATCTTCATTAGATACCTTATTATAAAATTGATTTTTTAATAATATAGAATTATCATTTGAAATATTTAAATGAGTATTTAGCATAAGATAATCCCTTTTTGTTAATATAGTAAAATCATCATCTTCTCTCAAATCAAATATCAATACATCTTTAAATTTGGGAATATAATTTCCGCCATATCTGTATATGATATTTTTATTAGATATATTTTTCATTTCATATCCTATAATATCATATTCATAATATTGCGATGGTTTATTCAAAATATTTTGCGGTACTAATTCATTTAATTTTGTTAATTCATCAGGATGAATACACCTAATATTAAAATCTTTTGTATTTGTTATATCTCCATTAGAATTAGATATTATATATTTCATTTCATTATTATCATTAGATATAATATCTATCAAATATGCAAATGAAAGTTTATATTTCAAATAATTTCCATATCCATATCCTCCATTTTCATAAAACATAATGCTATTGCCCCAAAAGTCAAAATTTGGTAAATAAAATGGTAATGATGCGTTTAAATATTCAGGTTTTATATATGAAAGATTATTTTCAAATTTTACAATCTGATTTGTTTTCTCGACGTACTCTACAGTAGGTAATGTTATATATGATAAATCTGCTATAGCAGTTAGTCTATTATACATTCCATCCTCATTTTGATTAATTTCAAATTCTAAATTTGAAATATTATTGCTAAATAATCCAAATGTATTTATATTATTAAGAAAATGACTATAATGTTCTAAATTCAGTGGCTGTGATATTTTTATATCCATTGGAGATTCTAAAAATGTACTACCATATCCAAAATTTATTACAGACTTTTGCGAAATATTATTGAATGTATATAAATCCAAATATGAAATATTTCCATTTTCATATTTATATGATGATATAGACAGTTTTATTTTGATTAAAATAAATTTCCATTTTTCATTAACAATTGTCTCATATGATACAGGAGGATCATTAGTATCTATATTAGCAGGAGATGTACTTATGACAACAGAAAATTTATAATTATTATATTTATAATTATCAATAGTCAAATATCTTCCCCTAAAAAATGTATATACTTTATCTATACTCGAATCGTATCTAAATGTTGAATATTTCTTTTTTGAAAATAGTTCTAATTTATTATTATTATAATATTCTGTTGGATATCCCGATGAAAAATATAATGTGAAAAAATCTATATCTGTGGATTTAAAATCTATAATATCTAAAAGTTCTCCAATACAATAATTATCAATAGATGTTTTATCAACAATACATTGTGGAACTTTATCTATGTAATACCATTCGTGCGTATGATAATTTGGATCATCATCATTAAAAAGTTCACTTGGAGAAAAATTCATTGCTCCAAATGATATACTATTATTTAGTCTATAATCTACATCTCTTATATTGCTTCCATTTTTCACCCATTTTAAAATATATGGTTCAACCTTTGATTTTAAACATAATGAAGATTGATATTTTTCTAATAATAAATCATACTCGCTTTTTATTTTTGATAAATTAAATCTTTCAAGGTTCCATTCTTTTTTTAGATTTTCATACTCGCTTTCTATATCTTCTGTTACAAAATTTGTTAAATCAAAAAATCCATTAAAATTAAATAAACTTGAATCATTATAATATAAAACACTTTCTTCTGGAAGTAATATTATATTTTTATTCATTAATTCAGATGGCAAGAATCCATGACAATAAAATACATTATTATTTATGGTTTTTTCTATCATCCATTCTTTATGATATATAGGCATATCATCATCTAATATAGCAAATGATATTGTTTCTCCCTGTAATAAATCTATATTGTTTAAATCTATTGTAATAGTATTATTTAAATCATCAATTTCTATTACATTTGCAACGCCATATTTATTGCTATAATATTTTATTAATTCATTATTATATGATTTATTATAATCTGATAAAAATATGTCTGTATCAAAATCCTTCAATCCCGAAAAAGATAATAATGAAATCTTTGGATAAAAGCTTTCATATATAGATATTCTATCGTCATTAGATATATAAAATTGTGATTTTTTATCTTCTAATGTTAATGTATAATATTCATCTATATTTTTTATATCACTTATTTCATTTTCTAAAAATTCTATCTCATCTATATACAATGAATATATTATATTTGAATTAGATATTTTATATTTTTTTATCTTTGAAAAACCATCGTTTGTCATAGCAAAATCATCATCAGATATCTTACCTAAATCAGATATTGATATAATAGATTTATTATTATTATAATCAGAGGCACCTATAAAATTTATTTTTCCTATTCTTTCAACGCTTTGATTCATAACAGATATTGTATCGGCATCATAAATTTCATATTTTAAATAATATGATTCGGAATCTATGCCTTTTACATTTGAAATAAAATAAATATTTTCATTTTTATTAAATATATAAAAGGTTTTAAATTCAAATAATTTAAATCCATCTGAAATATTTTTTGCTAATTCTGATAATGAAATATCTGAGGGATAAAAATATGTATAATAATATAGTCCATCTAAATCATTTCCTATTCCATATGATAAAAAAATAGAATTATCTGATGTTAAATAAGATTCATTAGCAATCAATCTCCATCTATGCGGAATATCTGATGAGCTGATACCATCAGAAATTTCTATATAATCACCATTTTTAAAATTTTTTAATATTTTAATTCCTAATGAAGAGTATGATTTTGAGATTAGTTTAGATCGTATTTGATATTTTAATTTACCAACGCCAGATATAGAGCTCAAATCAAAACTCTTATCCTTAAATGATAATTCTATTGTTTTTCTTTTCTCAAAATTTGTTATATTTACTTCTTTTATACACGAATTCTTAATTGTAAATAAATTGCCATATTTATCTTTTAAACAAAAATGCCTTCTATAATCATCACCTATATAGTTATTATTAAAAAATTTTATCTTATAATTTTCATATTTCTCATCAGAATAAAAATAAAAAATTTTATTTGAAATATTAGGATCCTCATTAAATTTGCAATTAATTATAGTATATATCTTATCATATGATATGTTTTTTATAACGCATTCGTCCCCCATTGAAAGATCTTCTCCATCATATAAAATGCATACATCGTCTATATTTATTTTATCCTGCCAGTATCCTAATAGCTTTATTTCATATAAATAATTTAATTGATCAATTGGTGCTATTGATGATATTTGAGATGTAAAATCTAATATAGAATATTTTTCATTTAATGTTGATGTATCAAAATAAAGTTTAATATCATTTTCATTATTTATGATATATTTTTTAAATATATTATTTTTTTCAATTATTTTATTAGATGGAATAGGATATTGATTTATATCTTGTGACATTTTATTTAATGCAATCAAATCCGTTTTCATTTTAAATAAATCTATGGTATTTACATATAATCCAAAGTATCTATTCAGCTCATAATTTTTTGATGTTTTATCGGTAAATAAAAATTCTAGATTTATAATATTATCTAATATAATACCATTTCTTTCAAATCCTTGCGTTATAAATTCATCAAAATCTGTTATAGAATGGCTATTTGTAAAAAAATCATAAAGAAACTCTTTCTTTGAAACATAACATCCGTCCTTATATGAAATACCATTATAGCTTGTATATCCATTTTTTTCAAATGAAACATTCACACCATTTTCATCAAAATATTTTCTAGAAATTATATTTCTTAAATATATTCCTATTTTAGATTTTTCGCTCAAATCAAATATCTCAACAATATATGATTTTTTCAATATATCATCTATAATTGAATTATTATCACAATAGTCTGTATATGTTATTTCATTTAATGCGCCTTCTGTTTTAAATATAACAAAATATTCGGGAATTTTCTTTTTTAAAAATAACGGGGCAAATATTGATAAGTCTTCACCTGTTATATTATTTTTTGAATATTCACATCCATATGTATACAATCTTTCATATTGCTGTGATAAATTTTTTTTTACATATTTATAATCATCATCAGATTTATCTAATTTAAATACTATATCATTTGATGTATTACCATTTTGAAAAAAATGCTTTAGATCTATTGCATATGAAGAAAGATGAGATATTTGTACATTCTTGAACATTTTATCTGATAAATATATATCAGAATCTATGCTATTCATCCACAATCCACCTGATGAATCAACAGTTAACTTTACATTTCCTGTAATTTTTGGATTTGTTCTAATAATACCAAATGAATCATCATCAGAAATTTCATTGTTTAATTGTATATTATAATTTCCATTTTTATTTTTAGACATCAAATAATAAATATTATGAAAATAATTGTATTTATTATCATTGCTAACTTTTAATTTTAATCCTATTGTACTTGATATTATATCAACATCATTTTTATTTTTAATTACTATTTCTTCTAATTGATTATTTATAAGTTCATTGGGAATAGTTACTAAATATCCAGATGCTTCCATAGAAACATTATCAGATATAATAAAAATAGTTACCATTCCCTGTGATAATATATCACATTCATATAGCCAATAATATAATCCGGTATTATTATCATAATTTAATATAGAATTTAAAATTTTTAAATTATTATAATCTCCATAATCTATATTTAAAGCTAATTTTAAATGTACATTATAACTATTACTATTATATATTGTTATTGATTTAGAATATCCATTTGGTGTACACAAATATACAGTAGAATTTGTAATTATACTATCAGTACTTAAATATATAGAATTCATTCTTTTATTATTTTATTTATTTTTAATGAGTATTATAAGAAGATGAAATGCCTGGAGTTGTTATTTTTACTGGTGTAGATGATTTATATTTTGATGATATTCTAATATCAAATGAAAATACGCTTGTATCTTTTACATATAAATCAATGCCTATTTTTTTAGCATATGATACATTTTTAACAACTTGCATATTAGAAATACCAGCTATATGTCCAATTCCATCATATCCATCTCCGAAAAAGTCTGTCATCCTAAATTGATAGATAATTGGAATTTCTATTCTATGAGAGCTTCCACTTTCTAATGTTCTTTTTGCTAAATAATCTGTACCATCCACAATAATATCATCATATATAGATGGAGCTATGTATAGATAGTTTCCGCACGTGTTTTTTCCTATTAGGTATCTATCATTTTCATAAAATCCCATTTTTAATGGATAATGATCTTTTACTTCTGATGATTGCAAATTTGCTCTACAATATCCAACTTGTTTTTCTCCATCTGGTTGAAATGATTCTATGTTAAATAACTTTGAGTGTGTAAACAATGGATACGTTGCCGGGCCAATTGAAGAAACAGCTGGAAAATTGATATTATCATATAAATCAGTAACTCCTTGAATATCTGGATGTAACATATGCACGCAAAAATCACTTAAATATCCTCCACCAGAATTTTGTCCTCCTATATTAAAATTCCATATAAATGGATATGATTGACCATATGATAATATTTCTGGATATAAACTATTATTAGAAACATTGTATGAATTATTATCATATTTATATAATTCGTTTATTAGTCCAATATCATTTTTTCGCAAATAAATATATTGAGATTTTCTTTGAGCTGACTGAAATGGCATTTGTTGAAAATATTTATCATTAGCTATTTTATTAGCATTGACAGATGATAGCATTAATGGAACCTTATCATATTTTCTTTTCTTTGCATAATCTTCATCCTGCAATGATAAAATATCACTATCCATTAAATCTTCATCTATTCCGCCTGGGAATCTAGAAACCAAATTTAATGGAAGTAATCCGTCATTTTCTATTATCAATTTATATTTATTTGTTATTATTGCTCCTTTTCTTTCATTTGGAGGATATCCCGAAATAATATCATAATAATATCCTGCAAAAATATCAACACATGAATTATTAGAAATATTATATTTTTCTCCATTTGGGCCTAATATATACACCAATAGTTTTCCAGGAGCTTGAGATATTGTATCCTGTATTTGCTTTATACTTGTATCTATTGTTTTTATTTTTTCATATAAATTTATTATATTACCTGCATTATCAAAAAATCCTGATGATATGCTATCAGAAGAATGCACAAAATATTTATCATTTATATTAAAAGAATTAGATAAGTGTGAATTTAATCCCATATTTTCTAAATCTTGTAAAATAGACGATCTAATATTTTCTGTATATACAGATTTTAATTCTGTAATAAGATCTGTCATATATTCATATTCTTCTGGAAATGTTATCACGACAGATTTTGACCAATCTGATATAACTGGATTTGTTGGATATCCGGCTTCAGATATTGATTTTACTCTAATTTCAACGCTTTCACCAGCTGATATTGGTATATCTATTTGATTTATATTTATAACATCTCCATTTTCTATGTTTTCATTTTTCCATACATATTTTCCAATACTTTCATCATATACCTTTCGCAATGACACTGTTAGATATTCATTCCAATTAGAATAATATCCTTGTAATACATTTCCATTCTCATCTAAAAAATTATATTGCTCTGTATTGTTAGATGTTCCATCCTTTGACAAATATCTATATGATATAATAAATTGAACAATTTGCTGCGGTATATTGCTTTCTGATATTTTTGGAGCCGGTATTGGAAAAAATCCTCGAACCCTAAACTTGGGCTTTGATATTTCTGCGGGAGGTGCTTGTAATATTGTATTTAATTCAGATAATAAAGAAATATATAATTTTTTTGTAGCGGCTTCATTTTTTATTAGTAGATTTAATTGATCTGACAATGATTTTTTTTCTTGTTCGTTTTCAAATTGAGATGAATATAATTTATTACGTATTAATTGTATTGAATTTTGCAATTGATTTAGCTCGGAATATAATGAATTTTTTTGAGACAGTTTGCTTTTTATATCTTCAACGCTAGATGTATTTTGCTTATGATTATTTATTATTACAACTTTAAATGAAGATTTTGTGAGATCTGGTGCATCTGGTTTTATTCCATATATTGCTGGTATAATATTATCCTTTGCCATCATTATAAGTAGTTTACCAAAGTCAATAACCTTTTCGTTGTAATATGATTTTAGATTTACATTGTCGTTATTTAGTAATTCATTTGTATAAAATCCAACTCCCTTCGAAAAATTTATTGTTGTTAAATTAGTATTAGAATCTATAGGTTTCAAAAATATTGTCTCTCTCTCATCATATCCTACATTTATTTGTATAGTCTTAGCAGAAAACGCCTCTGTTAATATTTTTAATTTTTTTGTTCCAGCAGATATTGATTCATTGCCTGAAAGCATTTTAACTATAATAGAGTTTTCTGATGTGTTAACTTCTTCTATTTCATACGTTGTAATTTGGCCAAATTCTAATTTATCTCCCGGCTGTAATATTTCTGTGTTATTATATGTTTGTAAATTATCTGTGTAGTATAATGTATTCAAAAAATATTTTCTTACGGTTTCTTGTGCTGGTGACCCTGCTATAATTGTTTCTCGTATAATATCCTTATATGATATAACATCAAAATATCCCGAATATCTTGATATAAAAATTGGAAATTTGACAATTCCTTCATCTGAAAAATATGAAATATTTCTAGATTTCAAATCTTCTATAAATAAATTATAATCTATATCATTTCTATTTTTATATGTATTGTCATAATATGTCTTTGTTTCATCTGAATCCGCATTTATTATTATTCTTTTATAAAATATTTCTTTTACATCATAATCTACATAGTCCGATAAATCAAATGAAACATATAACAGTGGAGTTAAAAAACTTTCGAAAAACCAATTGCTTTTAATATTAAATGTTGTTGGAGTTTTTAATGTATCAATTTCGCTTGGCTCTTTAAATAAATTACTTTCTACTAATTTTTTATATACTCCATCAGATGTTTCAATAATGGAGTTCCCTGTGCCAGACCCTATAATTATATTTAAATTATTTTCTAATCTTGTTATTTCATTTTTTAAATATTTTAATGTAGGCAAGCTATAATTATATTCTACATTATCATTAGATACTAAATTTAATATTATAGATTCTGAATTACTTGTTATAACATCTGTAAGAGCTGATAATATTGTTAACGAATTGTTTTGAACATTTAATGTATGCTCAAAAAAATTAGACATCGAATTATATGAAGACATATATTTTTTATATATATATATAAATTTTAAATTTTATAATAGATATATTATTTAAAATTTAAATCTTTTTTATATATCTCATATTGTCCCATAGTAAAATCATAATAATCAGATGAGTTAACGGTTTCTAATGTTTTACTTGTAAGATGATGTAAATAACTTGATGTTATTAATGCATGTATAAATTTATGTTTTTGAAGCATATATCCATAATAATCATCTGAATACCAAAAACGATATCTATCGGGGAATAGCTGATCAAATGGAATTTTATCTAATATATATTTATTAAAAACTATACACCATCCGCATAATGTAACTCCTGTTTTATATCCCAAAATGTCATTACTAAGATCTATATTAGGATATGCTATATTATTTAATAAGTATGGATCAATAGGAGATACGCTATCATAAGTTTTCAATTTACTTAATAAAACATTCAAAAAATTATCATAGCATATAACATCATTATTTAAAATCATCACATGTTTGGCATCACTTTTAATATTCTCATATCCCACTTGTAAAAATTTATTATATCCAAATTGTTCGTTTGTCAATAATAATTTTACATCATAATTAAATTCTTCATAAAATGGCTCATTCTTTAAATTACAATTATTTTCTACAATTATAACATTTAAATTAATATTATGTATCGAATTAAATAATGACTTGATAGTATTATTAGTCATATTAAACAAATTCTCATTTTTAGCATTACTTAAAATAATAACATCAACATCAAAGTTATTCATATTTATTTTTATATTATCAAAATATCAATTCATCATTTAAAATATCGTCTACTATATTATACATTTTATCAAAATATTTTACAATATATTTTTTATATTCTATTGGCAGTTCATCATATAAATTTTTATATGAAATTTGAAAATATTCGCAAAATGATATTATTATGTCAATTGTATTATATTTAGATACATCTATCTTATTTAAAATTTCTAAAAATAATGGCTTAATATATCGTTTTTGTATTTTATTTTTTTTACATAATTTTTTATATAAGGTTGTTTCTGTAAAATAACATTCTATTAATTTTTGAATTTTAATTATATTATTTATCTCATGCTGATCATAAACATCATATATTTTTTCTAAATTTATATCTATAAAATCGCTATTATAACAATCACCTATATTATATCTATTATAAAATATTTTATCATTATTAGCGTCCATATATAATATTTATTTTAAAATCCATATTTACCTGTTGAAGGTTCTTCGTTTTCTTCGTTATTTTTATTTTTTTCTTTTTTTTCTTCTTTATTTTTTTTCTTTTCGTTCTTAATTTTTTTATTCATCTCTATATCTGATTCATCCAAATTCATATATTTTTTAATTAGAAAATCAATGTCAAAATATGGTTTATCTTCATCATCTTTTAAATCACTCATATTTTTAATAAATTGTATTCTTTTTTCATATATATCTTGATTTTTCAATTCTTCAAATATATTATTAGAATTATATCTAAGTCCAATTGATGATTTGAAATTTTCATCATTGTCCAAGTCTGGATATTTTAGTACTATTTGAATATACAATGGCTTCAAAATAATTTCTTGAAATATAGATCTATATCTATTAATAAGATTAAAAAAACGAATTTCTTCTCTATCTATTGTTGCAGATGTTGCCCCTCCATAAGATCCTCCATTATTTTCTTTACTAAAACGTGTTGGAGGTATTTTAGAATTATCTTGAAGTTTTTGTTTAAGATATGAAACCAAATCTGAATTACTTATATCTGGCCCTTGATTTTGTATTGATTCTATTGATACAGTATCTCCATCCTTTGATGGAAATAAATAATTTTTATAATACTGCATTGAGGATGTACCATTTACAGATAATTCACCTGACGTTGGATCTAATGTTATATCCTCTTTATAATATGACATCATCTCTCCAAGTGATTCCTTTGCCTTTTGAGGGGAATTTGTTCGTATTGGCACAACCATTTTCATTCTCCATGCTGAATTCATCAAAAGCCACATCACCTGAGAATTCTCTACAATTCGTAATAAATTAAAACTTCTAACTAAATTTTCAACATATGAAATTTTAGAAGGCATATTCCCTTTTGCAAGAGAAATATATATAACTTGATTATCATATAAAATTCTTTTTTTAGAATTATCGTCTGGATATTGTATCCATATTTTTTTATATGAATTGCCATCTTTTTCAATATCTAATTTTAAGTATGCAGTATCAATTTCTTTAAATCCTATTATCTCCGTAAAATCCTCATCATAAATGATTTCGAATGCTAATGTTCCATCTATTAATAATTGTTTAAAATATTCCCATGCAGTTATATCATTATTAAATCCAAACCGATAATATATCATTTTATAATAATCATTTATGGTTTCAATAACATCTTCCTTTAAATCTATATTATTAAATTTTAAATATGCAAAATAATTATTTTCATCGTAAACAATTGCCTCATCTGTAATTGTCGTTACCATCCAATCTATCTCGGGATTTAATGCAAACGATCTCAAAAATTCCCGTCGTTTGTCATATTGTTGCTGATAATAAGGAATAAATTTCTTTTGAGACAAATCCACCATCGATAATAATTTAATCAAGTCTGGATCTGTTACTGATGACGTGGCTTCTGTAACACCAATTGATAAAGAATTTTTTATTAACTGATCATTATAATCTATTCCTATATTTGAAATTCTATTAATTAAATTTGATAATGGCCTAACAATATTATCGCCTGTCTTATTATAAAAGCCGCTTTCAAATAATTTTATAGATTTCATTTTTAATATTATTTTTTATATATATATTTATTAATTTTTATAATTCCATTTATTTTCGTCAAAATAATAAATACCAGATTTTTTGTTATTCTTTTTATAATATTGTTTGAATGAATTTGTATTTATTCCAATACAATTTTCTCCTAATACAACATTATCTCCTATATTTATCTTTTTAAAATTACTATTTGCAAATGAAAATTTATTAATTTTTTTTAAATTTGGTATATTTAAATATCCAGTAAAATTTGAATCTCTAAATGCATATTTTCCAACATGTTCTAATTTTGGACAATCAAAATCTCCTTCAAATCTTGCAAATTTAAATCCTTTTTCTTTTACAATTTTTAATTCTGGGCAATTAAAAACTCCAATAAAATTACTTTGCTGAAATGCTCTATCTCCAACATATTCTAATTTAGGAGCAAAAAATTTTTTATTATTTATAAAATAACTACAATAAAATGCAGAGTCGTCCACCTTTATTAAATTTGAACATATAAAATCACCATCAAAATTACTATTAAAAAATGCATTTTTACATATTATCTTTATACTATTTGATATAAAATTCCCAGAAAAATTAAAATTTATATATTTACTAGATTTTATTTTTTCAACTGTTTCTAAATTTTCCATATTTAAAATTTTTTGCTTATTATTTTTTAATTACATTTTTATATTTGCTAATATGATCATTTATTTTGATTCTTTAAAAATTGAATTTCAATAATGTTTATTTTCATTTTTTTTTGCGGCGCAATATCACTAAATTTCATATTAAAATCATTTGTGTAATCCTTAAATTTATATTTAACATCAAATTTATTTTTTGGACTTTTTTTATAATCTCCAAATAATTTTAAATATCCTCTATATATCATGATGCTTAGAATTATATTCTTCAACGGTTTTGTCTATCTGATCTTTTGTTAAATTAATTTTTCTGCCCCAGGGTACAACCTGAAAATTATAATCATCTCTTGCAATCAACCATATAAATTTATTTTGATCTGATATAGAAAATTTTAAGCCAGAATTAATTAAATCTTCCATAGCTACTGTATCAGTATCTGTAAAAAATATTATTACATTATACTTATTCAACTTAATATTGCTATTATCTAACAAATATTTGCAAGGTACTATATAATCTGTACCTCCAGATGATCTTTCAACATTTTTAGTTTTTAAAAAATCTTTTGCTTTTCTTGCACCTTTAAATTCCAAGTCTTTTTTAATTTCTGTATCAAAAAATATCAATCTTAATGTTTTTAAATTAAATTTACTTACAATATCAAACAATTCAGATAATAAAACATTAAAAGCATCATCATCAATACTTCCACTTGTATCTATAGCAAGTATTATATTATTTGTTTCTTCTCCCGTAAACATCTCTTCCCATGGAACAATTCCATCACTTCCGATATTATCTCTAGATGTTTTAAATTTAACATTATTGCCATACAGAACTTGATTTACTGATTTTTGAAGTTCGTGTCTCCAGTTAACTATAGCTTTATATTCCTTACGCTGTATGCGCCCAAAATCAGATGTACCAAATCCATGAGGTGAAATTCCATAATAAGTTGGACGATTAACTATATCGTTAATTAATTTATCATTTTCATTTTTTTGTTTATTTTCATTAGGTAATTTTGGATCTATTCCAGCTTTTTCTTGATATTCTTTAGATATTTCTGGGCTTAAAACTTCTCCAACATTTCCTGTTGGATTGTATCCTTTGTTAGAATTTTTTCCATTTTTTGCGTCTTCTATTGCTTTTTCTAGTTCTCCTCTTATCCTATCAATTTCTTCTTTTGACAATGGTTTTGTAGTTGTCTCTGACCATTGACTTATTTTTCCCGAAGAACCAGACTGAGATCCTTGACCCTGTTTGGATCCTTGACCTTGTTTGGATTCTTGACCCTGTTGAGATTCTTTGTCTTCTTCTTGAGATATTTCTCCAACAATTTCTATATCAACATCTGAAGTAGTAATTTTATTTTCATCATTAGTCCATGAAAATGATTTTCCTGGCATTATAACTACTATTTCGTCTTTACTTAATTTTTTTATCATAATTATTTTTTTACTGATTTTGATATGATTTAATTATATCATTTGCTTGTTGTTCACTTATTATTTCACAATCAATATGTCCATCATCATATACTTTTTTTATTAGTCCATATTCTCCAGTTTTTTTATTTCTTACTAGCATTCCTTCTTTTATTACAAAATCTGGTTTTCCCGAATCTTTGTTTTTCATTCTATTTTTAATATCATCATTATCCAAAATATTATATATTTCTTCTGCTGTTTTTCCACGATAATCATAATTTAAACAAGCATTTAAATTTGTTTGAATATCAGTTTTCACAAGTTTTAAATCGTCTATAAAAAGATTTCCCTCATAATCAGCAGCATAATTCCATTTGTCATGCTCAAATTTTGTTGGTTTAGGTTTTTCTCTAAAATTATGATTTAACAATATATGAAAATATTCATGACATAAAATAAACTCGATTTCTCTAAGACTAAGTTGTTTATCTCTTCCCCAAGGATGTAATACAAAATTTGATGATATATATAAATTTACTCCATCTGTGGCAAAAGATTCTATTTCTGGATAATCTATAATAATTCTATATTTATAAAAATGATTTCCTATTTGCTCTTTTAATCTAGGGCATACATATTCGTGAGTGTCTTCTGACTTAAATCCTCCTTGAGATAAATATCCAATAACTTCTAGTACCTCATATGCGACACTTTCTTGTATTCTTTTTATTTTTTCATCATCAAAATCATTATAATATATTTGTCCATCTTTTCTAAATTCTTCATTAATAGAAGAATTTAAATATGCTATATTATCTTTTAATAGCATCATTTTTTGAAATATTGAAAAATCTTTTATCATTTTATTTTTTCTTTTTCTTTTTATCTACTGATATCGTTTTATCTATTGCTATTTATCTATTGCTTTTTTAACATCTTTCATGATAAATAAAAATTTACATTCGTTTTCAAGATTTTTTAAATAAGTATATAATTCTTTATCCACCTTATTCGTATTTTCTACATATTTAGTAATCAAATATGGATGAGCTAATGCAAATATTTTTTGAAATTCTCCTTTAAATGGAGTAAATTCTGTAGTACATCCACTAATCCATGCATTTATATTTTTACATTCATCTACTGTTAATATATTTTTATAATTTTTGTTACGTATATCATCTAAAATTTTATCCGTATTCACAATTGACTCATTTCCGGAAACTATATAATAATCTTCCGGTAATGTTTTATAAGGAGCTGTCATTCTTACTAATCGTTGTATCATGAAAAGAGTCGTTGACTTAACATCAATTTCTAATTTAGCGGATTTATAAAAATTTTCTATTTTTGCAACCAAATTACTTATTGATAATTCGCTTTGTTTATCCGTATAAAATAAATCCGTAGAAAATTTTTTATCAAGAATCTTAGTCATAGCATATGTAGTTTCTATGTAATCTTTAAATACCTTTGAAAATCCGCTATCATTAAATGCTGGTATTGATAAAGCAGTGGCATCAACAGAATCTAAAAATATTAAAAACTGCTCTAAATCTAAATCAAATATAGATCCTTCATAAGTATTATCTAATTTATCCTTCACAGCCCCTTTTGAATATTCAAGTTCCATTGCTATACGTTCATATCCACGTGTTGTTGCTATAAAGCCGGTTTCTGGATTATATGACATAAATTCGATTTTAAATGGATCTGATGAAGAACCTTCAACAACTTTATTTTCATCTTTTATAAAATGATCCATAAATTCTATTAGTATTGTAGTACCTTCTAATCCAGCAAATTCACTTTCTGTAGTTAAATAATTTTTCCACACTTCATAAAATGATTGAACAAAATAAGGTCTCCATCTATCAATATTACCCTTATCTATCATATCTTTAAATGATGCATAATCTTTACTAACCTCAGATGGTGTATTTGTTGCGGCAACTATTATCCATCGATCTCCTAATCTATAATTACCTTGATATACATTTCCACCTGCAATTAATTCCATGAGAGACGCTTTAACATCATCAGATGCCCTTAAATATTCATCAAAAAACACAATGCCGCCTCCTATCATGGTTGCATATTGTAAACAGTCTGGCTTTCTTCTTGGTGGGTTCAAACCTTTTTTGGTATCATGTGGATTTTTAAATTCAAAATCATATAATTTATCCAAACTAACACTTTCATCATATATTATACAACTTGAAGAATCATTTCCCATATCGCCAAGGCTTTCATGATAAAGCGGCAAAATAAAATTTGGAACTTGCTGAACAACATTACTTTCTGATGCTTTTTTTGTCATATCTATTACAAATTTTAGAATTTTCATTTGATCTTCATCTTTAACGTCTTTTATTTCTTTTTCTGCCTTTTTTTCCAAACTATTATATATAGCATTCATATTTTCAAAATATTCTCCGGATAAATTCATAAATTCTTCACGAACTGCGGCACCCATGTCAACCTTAGTCATAGATACTAATGGAACTGTCCATATAGTAAATGCTATTTCAGGGGCTATTTGATCACTTTGATCATAAATATCTTTCATTGAACGGACAATAGATGTTTTTCCACATCCTGGTGCACCTACAAAAAGTATTGGGGTTTTTGTTCTTTTTTGATATTCTAACGATTTTTTTGAAAGATTTGTTAAATCTTCTTTACTATATTTATCTTTATTTCTATATTTTGCATCAAATATTTTTGTATGAAAACTTGTCACCAAAAATCTTTCTACATCTCTTTGTAAATATTTTGTAGCTGTATCTGTATCTATTAATTTAAAACTTTTAAGAGCTTCTTCATCTCGATATGGATTATATCTTGTAATTTTTGATTCATCAGATTCATTAATTTCTATTAATTTTCCTTCTGATATTGATTTTTTGCCAGATGAATCAAAATCATCTCCAAATGCTTTTTTAAAAGCTTTATAATTTTTATCACCCTTTTCATCATGTATTACAGCATCATCAAAATCTATATTATTATATGATTTGCCCGATGTTTTACTTATATAATTTTTTAATTTATCAGAAATAATAATTTTTGTTCGTTTTTCCGGATTAATTCTTTTATCAAGTTCTTCTTTATATATTAAAAAATTTAAATAATCAGATGCCACTCCAACATATTTCTTTTTTTTCTTATTAAATCTTATTGCTGCACATGTCTTTAATTTTTCATATAATTTTTTTACTAATTCGCCACTTTTTTGCATTATATCTTTTAGACTTTCTTCTATTAATTCATATTCATATAAATTTTCAGATTCTAGCAATTTAGATTCAGATAGTTCAGCATCTTTTGATATTTGAGTGATAACATTTATTCCTAGCATTATATCTTCCATATCAAGATCATCCTCATCAACATTTTCTGATTCTAGAATTAAATCCATATCATTTATTGAATTATCTAACATTTCATTTAAAAATATTAAATTTTTTCTATTAGAAAAAAATTTATAAATTTGATTTAAATCTCTTCTTTTTTCATTTTCATTTTGTTCAACAACTTTACTTGTTGAATTTAAATATTTTTCTCTAAATTCTTTATATCCATCAAGATAATTTTTCATATTATTATTTTTTTTATATATATATATTTTTTTAAAAATATTTTTTAGCTACATTTTCCATATCCACAATTTTTGCATATATAACATCCTTCTTGAAAAATCACGCTTCCTTTACTGCCACAATTTTCGCAATCCATATTTTTCAATGAATCTTTATTAATATATTTTTTTAATATTCTATTTATAGATTTTGAAAATTCTAAAATATTTCCTGATGATTTAGATAATTGATCTACAATAAATTTGATATCTACTCCATGTCTTAATGATAATGATATTAATCTAGTCATAGAATCCTGTTCATCATTTTTTGAAAATGATGTTATATTTTCTAATATTAAATTTCCATTGTTATCTTCTAAATTATAATATTTACTTTTTACCTTTACAATTTTTCCAGATTTATATTGTTTAATATCTATATTTGTGGATATATTTTTTGCAGGAAATGCAAAAACTTCGTATGGGTCATCGTTTAACAATCCTAAAATTATTACCCAATCTTCTGAATTTTTTATTTTTATAACATCTATTGTACAATTTAAATATTTTGGTCGTTTAGGAGCATTTGTTTTTAATATTTTATTTGCAACATTATTTTCATTTGAAATAGATTTTAAAACAGCACTTGTTGTTCCTTGTCTATATGTTGTTACTCCTTTTATACTTTTGCTATTATATGCTTTCAAATATATATTTTTATAAACATCAAAAGAAATTTCATTAGGTACATTTATGGTATTATGAACCATAATACCATTTGCCATATATGTATGATCATCATCATCTAATGAAATATCATATGTCTGAACATTTAGTAAATATTCCATTTTTTTTATTTTTTTATGTGTTGGAAATAGTAATGAATATAAGTTTATTATATGAGGATTTTTAACTTTTTTTATATTTAATTCTAGCAGATCATTTTTTATTTCTTCTATTGTTTTTTCTTTTCTATATTCAGATGGAATTCTTTCATCTGAATTTTGTATTTCTTTTAATATGTTCATATAATTTGATTTTTATTTAAATTTATTAATTCAACATAATGTCCATTTGATAATATTTTATGATTTGGTGTACCTATTATAAACGAATTATCATCAAATGTAATTTTTATACAATTAGATATGCCATTATTATATGTAGATTTTATTTTTTTCTTTTTATTTGATTCGCATGTTACATATAAATTATCAACATCTTTGAAAGAATTTGGTTCATCATAATCAAGTTCATCTAAATATAATATTTTATCATTTACAATTATCATTGTTGTTTGTCCATCTAGGCATTTGCTTGCGGATGAATCTATATAATTTGTTATTATTTCTAATGTATTTAAATGATCATCGATAGATAAATCTATTGATGATTTTGTCCATTCGGAGTTTTCTTCCCATTCATTTATTTTTTCTAGATAATCTTTTGCATAATCTTTAATTTTCACTTCTTTTAATAGTCCTCGTGTTTTATCAATTTTATATACAATATTATCATATGTTGTTTTTAATAAAAATTCATCACCTTCTTGTATCCATTCCCATTTTATATCATTTTCTTTATCACTATCATTTTTTTCAAAATATTTATTTTTAAAATCAATAACTGTTGGAACGCATAGTTTTTCTTTTATTTCATTATCATTACAAATAGTTGTTCTTATATATTCTGATAAATATACGGGTTCAAGACCGCCTGATACATTATTTGCCAATATAGATGTATTTCCTGTTGGCTGAATACTTATCAAATGAGAATTTCTAAGTCCATATTTTTTAATATAATGTCTTGTTTTCTTATTTAATCGATTTATATATTCTCCATTTAAATATTTATCTTTGTCAAACAATGGAAATGCTCCTTTTTCTTTTGCTAAAAGAGATGATTCTCTATATATTTTATTTGATATAAAATTCATTAGTTCATTTGTTATTTTTAATGCCTCATCAGATCCATATTTATACTTCATTATCATCAATGCTGATCCATATCCCATGATTCCAATTCCCAATCTTCTTTTTGATAAAACTTCATCATATTGGTATTCTAATGGTAGGTTTGTTATTTCATATACATTATCTAGCATTCTTACAATGCTTGGAATATATTTAGATAATTTTTTATAATCCCAATTTCTTTTTTTATAATTAATAAATTGAGTAAGATTTATTGATCCCAAAAGACATGCAGATCCAACAGGTAATATTTGTTCTCCGCAAGGATTTGTTGCATTTATATATTCACAATAATTTAAATTATTTAATCTATTTATTTTATCAATAAATAAAACGCCGGGTTCATTTCTATCATATGATGATTTAATAATATATTCAAATAATTTTTTAGCTTTTATTGTTTTATATATTTTTACAGGTAATCCTAATCCTATCCATTTTTTTATGTTACCATCCCATTTTGATTTATAATCATCTTTACATATTTCATAATCGGGGAATATTAAATCCCAATCTAAATCATTTTCAACGGCATTCATAAAATCATCTGTTATTAAAACAGATAAATTGAAATGAGCAAGTTTATTAGGAGTAAGTTTTGCAGATACAAATTTTTCTATATCGGGATGCCATATGCTCATAGTTGCCATCATTGCTCCTTTTCTTATTTTCTTTTTTCCATTAGCATTTTTATTAACATACGATCCGCTTGTTATTACCTCAGATGTTGCGTCCCACATATTTAATATTTCAACGGGGCCGGGAGAATATCCTCCGATTCCAGATATAAATGATCCAGATGGTCTTAATATATCTATGCAAAATCCATATCCGCCTTCTGATTTCAATATCAATGCCTGACGTTTTAATGCATCCATAATAGATTCCATTGAATCTTGGTCATATCCTTGAAACCCATCTACAAAACAATTTATTAATGTTGTATTTTTATAATTTGTATTTATATTTGAAAGAATTCGTCCACCTGGGACAAACTTAAAATCTTTTAATGTATCATAAAAAACTCGTCTCCAATATTCATTATCTTTTTCAACATTAGATAATGCTGTAGATACTCTCATCATCATGTCTTCTACGGTTTCATTTTCATACATGTATGTATTATAAAACACCTCTTCTGAAAACTCATTTGTAAAAATTTTGTTATCCATAGTTTAAAATTTTATATTATATATTTTTTTTTAATTTTTTAATTTATATAAAATCAAAATAATTTGCATATCTTGTATCTACACTTTTTCTTAATAAATCATCATCAAATCGTTTTGTATTATCAGAATATTCATTATCTAAGCAAAACAATTGCGGTATTATACCATATGAATTTTGCTGTGGTTGTATTATATTAACAAAATATCTATCTAATTCCATAAAAATTTCATTTTTATAATATTTATATAAAACTGTTTCCATAAAAATATTACTAACGCTATAAGCATACAATCCCCATAAATTTTTTGCTTTAAATATATTATTACTTATGTACATATTTTTATCTATCAAATTATAATTCCACATTGACAAATCATCAGAAAGAGGAATATATCCTAAATACAAAATATCATAATTTTCTGGTATTTGTTCCTTGATATTTTCAAAAATTTCCTTTATATTAACATTAATTTTTACATCATCCTCAAGAATTAATATTTTTTTATATTTATTCATCAATGCATCATAATATATCGATAAATGAGATAATGTCGTTGCAAGATAATTAGAATTTTGAAAAAATATATTTTTGTCAGAAATCATATTAAAAATAGAAACCATAATTTCTCCATCTACAGCTTGAAAAAATTCATAATTATTAATTTCAACAAACGCAAGTCTTTTTTTCATTTTTAAAAATCTATCTTTTCTTTTTTTTAAATTAAGAATATAAATTTTATCAAAGAATTGCATAAAAAATACTTTAAAATCTTATTATATAATTAGCATAATTTTCATTATCTCCAAATTGAGATCTTGAATATGCGAGAGTTTCATATTTTTTAAAATTGTCATAAACCCAATCTATTTTTCCCAATTCTGTAAATCTTTCTTTTATTTTTTCATTATAATACAATGATATATGTCTAGTTTTTCGTTGAATTTCTTTTCTTGCTAAATTCTGTAAATTATTTTTACCTATAAATTGCAAATAGCATTCATTGTCAATTTTTATCATTTTTGTTTTCAGAAATGTTCGAACAATTAATTCGTAATCATCAGCTATAGATAGCATTCTATTATGACCTTTTATTGCAAAATATAAATCTTTTTTCCACACTCTGAAATGATTTGGGCATCCTACAATATGCCTAATTGTTTTTGGATTTATATTTGGAGAAACAGCAAATTTAGCATTAATAATTTTATTGTCAATTTCGCAATCACAATTTCTATAATATCCATAATCCAAAGCAAATCCAGGCGGATATGTTAATGAATTATATAATTCATCAATTTCTGCTGCATTTGAATATGCAAATCCGGCGTCAGGATATTGTTTAAATGCTTCGATAATATATGATAAAGAATCTTTTAACAAATAATCATCATGATCAAGTTCAAGCAAATAATCCCCCGTGCATAGTGTACAAGCTCTATATTTAGCTTCTCCAACTGTATTATTTGTTCTTGGATATATGTCATAATATTTTATTCTAAAATCAAATGAAGAAAGATCCTGCATAATTTTTTTTGTATTTTCATCATCACCGTCATCTAACACAACCCATTCCCAATTATCATATGTTTGATTTTTTAATGATTCATATGTTCTATATAATATTGATCCAGTATTATATATTGGAGTAAACACACTTATCAGCTTTGATGTATCATTAGATAATATATTTTTCATTACAATATTATATACTACATTGGGTAAATTGTAGTCATCTTCGCAATGAATCCATTTTTTTTTGATTTCAAAAGGCATATCACATAATACTTTATATCGTTTATAATCTTTTCCAAACGTCAATATGACATCTATTTTATTATTGTATATTGCATTTAAAATTTCGTCAGAAGAATTATCTACATTTATAACATTAATATCTGTACATTCATAATCAGAATATTTAATAGTATTTAGTTTATCTATTTTTCTGCCTACAATTAATGCAGTTGGCACAAATTTATTCATATTTATTTACTATAAAAATTATAATAACACAATATTTCATCTATTATATAAAAATCATTTGGATTTTCATAATATATTTTTGTTATAAATATTCCATCTGATACATATTCATTTTCAAATCTATTATTTTTTATTAGTACGCTATTTATTAAAAATTGTGCCATATCGATTTTTCTTACATTTATATTTTTTTCAGACGCTGTTCTAAATAATGAATTGCCAAATCTTGTATCAAATGACATTTGAGAAAAAATAATACATTTACATATATTAGTTTTTAATATTTCAGATGTTCTATTTAAAAATCGTTCGTGTAATTTATTATCATCATCAAGAATATAAATCCAATTATTTTCTTTTTGATCTATTATATTTAATAGTTCATTCAATAAATTATTACCATATATTCCGTCAGAATTTAAATCAAAAAATAATTTTATATTTTCTGATTGTAAATTATTCAATATATGACTTGGAATATTTTTTATTTTTTTATTGTCAACGGCAATATACCAGTTTATATTCCAGAAATCATTTTTATTATCAAAAATTGATTTTTTAATATTTAAAAGATTTTCTAATCTAGAGCATCTTGTTAAAATATATAAATTATTTTTATGCACGTTTAATACATATAATTTAATTGCAAGGTTTCATTCTGCTCGGCATCTAATATTTTTTGTATTAATTTTTTTCCGTATGCACAGCTTTTATAAATAATATCTTCTTTTATATCATATTTATTAGATATATCTTTTATTTTCATATTATTTATATATCTTTCTTTCATAAAAATACTGTATCGATCAGGTAATGAATTTATCATAGTTTCAAGTTTATTGTATAGAGTTTCTTTTTTTATTTTTTCTTTTATGACCTCAACTGAAAACGAATCATCATTTATATCTATTTCACAATCATAAATATCGTCATTGATTTTTTTAGAACGATTTTTATATTGATAAAAAATATTTCTACATATAGTATAAACCCATGTTGAAAAATTCCATCTAGAATCATATTTATCAATATTTTCTATTATTTTTACAATTGAATCATGCAATATATCTTCTATTTCATTCTCATTTTTGGACAATGTCCATAAATATTTTTTTAATATAATATATGTTTCAGATATAAGTTTATCAAAAGAAGCATTATTTTTGTTTTTAAAATAATCATCGCAAATATTTTGTAATGATTGCTTTTTAATATTTAATATATCATCAGTTTTATTTTCAATTTTATCTATTTCTATGTTATCATTAATATTAATAGTTTGTACACTTAATTTATTATTTATTATTATTTCTGAAAAATATTCATCATTTTCTTTATAAATTTTTACGCTTTTAATATCACAAAATTTATTTTTAATATCTATAAACGATATTCCATTTTTATTTTTTGCAAAATAAAGTTTTTTATTTTTAATATAAAATCTATATTTTAAAACAAAAAAATTTATATTTAGCAATTTATTTTTTTCATCTTCTGTTATTTTATTTTTTAAATATTCTTTAAATATTTTTACAGTATAAAATATTATATTATCTATTTCCTGTGCGCTAATGTTAGATAAAAAATCAAAAGTTTTTAGTTTTTTCATTTGTCTAAAATCTTTAACAATTTCTTGTGCAGATTTAATTGAATTACCATTTTTTTGAAAATTTAAAATATTTTCAATAATTTTTGAAACAAATGCACAATATTCTATATGCATGTCAATAATTTGTTTTTCCTCTGATGTTAATGCTAACTTAACATTCAAGGTTTGATTTTGTGTTTTCATAAAATTTTTGTTTAAAATTTGATACAAAATTACATATATTTTTTAAAAAAACAAATTTTTTTTAAAAAATTTTTAAAATATTTTTTTTATCAAATATTTTTATATTAGAAAATATTATTTCCATTCATCAGGTATAAGATCATATGCATTTAATTCTTTTGCTCTTTTTATAATATGTCTTTTAGCTCTTGATTTATTTTTTGCTAATCCATATGTTTTAATTGCGTTTTTTAAATCTTGTATAGTTACAATTGGAAAAGATCCATCTGGTAATGCTTTACCTTCTTTTGCAAGTTTATCTCTTTCTTTTGCATTAAATTCTCTTTCATATACCTGCCCGTCATTATAATAATTTATATATGATTTATTATCATCAGAATATTCATCATCATCATCGTGGTCATCATATTCATCATCATTTTTATAATATGATTTATCTTTTTCAATATAATCATCAAATGACTTTACATTATTTTTATCTGCATATTTAGATATAATATCATCATTTTTAATTCTAATACTCAATATTATATCTTCATTCAATTCATCAAAATAACCAGAATATATGCAATACCATTTACCAGCATTTTCTTTCGCATATTCTATTAAATGCTCTTTTGATACAGGATCACCATTTTTAATACCAAATGAATTTTTTTCATTTTTAGTACGATACACGCAACTAATATAAGTAGTCTTATCATAATAAAAACATCTTTCTATCAAATAAATACCCGTTTTTTTATCTTTATTCAAAAAACATATACCTATTTCATCTCTTAAATTAAAATCAGATATATATTCATATATACCTTCTTCTTTTTCTTCTTCATCAATATCATCTAAATCTATATTTGTAAATCTACGTATTAAATCACATATATTATAATATAAAAAATCATCTATAGAATCATCAAACATTTTCTTAAGTTGAGATGAATCTTTAACTAAATCACGTACATTAAAATCATCATATTCATTTTCTTCAATGTATATACGTTCCTTTTCTAAATCATAAAGTTCTTGTGATTTATAAGATATTACAAATGGCTTTAATTTATGATAGTGCTTATTAACATATTCTGCATAAGCATAAAGATTCGTAACTTCATAATATAACTTATATTTATCTATAATATCATATACAACACTTCCTTTAAACGGATAAATATTAATATCTTCATTTAAAATATCATCTGCTGTAAATTCTTCAATTTCAAAATCATCTTCTTTCATATTTAATAGATTATCTAGAACTTGATTTATAAGATATAAATCATTTATAAATGTATTTATTTTTGTTAATGATTCAGATATAGATTGATATTGTTTTTTATATTTAGTATACGATGAACTTTGTTGTGCTTCTGTATCAATATTTGGTATCATAGTATCAACATCAACAAGAGATTCATTTGCTAATTTATTTTTTGTTACATTTAATTTTTCTAATTTATCAGGATCAGTTTTAATATCGCAATTAGATTTTATATTTAATAATTCGTTAGTCATATCCGGATATTTTGTTATTAGTTCATTTAAAATAATATTGTATATTTCCGGCCACTTAGGATATTGATGAGTTTTATTAATAATTTTAATAACATAGCTTATTGTATCTACAGTTGTTAATTCTAATTCATTAACAATTTCTAAAATTTTGTCATAAACCTTTTCTTTTTCATCTTTATATTGCTTTAATTCACCGTTTATTTTTTCAATATCTTTTACAACATTTAAAAAAGTTTTAGATTTTTTAATTAATATTTCTCTATCTTTATTAGAAGTTTCATCAGTTATGTTAATAGAATTTATTTCTTCATTTATAATTCTTAAAGAATTAATTAAATATTGTTTAAAATTATCATTTCTCGTTTTCATATATTTTATTATTTTTTTAATCTGTTAAATCTTTAATTGTTACAAGTTCTTTTGCAACAGGGAAATTAAAATTAACATTTACAAGACATTTTAAAATTTTAACAGAATAACTAAATGATATAATTTTTTCTGATAATATATTTAAAAGATCTGCATATTCTTCATTAATTATTGTAGTTTCAGTAGATTCATTAGTAACTTTTTTATTAATTTCTATTTTAGTTTCATTTTTTATTTTTGTATTCATCTCTATTACTTTTTCACTAAAATCAATAAGTTCTTTCATATCTTTATCTTTTAATAATTTTAAAAAATTTTTAACAGTAGAAGAATACATTTCTCTTACTTCTTTTTGTTTCTTTATCTCAATGATATATTTATCTAATTCAAATGAACTTATATTTAATTTATGCATTAATTTTATAATATATCGTTCTCTGCTAATATTTCTCATATCTTTTTTAATTCCTTCTAATTTTTCTTCGCATGTTTTAATTTTTTTATTTAAAACTTCAAGCTGAGTTGCTAATGATTCTAATTGTAAAAGAGACTCCATATATTTTTCATTATTAGATTGCATAGAATTAGTTGGAGAGTTATTACTTTCATTCGTAAATTTATAATTATTTTTAATAAATTCTTCGATACTCATGTAATGTTTCATATTCTTTTTTTTGTTATATATATATTTTTTTAAAAAATTTTTTTATATTATATTTTTGAAATTAAAATTAATAATTTATGATCATTTTTTTTAATTAACATTAAATATATAAATTTTATTATGTGATACCAAATAATTTAACGTTTTTTGATAGATGATGGTATGCTATATGAATGCGATGATTCATTTGAATACAGTACATAAAATGTTTTTATTATATATTTATTTATTGTTTTAAACAATTTTTTTTGGGATAACAATAAATAAATAAATATATTTTTACTCCCCCCCAGAAATTAATTAATAAATAAATAAATATATTTTTACTCCCCCCAGAAATTAATTAATAAATAAATAAATATATTTTTACTCCCCCCAGAAATTAATTAATAAATAAATAAATATATTTTTACTCCCCCCA
>Ga0208461_1000610_pt1 | contig 34301 bp, 26 predicted proteins | sample AD_JPNTR4_MetaG_FD_184448 | JGI IMG/M metagenome (GOLD analysis project Ga0208461, IMG submission 184448) | Active sludge microbial communities of municipal wastewater-treating anaerobic digesters from Japan - AD_JPNTR4_MetaG (SPAdes) (version 2) | ecosystem: Engineered > Bioreactor > Anaerobic...
CGCCCGCCTCCAACGACAAACCGACGCCTGCCGGAGCCCGGCCGGATGGCCAAGCTTTGCCCTTTAGACCGCCCCGCCCTCCCCCCTCGCGCTTCCCAGCATCTCGACCCCCTTGATTTGGAACCGCCGCTGCAGATAGTGCCGGCTTTGCGTCGGCGCGTGATTGTGTTACTGTAGCCCTATGCGGATTTACATTGATTTCGACGACGTGCTGTGCGAAACCGCGCGGCATTTGTCGGACTTGGCGCGTGAACGGTTCGGACGTCAGGTGCCGTATGAGGCTATTTCCGGTTTCGACCTTCAGCAGGCGTTTTCCTTGTCGGAGGCGGAGATCACGGCATTGATGGAGTACGCGCATAATGATGATTTCCTCACCGGACTGACGCCCGCGCCCGGTGGACTGGAGGGCGTGCGTGCGCTGGAGGCGCGCGGGCACGAACTGGTGATCGTGACAGGACGACCGGCAGTCAGCCATCCTGGCTCATGCGGTTGGTTGGCCAAGCACGGGTTGGCGCATGTAGAACTGTTGCATGTCGATAAATACGGGCGCGCCGATGCGTGGCCCACCGACGTCGCACTTCCACCAACACTAGATCTCGCTGCCTTTGCGGCGCAGCGCTTTGATGTGGCGATCGATGATTCGCCGATCGCCTTGGATCTGCTCGCGCCACGCCGCGACTGTCTGGTGATCGTCTATGACCGGCCTTGGAACCGGCATTACGCGCTGGCGGCGAATATGCGGCGCGCGGCTTCTTGGACGAAGATCGTCAATCTGATTGGGGAACGGTGCAAATGATCAAGGGAGTCACTCTCAACTTGCAACGCTCAAATGATGGAAGCGAAAGGATTCGCAGTATGAACCGTCAGTATCGCGTTTCACGTCGTCAATTTCTCAGCACTGGCGCAACGGCCGGATTTATGATCCCTGCCTCTCGCCTGTTCGGCCAGGCGGTCTCGGCGCCGCCGAGTGGCCAGTTCCGTTTTGCCAAGGTCGGTTGTGGCGGCATGGGCAACGGTGACCTCAACAGCACGACGGGAGTCGGTGGCGTGGTGGTCGGCCTGTGCGACACGGACGCCAAGCGGGCCGAGGGCGCCTTCAAGAAATATCCCGATGTGCCGAAGTTTACCGACTATCGCAAGATGCTTGACCGGCTGGAAAAAGAGATCGACGGCGTGGTCATTTCGACGCCGGACCACACGCACGCCTGCATCGCACTGGACGCCATGCGGCGCGGCAAGCACGTCTATGTCCAGAAACCGCTGGCGCGTACCTACGAGGAGTGCCGGCTGCTGCTCGAAGCCGCGCGGGAATACAAGGTTGTGACGCAGATGGGCAACCAGGGTCACGCGGGCGCGGGCCTGATCCTCTGGAAGAAGATGATGGACGCGGGCGCGTTCGGCGAGATCGAACAGGTGCATACCTGGTCGGACCGTCCGATCTGGCCGCAGGGGATGACGAAGCCCCCGGCACCCGAGAAGACCCCGGACGGGTTCGACTGGGAGTGCTGGATCGGACCGGCTGCGATGCTTCCCTTCTCCAGCGCGTATGCGCCCTTCAAGTGGCGCGGCTGGTGGGATTTCGGATGTGGTGCCATCGGCGACATGGCCTGCCACAATATGGATCCCGCCTTCTGGATCCTGCAGCTCGGCATGCCGACGTCCATCAAGGCCCAAGCCTCGGCACCGGCCGGTATCGCGTATCCCGAATGGTCGATCATCGAGTTTACCTTCCCTGCCACGCCGGTCTGCCCTCAAGGTGTCAAGGTCACCTGGTACGACGGCAAAAAGCTGCCGGCGCGGCCCGCGAACGCCCACCCGCAGCTCAATCTGGGCGGCAACGGTTGCATGGTTGTCGGCTCGAAGATGACGGCCATGGGCGGCTCCCATGCTGCGCCGCCGATGCCGATCGCGCTGGGTAAGGAGGCTTACAGCCCGGCGGTCAAAGAGGCTGAACGCTTGTGGCGCGAAGAGCTGAAACAGACAAAGGGCTGCAACCACTACGGCCAGTGGGTTGAGGCGTGCAAGGCCCATGACCTGAAAAAGCCGGGCAGTAATTTCGAGTATTCGGTGCCCATGACGCAGGTGCTTCTGCTGGGGTGCATCGCGTTACGCTTCCCGGGCGTGGAATTGAAATGGGACGCGCGCAACGCGCGTTTCACCAATCACGCCGAGGCCAACCGCTGGCTCGCCAGCACACAACGTGACGGTTTCAAGTTGGAGGCAAAACAATGAGAAAGTGGATGCTGGGGGGAATGATGCTGGCGGGCCTGGTGGTGCTGGGGGCCGAAGAGGGGTTCGTGCCGTTGTTCGACGGCAAGACCCTGGAAGGTTGGGTACGCCGCGGCGGACAATCGACCTATGCGGTAGAGGACGGCACGATCGCCGGACGGTGTAATGACGCGCGCCGCAACACCTTCCTCTGTACGAGACGGCCTTATGGGGATTTTATCCTGCGACTGGAGTTCAAGCTGGAAAGCGGTAACTCGGGCGTGCAGTTCCGCTCCGACGCGCGCAAGCATGCGGATCAGACGGAAACGGTCTTCGGCTATCAGGCCGAGATCGCGGGCGATCCCAAAGTGACCGCGCGTATTTACGACGAAGGTCGGCGCGGCTTCAAGTTCGGGCGCACCTGGCTGGACAATACCGCGCCTGAGGTGACCGAGCGTTCGGCCGCAGCCTATAAGCAAGGCGACTGGAACCGTCTCGAGATCCAGTGCGTCGGCCCCTCGATCCGCACTTGGCTGAATGATGTGCCGGTTGTGAATTTCTTTGACAGCGAAAGCTTCTCGGGCTTCATCGGCCTACAGGTGCACGCCATCAAGGAGCCTGCCGGCCAGGTCTGCGCGCGCTGGTGCAACATCCGCATCAAAGAGCTGGGGACTAGCCAGTGGACGCCGTTCTTCGTCAAAGGCGCGGACGGCAAATTCGCGTTGCAGAACGCGCGTTTTGTGTTGCCGGATGACTGGTCGTTCCGCGACGACGGTGTGCTGGTCGGCAAGCATCGCGCGGACGAGAAGCGCGACGGGCTGGTGGTTTCGGACAAGGTGTACAACGATTTCATCGTGCGGGTGAGTTATCAGCTTTTCGGTGGCAACAGCGCGCTCTATTTCCGTGCGGAGGAGGTCAATACGCCGTGGTTGCTGAAGGGCTTCCAGAACGAGATCGCGGGCGGGGCTAAGGATTCGGCGCTGTGGCATACGGCGGGCGACAAGACGCCGGGACGCGGCTGGGTCGCGCAGGATGATGAGTTTATCCTGAAGGCCCGTAACGCGGAGGGCTGGAACACCACCTGCACGGTCGCTTACGGTGACCGCATCGTTGAAATCCTGAACGGCCAGCGCACCATCGACATCATCGATCCGCTTTGCGAAAAGAGCGGGAAGGTGGGCCTTCAGCTTCACGGCAGCGCCAACGTCGAGATGTGGTTCAAGGATTTTGAGATTCTGGAGATCACGCCGGCGATGAAGGCGTTGATTGACCGGAAGTAAGCGCTTGGGCGTGAAATAACGAATAGGAATGGATACGTTTGGAGGATGTGACATGAAGTTGGGATGGATCAGTTTTGCCGTGGCCGCGCTCTGCCTGAGTGCCGGCGTTGCCCGCGAGTGGGAGAATGAGCAGGTCAACGCCATCAACCGCGAGCCCGCCCGGGCTGCCAGTTTTCCGCTGGCCAAAGCGGCCGACGCGCTGACGGCTGAAGAGCCCGGTACGCCTTACCGTATGCTGCTGAACGGCGAGTGGACTTATTTCTGGAGTGGCAGCCCGGATGACCGCCCGGCCGATTTTTACAAGCCCGGCTTTGACGCTTCCCGCTGGTTCAAGATCGATGTGCCGAGCTGCGTGGAGATGCGTGGCTACGGCATCCCGATCTACACCAACATCCGTTATCCGCACCAGCGCAAGCCGCCGCTGATCGGCACCGAGTACAATCCGGTCAGCTCCTACCTCAAGCGTTTCACAGTGCCCGCCGACTGGCAGGGTCGTCCGGTCTTCATCCGCTTTGACGGCGTCTACTCGGCCTTTTACCTCTGGGTCAACGGCACGTACGTCGGTTACAGCGAGGACAGCAAGCTGCCCGCCGAGTTCAACCTGACGAAACACCTTAAGCCCGGCGAGAACACGCTGGCCGTGGAGGTTTACCGCTGGTCGGACGGCTCTTACCTTGAGGATCAGGACATGTTCCGCTTCAGCGGCATCTACCGCGATGTCTCGCTCTTCTCGCCGCCGCCGGTTGAGTTGCGCGATTTCAGCGTGACCCCGCAGCTTGCCGATGATTTCAAGAGCGCCACGCTGCAGCTCACTGCCAAGGCACGGGCACTGAACGGGAAGGCCGCGTCTGCGACGGTCAAGGGTGAACTCTTTGACGCTGATTTCAAACGCATCGCCACGCTACCCGAGCTGCGGCTCGCGCTGGCAGCCGATGGTGCCGATGCCGTCGCGCGTTGCGAAATGACGGCCGACCAGAAGCTGGCACCGCGTCTGTGGTCAGCGGAAGACCCCTATCTCTACACGCTGGTCCTCACCCTGGCCGGCGATGACGGGTCGCAAGACGTGCGCACCTGCAAGGTCGGTTTCCGCCGCGTCGAGATCCGCGACGGCAAGATCCTGTTCAACGGCAAAGCCATCAAGTTCAAGGGGGTCAACCGTCATGAGACCACCCCGGAGAACGGGCGCACAGTGTCACGCGCGGAGATGCTCAAGGACATCCTGATGTTCAAACAGAACAACATCAACACCGTCCGCACGTCGCACTATCCTTGCCACTATTACTGGTATCAGCTCTGCGACCGCTACGGTATCTACGTGGTCGCCGAGGCCAATGTCGAGTCGCACGGTATGGGTTATGAGAAAGAGTCGCTGAGCCATGTGGCGTCATGGGAGAAGGCGCACGTCGAGCGCAACGTCAACCAGGTCGAGAACTACAAGAACCATCCCTCGATCTTCATGTGGTCGCTCGGCAACGAGGCCGGTCCCGGCAAGAACTTCAAGGCCGCCTATGACGCCGTCAAGGCGCTGGATCCCACGCGCCCGGTGCACTACGAGCGCGCCAATGAGATCGTGGACGTTGACAGCCACATGTACCCGACCGTTGATTGGGTGTATGAGCGCGGCAAGAATACGGCGAAGCCCTTCTTCCTGTGCGAATACGCCCATGCGATGGGGAACGCGATGGGGAACTTCAAGGAGTACTGGGAAGCGTTTTACTCCAGCGACTCGCTGTCGGGCGGCTGCATCTGGGACTGGATCGACCAGGCAGTCTGGAAATACACCGACCGCGTGCTGCCGGACGGCACGCGCGAACGCTACTTGGCCTACGGCGGCGATTTTGACGACAAGCCCAACGACGGCAACTTCGTCTGTAACGGTGTGATCACCCCGGACCGTCAAGTGACACCCAAGCTGGTCGAGGTCAAGCGCGTCCATCAGAATCTGGTGGTCTCGGGCGAGAACGCGGCCTCCGGTACCGTCGAAGTGTGGAACCGCTTCGCCTTCACCGACGCGGCCGCCTTTGAAGCGCGCTGGTCGCTGGCCTGCGACGGCAAGGAGATCGCGAGCGGTTCGCTGGGCGCGCTGGACGTCGCGCCGCTGACGCGCAAGCAGGTGACGGTGCCGGTGCCGTCGATCAAGCCCGTGCCAGGTGCGGAATACTTCTACCGTGTGAGTTTCCACTTGCGAGAGAAGACATTGTGGGCCGACAAGGGCCACGAGATCGCGGCCAGCCAACTGGCGTTCAAGCCTGCGGCGGCCGCGCCGGCTGTCGCGCCGAAGGCCGTCAGGCTGCCGGCCCTGAAGCTGACCGAGGACGACAAGTGCGTCACGCTGCGTGGCCGTCGTTTCGAGGCGGTCTTCTGCCGCGCCTCGGGAACGCTAGCACGCCTGGTCTACAACGGGAAGACCATCCTCGCGGATGCTGCGGGCGTCGTGCACGGCCCGCGTCTCAACACCTTCCGTGCCTTCGTGGACAACGACAATCAGTGGGGCCGCTGGATGCGCAACGAGTATGTCGAATCCGGCCTGACACAGATGAGCTACCCGGCGCGGCCGCTGATCGTGACACGCGTCGACGACAGCACGGTGACCGTCACCGCGACGGTTGAAGCGTGCGGGTTCAAAAGCGGTCGTTTCACGCATACCGCCGAATACCGGGTGAGCGGTGACGGCACGATCCGTGTGCGTAACCTCGTCACGCCGGCCGGCAAACTGCCGGTGCTGCCGCGCATGGGCGTGCGGCTGATGCTGGATGGCGCGTTGGAACAGATGGCGTACTATGGCCGCGGCCCGTGGGAGAACTATGTCGACCGCAACACCGGCAGCGACATCGGTTTTTACACCAGCACAGTGACCGAACAGTACGTGCCGTATGTGCGGCCGCAGGAGTGCGGCGGCAAGAGTGACGTGCGCTGGGTGGCCTTCACCGACCGTTCCGGCGACGGCGTGCACATCACCTTCCCCAAGCCGTTCTTCGTGACGGCGCTGCACTACACCTCCGAAGATCTTGAAGGCTCGCGCCACCGCAACGGCATGGAGCGCGTCTACAACCCGTTGCGCCCGCGACCGGAAGTCTGCTTGGCGCTGGACGTCGCCCAGACCGGCTTGGGCGGCGCGAGTTGCGGCCCCATCCCGCTGGAGAAGTATATCCTGCGCGCCCAGCCGTTTGACTACACCTACATCCTGCGCCCTTGCCGCGACCGCAGCCATGCGGCGCTGAGTGCCCTGGCGCACCAGCCGTAAACAGTCAAATGGTGGGCGCGGAGGGGGTCGAACCCTCACGCCTTGCGGCACAGGAACCTAAATCCTGCGTGTCTGCCAATTTCACCACGCGCCCATAAAACGTCAATTCACATAGTATTTTCTGATCAGCGCTTCGAAGTGCGGATCGTTCGCCACATCAAGGATCCGCATTTCGCGCCGTGCGTTCTCTATTGAATCGGAGGCGTGCGCGGCGTTGACCATGATGTTGGTGCCAAACTCGCGGCGGATCGAACCGGGACGCGCCTTGGTCGGGTCAGTAGCCCCCAAGATATCGCGGATCTTGCTGACCGCGTCAAGTCCCTCGTACACGATCGCGAGACACTCCTCGGTGCCGGGCAGGGTACGCTCCTCGGGCAGGCAGTTCGACGGCCGCCGCCCGGTCATGAACTCAACAATGTTCTCGAACTCGCGTTCGGCGAAAAGCGGCGCCAGCGTGTCACACAATCCGTCAAGCGGACCGGCATCTACCGGGAACCCGAATTCGCGCGAAAGCGCTTGGGCAGCGCGGTCCGCCGCGAACTTCTTGAAGACCTTCTTGAGCCCTTCGCGCACCGGCCCGTAGAACTCCTCGGCCTGCGCCACGGACATGGAGAATTTCTTCACGCCCACGATGCGCAGACCTGAGTTGGAGAGCAGATCCATGATGTTGCCGGCGCGCAGTGAGGGCTGGTGCCAGTTGTCCGGCTTCAGCATCACCAGCGTTTCTTGGACGTCAGCTCCGCCCGGCACGTCCATCGCACCACGCACGATGCCGGCCTGTGACGACAGATGCGGCAGCCACATGCGCAGGATTTCGCCGATGACCTGCTTGGATGGGCCGACCAGCACCGCCGGCTCAAAATACTCGATCTCCCCGGTCGTCGGGTTACGCACCAGATCGCCGTAGGTATCGCGCACGCTCTGCCCGCTGCACCACTGCTGGCGGATGGAACCGGTGACCTCGAAAATCTTGCGGATGGCGTCCTCGCCCTCGAAGAGCAGCAGGATCGAACGGTGCGGCCGTCCGGTCGCTGCGTCTGGCGTGTAGGCACGCCGCACATAGGCCGAAAAGAGCGCGCACTTTTCCGGATCGCTGGGATCGTAAGTGGCGAGATAGGTCGCAAATTCCTCTGCCAGTTCGGCCGAAGCCCCCATGACACGCGCCCCCACCAGTTTGAGATCCGTACGGACCAGGTAACGCGCGATGATACCACCGGTACGCGACTTGCGGATCGGATAGGGATTGATCAGGACGAACGCCAGTTCTTTCGCCATATTTATGCTCTCTTTGCCGTATGTTTCATGGTCTGCCGAATACTGACAGCCCCCATTACGATCAATGCGGCCGACATGACGATCAGGATGCCGGTCGCCAGCGTCATGACCCCCCCGGCTTTGAAGCCATCCGCTTGCCAGATCCGTGCATGACGCAGGAAGAGCGTGATAATCGCGGAACCGCTGGTGGCCATCATAAAGAGCATCGGCAACAGAGTGAGGGCCAGCGGGCGCTTGTGGCGCAGCAGCCACAGGCTGCAGCCGAGCAGCGTCAAAGCGGCGAGCAATTGATTGGATGACGCAAAGACCGGCCAGATGCTCTTCGAACCGCCGCCAAGCAGCAGCCAACCGGCGGCCACGACGGCGACTAGTGTGGAGACGTAGCGGTTAGAGATAAACACACAGGAAGCAGACGGTGCTGACGGGTTCGCAGCGGAAGGAGCGCCTTCCGGCTGTTCGCGCGGCAGGAAAAGCTCCTGCCAGGTGAACCGGGCCAAGCGCGTGGCGGTATCGAGGGTTGTCATCAGGAAGGCCGCCAGCGCCAGCGAGATGAAGACGATGCCGGCATGATGCGGCAATCCCAGTTTGTCGGTGAAACTCGCGACCCCGCCGGCGAACAGCTTGACCGCGCCCTGCGTCTTCAAGGCTGAGGCGTACTCGGTCTGAGACATTACACCGACCGCGACCAGTGCGATGATCGCCAGCACCCCTTCGATTAACATGCCGCCATAGGCGACTGGACGAAGGTGGCGTTCGTTGTCCAACTGTTTGGCGGTAGTACCCGTGGCCACCAGCGCATGGAAACCGGAACAGGCACCGCACGCTACGGTCACAAACAGCAGGGGAATCAGCGGATCGGAGCGGCCGCTCAAAGGGCTCACCGCATCCCAGCCCGTGAAAGCGTCGAGATTTAACGCCGGCCGTGCCACGAAAATGCCGATCAAGCCGAGCGCCATCATGGCGTAGAGCAGGTAGGAATTGAGATAGTCGCGCGGCTGTAACAACAGCCACACGGGAAGTACCGAGGCTACGAAACAATAAGCCAGCAACACCACCACCCAGATCTGTCGGGCGGTCGCCACGTCGTAACCCAGCAGCTTCACCAAATCAAGCGGAATGAGCGTGCCAACATAGACGCAGGCAAAGGTCAATGGGACAAAAATCAGCGAACCCGCCAGAATGCTCATGCCACCCCGATAGACCAGACGGCCGAAAACGACCGCCAACCCGATGAACAACAACGAGGCCGTAGCGACGGATGGAATCTCGATAAACGTCTCGGCCACAATGCGCAGGAACTCGGCCACGACCAGCACCAATGTGAACCAGCAGAAGAAGAGGAAGAGCATCCGGCCCCAGTAGCCCATCAGCGATTCGATCACCGTGCCGATCGAACGGCCCTGGTGACGTACCGAAAGGAACATGGCCGCCAAATCATGAACCGACCCGATGAGAATGCAGCCCAGCACGACCCAGAGCGCCACCGCCACCCAGCCGAACTGCGCCGCCAGCACCGGCCCGACAATCGGCCCGGCGCCGGCGATACTGGCGAAATGGTGGCCGAACAGGACCGCGGGGTGGGTCGGCACATAGTCCACGCCGTCACGCAACGTATGCGCGGGCGTCGGCTGCGCAGGATCAACTCCGAACACCCGTTCCACGAGACGGCCGTAGAAGTGATACGCGAGATAAAACAATACACAAGAAACGGTCAGCAACAGGGCCCCGTTCATGTCTTCCCTTTCGTAACGGTTTTCACTTTAGCTTATCGCTTCCGATACAGGGTGTCAACTCGCTGAAAACGCGCACCTTTCCCGGATTGACGGGGGACGCGCGAACATGCGAAACTGACCATCGATGGGGTCGGAAACCGCCGGCCCGGAGGAGCTTGTTCCATGGCTGGTGAAGAGCTGACCCCGATGATGCGCCAGTATCGGCGCATCAAGGCGGAGTTGCCGGACGGCGTGATCCTGCTGTTCCGCCTCGGGGATTTCTATGAGATGTTTTTTGAGGACGCGCGCGAGGCAGCCCCGATCCTGGGTGTGGCCCTGACCCAGCGCGCCGGAACCCCGATGTGCGGCGTGCCCTATCACGCCCTTGACGCTTACCTTGCCAAACTGATCCGTGCCGGCAAGAAAGCCGCGATCTGCGACCAGATGGAGGATCCCGCCCATGCCAAGGGCATCGTGCGGCGTGAAGTCACGCGTGTCGTCACGCCCGGAACGGTCACCGAGGATGAGATCCTTGACGCCGCGCGCAACAATTACCTCGCCGCGCTCTATGTTGGCAAAACCCTGGGCTTGGCCCTGCTGGATCTCTCGACGGGGGCCTTTACGGTCGAGGCCGTGGCCGACGCCTCCGCACTGGCCGAGCTGCTCAAGCGGTATGCGCCCAGCGAATGCCTGATCGGTCGCGAGACGCTCGGCGATCCGCGTGTACAGCGCATCCGCGCCGCAGGCGCACTCGGCACCGTCACCGATGTCGATAACTGGACGTTCGAGTATGACTGCGCCTACGACCGCCTGCTGCGCCACTTCCAAGTGCACTCGCTCGAAGGTTACGGTTGCGAAGGCGCGGCGGAGCTGGTCGGCCCGGCCGGCGCGTTGCTCCGCTACGTCAACGAGGAGCTGCGCCATGCGGTCGGCCATGTCCGCACGTTACATGTGCGCCACGCGGACGCCTTTTTGACACTGGATGAGAACACCTGCGTCAACCTCGACCTGATCCCGCAGCGCGGCAAGCCGCAGGAGGTGACGCTGCTCGGCGTGCTCAACAACACGCGTACCCCCATGGGGGCCCGGCTGTTGCGCGCGTGGCTGATCCGTCCGCTGCGTCAGGCAGACGCCATCAAAGCACGCCTCGACGCGGTCGAATGCCTGACCCGCCATCGCCTGGTCTTGAATGACCTGCGCGAAAAGCTCGCGCAGGTGCGCGACATCGAGCGCCTCATCGCGCGCATCGATGCCGGGCGCGGGAACGCGCGCGACGTGAAGGCGCTGGCCGCCTCACTGTTGCCGGTGCCCGCGCTGCGCGAGCGCCTGGAGCAGACGTCCGACCCGCTGCTGCGCGAGACCGCCGCGCGGCTCCACCCCCTGCCCGAGCTGGTCGCGCTGATCGAGCGGGCCATCGCTGACGAGCCGGCCGCCGGCCTCAAGGACGGCGGCATTATCCGCCCGGGCTACTGTGCCGAGCTGGATGAGTTGCGCGCACTGGCCTCGGAGGGCCACGACTGGCTCGCTAAATATCAGGCCAGCGAGCAGGAGCGGACCGGCATCAAAACCCTCAAGGTGCGCCACAACAAGGTTTTCGGCTACTATATCGAGGTCTCCAAAGGCCAGGCCGGCGCCGTGCCGCCGGAGTACGAACGGCGACAGACGCTGGTCAATGCAGAACGCTTCATCACCCCGGAACTGAAGAGCTACGAGCAGAAGATTTTCGGTGCGCAGGAACGTTCCACGGCGATGGAGTTTGATCTGTTTTGCGCGGTGCGCGACCAAGTGGTGGCGCACACCGCGGCCGTGCAGGAGACCGCCGATGCGCTGGCCCAGGTGGATGTGTTGGGGTCGCTGGCCGACCGCGCCCTCGCCCTCGGCTATGTGCGCCCCGAAATCACCGAGGACGACACGCTGGAGATCCGCGACGGACGCCATCCGGTGATCGAGCAGCTCCCCGACGCCGAGCAGTTCGTGCCCAACGACGCCCTGCTCGACTGCCGCCGCAATCAGATCATGCTGATCACCGGACCGAATATGGCGGGCAAGTCGACCTTCATCCGGCAGGTCGCGCTGATCGCAATCATGGCGCATGTCGGCTCGTTCGTGCCGGCGCGTACCGCGCGCGTCTGCCTGCTGGACCGCGTCTTCACGCGTGTCGGCGCGGGCGACGATCTCGCGCGCGGCCGCAGCACCTTCATGGTGGAGATGCAGGAGACCGCCAACATCCTCAACAACGCCACCGCCAAGAGTCTGATCGTGCTGGACGAGATCGGGCGCGGCACCAGCACCTTCGACGGCATCAGCATCGCGTGGGCGGTCGCCGAACACCTGCACAACACGCCCGCCGTCAAAGCCAAGACCCTTTTCGCCACCCACTATCACGAACTCACCGACCTGGCCATCACGCTGAACGGTGTCAAGAACTATACGGTCCAGGTACGCGAACACGGGGAATCGATCATCTTCCTGCGGCGTATCGTGCCCGGCACGGCGGACAAGAGTTACGGCATTCACGTGGCGCGCCTGGCGGGCATGCCGGACGAGGTGGTGGACCGCTCGAGCGAGATCCTCGCCAATCTTGAAGAGGGTGAGCTGGAGGCCGGGATACCGAAACTCGCGCGGCGCAACCGCCGCAAAAGCACCGATATACCGGGCCAGCTCACGCTCTTCTGATCGGGTTATTATGACGGAAATTGTCCGTAAACGGCTGGCCCTGCTGATGAAAACGGCGGTCACGCTGGCGCTGCTGGCGGTGGCCCTGCGCTGGGTGCGCCTGGATGTGCTGGTCGCCAGCCTGTGTCAGGCACAGCCCGGCCCACTGCTGGTCGCCGCGCTGCTCTTGGTGCTGGGCGGTTTCGCAGGCGCGGCCTCTTGGTTCTGCATCTTGCGCGCACACCTGCCGACAATGCGTTTCCGCGACGCGGCGGCCTATCATTGGTGTGGCATGTTTTTCAACAGCTTCCTGCCCTCGAATGTCGGCGGTGACGTGGTCAAGGGCTATCTCGTGTTGCGCGGCGGCACCCGCAATTCTAATTTTGGCCTCTTTTCAGATTCCGGACGGCACGGAGGCCGCCCCTCCATCATTGCGAAGTCACTGGAGGGTCGGGCTTCGTCCCGCCCGGAAGAGGAGGCCAAATTTAGAATGGCTGGCGGTGACACACCCTGTCCGGACGGGAATCCGGTGACAGCGGACACCGAGCCGACTTTACGCGCGATAGTGACGAGCCTGCTGCTGGATCGCGCGGTCAATCTCGCGATGTTGCTCGTTATCGGTGGGTTCGCGCTACTGCTCGGCCGTTGCGCCTTGGGTTCGGTTGTTGTTGCCTTGGGCGTTGCGCTCACGGTGTTGGTATTCGCGAGTGAGTTGGCGCGCCGCTATGCCACGGCCACGCAAAAGGCGTCTGCAACACCGGCCGAGGCGGGCTGGCGGGGCTCGGCACGAGCGTTGATCCGCGAGACCTGCGCATTCGTGAGTGCACCGCGACGCCTGGCATCGCTGCTATTAGCGGCATTCGCCTCGCAGGTTCTCAAGACCTGGAGCAACCTCTTCATCATCCGCGCACTCGGTCTCGCGATCCCGTCGCTCAGCATGTGGATCGTGATCCCGCTGTTCGGCGTGGTGTCGGCCCTGCCGGTTTCGATCGGCGGCCTGGGCGTGCGCGAGCTGGTGGCGCAGGCGGTGGCCGGGCCGTTGGCACTCGACAACACGCATCTGGTTACGCTCAGCCTCGCGGGCCATGCCTTGGTTGTGGCCGTAAACCTGCTGGGTGCGATTCCGTTGCTGTTGCGGCGGTCTCGGCTTGAAACTTTCTGAACCAACCTATAAACTGGGTGCCCTATGGAAATGAACAAACGTAAGCTCTTGCTGGTCGATGACGACCCAAGCCTGCTCGAGACTCTGGGCGATTTCCTGTCGTTCGAGGGCTACGACGTGTTGTGTGCTGTCAGCGGTGAGGACGCGCTGGTGAAAATGCGTCCCTTCCAGCCTGACCTCATTATTCTCGACATGGGTATGCCCGGAATGGGCGGAACCGGATTCCTCGACCGTATCACCAATCCGGATGGGCACACGCTCTATCCGGTGCTGGTGCTGACGGCGCGCGCCTCGATGGCCGAGTACTTCGCCAACAAACAGATTGCCGGTTTTTTTGCCAAGCCCTGCGACCCTCCGGATTTGTTGATGGAGGTCAGCCGCATCCTGTTCGAGACCGCCAATGCCGGACACGTCGCAGCGTCCGCTCCTGCGCTCCGTCGCCTGGTGGTCGCGGAGAGTGACCCCGCGTTGCGACAGACGTTGGAAGTTGAATTCACTCAGGCGGGTTTTGAAGTGAAGGCGGTCGAAACCGGGCCGGAAGCGCTGGAGGCCTGCGTCACCCTGCGGCCGCACGCCATCGTGATGCGCTTGGAACTCGAGGGTATGAGCGCAGATGAGGTGATCGCCATGTTGCGGCGCCTTCCGACGACACGCGAGACGCGCGCTGTTGTCTATGGCATGGATCTGCCGGAGGCGCAGCTTGAACATGTGGCTAATCTCGATGTCCCGCAGAATTGCATGCTGAAGGACCTGACGGTCAACACCATCATCGACCGTACCATGGCTGTAACCGGCGCATAACCTTCTCGCCTTTCTCTTTCTCCCTCATCCTTTCTCCTTCCTCCTTTTTCCCGTTCCCCAACTCCCAACTCCTAACTTCCTATGCGTTGCCCCAAATGCGGTCATCTGGACGACAGGGTGCTGGACAGCCGTGCGGCGCGTGAAGGCGCGTCGATCCGGCGGCGGCGGCAGTGTCTAGCGTGCGAACGTCGTTTCACGACCTACGAAGAGATCGTGAAAGATGAGTTGCGCGTGGTCAAACGCGACGGGAGCCGTGAAGAGTTCAGCCGGCTGAAACTCGAGCGCGGCCTGATGCGCGCTTGCGAAAAACGGCCGGTGAGTGCGGATCAGATTCATGATCTGGTGGATCAGGTCATCGAAAGTTTTGAAGGGGAGAGCGAGGTGACGACGGAGCAAATCGGTCAGGCCGTGATGAAACGGCTGCACCGGATTGACGACGTCGCCTACATCCGTTTCGCGTCGGTCTACCGGCGTTTCGCCGATGTGAACCAGTTTTTGCAGGCCGTCAAAGACATGGTCGAGAAGTAATGTACAAGCTGACCGTCTACATTCCGGAATCGCACCTCGAGGTCGTCAAAGATGCTCTTTTCGCCGCAGGTGCCGGACGTTATGCCGCCTACGACCGCTGCTGCTGGCAGGTGCTGGGTCAGGGGCAGTTCCGTCCGTTGGCCGGCAGTGATCCGTTCATCGGGACGCACGGCCAAGAGGAGCGCGTGCCCGAGTATCGCGTGGAGATGATCTGTGCCGAGGACGCGGTCGAGGCCGTGACCCGCGCGCTGCGGGCCGCGCACCCCTACGAAGAGCCAGCCTTTGATTTTGTCCGTATCACCATGTAGACGGTGACGCTCACCGCGCCTCCGGTACCATCACTGATAGCGCCTTGGGGTGCAGGTTGACCGTCACCGGCGTGGTGCCGATGATGTCGCCGTCCGCCTGCACGGCCATCGGGCTTTCGCTGCGGATAGAAACGGTGCACCTGGCCTGCAGCTCGTGGATGATGCGGTTGACGTGCCGCGGGAAGAGGCTTCGCAGAAAATAGTACCACGGGTACTCGATCGCCACCTTCATGCAGATGATGCAGACATCCACATGCCCGTCATCGGCCCGGATGTCCGGACCGTTGGGATGCAGCACACGCGCCAGCGTGCCGCAGTTTGAGATCAGCACATCGGTCGCGTCGTACGTGCGCGGCTCGCCGTCGATCGTCACCGTCAGCCGTTGCGGCTTCGCCTGCAAGACCTTCCAGACGGCCGTTCCCACATACGCGGTCCGTCCGAACAGGCTTTTGCCCAGGCGTGACGTGCGGTCGATGACTGCGGCATTGACTCCCACGCCGGCGTTCAGCAGATAGGTGCGCCCATCGATCAGCATAGCGTCGATGGCACGCAGCGAGTGGGCTCCCGCCGCAAGCGCCACGGCGGCATGGATATCCAGCGGGATGCCGAGTTCGCGCGCGACCAGATTGCCGGTGCCCGCCGGCACGATGCCGAGCGGCACCTGTGTGTCCACCAAAGCGTGCGCCACGGCCGAGACTGTGCCGTCGCCGCCGACCGCCACCACGCCGTCAATCCCTTCATGCATGTGTTCCCTGACCTTGTCAGGGATCGAATCCTCTGGCGTGACCGCACACACCTCGCAGCCCGCCCTACTGCCCGCCGGAAGTTCCTGCAGGGCCGACCGAAGTGCGGCCCGCACCTCATCGCCCACTGTCGGCGCCACCATGAAAAGCAACTTCATCGTATTTCCAGAAAAGTTGACAAGGCCCGAATGATGGCGTCGAGATCATTCGGCATGGTCGATGACTGTCTTTCTGAGTTTGTTTACCGTGTTGTGGGTCAATACCACGCAGGGGCGAGTCTTCTTAATCTCGGGCCCCTGTTTCGGGCCACGAGAGACCCGCCAGACGTCTCCGCGTGTGATGGCCGGTTCGCTCATTCCGCTTCTCCGTCGTCAAACGTCTGCCACTCGTCAGTCTCTTTCGCAAGGGCCGCGGCACGGCTGGCGGCACGGCAAGCAGCGGCCAGCGAGTCTTCCCGCTCTGCCAAGGTCTGCTCCAAGAGGCGGGTCATCAATTTCAAGCGTTGCCTTGGAGGTACAGCGGCTTGAGAACGGTATGCCACTGCATCGGGTATGGAAAATGAGCCTCATGGCGTCATATTATGACTTATGATTTATGCTTGTCAATTTGGAAACGCCCATTCAAAGTTGACTCTTTATCGCTCTCCCTGCATAATAGGCGTCAATGGGTCAGGCTCTGTGTCATCGGCTAAAGGTTACGGGACATTCGTGAATCTGTCATTGGGGAGGACACATGCGACGTCGGGAGTTTTTGAAAGTGACCGCAGGCAGTGCGGCCTTTCCGCTGTTTTCGATCGGACAGACGGTTGCCGCCAAGAAAAAGATCCGGCTGGGGCTCATCGGTTGTGGCGGCCGCATGGGGCTCAGCACCGGTTACGGTATTTTGAACAACATGTGCGGCCCGGACGAGGAGATCGTCTGTATGGCCGAACCGGACCCGCGCCATTGGGACAAGATCCGCGCCGTGGTCAAACATCATCAGCCGACAACGGATAGCTCGAAGACCAAGGCCTTTTACGATTACCGCGAGATGCTCGACAAACTGGGCGGCGAGATCGACGCCGTGGCGATTGCGACGCCCAACCACCACCACGCCCCAGCCGCCATCCTCGCGATGTCGAAAGGCCTCCACGTCTACGTCGAAAAGCCGATGGCCCTCACGATCGAGGAGGTGCGCCTGATGCACACGGCGCAAAAGAAGTCGGGTGTCGTGACCCAGGTCGGCAATCATGGCCACAGCGAGGAGGGGATGCGCCGCCTTGTGGAGTACATTCAGAGCGGCGCGATCGGCCAGGTCCGTGAGGTCTGGACGTTCAATGACCGCCTGAACGCGATGATGTATCGTCCGCCGAAGGCCCCGCCGCCGAAAGGCATGGACTGGGACGCCTGGTGCGGGCCCGCGCCGGTGTGCGATTACTACGCGCCGACCGCCGACCACAATGGCATGCATCCGCATGACTGGCACGCGTGGATCGGATACGGCAACGGCGCGATCGGCAACATGGGCACACACATTCTCGACCCCGTGTTCTGGGCGCTGCGCCTCGGAGAGGTTCATCCCACAAGCGTGGAGGCCACCGATCTGAAGTGGGGCGTGGAAGGAAGCTGGACGTGGCGCAACACGATCCACTGGTATTTCCCTGCCCGCCAAGGAATGGACGCGCTGACCCTGCACTGGTACGACGGCGTGAAGGACGGCATCCCGTACGACAAAGCCCATGTGGACAAGATCGGCGTCTGTCGAAAGCGCGACTACCAGAACCTGCCGCCGATCATCGAGGAACTCGAGAAAAAATACGGCCAAAACCTGGGTTGCCTCGGATCCGTGTTCATAGGCGAAAAAGGCGTGATGGCCGTCGGCCCGCATGGCGACGGACTCCAGTTCGTCCCGGACGCGCTCAGAGCAAAAATCCCGAGCCCGCCCAAGACGATCCCGCGCGAGAAAGGCATGAACCATCAGGCGGATTGGCTGCGCGCGATCCGCAACCCGAACCGGCCGGCCGGCTGCAATTTCGACTATTCCGCGCCGCTCGCCACGACCGTGCTCCTCGGCAACGTGGCGGCCCGCGCGGGACTCAAGAAATTGGAGTGGAACGGCACAGCGGTCACAAACGACGAGAGCGCGAACGCGTTCCTCAAGACGACGTATCGCCCCGGCTGGGAGATCAACGTGTAAAAATTCTCAACGTGTCACGCAGTAGACTGGAAGCGCGGGCGTCCTCGCCCGCAACAACGTTTTGTTTACAAGGGTACAAAAAGGGGGACGTCCATGCAGAGAAGGGATTTTGTGTCAATGGGGTTGGCCAGCGCGGCACTCGCTGGATGTGCGACGGGGCTGCCCAAAAAGGTTTCCACCGCCGTGCCGAAAGCGGACGGCGGCGGCGACAAGCGGATGCGCGGCCCCTTCCCGATTCTCTCCACGCCGTACCACGAGGACGGCAGCGTGGATTATGAGTCGCTCAAACGCGGCGTACGTTTCACGGTGGACAGCGGATGCCCGGGCGTGATCTGGTGCCAGTCGAACGACGCGGTCGACCTGCTGACCTTCGAGGAGAAGGTGAAGGGGTTTGAGGCGTGCGCCGAAGCGATGCAGGGCGTCAATGGCATGATGACGTTCGGCTGTAACGGCGTGGATACCGCGCAGATGCTCCGCGAGACCGAGGCGGTTGAGGCGATCGCCAAGAAGTACCCGCAGACGGCCATTGCGATCATCACGCGTCCGCCTAGCACGGGCAAAACCCTGGACGAGGTGCGCGCCTACTTCGAGGCTCAGGCCAAAGTGGCGCGGCACCCAGTGATCATCCAGACAGTCGTGAACAACACCTGCCCGTCCCCGACGGTCGAGATGCTGATCGACCTCGCGCGGAAATATCCGGAGACCTTCGGGTACATCAAAGAGGAGTCGGGAGGCCCGAAGGCGAACGACAACATGATCCGGGAAAACGTCGCGAAGCCGATCATCCACACGGTATTCAGCGCGTGGGGCGGCTGGCAGTGGCTCTATCAAAGCCGCCGCTGCGGGTCGGAGGGCCTCATCACGGAACGTTGCGCCTACGCCCCCCTGCTCGCATACATTTGGCGGCAGATGGAGAACAACGACCGTCACGGCAAGCTGACTCTCGCATACGCGCTCTTCCGCCTTCTGATCGACCAGCGTGACTTCCCCGGCGGCCTGCGCGGTTATTCGCTCTACTATCTCCAGCACCAAGGCATATTCAAAACCACCGTGTCGCGCACTTATCTCAAGGCGGAGAAAAAGGAACAGGGCACTGTGGCGATCGGCGACACCACGAAATGGAAACTGGAACATCTGAAACTCACCGATCTCCAAAAAGCCGAACTCGACGAGTGCTACGACGATATGCTGCGCTTCCTGAAGGAAAACGCCTGAACGTGCCCCATGCGGTGCGCGGGATCCTTTCTTTCCAAGGAGTCCGGAGATGGATATGACAAGACGAGGGTTCATCAAGGCGACTGCGGCCGCAAGCGCGGGATGCATGGCGGTGCCCGTGTTGAGTCAACAGGGGAACGCAGGGGGCAAACGGTGCGAAATCAAGAATCCTTCCAAGCCGCTCAGGGTCGCGTTCATCGGACTTGGCAGAATGGGCCCCATCCTGATGTCCAACGTCGCCTGGTCGAAACTCGCGAAAATCGTGGCCTTGGTTGATCCTGATCCGGCGATGATCCGGGACGCCAAGCGGAAGCTGGCCTCGATGAAAGAACTCAGCATCGATACGAACGGCATCGCCGAATTTGACGACTACCGCGAATTCTACAAGCAGATGGCGGACGGTGTGGACGCCGTTTTCATCGCGACGCCGAATCATCACCATCTGATGCCGGCCCTGCTGGCGTTCAGGAATGGTATCCATGCTTACATCGAGAAGCCGCTTTCCTTCACCGTCGAGGAAGGACGGCGGATGCTTGCGGAAGCGCGAGCGCACCATGCCGTCACGCAGATGGGACAGTGGGGCCACTCGCAGGAGGCCGTGCGGCGTCTCGTGGAATACATCCAGGCCGGCGCACTCGGGCAGGTTACGGAGGTGCACACCTGGACACAGCGCTTGAACGGCCGCATGAACATGCTGCCGCCGGAAGAACCGATCCCGGCAGGCATGAACTGGGACTGCTGGGTCGGGCCGTCGCCCTACACCGGTTTCCGCAGTGGGCGCGAAGGCCTGCATCCGATGGGCTGGTACAGTTGGAAGAACTTTGGCAGCGCCACGCTCGGCAACATGGGCAACCACATCCTCGATCCAGCCTTCTGGGCACTGGATCTCGGCGCGCCGGAAAGCGTTCTCGTGACGGACGTGAGGCGAGGCTCGCAGGATTCGTGGAATCTGCGTGACCACGTGATCTGGCAATTCCCGGCGCGCGGCAATCTCGCACCGGTGACGGTCCATTGGTATGACGGACTCAAGGGGAATACGCCGTGGGACGACACCACATGGTTCGTCGGGGGTTCCACGTCCAAGCTCATCAAAGACCGTAAAGTATGGTATACGCCGCCGCTTCTGGAGGAGATCGAGAAGACATACAACGTTGATCTCGGTAACGACGGGTCGATCTTCGTCGGCGAGAAGGGATATATCGTGATGGGCTGCTTCGGGGAATGGATACGCTTCTTCCCGGACGAACTGCGCAAGCCGTCGCCGGAGAAGACGATCCCGCGCGTGAAGGGGGGGCATCAGGTCGACTTCATGCGCGGCTGTATGGGCGGCCCCGCGCCTTGCGCGAATCTCGAATATTCGCAGCACCTGAACGAGGTGGTCATGCTTGGCGTGACCGCGATCGCGGAAGACAGCGGCGATGAGCTTAAGTGGGACGCCCACGCCGGACGCTTCACCAACAAGGAGAGCGCGAACGCGTTCCTGAAGCGCAGCTACCGCAAGGGCTGGGAGATATAGGCCCCTGGGATGTGTGATGCCGAGTTGACGAAACAACCCGCCCGGGACGGCGGTCTCCACGTCCCGATCCGGTGTTCGCTGATCGCGGATCAATCGGATGGGGACGCGGGGACTTCGTCCAGCAACCCTTTCACACCGCCGGACGTGCGGTTTCCAGCCTCCAGCGGTTGAACAAAGCGGGGATCACAGACACACCCCCGCGAGGTTCCACGGAATGATCAGCCCGTACCGGTTGAGTATCGGGTTCTTCAGCGCACACTCGCCGATTACCGCGTGAGGCCGCTGGCGAATTCCAGCGCCAGCAGGCTGTAGGAGGTCACCAGCACGGGGTCATTCTCCCACCAGCGGTTGTTTTCGTTGACCCAGGAACCGTCCGGACGCTGCAGGCTGATCACTTTGCGGATCAGCGCTTCGCGCCAGGCGAGGGCGCTGCCGTCCGGCTGCGGTATGGCGTCAATGCCGGCCGCGCTCAACGCGCGCGTGAGGATGTTGTAGTAAAAGTAGATGCCTTGGCCGCCCTGCCCCGGGTTCTCATCCAACGTCCAATGCTTCGTGCAGTAGTCGAACGCCGAACGCACCCGCGGATCATCCCGTGTGAGCTGGGCATGGATCATCGACAGCATACCGACGTAGGTGATCGACCCGTAGGAGCGCAGTTGCGGACGTGCCCGACCTTCGTCCCCCTGTCCGCCGCGTTGCGCCCCGCCTGCGGCAGGATTGCCGGCCGGGGCGAACGAGTGGGTGTACAGGAACCCGCCTTTGTCCTCCCCCTCTTTCTGTTGCATGTTCTCGACGTACTTCAGCACCGCGTCCCAATTGAGGTCCGCACGCTTTTCACCGGCCGGACGCAGATCCTCGACGCTCTGGGTGCGGCGCATGGCATCAATCGCCATGCCGGTGTTGGTCAGGTCGGTGTGGCGTCGGCCGCCCCGGTCATAGCCAAATCCGCCGGCGTGCTGGTCGTCGCCGGTCAGCTGGGTGGAAGCGGTGTATTCGCGGGCCTTTTGGATCACGCGGATCACGTCTTTGCGGCCTGTGGCGTGCAGGCCCATCATGCAGAGCGAGGTGTTGTAGTTGCCCAGTCCCGCACCGCCACGCTGAGGATCCGGGACGTAGATGCCGCCGTCGGGCTGCGCCTTGGAAAGAATGAAGGCAACGGCTTGATCGACCTGAGACGCGTATTGCGTCCGTCCGGATGCGGCCAGTGCCCACAACGGCAGGGCGGTCATGGCCGGATTTTTTTCGTCCGACCAGGCGCCGTCGGGTTTCTGATGGGCGACGAGCCATTCCAGGCCCTTGGTGATGGCGGTCTGCACCTCATGTTGGAGTGCCTGGGGCAATGCCACCTCTGCGGCACGCAGGCTCGAACAGGCGATGAGCACAGCGGCGGAGAAACAGTATGATTTATTCATGATAAACCTCCACCCGTTTAAACGTCACGGGGGCGAGACCGGTTCACGCCTGATTGCGATTCCGATCCCGATAGCATAGCGATTTGGATGGATCCCGGGCCCTGCCCTCGAGGATTATTTTGGGCCGCGAACTGCGCCGCCAGGCACTCCCCGGAAATGCGCGCCTGGTTCCAGCGGAAGATGGCGAGGAGCGGCGGCAAGCGCGCGATCGCCGTCAAGGCGCCGGCCAACAGGCTCGTCAAGGCCTGCTGCTTCATGGTGCGCGACGGCACGGTTTCTGCCGGCCGGAAACCGGCAGACGAAACAACGGCGGATTCGGAATATGCGTTTGTCCCGGACCCGACTGTTAACGGAGTAAAGACATGAAAACAAAGGACACCGCCTCAAGAAGGCGGGCGGGGAAGTGTTTGCCTGTTGACTCCGGCTCTAGGATGAGCGACCCCCAATCTCGTCAAGCAAGAATATTGCCGCGCCTTGCCTGCGGGAGCATCGAAAAATGAACCGCCGGGGCGTTTCCGGCGTTATCCTACATAACCACTCAATGGGAGAGGAAGAGAGCGCATGGCGGACGAAGAAACGATGGCGTTAGAGGTGTCGGACCTGAGCAAGGGGTTCGGCGAGGGGACGAGCCGGGTTACCGTGCTCGAAGGCGTGAATCTCTCGCTGCAACGAGGCGCGTTCGAGGCCGTGATGGGGCCGAGCGGCTCGGGCAAGAGCACGCTGCTCCATTTATTGGCTGGGTTGATCACGGCGGACAGCGGCGAGATCCGTGTGGGCGGCACCTCGATCCGCGCGTTGAGCGATCACGATGTCACCTGTTTCCGGCGTCGCCGTATCGGGCTGATCTTTCAGGACTTCAACCTGATTCCCACGCTCACGGCTGAAGAAAACATCGCCCTGCCGTTGCTGCTCGACCGACGGAAGCCCGATGCCGCCCGGATCGCGGCGCTGCTGGCGCGGTTCGGGCTGACGCACCGGCGGACGCATGTGCCGCACGCGCTGAGCGGCGGCGAGCGGCAGCGCGTGGCGATCGCCCGTGCGCTGGTGGCCAAGCCGGACCTCGTGCTGGCGGACGAGCCGACCGGCAATCTAGACTCCCCGGCGGGACGCGCCTTCTGTGATCTGTTGCGCAAGATGAACGAGGAGGAGGGGTGCACGATCCTGATGGTGAGCCACGATCCGGTGGTGGCCGCCACGGCCCAACGCGTGCACCTGCTGAAGGACGGACGTTTCGTTGACAGTTTCGACACGGAGCATGATGCCGTGCGCGTGTCCAACCGGTATTTGGAAACGATGAAGTCATGATCCTCAAGCTCGTTCTCAAAAGTCTTCCGCACGAAAAAGCGCGTTTCTTGACGGCGGCGCTCGGTGTGGCCGCCGCCACAGGGTTGGTCGTCTGGTCGCTGGGTCTCGCCACGACGGCGGCGGGGCAAAGCCGGGAGAAGGTCAGGCGCATGACGGAGCCTTACGCTTGCTGGGTGTCGACCGGCAACGTCGGCATCCGGATGGATCGTAGAGCCATGATGCGGCGGCCGGGGCGCCCGCCGTTTGCGCAACCGGAACAGACGATTCCCGACGAGATCGTGTCGGCGGTCCGGGCCTTGCCGGAGGTGAAGGAGGCGACCGCCTTCAAAACGATTCGCACGGTGCTGGATTTTCGTCCCGGCGGGCGTGTGATGCAGGGGCCGCCGCTGACGACGGTGATGACGCTGGCCTCGACCTCGGGGTGTCCTTACACCGCGGCCACTGTCACGGGCCGCTGGCCCGATCCGGCCAGCGACGAGCCGGAGGTGGCGATCTGCACGGCCGTCTTCACCCCGCGCCGTCTGGAGGCCCCGCCGCTCGGATCGACGCTTGTGCTGATCACGCCATCGGGAACGGTGAGCGTCAAAATCACGGCGCTGATTGACTTCAGGGAGGCGGTACAGGGCTTCCCGACCTCTTTCGCGACGATGGGTGCCATGCGCTTGGCCTCGGGAGGAACCTTCGATCCCGCTCCGAATCTGTTGCTTTGCCAGCTTAAAGGGGGAGCAAACGGCCAGTCGGTGAAGGGGCTGGTGAAAAAGTTGTCACCGCTGGAACCGGCGGCTCCGCTGCCCGGACAGGTCGAGGTGCCGGAGCCCTCGCCGCTGTGCACGGCCGTCGAACGCAAAGATGTGGAGTCGGGGTATTCCAGCGACAAGTTGCAGAACTTCAAGCGTCAGGCACCGTTGTTGCTCACCCTGTCGGTGCTCACCGCTCTCTGCATGCTGGTGAACGCGCTCACCGTGGGTGTGGAACAGAAACTGCGCGTCTTGGCACTGTTGCGCGCGGTCGGCATGACGGCGCGGCAAGTGTCGCGTATGGTGATGCTGGAAGGCGTGGCGATCACGTTGGTAGGCTGGGCCGTCGGTCTTGTGGCGGGCTGGGCAATTCTCACCGCGTTCGTCACGCGGACGCCGGACGCCTTCCCCGAGGGGGTGTTTATGGGTTGGATCACGCCCGTCGCTTCGGCGATCGGCGTGGCTCTGGTGGCGGCGGTCAGCCTGCACTGGCCCTGTCGGCGTGCGATGCGTATCCGTCCGCTGGACGTTCTTCCGGAGATGTCGCCGGACACCAAGCCGATCCCGTGGCGAAAGGCGCTGCTCGGTTTCGTCCTGCTCTTCCCGATGCTCGTGTTCGTGTTGCCGATGCCTACGACGGCGATGACCCGCAGCGTACTGTTGTTGACACTGGGTCTGCCATTGCACGTGATCGGACTGTTGCTCATGTTGCCGGCCTTCGTGCAGCTCATGGAGCGGACATTCTCACCGGTGATGAGCGCGGTGCTGGGGCTTGATCCGCATTTGCTGCGGCGTCGTATCAGCCGTCACTTCCCGCGCACCGTAGGCATGGTGATCACACTCGCCATCGGTCTGGGCACTTTCACGTCGATCCATATCTGGGGCGGATCGATGATGGCGCCGTTCATTCCGAGCCGTGAGTTTCCGGATGTGATTGTGTCGCTGTTGCCGAATGGCGTGCCGAGCGGTGCGGCCGAAAAAGTGTCCAAGCTCGAAGGTGTGGAGGGCGGCCGATGTCTCAGCTTAGAGGCCGCACAGTTCTACGTTGCCGACTCACTGACCGCGCAGATTGCGCGTGTTTCGGGGCGGCTGCCGGTGAGTCCCAACATCCTGCTGATGGGGGCAGACCCGCTGGTGGTGTTCGGCGGTGATCGGCCGTTGGCGCCGTTCGTGTTTGCGGAGGGAACACGGCAGGCGGCGGCGGAGGCTCTGGCTTCCGGAGGGGCCTGTGTGATTACCAAGATGTTTTCACGTGAGACCGGGCTGCATGTCGGCGATGAGCTGACCATTGTGAAACGGCCACCGCTGCGGGGCGGCAGGGGGAGAGGGGGGCCGCCGCCCCGTGAGGATGTTTCTGGCGGCGACGCAGGCAGGCCGACGTCCATCGAAACGCTGAAAATCGCGGGTGTCGCGGATGTGAACTGGCACTTGATCACCTCGCGTGCGCAACTGCGGGGACGCAATGGCATGCCGGTCATGACGATGGGGCCGGTATTCGTGAGTGAGACCGACGCGCGTCGCCTGAGCGGCAACGCTGACATGACGAACTTTCTCTGGCTCAACCTGAGCGAGTCGTACCGCAAGATGGGAGCGCTACAAGGTGGCCTGCTGCTGGAGGCGGAGATCCGCAAAGCGATCGAGATCGATGAGGCGAACACGGTGCGCGTGCACCACCGCGATGAGATCGAGGATGGTACCATCGCACATGGCGCGCAACTGATCGGCGACATGGCGCGTGCTCCTTTCTGGTCGTTGATCGTGCTCTCCTCGGGTCTTGTCACGCTGCTCATCGCCTCTTTCCAGGCGTCGGCCAAAGAGATCACCGTGATGCGCGCGGTCGGCCTGACACGCAGCCAGTTGGGGCGGATGCTGCTCGGCGAGGCGCTCTTGGTCGGTCTGTGCGGCATCGTGCTGAGCCTGATTTCGGGCTTCTGCATCGGCTGGACCTTTACCGGCTGGACGCGGGCGTGGATGATGTTCGGCGGATTGCCGATTTCACTGAGTATCCCATGGGGGATCATTCTGCAAGGCGTCGGCTTCGCGTTCGTGCTCTGTATCATCATGTCCGTTCCTCCAATCTGTTGGTTCGAAACAGGGAGGATACAGGGGGCGGTTCTTTTTGGGCTTGAACCGGACCGCCGCTTGAAGCGACAATAGGCGTACTATGAAACACTCTTCGTTTACTTCTGTCGTGCGCGGTCTTGCGGCCGCCGGACTCCTCTGCGGAGCTGTCACCTTGTTCGCCGCCGACGCCTGCTGTGAGGCGGCCAAGCCGTACATCGGGCGCTGGGCGCTGACTATCCCGGGCGGTGGCGCTGGATGGCTCGGCGTTGAAACCCAGGCGGACGGTGCTCTCAAGGGGTCGATTCTCTGGGGCGGCGGCAGTGTGGTGCCTGCGGCCGAGACCAAGGTCGAGAACGGTGCGCTGGTCGTCGTGCGCAAGCACAACCGCAAGAAGGACGGCCAGAACGTGATCTTTGTCGAGACCATCACGGCCAAGCGCGAGGGCGACACGTTGGCCCTGACGACCCGCACGGTGAACGACGAGGGCAAAGAGGTCGGCAAGGCCGACTTCACGGGCAAGAAGATTCCCGATCTGCCGCCGCGCCCTGACCTGTCGAAGCTCGTTTTCGGCACGCCGATCCGCCTGCTGAACGGCAACAGTCTGGACGGCTGGAAGGTGATGAACGAGAAGGCCCCCAACTGCTGGAGTATCGCCGATGGCGTGCTCAGCAACCGCGTGATGGGCCCTGACGGCAAGAAGCGCCACGGCACCAACATCCGCACGATCGCCGAGTTCGAGGACTTCAACATCAAGACCGAGGTGCGCGTTCCCAAAGGCGGCAACAGCGGTATCTATCTGCGCGGCATCTATGAGGTGCAGGTCGCCGAGAGCTATGGCAAGCCGGTTGACTCGCACAATATGGGCGCGCTCTATAGCCGCATCACGCCCGCCGTCGCCGCCGAGCGCCCGGCCGGCGAGTGGCAGACGCTGGACATCACGCTGGTCGACCGCCACCTGACGGTGATCCTCAACGGCACCCCCATCATTGACAACCAGCCCGTGCTCGGCTGTACCGGCGGCGCCATGACCTCCGACGAGTTCAAGCCCGGCCCCATCTACCTGCAGGGCGACCATACGGATGTCGACTACCGTAACATGATCGTGACGCCCATCAAGAAATAAGCATGAAAAAAAAGCCCGATCACCTGCGCACGCTCACCTTCGAACGCCGCTTCACCCGCCATGCCGAGGGATCGGTGCTGATCAAACAGGGCGAGACGTGGGTGCTCTGCACCGCCAGCGTGGAGGAGCGGGTGCCTCCCTTCCTGCGCGGCAGCGGGCGGGGCTGGGTCACCGCCGAGTACAGCATGCTGCCGCGCAGCACGGTTGAGCGCAAGGAGCGCGAGATCAAACGGGGCAAGCCCGACGCGCGCGGCACTGAGATCGGCCGTCTGATCGGCCGTGCGCTTCGCGCCGCCGTGGACATGGAGGCGCTCGGCGAGCGCACCGTGACGATCGACTGCGATGTGCTGCAGGCCGACGGCGGCACGCGCTGCGCCTCGATCACCGGCGGCATGGTCGCCCTCGCCGAGGCCGTGGCGTGGCTGCGGCGCGAAGGCCGGCTGACGGCCGATCCGATCAAGCAGTTCGTCGCGGCTGTCAGCGTCGGCCTCTGCGGCGGCGTGCCCGAGCTCGACCTCGATTACGCGCACGACTCGACCGCCGACGTCGACCTGAATGTCGTGATGACCGCCGACGGACGCTTTGTCGAGATCCAGGGCACCGCCGAACATGAACCGTTCACCGATGCGGAGCTGGATGCCCTGCGCGCTTTGGCAGGAAAAGGCATCCGGACTCTGATCAAACGGCAGCGCCAGGCGCTGCTCGATAAAACCCTTTGACCCTATGACAAAAAAATCGCTCATCACCGGCGGGGCCGGCTTCATCGGCTCTCACCTCGCGCGCCGTCTGCTGGAGGCCGGCCACGAGGTGACCGTCATAGACAACCTCTTCACGGGAACCAAGGCGAACATCTATGACCTCATGGACAATCCGCGCTTCACCTTCATCCTGCACGATGTGACGCAACCGTTCTGGGGCCAGTTTGATGAGGTCTACAACCTTGCCTGTCCGGCTTCGCCCATCCACTACCAGCGTAACCCGGTCGAGACGATCAAAACCTCGTTTCTCGGCATGATGAATGTGTTGGAGCTCGCGCTCAAGACCAAGGCGCGCGTCTTCCACACGTCGACGTCGGAGATCTACGGCGATCCGCATGTTCATCCTCAGCCTGAGAGCTACTGGGGCAATGTCAACACCATCGGTCTGCGGAGCTGTTACGACGAAGGCAAGCGTGCGGCCGAGACCCTGTGCGCCGACTACGCGCGCGAATACGGTATCGACGTGCGCATGATCCGCATCTTCAACACCTACGGCCCCAACATGCATCCGCAGGACGGCCGCGTGATCAGCAACTTCATCATGCAGGCGCTCAAGAACAAGCCCATCACGCTCTATGGCGACGGAGCGCAGACGCGCAGCTTCCAGTACGTCGACGATCTGGTGAAGGCCATCTTGCTTTTCATGGCGCTGGACCCCAAGAAGGTCAAGGCCTTCTTCGCGCAGAAAGACATGGGCGTGCCGGTGATCAATGTGGGGAACCCCGGCGAGTACACGATCAAGCAGCTCGCGGAAGAGACCCTGCGCCAACTGCCCGCGAGCCGCAGCCAGATTATTTATCAGCCGCTGCCCAAGGACGACCCCAAACGCCGCAAGCCCGATATCACGCTCGCGCAGGAGCTGCTGGGCTGGACGCCCGAGGTGCCGCTGCGCGAAGGCCTCGCCCGTACGATCGACTACTTCCGCAGCACTTTACTAAAGACGGGCGTTACTCCACGATGACGGCGAGGCCGCCGGATCGGGCCATGTGCAGGTCGAGCCGGTCGCCGCGCAGCACGGTGCGTGTTTCCTTTACCGCCGGACGGAAGCCGTCCGTCTCGGTGTCGCCATCGCGGAAAATCGTGGCGGTGTAGCGGAGCCCCGCCGCGAGAAAGTCCAACACAACCGGTGCCGTGTAAGCGCTGTCGCCGGTCATGCCGCCGATATACCAGACGTCGCCGCGGCGACGCGCCGTAACAATGTGGTGCCCGATCTTGGCGTCCAGCACGCGCGTCTCGTCCCAGTTCATCGGCACGCGGCGCAGAAACTCCGCTTCGGGGCCGATGCGGTTCGGGCCGGTTGTGGCAAACTCTTTCACGCCACCGCGCACCACGGCGGTCGGGCCGGGATAAACCACGAAAAAGGCGATACCGTGCGCGTGGCTCTTGCCCTTGTGATAGATGTGGGGTGTGTAGTCAAAGGGGCCAGCCAGGCAGCGTGTGAAGGGCAGCAGCACATCCTGCCGCACCGGATGGTTGCCCTCCTGGCCGCCGCCGCCCTCGTTGATCATCAGATTGGGATAGGTGCGCTCCATGCCGTCCGGCACATGCGCGTCGTGAATGCAGAGCCAAAGCTTATGACGTGCGGCGGCCGCCACTAGGGAGCGGATCCAGTCGGTCTGCCCGGCGCTACCGTACCGCACAAAGCCGGGCTTGAGGCCGGCAATCCCCCAGGCAGCGTAGGTCGCGAACAGCTGATCCAGATCGTGTGCGCGCAGTACGTCGCCGTGCATGTAGAGGCAGAGCCCCATGCCGCGCTCACGGGCGTAGCGGACTAGCTCCTGCATGTCGAAATCGACGACCGTGTGGCTCTTCCAGTCAGGACGGTAAGGAACCCGTCCTTTGGCCACCGTGTAGGGGTTCGCGTAGGTATTGGTGACCCAGCCCAAATCGTTCGTCCAGGAAGGGTTGACCTCCAAGAACTTTTTACGGTCGGCGTCGGTCCAAGTCCACTCGGTGCCGTACCAGCCCCAATCGAGCTGGAGATAGCGGAAGCCGTTGGTATGGGCGACATCGATCACGCGCTTGAGATCGTTCATCTGCAGCAGGCAGTTGTAATGGTCGGAGATGGTGAGGCCGGGCTGAATCCACGCGGTGTCACTGAGCGCGCACGGCGGGTTGAGTGTCTGCACCAGATGCGCGTGCTCGATCAGACGCGCCTCGTTGTCGCCGACCAACACGACGCGCCACGGCGTGGCTGCGTCGGCTGCACCTTCCGCCTTGCCGAGCAACGTGATGCCGACGGCGCTGCCCTCGCGTTTCGACAGCATGGCGCGCGGGTAGTGGATGACAGCCGCTTCGAGTACGGAGGCGTATGCGCCGCCGGCCAGACGCACGGTGAAGGGCATCATTGCGTTCTTGGTGAGCGCGGTGACCGGAATCGGATCCTGTGGGAAGGTGTCCTCGGTCCAGGGGATGGCAAACGCCGCACTGCCGGTCGGGAAACGGAAGGCCGTGTCTTCACGTTCAAGCTGCCAAAGCGCGCCATCCGCGCCGGAGAGTCGGTAGCGCAGAGCCAGGCCCTCGTTATAAGCACGGAACTCAAGGACGAGTGGACGCGCGAGCGGCCCACGTTCTTTAAGCGTCAAGGTCAGCGAGCGGTAGCGGTCCGGGATCGGGGCGCGTTCGCCCCAGACCGGCGTCCATGCGGTGTCGACGCTGTCACGCGTCTGACCGGCCCTCTCGAAGCCGCCAGCGAACGACGGTTTCAGCGTGACGCCGAGCGGTGAGGGCTCCAGCACGGTTGTGCCGCGGTAGGCAAGCGCAAGGAGCGGCTGTCCGTCGCGCAGTTCGACACGCGCCTCCAGTGTGCCATCGGGTGAGACGACAGTTTCGATGGCGATTAACTGAAATGCCAAAAAAACAGAAAAAAGAAGGGCCGAAGAGCGTTGTATGCGGGACATTTTCATGCCGCTGATGATAGCATGTGCTTGGCGGGCAAGGCTAGTACGCTATGGGGTGCGCCGGGATCGGTTCATGGCGGGGTACGCGAAGCTCATGCGTTTCTGGCGAAAAGGAGACAGGCGGGCCGGGAGCGGGCTTTCAAAGAGCGGGTACGGAGCCTCGCGTTCCCAGGTGTACATCACATCAATCGCGCGCTAAACTCGCATCCCCCTGCCATTGACCGATTACGGTACGTCACAGATCCTTAAACCACGCCTCGGCTGAGAGGTTGGTGACGGCATTCTTGGCGTTGGTTGTTTTTTCTGCCAGGGCACGCTTTTCTTCGGCCGTCAGCATGCGGCCCGCGACAAGCAGGTCTCCGTCCAGCAGGGAGACTTTGACAGCCTGTACCCGTTCCCAGCGGAATTGAGAGTCCAACAAGATCGGGATATCGGCGGCCATCGCTCCCGGCACGATCACGCGAGGTTCGGCCAGCACTTGGCGCATCCGGTCGTCCAGAGCCGGAAGCCGCAGCAGGGGCTTGACCTCCTTGCTCCGGACCTCTTCACCGGACTCCAGCAATAGCGTCACCCGTGTTTGCTTCAAGGTGACCGGAAGGGGGTTGCCAAGATTGATGACGGTCAGCGTGGCGTACACGACCGGCTCGGTTGTGTTGCGGTTGAAGGCGCGTGATTCGGCAGCATTTTCTTCGAACGACGTCACCACGGCCTGTACGCCGCTCGCCTGACCCTCGCCATACCATCCCGGTTTGAACAGCGAGCGATCTTCTTCCATCCGGTACGGGGTGTGGGCTGCGGAGAGGCTGGACGATTCTGTCTGTACGGTGGGGGCTTGTTGCTTGTACACGTTCACTGCGGCCGAGACCAACGTCAGTACGCTAACCGGGAAGCCGACCATCAAGCGGTTGCGGACACGCCGGCTCCAGTGGGTCAACTGGACGGTTTGGGCATATCCTCCGGTCACGATGGACGCAATGGCGAACAGGCCGGCGAGGATGCTGAGCAGGAGAAGTGGCGGTTCATGCCTCGAATGCGCGATCAACTCCGCGATCGCGGTCGTCATGAATGCAAGAAAGGCACCCATGACACACAGGATAGAAGCTTTTCGTCCGTTGGAAACGCCGACGCGGGTGCTGTTTCGATGGCGTATGGCGCTGCTTTTTTCTGCGTGCCGGAGTCGGCCCTTGGCATGCCCGTCGTTACGATCTCCCCTTTTATGCGCGGCGCCATTGCCGGATGAAACATCCTCATGGGAGTGCCGGTGTTCTCGGTGATGTGTAGGGTGCGTACGGCGATGGAGGCGGGGCATGCTCATGTCACTGAAGCAGTATTGTGAAGGTTAATGTGCGTGTCAACGATACAAGCGGCCTTGGCCGCGTCGTAAACCTGGCGCGGTGAGACTTGGTGTTCGTGCGCCAACTTGGCGCAAGCCTCGTGTTCCGGCGAGGCGGTGATCGCACGACCCCGCAATGAACCGATCTTGACGGGCACTGTGCCCCACGGCGTGGTTGCCTGCTCAAAGCGACGCGCTAATTCGTGGCGCTGCACGGCATAGCGGCGGATTCCAAAGGTGGTGGTGGCGCGGAAGATCCACTCGCACAGCGCGTCGGCGCGGGCGGCGTCTGCCAAGGCACTCAGCACGGTGCCGGGACGCCCCTTTTTCATCACGGCGGGCGTGAGCCAGACGTCCAGGGCACCACGTTCCAACAGATCAGCGGTCAGCGCGCCCAGCCACTCGGGATTGCAATCGTCAAGGTTGCTCTCCAGCACCAGCAGGTCGCGCGGCCCGGCTCCTTCTTCCGTTGCCTCGGCGAGCAGGGTGGCGCGCAGGACATTCGGACGTCCGTTCAGCTTACGTGAGCCGAAGCCGAACGCGCTGCGGATTACGGTGACTGTCTCCGGAACGGGATCGAGCGAACGGGTCCAGACGCGCAGCAGCGCGGCACCCGTGGGCGTGACGAGTTCAAAGGGTTCGTCGGTCTGCGTCACCGTCATGCCGGCCAGCAGGTGTTGTGTGGCGGGGGCAGGATTGGGCATTTCGCCGTGTGCGCAACGGATGGTGCCGATCCCGGCGGGCAACGGGCCGCAGGCGACACCGCTCACCCCGAGCTGGTCGAGCGCAAGGCAGGCTCCGACAATATCGGCCACCGAATCCCAGGCGCCGACCTCATGGAAGTGGACGGTCTCCGGGGTTTTGCCGTGAATGGCGGCTTCAGATTCTGCCAGAGTCTGGAACACCTGGAGAGCGAGCGTACGCGCACGCTCCGGCAGCGGGGCGCGAGTCAGCAGCTCGGTGATCTCGGCAAGTCCACGATGCGAATGCTCATGGACGTGGTGATGGTGATGGCCGTGAGCGTGGGCGTGATCCGATGTGTGGCCTTCATGATCGTGATGATGGGTATCGTGCTCTGCATGACTGTGTCCGTGGCCGTCCACATCGGGCCAAAAGGCATCATCGTGGTGCGAGGGGTGTGCGGCATGAACCGAGACGCGCAGGCCGTTCAGGCCCGCGTCGCCGGCCGGTTCGGCATGGAGGTGCAACGGTTCGGGAAAGAACGCGCCGATCGACTGTTCGATCGCTTGCATGTCGGAGCCCAAGGCGGCCAACGCCGAGAGAATCATATCGCCGCTAGCACCGCCCACACTGTCAAACCGCAGGAAATGTTTCATGCCCGTAGCTTAGCGGGAAGGAGCGGAAGCATCAACCTAAAATATACGTGTTTCACCCCTGCCACCAATAGTATCCCGGCCGCCGGACTGACGCCCTATCATGATCCGCCCGTCACCCGAGCGAGTAACCCCTTTGATGGCAAACCACCCCAGCATGGTGACAGGGCTATCGGTCAAAACAAGCTCTGATCATCGCGACCGGACAATCACCGGTGACCGAAAAATGGTCGGAGCGGAGGGAGTTGAACCCTCGACCTTTTGGTCCCGAACCAAACGCGCTACCAGGCTGCGCTACGCTCCGATATGGGGGCAAAACAGGTGTGTAGGTTATGAGAATCTGCACCCGATGTCAAAGGCAAAGATGAGGCCATGACATTTTTTACCAGGGCGTTTTTATTTGAACGGTTTTTGTGCGGTGAGGGATCGCATGGCGTACGATCTGTTCTCGCGGCAGGCGTCGGTGAAGTCGCCAAGGTGGCCGTCCGCGGTGCGGGAGTTGAAGAACAGCAG